>Ga0335079_10004562_pt1 | contig 15936 bp, 14 predicted proteins | sample Lox_Sample_33_FD_206719 | JGI IMG/M metagenome (GOLD analysis project Ga0335079, IMG submission 206719) | Soil microbial communities from Loxahatchee National Wildlife Refuge, Florida, United States - Lox_Sample_3.3 | ecosystem: Environmental > Terrestrial > Soil > Wetlands | place: USA... | reverse complement strand
AATTGCACGGCGAGATCATGACTCTGGCGGAAACGGAAACAGAGTCGTCATCTGAGGCGGAAGAATCGCAACTTTCATTTCGTCTCGCCGGCTCTTTGCCGCTCGACCTGGATTTCAAGCAGACCCTGCTCGGCATGCCCTCCGAAGCGGAGCGCCTTCCGGCCCTGATAGCCGTGCTCGAAGCCATTCTGCCGCGCCTTCGCCGCACTCTCCACGTGCGCCGGAAAGCTGGAGGCAACGGGCACGCAGGATAATGCTCGCGGCGTATAATCGGGGCAAGATGTGGCGCTTCCTGGGGGTTGTTTGATCATGAGTTTTCCACGCACGCTCGGCGAACTGCGCCGAAGTCCTTTTTCCGAACAGCAACTGGCAACCCGGCACGTTAAGGACGAACTGCGCGACAACCTCGTTGCCAAGGTGCGCCAGGGCGCCCCGATTTTCCCCGGCATTGTGGGCTACGATGACACCGTTGTGCCCCAAATTGTGAATGCCGTTCTCTCCCGGCACAATTTCATCCTGCTGGGCTTGCGCGGCCAGGCAAAAAGTCGCATCCTTCGCGCTCTGACTACTCTGCTCGATCCTCAGATGCCCTATATCGCCGGCTGCGAGATCCACGACAATCCCTATGCGCCCATTTGCCGCCGTTGCCGTGATCGCATTGCGGAATGCGGTGATGCGACTGCGATCGCGTTTCTCACGCCCGAGCAGCGTTACGTCGAAAAGCTTGCTACTCCAGACGTCACTATCGCCGACCTGATCGGAGACATTGACCCCATCAAGGCAGCTCGCGGCGGCCACGAACTGAGCAGCGAAATGACCGTGCACTACGGCCTGCTCCCCCGTGCCAATCGCGGCATTTTCGCCATCAACGAACTGCCCGACCTCGCCGGAAAAATCCAGGTGGGTCTGTTCAATATCATGCAGGAAGGCGACGTTCAGATTAAAGGCTATCCGGTCCGCCTGCCGCTGGATGTGGCCCTTGTGTTCAGCGCGAATCCGGAAGACTACACGGCGCGCGGAAAAATCATCACCCCGCTGAAGGACCGCATCGGATCGGAGATTCGCACTCACTACCCCGCAACGGTCGAAGAAGGAATCGCCATCACCACGCAGGAGGCCTGGATGCAGCGCAACGGCCTCAAGCTGCACGTTCCCAGGTATGTCCAGGAGGTGATCGAGCGCATCGCTTTCAGCGCGCGCGAAGACAAGAAAATCGACAAGCGCTCGGGGGTCAGCCAGAGGCTGCCGATTTCCTGCATGGAAAACGTGATCTCCAACGCGGAACGCCGGGCAATCGGTCACGACGAGAAAACCGTTGTTCCCCGCATTAGCGACGTCTATGCCGCTCTGCCCGCTATCACCGGCAAACTGGAACTGGAGTACGAGGGGGAGATGAAGGGTGCGGACTTCGTGGGCCGTGAATTGATCCGCACGGCGATCGCGAAGACCTATGACGCGTTCTTCAAGGGAACCGACATGCAACAGATCGTTCAATGGTTCGACCTGGGCGGTGAAATCCAGCTCGCCGATACGGCCAGCGCTTCCGAGGCCCTGCAATCTTTGCGCAGTATCCAGGGCCTTATGGACAAACTGGTGAAGGTGAACGTAGGCCCCAAGGATGCGCCCGAATCCCAGGTGTCAGCCGCCGAATTTGTGCTGGAAGGCCTGCACGCGCACAAGCGCATTGGACGTAATGAGGAGCGCGTCTTTAGGGCTGGTGAAAAACCGCCGAAGGCAACAGAAAAAACGTTCGAGCGCGAAGAACCGTTTCGTCCACGCAGATCGTTTAACTAGCAGGAAAGGCGCTGGCCGAAGGCCAAGCCTGATGAAGCGTATACGCTACAGCAAATACGTACCGGATCCGGCCGGCGAAATGAGCATGGAAGACCTGCTCAGCGCGCTCTCCGACTATTTCCTGCAGAGCGGCTTCCAGAATTACCTCTACTACGACCAGCCCGACGGTGAACAGACCCTCGAAGAGTTGCGCCGCGCCATCGAGCAGGCTCTTCTGGACAGCAACCTTGCGGACGAGCAGATGCGGGAGCAACTCGAGCAGATGCTCGCCGAGGGAACACTCGATGACCTTGTCGAACAGATCATCGAGCGCATGCAGCAGGAGGATTACATCAGCGTGGACCAGCCTCACGATCCCGCGCGGCAATCCAGCGTGGGCGGACAGACGGGGGATGCGCAACAGGCCAGGTTTGAGATCACCGACAAGAGCCTGGACTTCCTCGGCTTCAAAACCCTGCGCGATCTGATGGGCTCGCTGGGAAAATCGAGCTTCGGCCGCCACGATACTCGCGACATGGCGACCGGCATCGAGGCCAGTGGCGCGTCGCGGCAATATGAATTCGGTGACACGCTGAATCTCGACATCACTGCCACGCTCTCGAGCGCCATTCAGCGCGAAGGCCTGCAGTTGCCGCTGAACATTGAGTACTCTGACCTGCAGGTGCACCAGTGCGAGTACCAGTCGTCGTGCGCAACCGTGCTGATGCTCGACTGCTCGCACTCCATGATTCTCTACGGCGAAGACCGCTTCACGCCCGCCAAGAAAGTCGCCATGGCGCTTTCGCATCTCATCCGCACGCAATATCCGGGCGACTCGCTATCGTTAATCCTGTTCCACGATTCGGCCGAGGAAGTACCGCTCTCGCAACTGGCGCGGGTGAAGGTCGGACCCTATTACACCAATACGCGGGAAGGACTACGCCTGGCGCAGCGGATTTTGCAGCGGCAAAGAAAAGACATGAAGCAGATTGTCATGATCACCGATGGCAAACCTTCCGCGCTGACCCTGGAAGATGGAAGAATCTACAAGAATGCCTTCGGTCTCGATCCCATGGTTGTCAGTCAGACTCTGGAGGAAGTTTCCAAGTGCAAGCGCGCCGGGGTGATGATCAACACTTTCATGCTGGCCTCTGATTACGGCCTGGTGCAGTTCGTGCAGAAAGTCACCGAGATGTGCCGCGGCAAAGCCTACTTCACCACGCCTTATACGCTCGGGCAGTATTTGCTGATGGATTATATGTCGCGGAAGACCAAGACCATCCATTGAGACCGCAGAGTTACGATTTCCCCGCCTTCGTGATTTCTCCCACCGCTCTCCACGCCTGGTCAATCGCGCAGTCCGTGTAGGCATAAGCGTCGGCATCGGAATTCGCAATCGCAATGCTGCCGAGCGGCTTGCGTGCCACCTCGCAGGGCGATTCGCCGCCTTCCAGCCAGAACGGGTCCCAGAGCGAGTTGTACTCATAGGCGTAACCGTGAGGCCAGCGGTTCACCGTGATGGCCGTAATGTCGCGCGCGGGATCAAATCCTCCCGGTCCCAGAATCCGCGCCAACTGTTCGCGGATGCTCTTCTCCATTGTCTCGAAAGTCGTTTCGAACAGCTCCATCCGACCCAACCGGTGCTGCTCGCGCGCCGGCAGACCGGGACTGCAGGGCGCCTTCATCATGTGCACCACGATCGGCTCCTCCGGACGGCGCGAGCAGCGATAATCCCCGATGCTCACCGGCAGGTCCAGATTCATAAAGGCGTGATACAAGCCGGGTGAATAAACAGAATTTGTCCCCAGCTTCTGGAACGCCGTCCAGTCGCGGATAGCCACGTTGGTATAGAGCAGCGGCACCTTCGCCGCCGAATAAAGCGCGGTCTTCTGCGTTTGCGGCAATTCCTCGCAGATATACGGGATCACCACATGCCAGCAGGCGAGAATGCACCTCGCTCCGCGTATCGTCTGCGCCTTCCCCTCGCGCACGTAGGTGACTTCCACTTCCCCGGCGCTTGCCGCATCGCCCACGTGTCGCACGCGCACCGCCGTGCTGTTCAGCCGGATGCGCACGGTCGAAGCTCCATCGTCGAGCTTCGCGTAATTTGCTCGTGCCGTGACCACGTCTGTAGCCGAGTTTCCGGGTATCGCATCCGGAATCAGCTTGCGCACCAGCAGCCGCGCAATCGAGGCGTTTCCATCGGGATAGTGAAAGAAGTATTCTTCCGCCTCTTTGTTGGGAATGGCATCGCGGTTCATTCCCTTCCCTGGCTTGGGATCGAGTTTCAGGCAATCGAATCCAGGCGCATCCAGGCCCCACGCGTCCTGCGCCGCGATGGCGTCAATGCCGATCCCAAACAGCGGCTGCGGCCACGCCTGGAACAACTTGAGCAGTTCCGGACTCACCTTAACCACCTCGGTGAGATAACTCGCGTAGCTCATGCGAGCCAGGCGCGCTTTCTTCTCATCGGAGCTTAGCCCCGGCATGTAATCCCGCTTCTCCGTATAAAGGCGCCGCAGGTCCTTCTTGGCCTGCTGCGAAAGCGGCGCTTCTTTCAGGAACCGGCGAAATACCCAGATGCTCGTGCCCCGCACGTCTTTGCTCTCGGCGCTGCCACGCGGATCCGGATCGACCACCAGCCGGTCAACTCCGAAAGTCTCTTTGTCGAAAAAGATCTTGGGCCTCAGCCCCTGTGACCGGTACTGGTTGTGGTTCACATACTTCGGGTAGGAAGCTACATCAATTCCCAGTTCTTCGATCAGCGCTCTCGCTACCGTGCTGTACGGCGCCGGACTCTCGATCGAAAACGTCCCCCCGAACCCCAGCAGCGTCCGCTGTCCCACGCGGAACTCGTTGCGCTTGGCGTGCCCCCCGAAATCGTCGTGATTGTCGAGAATCAGAATGCGTGCATGCGCGCCGGCGATTTTGCGGAAATAGTGTGCCGCCGCCAGGCCACTAATGCCCGCGCCCACAATCACCAGATCGTACTTTTCGCCGCTATCCGCGATCGCGCCAGCCTGATCCCAGAACGTGCCGTCGCGCAGACTGTGCGCAACCTCGAATGAGCCGGGATGGCTTCCGCGCAACCCGGTCCGCGCCGGTGGATAGTACTCTCCCGCATCTCCCGCCACATCGAACGCCGCGAAGAGCGGAGACGGAACAATCGCCGCTCCCAACGTGAGCGCCACGCCATTCAGGAAATCGCGCCGCGTAATCGCGCGGTCCATTCCCAGTTCTTTTTCTCGGGAGTTACGCAAAGGATCCTCTTCGGGGAAACTCAGCGGACCAACGCTTGAGCGTTAGGGCTGCTCATCCGCCTTCTTCACCGCCGACTCCGCACCCTGGAATCCGATCTTGCTATGGGTGCCGTCGCAGAATGGTTTGGTCACCGATCCTCCGCAGCGGCAAAGCGAAAAAGCGGACTTGCCGGTCAGGTCGAACGCCTGCCCTTCACCGTCCACCAGCTCCACAGAACCTTCCGGCGCCTCTACCCGGTACGGTCCGTGCTTCCTCACCGTGATCTTTACTTGCGCCATAGTGCCTCCGGCAGAACCTTGTGGTTTTCTAGTAAGCTCAAGAACGATATCACGGAAGCCTGCGGGTGTGGCAACTCAGGCTGCAGCGGAATGGGCGCCGGTCAGGCTGTAGTAGAGCTGCAGATACTCATCGATCATGCGCTTTGCGGTGAAGCAGTCCCGCGCCCGTTGATAGGCCCGCGTGGCGTAGTTCCGCCGCAGGTCGGGCTCGCGGCTCAGCCGCTCGATCATCCCCGCCAGGCTTTCGGCATCATTGGCGCGGAAATACAGCGCGGCATCGCCCCAGATTTCGCGGTAAGACGGAATATCGTTCGCGACAATCGCGCAGCGCGAAAAAGCCGCCTCCAGCGCCGCCATCCCGAAGGGCTCATAACGCGACGTCGCCGCATAAATTGCCGCCCGGCTGTACAGCATGCGCAACTGCGACTCGGTCTGCGGTCCTTTGAATGACACGCTTACCTGGTCCAGTTCCAGCTTCACATCGGCGCGAATCGGAACCTTCGGCGAGCCCGACGGCGGGTCCGCACCCACGATGCATACCGGCAACGGATGCGGATGCCGGGTCAGCAGGCTCACCTGGTTGCCCACGTCAGCCAGTCTTCCCACCGCTAGTACCGAGTCTTCCTTGCTCACATAGGGATTGAAGAAAATCGGATTGCGCCCGTTATAGATCACCGCATCCCGCTGCGGACAGCCGTAGCACGCGCGCACCATGTCGAGCATCCACACCGACGGTGCGACCACCGCGTTCGCGCGCGCCAAACCCTGGCTAACGACTTCGCGGTACCAGCGCAGCCAGCGGCTTTCGCGTGGCTCACGGCCATGCACCGCCTGCCACCAGGTCACCACATCCCCGTGCGCCACCACCACGCGCGGAGTTTCGACAGGCAGCGCGCCATAACACAACTGGTTCAAGTGCAGAAGGTCAGGGTTAAGCTCTTTCACCAGTGCGGTGAGATATTCGGAGGAATCGCTGAGATCGCGTTCGCCATCCTGCATCCAGTCCAGGCGAAACGCCGTAGGATGGTACTCCAGTCCGTAGAGGTGATCCATCCACGAGGTCTGCTCGTCGAGGGGAATGTTGCCCAGGCTGACAAGCGTGACTTTGGCCCCGCGGCTGATGAGTCCGGTGACCAGTTCGCGTGTGTAGTTCCACACGCCGCCCAACGTGTCAGTGGTGACCAGAACGTGCAATCGAGGCTCCCCGGGTGTCGCGGACGGCCGTCCACTGTGCCCGCCGCAACGCAGCTATTCTAGTTTGGAACCTACCCGGCAAGAAGGAAATTCTCGCCCCGCCGCACGCCAACTGCAAACGCTTGCACAAATCATGCGGCGGGTTTGCATTTTGCGGCGGCGTACAATCAATTTATGCTCCGCCTGATGTGCGTCACTGCCCATCCTGACGACGAAGCCGGCGGGTTTGGCGGTTCTCTGCGTCTCTCCCACGACCGCGGCATCGAAACCTGCGTCATTTGCCTTACGCCCGGCCAGGCCGCCACCCATCGCGGGGGCGCTGCCAGCGATCACGACCTGGCGATTCTGCGCCGCAAGGAATTCGCCGCTGCTTGTGAGCTCTTGAAGGTAACGCGTGGGCTGGTGCTGGACTATCCCGACGGCCAGCTTCACCGCCAGGATCTGTACAAAGTGGTTTGTGAGCTGGCTCTCCACATCCGCCAGTTCCGCCCCCAGGTCCTGCTGACGTTTGCTCCTGAAGGCGGCGTGACTGGCCACACCGATCACTCCATGGCTTCCGTCTTTGCCACCATGGCATTTCACTGGGCGGGACGCGATAACCGCTATCCCGATCAGCTGCACGGGGCCGTGGCCGCTCACCGCGCGCAGAAACTTTATTACGCGACGGCCGACTTCAGTCTCCCCGATCGCCCGCATATGGCGCCCGCACCCATCACCGCAGTGATAGATATTGGCCAGCATCTCGAAACCAAGCTGGCGGCGTTCAAGGCCCACACCAGCCAGGCGCCGCTTTGGCCGCGTTTCGAAGCTCACGTTCGTCAGCGCGGCCGCCGCGAGATGTTTCATCTCGCCAGTTCGGTGGCTCCCGGCCCCATCACCCAGGAAACCGACCTCTTTGCCGGCATTACCGAGATGAACTGATCGTCCTGCGCCGCGCCACCTACTGCGCGTGCAGGATGCGGTTCAGCAGGTCAGGCTTCTTTTCGTCCCGCATCAGGTACGGATACTTCTCCCCGTCGTGATAGTCGAGCGTGTAGCTCTTGAAGTAGTCGGTGTTTTCGATCAGCAGTTGTAGCGGCTGGGAATTCATTTTCCCTTCGCGCATCGCGTCCCGCCACACATCTTCCGTGAAGCGCCGCCCGTTGACTGCCACGACCTTCATTCCCGGTCCGATTCCCGCCTTCGCCGCCGGCATGCCTTCGACCGTGTCCACGATGCCGCCGTCGTTCTTTAACACCAGGCCGACCGAGTATTCGGCATTGATCTGTTTGGATTGCCGTTCCTGCGCCCTCATCAGCGCGGTCGGTTCCTCGGTATATTCCACCTTCCAGCCGCTGTTCTCAATGCCCGTCAGTGGGGCGCCCGGGCCATGGTTGGTCAGGCGCTCCGTCCAGAAGCCTCGCCAGTCATATGGCACAACCTGGTTCAGGGCATTAACGATGTCATCGAACGTATAGGGTTTTACTTCCGGCATGCCTCCCTGCCCACCATGGAACAGGCGGCAGAAATCGTCCAGGGATTTCTTGTTTTGGCTTTGCTGGCGAATGATGGTGTCTACCCAGAGCCAGTTCAGGACGTCCTCAGGATAGTAATCCACAGGACGGCGCCAGGAAGTCCAGCCTTGGGGTGCGCCCTGCATCGCTGGCACGGCGTCCGCCGTATCCTGCAGATTGCGCCACACCCGCCCTGAGCGGTGATCAAGGTCCGCGCCGATCATTGCCAACGACTGCTTTGCTTCGTCCATGTTGCGCATGCCGCTGCGTGCCGTCAGAACATCGCCCAGGTAAGACGTTAGCCCCTCATAGACCCACAACAGGTCGTCCTGCATAGGTTTCTGGTAATCCGACGTCGCCAGGTCCGCCGGACGGCGATATTTTCCATTCCACGAGTGCACGTACTCGTGTGGCAGTAATCCCGCCGCCAGCAACCGCAGCGTGGGATCCACCAGGTAGCGCTCTCCCATCCGGCTGTCGTTGGATTCATGATGTTCCAGCCCGAAGTGCGCGACGTGATCGCTCAGACTGTAGAGGAAGTGGTAATCGCGGAAATGTTGCGTGCCGAAAAGTTTCGTCGCCTGCTCGGTCAGTTTCTTGACCGGCTCAAACACATCTGCGGGCACGTCAAGGGCGGCCGCACTGTCGGCCGCGAGATCCAGTTCCTGGTGCGGATCTTCCGAGAGAGGCACCACTCGCATGTATTCGCCCGTAATTACCGGTGAATCGATCAGAGTTGTGAGCGGAGCAGGCTTGAACTTGATCTCATCCTGGCCCTGGGAATCGATGGGCAAAGGCGTCGCGAACTTCCAGCCCGCCGGCAACCGCAGGCTTGCATCGAACGTCACTTCATCCGATGTCCAGCCCGCCGGATACAGCAGCACTGTGTTCCAGTTCACCACCGCCATCTTCTCAGTCGCCGTTGCTCCCGCCGTGTACCGCCCTTCGAGCTCCGCGGCAGTCGCGCTATCCAGCGACACATCCACTTTCGTGGCTCCGGCAGGAACTTCCACGTGGAATGTCCATGCGTCCAGCAGGTCGCGCCGCCACTTCAGCGTTTGCCCGTTCGCCGTGAACTGCAGCCCGGTGAGCGTCTGGATTGGTCCCGTGGGGCCATGTTCCCCTGGAATCCACTTCGGATAATAGAGCGTGAGCGTTCCCGGTGCGGCGGGGATGCTCAACTTCGCATGGAAGATCTTTCTCGGCGCGTCGCTGGCATCCACCATGATGGTGACGTGCGGGGCGGCGGGCTTGGTTGCCGCGGCCATCGCCGGCATCGACACGACCACGGCAAGCAGAGCATAGCCGAGTTTATGAGCGGAAAACACAGGCATCTTCGGGCTCCTCTGGACGTGAATTGCAGAAAATGCAGGGACTTTGACTATATCAGGCTGCCGCCCTGAGGTCACGCCAGAGCCGCGAAGCCCGGTGCTAGAATTCTCGCGTGTCTACCCACTCCCATCGCGGCCGGTTCATCACCTTCGAAGGCCTCGACGGCTGCGGCAAGAGCACGCAACTTGGCAAGCTGGCTGCCATGCTTCGTTCTGAAGGCCTGCCGGTTGTAGTCACGCGCGAACCCGGCGGAACTCCCACTGCCGAGAAGATTCGTCAACTCCTGCTCGACACCGGCACCGCTGAATTGTCTCCGCTCTCCGAGCTGGCGCTCATGTTTGCTTCCCGCGCGCAACACATCAAGGAGGTGATCCGGCCGGCGCTCGCCGAGGGCAAAGTAGTGCTCTGCGACCGCTTCACCGACTCCACCGAGGCCTATCAGGGCGGCGGCCGCAAGCTGGGAACCGAACCGGTGCTGACGTTGCATAAGATTCTTTGCGGCGATCTGCAGCCGGATCTTACCGTTCTCATGGATTCCGATGTCGCCGCCAGCGTGGAGCGCGCGCGCCGGCGCAACAAGAGTCACGCTTCCCGCAACGGCCGCGGGAAGACCGATGAAAACCGTTTTGAACTTGAGAGCCGTACTTTTTTCGGCCGCGTGCGGCATGCGTACTTGGCCATCGCGGCCCGCGAACCGCAACGCGTCGTAATGGTGAACGCCAGGGGTACGCCCGCTGAAACTCACCGGCAGATCACGGAGATCGTACGCCGCAAGCTAAGACTCCCCAAGGCATCTTGAGCTCGACCGCGGACCAGATCATGGGCTTTTCTGACTTTCACGGCAATACCGATGTGGTCCGGCGCTTGCGCGAAATGCTGGCGGCAGAGCGCTTCCCTCAGGCAGTCATCCTTGCGGGTCCCTCGGGCTCCGGCAAGTACACGCTGGCGCTGATGCTGGCACGGGCGATGAACTGCCAATCTCCCATCCTCACTGACGGCCTGCCTGACTTTTGCGGGAAATGTTCAAACTGCACACGCATCGCCCAGTCCGAAGACCTGGACGCCCGTTTTGCCGAAGCCGTCGAAACGCGGGAAAATCTGCGCGACGCCGACAAAAAAGAGACGCGTATCTTCGTCCAGACTCACCCTGAGGTTCTGGTCATTCCCCCGGATCCGCCGCAGTTGATGATCAAGGTAGACCAGGTGCGCCGGTTGATTGAAACCATTTACTTCCGCCCTGCGGAGGCGCGCAGGCGCGTCTACATCTTCACCGGCTCCGCTTTCATGAAAGAGGCCGCCAATTCGCTGCTCAAGGTCCTGGAAGAACCGCCGGAGTTCGCGACCATCTTCCTGCTGACGGAAAACACTGGCGCGCTGCTGCCTACCATCCGCTCCCGCTCCATGACGATCACGCTCAGCGCGCTGCCCGTCGCGGAAGTGGAACATTATCTCGCCAAACATCGCCCGGAACTTAAGCCGGCGCAACGTGCCCTGGTGGCTGGCCTCGCGGAGGGCGCGGTGGGCCGTGCCCGCAGTCTGGATCTGGCGGCTTACACCGCATCCCGCGCGCACGCGCTGACAGTTCTCAACTCCGCGTTTGGTTCCGGTGATCACAGCGAACTGTTCAAAGTCACCGAAACCTATCGTGCCGGGGCCGAAGGCCGCGAGAAAACCGAGCAGCTTCTGCGCGTGCTTTATTCCCTGCTGCAGGATCTGACTTTTCTGCTCTCCGGTACGCCGGAACTCGTTCGAAACACGGACATCGAGCGCGAACTCAAGCAGCTTTCCGCTGGCGTTGACTTCAGCAGGATCACCGCGGCCGCCGAAGGTCTGGCCGAAGTTGAACGCGGCATGCGCCGTAATCTATTGCGTTCGCTGTCTTTGGACGCATTCGCGGCTGCCCTCGAGCGGAATTGAGCCACGGCACAGCCGCTTTCGCGCGCGGACATGCCCGAATCGGTATTCGTTCCGTTGCTCTACCACCACAGTCATTGGTATGGCACAACTTGAGCATTGTCATTTTCCATGCTCCTGTGCTACGGTAGGGGCAATTCACGCCCAAGTAACCACAATCAGCATCGCGCCAGGGGTTGTGGCCTGCTGCAGGAAGCGTGTCAAGCAGGTGTGCCATGAAAGACATCGAAACCATGCAGGTTGAGCGGCCTGTAGCGGAAGAGGGCTTCGCCAATCGCAAGCTCATTCGCCCTTCGCTGAACCATAACCACAATCACGCGCCGGCCGCGGCGGGCGAGCGCCGCGAACGCCCGGAGCGCAGCGAACGGCCGGAGCGTGGCGACCGCAACAACGGCCGCAAACCCGTTCCTCCCGAGCAGACCAATGCCGAAAACTTCTACTACCAGAAGCAGATGCAGTCGAAGACTGCGATGGTAGTCACGCTCAGTGACGGAGAAGAACTGCACGGGACAATCGAGTGGTACGACAAGAATTGCATCAAGCTGATCCGCAACGGCGCGCCTAACTTGATGGTTTATAAGTCCTGCATCAAGTACATGCACAAAGAAGCGGAGAGCAACGGCAGAAAATAGTCTGCTTTAGAGCTTCGGCAGCACGATCCCCTTCTGCGCCTGGTATTTACCTTTGCGGTCCGCGTAACTGATTTCACAGACTTCATCCGACTGAAAGAAAATGATCTGGCACAGGCCTTCGTTGGCGTAAATCCTGGCCGGCAGCGGAGTTGTGTTCGAAATCTCGAGTGTTACGAAGCCTTCCCACTCAGGTTCGAACGGCGTAACGTTCACGATGATTCCGCAGCGCGCGTAAGTGCTTTTGCCTACGCAGATTGTGAGCACATCGCGGGGAATTTTGAAGTATTCGACCGACCTCGCCAGAGCAAACGAATTCGGCGGAACGATGCACGCGTCGCTGCGCACGGTTACGAACGAACGCTCATCGAACTGCTTTGGATCCACCACTGTGCAGTTCACGTTGGTGAATATCTTGAATTCGTCAGCCACGCGCAGATCGTAGCCATAGGACGACAATCCGAAAGACACGACGCCTTCCCGTACCTGCTTCTCGGAGAAGGGGTTAATCATGTCGTGTTCCAGGGCCATCTTGCGGATCCAGCGATCGCTCTTCAGCATGAAGCTCCTTGAAAAATTATGGAATCTGGGAATCAGCATTGAGTGCCGGCTGAGACGTTCTCAACCGCTCAATTGCGTTTGGCTGGTGCGGACATCTTACGGGAGAGATACGCCCGTTGACAATCTCTCCTATCTCTCATAGCATCAATGACTTGGTGCCCTATTTCACTCCGCTGCCGGGAGCACACCAGTGATCAAGCTCGACATAATCAACGAAGTGGTCAACAAAACCGGGATCACCAAAACCAAAGCCGAACTGGCCGTGGAAACTGTATTTGACAGCATGAAGCGTTCCCTGGCCAAGGGCGATCGCATTGAGCTGCGGGGATTTGGCGTGTTCAATGTGCGCCCCCGCAAGACCGGCATCGGGCGCAATCCGCGCACCGGCGCGGAAGTTTCGATTCCGCCGGGAAAAGCGGTTCGCTTCAAGCCGGGCAAGGAGTTACAGTCCATCGATTAAGCAGGCCTCGGGTCGGGCACGGCGTGAGAGCACGAGTGTCCGACCGTTATGGTGGTTACCTGCCCACGGCCGCGCAGCGGTGCTTCAGAAATCCCTGATGCCGGAAATTATTCCCCCAAACTCTTCTACCACTGAGTATTACCGCCCGGTGGAAGTGTTTGTCGTGCACCCGCCCAAGCAACAATATTGGCTGCACATCCTGCTTCTACTGCTAACCGTGTTCACTACGGTCGTGGTAGGCGCGCGCATGCAGGCCAACTTCGAACGCAACCAGCCGGTATTTTCCATGAACGACGACTCGCTGCCGTTCTTTCCGGTGCGGTGGGCGTTCAGCTCCCCGTCGCGGCTGCTGTTGGGCGTGCCCTTTGCGTCTACGCTGATGCTGATCCTGCTGGCGCATGAGATGGGGCATTATCTTTATTGCCGTTACTATGGCGTCTATGCGACGCTTCCCTTCTTCATTCCTGCGCCTACGCTGATTGGAACGCTGGGAGCTTTCATCCGCATTCGCTCGCCGATCCGTTCGCGATCTGCGCTTTTCGATATTGGCATTGCCGGCCCGATTGCCGGGTTCGTAGTTGCGGTCATCGTTCTGGCCATCGCGATGCCATTATCGAAAGCGATGCCGGCCGGCGCGCAGACGGCGGACGTTCAATTGGGATACCCGCTGATCTTTCACCTGGCGCGAGGGTTATCGGCGTTAGCCGGAGTGAGGGCAGCTTCGCTGCCGTTGCAAGACATCGCTTTTCATCCGGTTGCAATCGCCGCGTGGGTGGGAATGTTCGCGACGGCTTTGAACCTGCTGCCGGGAGGGCAGCTTGACGGCGGGCACATCGTGTTCGCGCTGACCCCGCGCGCACACAAACTGGTCTCACGCATGACGATTCTCGCGCTGATACCGCTGGCGGTTTACTGCTGGGCAGGATGGCTGATATGGGCAATTCTGTTGCGGCTCAGCGGCATGCGGCATCCCATGGTTCCGGAGTGGCCGGGAATCACGGGTGGACGCCGCTGGCTGGCGGTCGCCGCTCTGGTGATGTTGATTTTGACGCTCACGCCGGCCCCGTTTGCCAACAGTTCGCTGCGAGAAGTGTTGCGCGAATTCCGTACAGGACAGTGATCGCCTGTGCCCCAGGTTCGCGCCCCTTTTTACAGGCGTTGAGTGTCCCACAGCTAGGGAAAGCGGGCCGGTGCGGCTGAATGAAGGATGGACGAAGATTTCGTTTCGCGATCGGGCGGCTTGAGCCTGACGGCGAAAAACACCGCTTTCGGGGCCCGTGGTACCCGCCCTTGCAAAAAGCGCAAGAGCGGGGCACCCACAGTCGTGCTGCTATCGGCTTTCAAAGCCCGGGCCACCCGCCCGTCAATTTCCAAACAACCCACCCTTGTAGCCCCTTGGAGCGTAGGCCTCAAAACGAGGTGGAATAATGCGCACAAAAACAAATTCCCAGACTGTGCAAACTGGAAACCACAGTAGTATGGTTGCGACAGCTAGCCATAGACTCCTGAGACCGACTAGATACAGGACAGCCAAGTCAATGCAGAGCGCAATAAGTGCAGAGAGCCAGAGCTGGCCCTTCGAATACTGCAATTTTGCCTCACAAGTGGGACATACTAGCGGCATACCCCGGCGCAGGTCAGTGTTCCGAAGGTTGCCCCCGCAAAAAGGGCACTTTAGAGTAGGCCATTTCATTTCTTCTTCCACCACCCGTAGACTTGGTTCGTGATCACACCAGTAAAACCTCCCGCCGTTGGTCGGGTGGGCCGCCCTTTTAGGGTTTGATTTTTTTTCCCGTAACGAAACTGCGGGTGCCCCGCTCTTGCGCTTTTTGCAAGGGCGGGCATCGTGCTGCCGATACCATGGGTTGTTATGCCCAGCGGATTGCATCGCACTTACGGCGCGCACCACCTGCACTTTATCACCTGCTCCTGTTATCGGCGATTGCCTTTTCTAGGTTCTCCGCAGGCCCGCGATCGGTTCGTTACTATCCTGGAGCAGACGCGCCAGCGGTATCGTTTCGTGGTGGTCGGATATGTGGTGATGCCGGAGCACTTCCATCTTCTGATCAGTGAGCCGGAGGTTGGGAATCCGTCCACGGTGATGCAGGTGTTGAAGCAACGCACGGCTCGTGCCCTGTTGCCAAAGAAGAAGCGGCGCCATCCGCGGCAGCGCAGTTTGTTTGGAGAGGAGTCCGGTCGCGCGTTTTGGCAGGCACGTTTCTATGACTTCAATGTATGGACCAGTAAGAAACGGGTGGAGAAGTTACGATACCTGCATCGTAACCCGGTGGAGCGGGGACTGGTGGATTCTGCGGAGCAGTGGCGATGGAGCAGTGATCGGTATTATGCGTTCGGGGAAAGCGGGCCGGTGCGGCTGAATGAAGGATGGACGAAGATTTCGTTTCGCGATCGGGCGGCTTGAGCTTGACGGCGAAAAACACCGCTTTCGGGGCTCGTGGTACCCGCCCTTGCAAAAAGCGCAAGAGCGGGGCACCCACAGTCGTGCTGCTATCGGCTTTCAAAGCCCGGGCCACCCGCCCTTGAATGGGCCACCAGTCAACTAGAAATTACTGAACGTCTGAGACCTTGCCGCTCATGAATGTGACTTTGAGATCCTTGTACACGTAAAGCTGTTTTGCACCCAAATTGACAATCTTGTCAGGCTGACCCAAAGCACCGACGACCTGATCAACGGTTTGACCCAATTCAACGGTTTGGGGCTGCGCCTGTGCCTGTTGATCTCCGCCCTGAGCGGTTTGGTCTTGTTGCTGCGCACCGCCTCCCTGGTCGATAGAAAACACTTGAGCGATTACGTCCTCAACTTGCGGAACGGTCTTGGTCTTGAGTTCTCCCTTGGGGAACTGGAAAAGTACCTCGGATTTGTAAAAAGTCGGTGGGTTGACGTTGTTGCACGAATCGCAGGCCACGATGCGGAAGGAGATCTTGTCCTTATCCAGGTTCACTTCAATCTTCGAGGCATACACTCGGTCGCCAACCTGAAAAAACCGCGACGAACCCCCTACCATTGCAATGCACAACTT
>Ga0335079_10004561_pt1 | contig 15936 bp, 16 predicted proteins | sample Lox_Sample_33_FD_206719 | JGI IMG/M metagenome (GOLD analysis project Ga0335079, IMG submission 206719) | Soil microbial communities from Loxahatchee National Wildlife Refuge, Florida, United States - Lox_Sample_3.3 | ecosystem: Environmental > Terrestrial > Soil > Wetlands | place: USA... | reverse complement strand
CCATGATGTCGGCGACGTGCTCGAACCCGTCGGTGCGCCTTAGGTGCGCCGCCGCATTGGGTGAGAAGTGCTCGAGCGGATCCTCGCCGACCAGCCGGTCGTCGTCGAGATAACGCGCGCCGGCCGGGCCGAGCACGATCGCGCCGTCCTTCGCCGAGCGGACGAGCAGGAACCCGACGTGCGGGTGCTCGCGCAGCGCCGGGATCAGCAGTGGATGGCGCTCCTCGATCTCCTCGAGCGTCAGGCGCTGCTTCTCCTCCATCAGGTAGACGAGCCCGAGGTTGCCGGAGCCGAGGACGACGACGTGACGGTCGGAGACGTCGTTCTTCGCGCGCTTCGTCTGATGCCCGGTCGCCTCGTCCAGTGCGTGCCCGACCATCTTCGACTGCTCGTCGCCGTCCGCGACCTCGGTGACACGGCCGGCCGAGAGCGAGCGCTCGACGAGGTCGCCGAGCCCGTACCCGTTCCGCTGCTTGAACGTCGCACCCTGCGTCTGTCCGTGATCGGAGAGCACGACGATCTCGTACGGCCTGGCCGCGAACCGGCGCGCGCGCTCGATCCGGCCGAACTGCTGGTCGAGCTTTCGGAGCGCCTCGAGGGTGTCGGCACGCTCGAGGCCGGAATGGTGTGCGACCTCGTCGTAGCTCGAGAACGTCGCGTAGACGGCGGGCCGCCCTTTCATCATGTCCGTGATCACGCCGTACACGATCAGGTCGCGCACGAACACGCACATCGTCGCACGCAGCAGCGGGTAGATGCCGCCGCGATGCCCGCGCGGGCGAACGTCGCGCCGGATCGCGCGCAGCGAAGCGAGCCACTCGAGCACCACCTCCCACGTGAACAGCACGAGCACCCGCGTGACGTTGAACCCGTTCGCCAGGAACGCGCGGTAGCCGGGATTCGAGCCCTTCTCCTCCTCGATCTTGCTGACCGTGAGGATCATGTGGTCGGCCTCGCCGGAGAGCAGGTTGCCGCGACTCGCGCCGCCGTCGATCAGGAGCCCCACGCCCGTCGCGTGCCGCCGCTCGATCTCGGCGCAGTCGGCCGGCGCCGAGCAGGCGATCATCGTCCCGGTCTCTTTCTCGACCCATCTGAACGCGGGGATGTTCTCGTTCGAGCCGAGCAGGATCCCCGCCTGGCTCGCGCCGGTCTGCGACGACGTGTCGGTCTCCCATTCGTCGACGCGGTGGGTGCCGCGCTCGACCCAGCTCGCCATCACCGGTGCGTTGCCGTCGCGCATCGCACGCCGCAGGATCGGCAGGCCGAGCCCGTCGATCTCGAGGAAGACGATCCCGGGGACATCGGTTCGGATCTGGTCCTTCGAGCGGCGCGCGATGCGCTGCACGACCCTGAAGGTGTACGTGTCGTCGTCGTTCGTCCCGAACACGACGTCGAGAAGGACCGTGACCGCCGAGGCGATCAGCGCTGCCACGAGCGCCCAGAAGAACGAGTCGACCTGGATCGCGCTCGGCGCGATCTCCGACGCGCCCCACAACATCGCCGCGTCGGCGAACAGCACGAGCAGGAAGCCGGAGATCAGGGCGAAGGGCAGGCGCAGCGCGGCGATGATCGGCGGCAGCGCCGCGTTCAGGATCGCGATCACCAGCGCAGCGACGAACGCTCCGAGGAGCCCGTTGACGTGAACGTGCGGGACGATCTCCGCGGCCACGAACAGCGCGGCCGCCGAGACGATCCACGTGAAGACCATGCGCAGCGGCTTGATGCGCGGGATCTCCGGCGTCCAGGCCGGCTGTTCGCCGTAGGTCGTCGCGTCGACGGTCATCGAGGAGGGGAGGTTACGGCAGATCGAGGCTCTCGCCCAGGTCGAGGATGCGCACGTCGACGTCCGGTGCGAGCTCCGCCGCGAACCGCGCAAACTGGTCGGCCGGCGCGCGCTCGACACCGGGAGCCGCGCGGGGCTTCGTGATCAGCGAATAGGTGCCCCAGTGGATCGGCACCGCGGACTGCGGGCGGAGCAGGCGCAGGGCCTCGGCCGCGCGCTGCGGATCGAGGTGGCCCGGCGGCAGGCGCGGCCCCCAGCCGGCGACCGGTAGCAGCGCCAGATCGAGCGGCGCCAGCTCCGCCATTGCCGGGAACAGGTCGGTGTCCCCCGCGAAGTAGATGCGCTTGGTCCCTTCGACCACGTACCCGAGCGCCGGTGCACGAACGCCGAGCGGCCCGCGGCCCGCGTCGTGCTCGGCGGGTGCCGCCGTCACGGTCACGTCGCCGAGCTCGATCGACTCGCCCACGTCCAGCTCGACCACGTTGCGGAAGAAGCGACGGCGGACGAGACGCCCCGCACCGCGCGGGAGCACGATCCGCACATCCCGGCCGAGCCTCGTCAGCGAGGGGACGTCGAGGTGGTCCCAGTGCGCGTGCGACACGAGAATCGCGTCGAGACCGCGCAGCGCATCCATGGAGGCGACGCCGCGGCGGCGGAGGTGGAGAACGCGCCGGCGCAGCACGGGATCGGTGAGCAGCCGCACGCCGTCGAGCTCGACGAGCACGGTCGCATGGCCGACATACGTGACGCGCGCCACAGGTGCTGCAACCTAACGCGTGCGCACGTCGCAGCCCGGAGTCTGGCTAGACTCGGCTCATGTCCTCACTAGGCGGGACGGGCGGCGACCTCGAGGGCGCGCTGGAGAACATCAACGTCCCGAGCTACGTGATCGACCGCACCGGCGTCATCCGCTGGACGAACCCGGCGGCGGAGCGGGTCGTCGGCGACGTGATCGGGCGGCAATTCACGTCGGTGGTCGCACCACACGAGGTCCACCGGGCCCGCGAGTCCTTCGCGAGCAAGGTCGTGGGAAACGTGAAGGTCACCGAGGGCGAGGTGGCGATCGTCGACGCCGACGGGCAGCCGCTGATGGTCGACATCTGCTCGGTGCCGCTGGTCGAGGACGGCCGGGTGGTCGGCGTCTTCGGCCAGGTCACTCTGGAAGGTCCACCGCAGACGACCGCGCACCCCGACCTGACGCCGCGCCAGGCGGAGATCCTGCGGATGCTCGAGCACGGACGCTCGACGCGCCAGATCGCCGATGAGCTGCACCTGAGCCTGGAGACGGTGCGCAACCACGTGCGCCACCTGCTGCGTGCGCTGGGCGCGCACTCGCGGCTCGAGGCGGTGGCGATGGCGCGGCAGGCGCATGCGCTGACGGCCTAGCGGTGAGGCTCGCCGACGCGCGCACGAAGGGCGAGGAGCTGCGCGCGGTCGGACTGCGGGCGGCCGAGACGGCCCGCGAGCGCGTTCCCGGCGGGCCGGCGATCTTCGAGTCGCTCGAGCGCGAGCGTGCGGCCGGCTCGAACCTGCTCGCGGGCGGCCTCGCCTACCGGCTCTTCCTCTGGCTCGTGCCACTCGGGCTCGTCCTCGCCGCGCTCGGCAGCTTCTGGGCGGGCTCCGACCGCCGCGGCGTCGTCCATACCGCGCGGGAGTTCGGCATCAGCGGCGCCGCGGCGCGCAGTGCCCGCGCGGCGTTCACCGAGGGCGCGCACAGCAAGTGGTACCTGCTCGCCCTCGGGATCGTCTTTCTCGAGTGGTTCGGGATCGGGGCGGTCCGCGCGCTTCGCATCACGCACCAGATCGCGTGGGCCGATCGCGGCGGGAAGCTCCACAATCCACTCGGCGCGAGCCTGCTGTTCACGACGGCCGTCGTCGCCGTCTCGCTGATCGGGTTCGGCTCGCAATGGGTGCGCCACAACTCGAGCGGCCTGTTCGGCGTGCTCGTCCTGGTCGGGATGTTCGCCGTATATGCAGGGGTCGCGGTGTGGGCGATGTCGCTCCTCCCCCACGGCAAGGCACCTGCGCTCGCGCTTCTGCCCGGCGCCGTCCTCGCAGGCATCGGGATGATCCTCGTGCAGGCGTTCGTCTCCGTCTACCTCGCGCCGAAGCTCGAACGTCAGCCGCAGCTCTACGGAGCGCTCGGCGCAGCCACCGTGATCCTGCTGTGGCTGTACATCATCGCGCGTCTCGTCGTCTCGGCGGCGTTCCTGAACGCCACACTCTGGGACCGGCGCAACCGGCCGGTCGAAGGCTGACCGAGCTCTTCGCACTTCGCGGCCACCGAGTCTTCGGAGGCGAACCGCCGGCAGAACGCAACGGCCTGCGCACCGCAGAAGTGGTAGGCGCCTCCTCCGAGCACGCCCGCATGCGGGGCGTCGATGCACGCCGCGCCGGTGCGCGGCGCCGGTTTCGAATCGTGGCGCGCGATCAGCACGGCCACCGGTGCACCGACCACCGCCGCGCAGGCGAGCGCGGCGAGGAAGCGCAGGTCGCGCCGCCCGACCTTCCGCTCGAGCCTCGCTGCCTCTGCCGGCATCCGCCTACTCGAACCCGAGCGCGACGCCGCGCGGGAGGACGACGACGGGGCAGCGTGCGAGCTCGATCAGGTACTCGGCCGCTGCACTGATTCGGACGCGGCCGTTGACCGTGCCGGGCTTCGAGCCGACGACGATCAGATCGACGTCGGCCGACGCACGCGAAGCGACCTCGGCGCCGAGCTTCGACGCCAGGGCCTCCGCCGTCTCGAGCACGCACGGGTCGCCGTCCTCGCCGATCGCCCCGATCGAGCGAACCGTGAAGTCGGTCGCGTCGTGCAGCCCGGCGGTGGCGAGCCCGAGGGCGATCGGCCCGCCGTCGAGGAGACGGCGGGCCGATGCCTGCGGGTCGATATGGCCGCGGGCGGTCCGGTATTCGGAGCCGAACACGATCATGTCGGCCTCGGTGCGGACCGCGAGATCGCGAAGGCCGGCGGGCGTCGAGCCGCTGAGGACGATGTGCGTCGGCAGATCGGGATCACCGGCCTCCTCGGCGCCCGCCGCGAGCAGCGCGCGAGCCTCGCTCTCGGCGAGTCGCTCGCGCGTGCTCTCGGCCTCCGCTGCGTGCCGGACGTAGGCGAGCTCGAGCGATGCGCCGGCTCCGGCAAGGAGACGACCGAAGGACAGCGCATCGCGGTCCGAGCCCGTTCCGTCGTACGAGACGATGACCTTGGTGCCCACGCCCGCGTCTCAGCCCGACGTCCCTGCGGCCGCGCCCCCCGGCGCCGCCGTTGCCATCGCCCCCGCCGGGATGCCGGACGGGAAGCCGAGCGAGGGGATGTCGGACGGATAGACCTCGTGGCCGTGCACCGCGATGTCGCCCATCTCCATGTCCTCCTCGCTCATGCGCAACGGCACCACGAGCCCGACGAGCTTGAGGAGCACGAACGTGCCTATGCCCGAGAAGAGGATCACCCAGAGCGCAGTCAGGGCCTGCCATTTGAGCAGGTGCAAGCTGCCGGTGACCGAGAAGCCCGGGACGACCTGCATCGCCGAGTCGGCGAGGATGCCCGTCAGAAGGCCGCCGATCAGGCCGGCGAAGCCGTGCGTGTACACGACGCCGAGCGTGTCGTCGACGCTGCGGAACGGGCGGAGCAGCGCGAGGTAGTTGTAGGCGACGTAGACGATCGACGAGGCGATCAGGCCGATCAGCATCGCGCCCCAGCCGTTCACGAACCCGGCCGCCGGCGTGATCGCGACGAGCCCGACGATCATGCCGTTGACGCTGCCGAGCAGCGACGGCTTGCGGCCGGTCGCGTAGTCCCAGCCGACCCACACCAGGAACGCGACCGCCGTCGCGAGGTTGGTGTTGAGCACGGCGGCGGCCGCGTCGACGCCTGCGTTGTACGGGTCGCCGCCGTTGAAGCCGTTCCAGCCGAGCCAGAGCAGCCCGGCACCCACCGCGACCATGGCGAGGTTGTTCGGCGCGTCGATCTCGCGGTCGCGCGCGAGCCGCGGGCCGATCACCCAGGCGGCCACGAAGCCGGAGATCCCTGCAGAGAGGTGAATGACATAGCCCCCGCTGAAGTCGACCGCGCCCTTCTGGGCGAACCAGCCGCCGCCCCAGATCAGGAAGGCGTTGACCGTGTACACGAACGTCGTCCACAGCACGACGAACGGGATCCACGCCTTGAAGTTCACCCTGCCGAGCACCGACCCGAGCATCAGGATCGGCGTGATCGCGGCGAAGACGAATTGGAAGTAGACGAGCGACGACTTCGGGAAGTCGAGAACACCCGCCGCGCCGAGATTCGGGATCTTCGCCTGCCCCTGCAGCTCGTTGTGGTCGAGTACAGGCCCGGGCTTACCGAGGAAGTTCGAGAAGAAGCCCCCCTTCGAACCGATGTGGAAGGGCGTCCCGAAGCCCATCTTGAAGCCGTAGAGCACCCACACCACGAGCACGAGCGCAAACGCGATGAACGCCAGCATCATGCTGTTGACCGACCAGCGCTTCTGCATGACGCCGCCGTAGAGCACAACCAGACCCGGCACGCTCATCAGACCGACGAGCGTCGCCGCCGTCAACTGCCACGCGTTGTCGCCCGGGTTCAACCATTGGGGATACAGCATTCGACCTCTCCTTGTCCTCGCCCAACAAAAAAGGCCCCAGGACTCGTCGGAGTCCTGAGGCCTCATTGCCTCCGCGCGCGGCGCCGTTGCCGCGAACGTGCGCGTAACCATACCGACGCCGGCGGCTGCGTCAAGAGCAAAGCTTCATTTCTTGAAGGAAGGCCGACCGGTTCGCTATCGTGTGAGTGCGTTCGCACCGTTGCGAGCGCGCGGGCAACGAGGCCTTCAGCAGTCGCTGGGGGCTTTTTGTTTGGTCCAAGGAGGTTGCGATGCTCGACCCACACGAAGACCTGCCGACACGCGTCCTGATCGCGGAGGACGAGACGATCATCCGGCTCGATCTGCGCCAGCTGCTCGAGGAGCACGGCTTCACGGTTTGCGCAGAGGCGCGCGACGGCGCCGAGGCAATCGATCTCGCCCGGCAGCAGCAGCCGGACCTCGCGCTGCTCGACGTCCGAATGCCGGGCATCGACGGGATCGAATGCGCCCGCCGCATCCATGCGGAGCGCCCGATCCCGATCGTGATGGTGACGGCGTACGCCGACCGGACGCTCGTCGAGCGCGCGCTCGAAGCGGGCGCCTTCTCCTACCTGACGAAGCCGTTCCGCGCCGCCGACCTGATTCCGGCGATCCGCGCCGCATTGGTCCGGCATCGAGAGCTGCTCGAGGCACGACGGGCCGTCGGCCGTCTGGCGGACGTGCGGGAAGCGCCCGTCGAGCTCGCGGTGACGTCGCCGGGCGGCCGCGTCTGGCCGATCCGCATCCACCGGCACGCGGACGGGACGCTCGACGTGTCATCGCCCGACTAGACGACGGCGGCAGCGCGCTCGAGCTCGTCGATCTCGATCTTCCTCATCTGCAGCATCGCGCGCATCACGCGCTGCGACGTCTCCGGGTCGGAGCTGCCGAGCAGCTCGGGCAGCGCCTTCGGGACGATCTGCCACGACACGCCGAAGCGGTCCTTCAGCCAGCCGCACGGGCCTTCTTCACCGCCGTCGGAGAGCTTGTTCCAGTAGGAGTCGACCTCGTCCTGGTCGTCGCAGCTCACCTGGAACGAGATCGCCTCGGTGAACGAGAAGTCCGGGCCGCCGTTGAGCGCGACGAAGCGCGCGCCGTCGAGCTCGAACTCGACGGTCATCACCGTTCCCGCTTCGCGCGGGCCGGCGTCTCCGTAACGCGTGATGTCGACGACCTTCGAGTTGGGGAAGACCGACGTGTAGAAGCGCGCGGCATCCTCGCCCTCGGTGTCGAACCAGAGGCACGTCGTGATTCCGCCCATCGTCCTCTCCTTTCGTCAGGGGCGCGCGGCCGCGTCGGCCGGCGCCGGATGCGGGAGACGCTGTGTCGGCTCCGGCCGCTCGCCCGGCGGCTCGATGGTGATGTTCGGCAGCAGCTTGTCGAGCCACGCGGGGATCCACCACGACCGGCCGCGCAGGATAGTCAGCAGCGCCGGCACGAGCGTCAGCCGCATCAGGAACGCGTCCGTCAGGATCGCGACACCGAGCAGCAGCCCGAACTCCTTCGAGACCCGGTCGGGGCTGAGCAGGAACGAGAAGAACACCGACGACATGATCAGCGCGGCCGCCGCGATCACGCGGCCGACGCCCGCGACGCCGTCCTTCACCGCGTCGACGGTGTTCTCGCCGTGCACGCGCTCCTCGCGGATGCGGCTCATCAGGAACACCTCGTAGTCCATCGACAGCCCGAACAGGATCGCGAACGCGATCGGCGGCACGAAGCTCTCGATCGGACCGGTGCGGTCGAGCCCGATGAACCCCATGCCGTGCCCGAGCTGCACCACCAGCGTCAGCACGCCGAAGCCGACGAGCGCCGACAGCAGCGTCGTGAGGGCCGCCTTGATGGCGATCACGGCGGAGCGGAACGCCATCGCGAGCACGAGGAAGGTGATGCCGATGATGTAGAGCAGGAACCACGGCGCGTGGGAGAAGATGCGGTCGCCGATGTCGGTGAAGGCGGCGTTCGATCCCGAGACGTACGCACGCGCGGGAGAGCCCTGCAGCGTCTGCGGGATCACGTGGTGGCGAAGCGTCGAGACGAGCTGGTCGGTCTGCGCGTCCTGTGGCTTGTACTTGCCGTACGTGTTGACGATCGCGACCGACGCCTTCTCCGGGGTTTTCGCGTTGTAGATCGGTGCATTGACCTGCGCGATCCCGGGCACGTCGCGCAGAGCTGTCTCGAGCCGCTTCGCGGCGGTGTGGTCGGAGCGCAGGTCGACGACCACCGGAATCGGCTCGGTGAAGCCCGGCCCGAAGCCCTGCGTGAGCAGGTCGTAGGCCTTGCGTGTGGTCTGGTCCTTCGGTGCGGTGCCGGCGTCGGCGAGCCCGAGTCGGACTGCGAGCACCGGCGAGGCGAGCAGGAGCAGGACCACGAGCACGACCGGCAGGACCACCTTCGCGTTGCGCGAGACGAAGCGGCCCCAGCCGGCGATCGGCGTCTTTGCCTGCCCCTCGCGCGACTCGTCGACCGGCCGCATGCCGAGCCGCCCGCTGTCGATGCGGCGCCCGATCAGCGCGAGCACGGCCGGCAGCAGCGAATTCGCGAGCAGTACGGCGGTGAGCACGCCGAGCGCGCTCCCGATCCCGAGCTTCGTGATGAAGTCGAGCCCGATCAACGCCAGCCCGGTAATCGAGATCGCCACCGTGACGCCGGCGAAGATCACCGCTCGGCCGGCGGTCGCACCGGCGGCGGCGGCCGCCTCCTGCGGCGACAGGCCGTCGTGCAGGAACTGTCGGAAGCGTGTGACGATGAACAGCGTGTAGTCGATGCCGACTCCGAGGCCGATCATCGGAACGAGGATCTCGGTGATCGTGTTGAAGTGCGTCAGCCGCGCCGCGAGGAACAGCAGCAGGAACGCCCCCAGCACGGCCACGATCGCGAACAGCAGCGGGATCACGGTCGGCACGAGCGCCCTGAACAGGACCATCAGGATGATGAACGCGGCGAGCAGCCCGATGATGTCGCTGATCCCCTGCGTCGGCGGTGCGTTCTCCGCCTCGCCGGTGAACTCCACCTGGAGGCCGGCCGGCTCCCCGATCGCGCGCAGCTGATCCTCGAGCGCGACGATCCCCGAGCGCGGCAGCTCGAACGCGGTGCGGTCGAACTGCACGTCGAAGTAGGCGATCTGGCCGTCGTCCGAGAGCTGCTTCGCGCCCGCCGACGTGAGCGGGCTCGTGACCGCCGCCACGTCCTTCGGGTCCTCGGCAAGGGCGCGCTGGGAGCCGTGCGATGCGGCGAGCATCTTGCCGATCGCCTGCGAGCGCTCGGCGGTGTCGAGCCGCTCGCCCTCCGGCGCGGCGAGCACGACCCGCAGCGCGGCGCCCTTCTGGCCGCCGAACTTCGCGTTGATCAGGTCGGTCGCCTTCTGCGTGTCCGAGCCGGGGATCTTGAAGTCGTTGATCAGCTTGCCGTGGAACGCGGCGTTGAGACCGATCAGCACGACGAAGATCGCGATCCAGCTTCCGATCACCCGTCCAGGACGGCGCGCGCACGCGTTCGCGAACCTCGCGAGACCGCCGGTGTGCGCGATCCGCTCGTCGGCGGCCAGCACGTCCGGGTCCACGCGGTCGACGGTTCCCAGTTCGCTCATGACTCAACACCCTAGACATGGACCGGCGCCCGAAGTCATCGGTAACCGGACCGTCAGCACGTGAAGAGGGCCGCCTGCGCGGCCCTCTTCACGTGCTCGTGCGAATCGCTGCGAGAGTTACGTGGTGGGCACCGGCTTCGCAGGCCCTGTGGTCTTGGGGCTCGTGATCCCGGCGACCACGCTGTCCGGGTTCCTGAGCGCACCGCCGATCGCCAGGATCCCGAAGCCGAACCCGCTGAGCAGCAGCGCCACTCCGACGACGATCCCGAAGAGCGCGAGCTGATCGGCCATGTATGCCGTGTTGAGCGCCGTCGTCAGCGCGGTCTCGGTCACCCACACGTTGCGCGCGGCATTCTGGACCGGCTGGTTCGTCTTCGGATCGACTGCGGCGTACTGCGTGTTGTCAGTGCCGCCGCCCGGCATCAGCTGGGCCTTCGGGGCATCCGGCTTCGCCGTGTAGATCCCCATCTGCGAGTAGACGTAGCCACCGGTTGCCTCGAGCGCGTGGATGCGCATGTACTGAGCGAAGCACCGGGCCCGTGCACCGCTGTTCACGGCCTGGTTCGCGACGGTGCAGGTCGGATAGCTGATGTTCTTCAGCCCCGCCTTCTGCGCCTCCGCCTTGATCCCGCTCGGCGTCATGTCCGGCGTTCCGACGATCTGCTGCTGCTTGAGCTCGGACGAGACCGTGTTCCGGCCGTTGACGCCCATCACGATCGCGACGACGCCGAAGACGATCAGGACGGCTGCGGCGACGAGTCCGCCGATTTCGAAGACCTTGCGCATCTTCCTCTCCTTCCATGGGGGCCGAGCTCGTCTCCGCGTGTTCGACCTGGTTGCTTGTTGCGCCCACTGTCGTCTGGGGCGGCGAATGGGCCATCGTGGGCGCCACGGAACCGGCTACGGGTTTTCCGCAGGCGGTCAGCGCAGAAGGCCGTGCTCGAGCGCCCAGCGCACGAGCTCCGCGCGCCGCTCGATGCCGAGCTTGCGCATGACCCGGGCCCGCTCGGACTCGGCGGTGCGAACTGAGACGTGGAGCGCCTGTGCGACATCGCGGTTCGTGTGCCCGTAGGCAATGAGGACTGCAGTCGCCTGTTCGCGCTCCGTCAGCGAGTCATCCGACATGACGAAACCGTGCCGGGCGCCGCCCCGCCGGGCATCGGACGCGCTACTGAACCGTGTGCGGCGATGTACGGACGCCCGAGAGGCTTAGATTCCATGCGATGCGCGGCTCCGTCCTCGTCGTCAACGCCGGTTCGACGAGCCTCAAGCTCGCCGCGGTCGCGGAGGACGAGGAGTCGGCGGCCGTCCCGTCGCTGGACTCCGCGCCGCCGGTGGGCGCGGTCGGCCACCGGGTCGTGCACGGCGGTGAGCGGCTGTGGGAGCCGACGCTCATCGACGACGCGGCCGTGGAGGAGCTCGAGCGGCTCGTGCCGCTCGCGCCGCTCCACAACGCACCCGCGATCGCCGCGATCGCCGCCGCGAGGCGCGCGCTTCCCGGTGTCCCCCACGTCGCCGTCTTCGACACGGCGTTCCACCGCACGCTGCCGGAGGTCGCGCGCACCTATCTCCTCCCGGCGCGCTATCGCGAACGCGGCATTCGCCGCTTCGGGTTCCACGGCCTGTCCGTCCAGTGGGCGGCCGAGCGCATGGCCGTGCCGAGGCTCGTCGTCTGCCACCTGGGCGGCGGCTCGTCGGTGACCGCCGTCCTGCACGGCAGGTCGGTGGACACGACGATGGGATTCACGCCCCTCGAGGGCGTGCCGGGAGCGACGCGCCCCGGCCCGGTCGACCCGGGCTCGCTGCTCTATCTGCTGCGGGAGGGAACGACCGCCGCCGACCTCGATCACGCACTCGAGCACGAGTCGGGGCTGACGGGGCTCGCCGGAACGGGGGACGTCGCAGCGCTCGAGCGGGACCCCTCGCCGCAGGCGGCCCTCGCGCTCGACGTGTACGCATACCGCGTCGCTCAGGCGGTCGCCGCGATGGCGGCCGCGCTCGGCGGACTGGACGGGATCGCGTTCACGGGCGGCATCGGCGAGCACTCGTCGCGGCTCCGCGCGACGATCTGCGGCCGGCTCGCGTTCCTGGGCGTCGATCTCGACGACGAGGCGAACGAGCAGGCCGCCGGGGAGGCGGCCTGCTCGTCGGGAGGCTCGGCCGTGCTCGTCCAGGTCGTTCCTGCGCGCGAGGACGTCGTGATCGCGCGCGGGGTCAGGAAGCTGCTGGCAGCGGGCTGAGCCCGGTCCTCGCCGCGGAGCGCCCGCGTCCGGCTGCGACGCCGGCGGCGGCGGCGATCAGGAACAGCAGCGCGGCCGAGGTTGCGAAGCGGTCCGAAACGGGGTGGACGATCGCCAGGGCGAGCGCCGCGGCCGCAGCGCCGAGCACCCACCTCGCCGCCCGGCCGGCCCTGACCGCTGCCCCGAACGTCGCCAGCAGTGCGACCGGGAATGCGATGAAGAGCGGGAAGATCATCGCGAGCGACGGCGAGTCGTTCAGGCGCTCGATCACCTCGATCAGCTGGGCGCGGGTCGCGCCGTCGCCGGGAATCGACGCCCACATCAGGTAGACGCCGGCCAGAGCGCCGTGGCCGATCGCGCCGAGCAGGGCGAACGCGCGGGCGGCCCTTCCGAGCCGCCTGGCCCCGCCGCCGGGCGAGCCGACGATCCCGTTCACTCCCGGCACGATCAGCACCGACGACGCGAGCAGCAGCCCCGCGCAGAGCACCATCCTCCCGTGCTGGCCGAGCGCGGCTTCGTAGATCCTCGTTGCGTTCCCGCTGTTCGCCGGGTCGATGAGCGTCTCGGCGAGATCGGCGGCCATTGCGCCCACCAGCGCTGCGACGGCCAACGTGCGTGTGGATGGACGGTTCACGTTCGTGCCTCCTTGTCGATGCACGATTCGTAACCGGCCGCGATCGCCGCGTCGTCGGCGGCCGGAACGATTCGGGATCGACCCCTGGGTTGAGCCGATATCGCCGCTCAGAGGAATAGGCTCGCACGGTGACCTTCGGCGTGCTCGCGCTCGTCGTCGCCGCCGGGCTCGGAGGGCCGCTGCTCGCGGCGGGACGGAGCGGCTTCGTCCCGGTCGTCGTCGGAGAGCTCGCTGCGGGTGTGGTGATCGGCAACACCGGCTTCGGCTGGCTCGACCCGGCCACGCCCGGGCTCGCGTTCTTCGCGGCGGTCGGCTTCGCGATGCTGATGTTCGGCGCCGGCATGCACGTGCCGATCCGCCAGCCGGGGATCTCGCGCGGTGTCCGCCGCGGGCTGGTGGCGGCGGTCGTCGTCGCGCTGCTCGCCGTCCCGGCCGGGGTGGCGGTCGCAGCCCTGACGCCGAACGGACACGGCGCGATCTACGCGCTCCTGCTCGCGAGCGGATCGGCAGCGATCCTGCTGCCGGCACTCGAGGAGCAGAAGCTGCTCACCGACCGGCACGCGCTCGTCGTGATGGCTCAGGTCGGGATTGCCGACGTGGCCGCGATCGTCGCGCTTCCGCTCGTGATCCAGCCGAGTAAGGCGCTCCATGCGGCGCTCGGTGGCCTGGCCGTGATCGGAGGCGTCGTCCTCCTGTTCCTCGCCGCGCGTGCGATCCGGCACCTGGACGTCGTCCGCCGGCTGCGCCACGCCTCGCATGCGCGGGCCTGGGCGCTCGACCTGCGCATCGCACTGCTGATTCTCTTCACGCTGTCGTGGCTCGCGGTGCGCAGCGGCACGAGCGTCTTGATCGCGGGCTTCTCGGTCGGTCTGCTCGTCGCGCTGACGGGCGGCCCCAAGCGCCTGTCGACCCAGGTCACGGGGATCGCGGCAGGATTCTTCGTGCCGCTGTTCTTCGTCGTGCTCGGAGCGCAGCTCGACCTGCGCGCGGTCGTCGAGAAGCCGTCGATCCTCGAGCTGACGGTCCTGCTGCTGCTCGCCACCGTCGTCGTGCACGAGCTCGGCGCGGCCATCACCCGGCAGCCGCTCGCCGCCGGGCTCGCGGCGACCGCTCAGCTCGGAGTGCCGGCCGCAGTCGCCACGCTCGGGCTCGACCACCACACGCTCACGTCACCCCAGGCGGCTGCGATCGTGATCGCGGCTCTCGGGACGATCGCGATCTGCCCGTTCGGCATCGCGAGGCTCCGCCTACGAAGCCCCGCGCCGGCGCAGGGCGACGGCGCGGCCGGCGATCCCGACCGCGAGCACGGCCAGGCCGGCGACGACGGCGCCGGCCGGTAGCGAGACGACCAGGACGACACACGCGACGAGGCCGGCGACGTTCAGCGCGCGCGGCCAGCGACGGTACTCGGGCGCCTGCGTGTACGCGGCGGCGTTCGCGACGGCGTAATAGAGAAGCACGCCGAACGACGAGAATCCGATCGCTCCGCGCAGGTCGGTGCTGAGCACGAGGACGGTGACGACCGCAGCGACCGCGAGCTCTGCGTGATCCGGGACGCGGTGGCGCGGGTGGACGGAGCCGAGCCAGCGCGGCAGGTCGCCGTTCCGCGCCATCGCGAGCGCAGTCCGGCCGATCCCGGCGATCAGCGCGAGCAGCGCACCGAGGCTCGCGATCGCCGCACCCGCCCGGACGACCGGCAGCGCCCAGGCCGAGCCGACCGCGTCGACCGCGGTCGCGAGCGGCGCGGTGCTCGCCGCGAGGGCGTCGGGCCCGACGGCGGCGAGCGCCGCGACGGCGACGACGAGGTAGAGGACGACGACGATCGCGAGCGCGAGCGGGATCGCGCGGGGGATCGTCTGCGCCGGATCCCTGACCTCCTCGCCGAGCGTCGCGATGCGCGCGTAGCCGGCAAAGGCGAAGAAGAGCAGGCCGGCTGCCTGAAGGAGGCCGTAGAGCCCGTGGCCGCCCAGCGACGAGATGCTGCCGATCCGGCCCGCGTCGGCCTCGCCGCTCGCCGCGATCGTGGCGACGACCACGAGCAGGGCGACGATCGAGCCTGCGACGAGCAGCCGGGCGAGGCCGGCCGTCCGCGAGATGCCGTGGTAGTTCGCGGTCGTCAGCGCGATCACCGCCAGGGCCGCCGCGAGCCGCTGCACCCACGCCGGCCCGGGGACGGCGTACGCCGCGAACGTGAGCGCCATCGCCGCGCACGACGCGGTCTTGCCGACGACGAAGCCGAACCCGGCGACGAAGCCCCACCAGTCCGACAGCCGTTCGCGACCGTAGACGTACGTCCCGCCCGAGGTCGGGTACTGCACCGCAAGCTGCGCCGAAGCGACCGCGTTGCAGAACGCCACGCACGCCGCGATCCCAAGGCCGAGCAGCAGGCCGCTGCCGGCAGCCTTCGCGGCGGGCCCGAAGGCGGAGAACACCCCGGCGCCGATCATCGCCCCGAGCCCGATGATCACGGCATCGGCCGTGCCCAGCCGGCGTGCGAGGACTGCCTCGGTCACGTCACATCGCGGACGCGACGCGCCGCGCCGCGCTCGCCGGCTCTTCGTCCGTCACGTTCGGCAGGACGTCCTCCCACAGCGGCAGCATCATCCCCGACGCCTCGACCATCCCGAGCGGAGGCGGCAGGCGTCATTGGTCGGCGGACCGGTCGGGTGCGATCCCGTTCAGCACCGCACCGACGATCCGGCTCTTCGCCTCCTCGGCTGCCCAGCCCTGCCGGCCGCGCCCCCTCGCGCAGGAACTGGATGAACGGAGAGAGGTAGTCGAACCGCAAGCCCGATCGTCAGCGCGTGATCGTCGAGCTGGAGTACTGCTTCGTGCCGCCCGGGCTCGCGATGACCGTGTTGTGTCCGACGGCCGCCTGGGCGTAGTACTGCGCCTCGATCGCGACGCCCGCGCGCGCCGGGTCTCCGCTCGGGTCGACTTTCGTGCCCGCGACGACGTTGTGGTCGATCTGGCACATCGAGTGGTCGAGACAGAGAATCCCGACGCCTTGCGCGCTCTCGACGTCGTTACCGCTCGCCATGTCCATCGACATCTCCCCGAGAACG
>Ga0335079_10004560_pt1 | contig 15937 bp, 15 predicted proteins | sample Lox_Sample_33_FD_206719 | JGI IMG/M metagenome (GOLD analysis project Ga0335079, IMG submission 206719) | Soil microbial communities from Loxahatchee National Wildlife Refuge, Florida, United States - Lox_Sample_3.3 | ecosystem: Environmental > Terrestrial > Soil > Wetlands | place: USA... | reverse complement strand
CGACGCTTCGGTGAAATACCGCGAGGAAGGCGTTCCGCTACTCGTGATTGCCGGAAAAGAATATGGCTCTGGCTCCTCGCGCGACTGGGCCGCCAAAGGCACGCGCCTGCTGGGCATCCGCGCCGTGCTCGCTGAGAGCTACGAGCGCATCCACCGCAGCAATCTCGTCGGCATGGGTGTTCTCCCGCTCGAATTCAAGCCGGGTGAAAACCGCGAGACTCTCGGCCTGACCGGTCACGAAGTCTTCGATGTTGAAGGCGTCGCAACGCTCTCTCCGCGCAAGGAAGCCACAGTCCATGCCAAAGCGAAAGACGGCGCCGTAAAAACGTTCAAGGCCTTCATCCGCGTCGATACGCCGGAAGAAGTCAGCTACTACAAACACGGCGGCATTCTGCAGTACGTGCTCCGCCAGATGCTTGAATAGATCGCAACAGGTAGGAAGAAACGGGTCTGGTCGCGATTACGCTGCCTGGGGACTTCTGCTCTTCAGCACAAGCAGCAGCATCATTCCGCCAATCACCGACGCCACGCTGGCCACCTGCGCGTTAGACATGCCCAGGATCCATGGCGGGTTGATGCGAATGATCTCCACGAGAAATCGCGCGATGCCCGTCAGAATCAGGTAAGCGCAAAAAATCCGCCCGGCCGCTTTGTGCTCCCGCATAGCCTTTCCGCCCAGATACCACAGCAGCGCGCCAATCGCGCACCAGGCAAAAAATTCATACAGAGGCGTGGGATGAACCCTCTCGGTCGTCGGCACCACTCCATTCGGAAAACTCATTCCCCAGGGCAGCGAAGTCGCTTTCCCATAATCGCCATCGCCCGAAAGGAAGCAGCCGATTCGCCCAATCGCATACCCGAACGATGCCGCCGGCGAACAGGCGTCCAGAAAGTGCAGCGTGGGTAAGCGCGCGTTCCACCCCATCCACAGCATCGTCCCAAACCCGCCCAGAAATCCCCCAAACCACGCAAACCCATACCGGCTGAACAGCAGCGGCAACGGATCCGCAAAAAACACTGCGGGATCTTCCAGTAAGTGATATAGCTTCGCGCCTACAATGCCCGCGATCCCCGCCATCGTAATCATGAAAAATGCGTCAGCCTTCATTCCGCGCCGGTTGAAGTCCGCCTGCAGAATATACGCCGCGCTGATCAGCGCCAGCGCAACCATCAATCCAAATGTCGGCAGAAAAAGCGGCCCCAAATGTAGGTAAGGAAGCATTCGATAATTGGATGAACCAGTAAAAAGTATACACGAGCGCTACGCCGAAACTGGCCTCGCTCTCGTGTGCAGCGCAAATCCGAGCGCGAGCCAAATAGCCAGCGCCGCCCACTCCGCCATGCTGAAGTGCCCCGGCACGCCAGGTAATAGTTTCATCAATACCAGCAGTAGCGCTACGCACGCACCCACTGCCGCAATCACGCGCTGCTTCAGATTTCGTTCCACCACCAGGAACGACGCGCAGGCCGCCAGCCACCCGAACGCCGAAGCCATCGAACCCACCTCACTCACCGGCACCAGCAGTGCGTCTCCGAGCAGCAATCCCACCAGCGTCGCCAACGCCACCGCTGCGATAGCCACCTTTGGCGTCTGATATCGCTCGTGTACCGCACTAAACACTCCGGGAATCGTTCGCCGCCTGCCAAACGCGAACAACAAACGCGTAGCCGCCACGAAATTCCCGTTGAATACCTGCAGCAACGCCACGAGCGCAATTCCCAGGATCAATCTTGGCACCCATGTCGTATGGGTCCCCTGCTCGAATGCAATCGCTGTAGCAAATCGCTTTCCCGCCAGGCCCGGCCACGGCGCCACGTAACTCACCGCCCCCACCGCCAGAGCCAAAAATCCCGCGCCTACCAGCAGCGCTAGCGCGATGGCCGTGAAGAATTTCTCCGGCGGAAACCCGGGATGCGATTCTTCTGCCACTTTCGGCACCGATTCGAATCCTGTCACGAAATAGGGCACGATCTGCAACGTCAGCAAGATCGACAGAAACGGCGCATGGCTGAAGTGTGGTTTGAGATTTGCCGGCGAGCCGTTACTTGCGCTGATCACAACAAGCACCAGGAAAACACCGATCACCGCCGACGTTGCCCAGTTCTGAAACGTCGCGCTGGCTCGAACCCCGCGGTAGTTCAGCCAGCACAAAAACGCGGTCACGAATAGCCCGACCAGCAATCGCGGCAAAAACACCGGCTCCCCTGCCACGCGATACAACTCCCACGTGTCGAGCCGCGGAAAGAGATACGCCGCGATCTTGCCCACAGCCACCGCTTCCCACGGACACACAATGAAATACGCCAGAAACATGATCCAGCCCGTCACATTGCTTACCACCTGCGGGAAAACCTGCGCCGTATACGCCGCCTCGCCCGCTGCATCTGGCAACCGTTTCACCCACTGCCCATACGTGTAGCCAACCGGCAAGAGCAACACTCCACCCAGCGCGAACCCCAGCATTGCTCCAATTGGTCCGCCGCGCCCAAGCCAGTCGTCCATCAGCACCACCCAACCGGTGCCGATCATCGTTCCAAAACCTAGCGCGAAATAGTTCCAGAGCGTCAGCTTGCGGGCGAGGGTTCTCATCTAGAAGAGGCAGAGCATTTCGAACAACAGATTCGCGGCGAGCAGCGATGTGATTTCCCCATTGTCGTAGGGCGGCGAAACTTCCACCAGGTCACAGCTCACAATCTGCAACCCTTTCAGCGCTCGCACCAGTTCCACAACCTGGTAACTCGTAAACCCGCCGATCTGTGGCGTGCCCGTTCCTGGCGCAAACGCCGGATCGACGCAGTCGATATCCAGCGTCACGTAAACCGGCATATCCTGGAACTCTGCCAATTCTTTGCGGACCGGCGCCATCCCGCCGGCGTGGAACTCTTCCGCCGTGATCATTCGCACTTTGTGCTCTCTGGCAAACTCAAAATCGTGTTCGCTATACACCTGCCCGCGCAGCCCCACTTGCAGAAAATGTCCTTCGCGAATCAGACCTTCCTCGATCGCGCGCCGGAACGGCGTTCCATGAGAATAGCGGCAGCCGAAATATTCGTCCCACAAATCGTTATGCGCATCGAACTGGATCAGCGCCACCGGCCCATGTTTCTTTGCCACCGCGCGCAACAGCGGCAAACTCAGCGAATGGTCCCCACCCACCGAAACGCAACGCACGCCGGCGTCCAGCAGTGGCTGCATCTGCCTTGCCACGCGCCCAAAGGTGTCCTCAATCGAAAGCGGGTTCACCGAAAAATCCCCAAAGTCCGCTATGCGAAACCTCTGAAACGGATTTACGTTCAAGACCGGATTCCACGACCGGATCAGCACCGATTGCTCGCGGATATTCCGCGGCCCAAACCGTGCTCCTGCCCGGTATGTCGCCCCGCCGTCGAACGGGATCCCCACCAGCGCGACTTCCAACTCGTTCGGATCCGCAATGTGCGGCAGTCTCATGAACGTGGCAATTCCCCCAGACCGCGCGTGGACCAACGCGTCCACCGGTTCCGGGTGCGGCAATTTGTAATTTTGTCGGGAATGCGGCATCGCTGCGTATCGTATGGTCGGCGTCGGCGCAAGTCAACGAGAGCTGCCAGTCAGGCTCTCTCCGCTCGCACTTGGGAATCCTCTGGTACCCGTTTTTGCGCACCTGCTCCACGCCACATGAACATCAAAAAACCCGCTAAAACAGGCCCTTTTTCGCGCGATTTCCCTTGACATTTTTCTCCACTTCCCACAAAGTCTCCGAGTTCGTTGTTCGCGTTTTTCGGTCCAAATCTCACGATCACGCTGATCTTTTTGGGGAGGTCACTGTGGAGACGGCCATTGGCATTTTCGATTCCAGAGAACGGGCGGAACAAGCAGTCAAAGACTTGATCGAGCATCAGATTCCAGAGCAATCCATTGTTTTCCTTACGCGGTCCGAGAGTGAAGCCATGAGTTTCGGCAAAGACTTGGGAACCTACGCGGGTGGTTTCCTGGGAGGTGCCGTCGGTACCACCGCAGGCTGCGTCGGCGCCGCTCTGGCGCTCATTCCCGGCTTTGGCCAGGTTTTCGCTCTCGGCGTCGGCGGTGCGGCCCTTCTCGGCTATCTGGGCTCGAAAGCGGGAGCCTCCATCGCCAAGGGCCTCGCTGATGATCCGAATGTTCCGAAACCCGCCTCCGAGACTCACGAGCATGCTCCCCATTTCCTGGAAGTGCTGAAGAGCGGCAGGTCTCTGGTTCTGGTGCAGACGGAGTTTCACGATGTCGCCGCGGCCGCCACTTCCGTTCTGAATCGCTTGGGCATTGGCGCGGCACCTGCCGGAGGTGACGCCAGCGCGCAGAGCAGCTCCCGTCAGGCCGATGGCGTCACGGTGGTCGATTTGCGTGGACGCATTGCCTTCGGCGAAGGCAATACCAGGCTGCGCGAGACCATCGCCGGCCTGACCGCCGCCGGAATCAATAAGGTCGTCTTCAATATGGCCGCCGTAAACTTTCTCGATAGCTCCGGCATCGGCGAACTCGTTCGCGGCCACATGGCCCTGCGCAAGGCCGGCGGCGCCCTCAAGTTGGCGAATTTAGGTAAGCCAGTGAACGATTTGCTGCAAGCCACCGCTCTGAATAAGGTCTTCGAAATCTTTGCCGACGAAACTAGCGCCGTAAAATCCTTCAGCAAAGGAACCGGCTCGGCCGCGGACTAGCGCGGTTGCGCCAAAAAAACAGGCTTCGCGGAGTGCGCGTCTGCGCGGGGTGGATCATTCTCCCATCAACACTTCGAAATACGCTTACTCTTGCTTCGCGCTGTCTATCAGTTCATCCGCCTGCTGCTCGTCGTTGAACTGATTGCGTTTCTTATAAGCCATCCAGGTGATTCCCAAGCAGATCAGCATTGGCGGCACTGCGAGAATCAGAATTCCGTTGCGCAACGCCGCGATCATCCGCGAACCGGCGCTGGCGGCCTGCGTGTAACACAGCGCGCAATTCTGCGCCAACGCAACACCTGGCGCCAGTAACGCGGCCAGCAGCGTCACGATTCGTGCGATTCCCGTTTTCCTCTTGCTCACCTTCACTGCCAATTTTTCGCCTATCCCAGCGTTCCGCATTCTACTGCGCAAACGGCCTCATATGCAGCAATCGCACGCTGTCCGTCCAGAACATGTTCATCATCAGCAACACGAAGATCGTCGCCGGGATCAGCGTCAGAAACAGGCTGCGCCGTTCCTCCGCCAGATGCATGAAATACATCAGCCCCAGCCATGCGCTGCAGATCGCCAGCGCCAGCAGAATCGCCACCAGCGCCGCCGTCGAAGAGACACGGAACGCCAGGAACACTTCCACAATGAAAATTGCGATCAACACGAAATAGACCGGAAGGTACTTGCCAATTCCAGCGCTTGTTCCGTCGCTCATAGCCTCTTGTTCTCCTCTCGGCCCTAGCGCGCAAAATTTGTCAGATACACCAGCGGTACAACGAACATCCAGACCAGATCGACAAAGTGCCAGTACAGTCCCGTCGTTTCCACGTGGCTCGGCGTCAGTCTTCCACTCGAGTACTTCACTCCCACAACCAACAACGCAATCACGCCGCTGATCACGTGCAAGAGGTGTAATCCCGTAATCGTAAAAAATGTCTGACCGAACAGCCCGGAACTGATGGTGATCCCGCGGTGAATCAATTCGACCCATTCCCGAATATGCAGCAGGGCGAACACCGTGCCCAGCGCCATCGTCAAATACAGATACCGCATGGCCTTCGCCTTTTCGCCCGCTTTCGAATAATCCACGGCCCCCAACATCGTCAGGCTGCTCGTGATCAGCACAACGGTCATCGCCATCACGTTGATCACGCTTCCCGATTCGAACGGCCTCACCCAGTTCGGCGTCGCCACCCGCAGGTACCCGTACGAAAATAAAAAGGCTCCGAAGGTCACGGCATCCGAAATAATGAATAGCCACATCGTGAACTTGCGTGAAGGGATTGCGTACGGCGATTCTTCCATGAGTGCGCCGTGGTCGTGATGCACCGCCATTTGCGTCTCGCTCACAGTCTCTCCCCTTCTGCCCTAGAGTTTCATCCGGCAAAGCAAAAGCAGGTAAATCCACAGCACCGCCATGAAGTGCCAATACACGGCAGTGTTGTCGAAAATAGTGCGCCGAATCACGCACTGCTTGATGGCCAGGCGGTACGCAAGATACGCCAGCGCCAACAGGCCCGCCAGCACGTGCAGCGCATGCATGGAGGTCAAAACGTAGAAGAATGAGCTGTTCGGATGAGTCGCCAGGTAGATTCCCTGCTCCCGCAAGTCCAGCCACGCGCGATACTGCCCTGCGCAGAATCCCAATCCCAGCAACAGCGTCAACGCAACCCACGCGCCCGCTTTCGGCATTCCCGCACCCGCGCGCAAATTCCGCCGCGCGATCTCCAGTGTTCCGCTGCTCGCCAGAAGAAACAACGTATTCACGTACAGAATCGGCGGCAGAACCAGATGGCTCCAATCCGCCGTTCCTTCGCGCACGAAAAGCGCGCTGGTGAACGCCGCGAAGCTCATCGTGATCGCAAACACACCCACCCAGATCCCGCTCGAGGAAGTGCGCCGGGCGGATGGCGTCACTCGAGCGGCGGCCTCATTCGGCGGGAGTGCATTGGCCTGCGAACTGATTGGTGCTGCAATCGATGAAGACATAATCTCCCCGGACGGATGTGCGGCGCGACCGTCAGCTCTCGCGCCGCACCCGCCTTTTAGTCACCACTGGCTGCGACCACGTGCTCTGGCGAATCCTGCATCACGAAGTCGCCCTTCGACCCTTTGACTCCGTATTGATACGGATCGTGATAAACGATCGGATGTTTTCCCCCGAAGTTATTCCACGGCGGGGGCGATGGAATCGACCACTCCAGCGACGTCGCATTCCATGGATTTTCCGGCGCCGGCCTGCCCTTGAACCGGCTGTAAATAAGGTTGTACAGGAACACCAGTTGGCCCGCCCCGGTAATCAGCGCGGCGATCGTCACGAACTTGTGCCAGCCGATATACGGCGCCATGAAATCGTCCACGAACGATTGATACCGGCGCACGTTGCCGATCAATCCCAGGTAGTGGAACGGCATGAAAATGCAATAGGCGCCCACAAACGTGATCCAGAAGTGCAGCTTCCCCAGCGGCTCGCTCATCATTCGCCCGGTCATCTTCGGGAACCAAAAATACGTCCCCGCAAACACTCCGAACAGCGACGCCACGCCCATCACCAGGTGGAAATGGCCAACCACGAAGTAAGTCGCGTGCAGGTAAATGTCGATCGAGGGCTGCGCCAGGAAGAATCCGCTCACCCCTCCCGCCACGAACATGGAGATAAATCCCAGCGCAAACAGCGACGCGCTGTTGATCTGCAGGTTCGACCCGTACAAACTGCCCAGCCAGATCAGCGTCAACACCGTCGCGGGAATTGTGATCGTTAGCGTGGGAAACGAAAATGCCAGCGACGACATCGGGTTCATTCCGCTCACGAACATGTGGTGTCCCCAAACCATGTAGCTCAGGAACCCGATCGACATCATCGAATAAATCACCACTCTCGCGCTCAACAGCGGCTTGCGCATGCTGTTCACCAGAATGTGCGATACGATCCCCATCGACGGCAGAATCGCGATATACACTTCCGGGTGCCCGAAAAACCAGAACAGGTGCTGCCACAGCAGTGGTGAGCCTCCTGAGTGCGGCTGTAGCCGGTCGCTGATCACCAGCCCGCCGGGAATGAAGAAACTCGTCCCCGCATGCCGGTCCAGAATCAGCAGGATGCACGCCGGAAACAGCACCGCAAACGCCAGTAGCGCGATGCAGGACGTGATGAACCACGCCCAGGTGCACAGCGGCATGCGCATCAGCGTCATTCCCTTGGCCCGCAAATCCAACGTGGTTGCGATAAAATTCAACGCGCCCAGCAACGATGCGACACAGAAAATCGCGATCGAAATCCCCCACAAACTCGCGCCCCACTGCATCCCAGGTCCGGCGTCTTTTCCGACGGCACTCAACGGAGCATATTCTGTCCAGCCGGCGATCGGCGGACCGTCCGGAATGAAAAACGCCAGCATCAACACCACCCACGCCACGAATGTCGTCCAGAACGACATCATGTTGAATCGCGGAAACGCCATATCCTCCGCGCCAATCTGGATCGGCAGGAAATAGTTCCCAAATGCAGCAAACGGCGCGTTCGTCAGCACGAAAAATACCATCAGCGTTCCGTGCATCGTCAGCAGCGACAGGTAATACTCCGGCGTCATCACCCCGCCAGGCGCTCCATTCTTTGAAAACAACTCCAGTAGTGGAATTTTCGCATTCGGCCACACCATGTGAATGCGCATCAGCCACGACAAGATCATCCCGGTGAACACCGCCACCAGCGCCAGCGCATAATATTGCTTCCCGATTACTTTGTGATCCAGGCTGAAGACGTACTTCCGGAGGAATCCTCCCGGCGGTGCATGTACGTGCGCTTCCTGTACCGAACCTTCCTGCATCGCATCACCTCGCTCAAAATCAATCCCCTACTGCGCCGCCTGCTCCTTCAACCACTTTTCGTAATCTTCTTCCGACATCACGTTCAGATACGCCTTCATGTTGTAGTGCCCCAGTCCGCACAGCTGCGTGCACACAATCTCGTATTTGCCGGTCTTCGTCGCCGTGAAATGCACCGACAGGTCCAGCCCCGGTACGAAATCCTGCTGCAGCCGCAACTCGCGCACGTAGAACGAGTGGCCCACATCCTTCGCGTGCATCAACAGTTGCACTTCGCGGTTTACCGGCACCACCAGCTCGCCCGACACAATGTCGTCGCGGGCTTCTACTTCATTGGCGGGGTCCAGTCCGAAATAGTTCTGGTTCCCTTCATCGATCTTGTCGGGATGGATCGCGCCGAATTTTCCGTCCGGCCCCGCATAGCGGAAGTAATATGCAAACTGCTCTGCCTGCACCTGCACTTGGATGGCGTTCGGCTTGGCCGGCGTGAAATAGACTTCCGCCCACGCCTCTTGCCCCAGCACGCCAAGCGCCAGGACCTCCGTCCCCACCAGCACGAACGCGGCAATCACCGCCACCTTTGCTCCGCCGGGAAAATTCTTCAGCTGGCTTCCCTTCTTGCGGTCAGCGAAACCCCACACAAAGACGGCGAGAACAATTTGCGCGCCGACAAACGAGAGCCCTGCCTCCAACATCGTCTCGTGCAGTTGGTCGTCGATGGCGTGTCCGTGCGTGGAAATGTCTTCTGGCAACACAAACATGTGCGCCACGATCGGATACGCCGACAGCACAGCTATAAGGACAAGCACTATCGCCAGCAGTTTTCCCATTCGTCTTCGCCTCCGCCCCAATCGGGAGCGATCTCACGAGCTGATTCAGTTGTGGATTGGCCGACGCCTCAATACGGCTTTGCCTTGAACACAAACGTAATTGTCTTCGATTCGCTGCCGCTGATCGTCACTTCCTGCGTCTGGTCCCCATACGATTCGTGCCATGCCGTCACCGTATACTTCCCCGGCGGTAAATTCGGCAGCGAGAACGCCCCACCGTCGCCCGTTACCGCGTAGTGAGAGTTCTTCAGTACCGCAAAGTTGCCGTGCATCCAGGGGTGCACGTTGCACTTCACCGGGAAAATTTCCGCTTTGTCATACTTCTCGCTGATCGCCGGTGTCCCCGGCGGCTGCGATTTGTTCCACTCGCGGTTGATCTTCGGCAACGGGTGGATGTTGTGCGAGGTCTGGTCTTCGTTCTGAATCTTTATTTCCTGGTTCACCTGGAACGCCAGCACGTGCGGAATGTACCGGCACCCCTTCTGCGTGAACACCGCGGCTGTTGATGGAACCGCATCATCCGGCGCGCCCGCTGATATGTACACCACCACGTTCTCCAGCGTGTTCCCCGCTCCCGTCACCACCGTTTCCGCAAGCGGCGGCGTGGTGTACATCTTCGCGCACGACGGCTCCTTAGACATGTCGATTGGCTTCATCTTCGCGGGCGTTCCTTCGTACGTAACTTTCCCGCTGATGGTCCCGCCCGCTGGTGGCCCCGCTTTCGCTGTCGCGGCAACCACCAGCATGGCCAGCCCGACTACGACTGCTTGCTTCGTTCCCATTGCGTTTCCTCCTGAAAATTTGGCGTCAGCCTACGGCTTGATTCCAGAGCCGGTGTTCGTATTTTCAACTTTCTTTGCTGCGACGATGGATTTCCCTCCCGGCGTGCTCTCCCACAATGCCAGTTCGGGGCTAGGGTTGTTGTATTGCAGTGTCCGCAGATAGTGCACCAGATCCCATGCATCTTCCGGCTTCACTACATCCGCAAAAGACGGCATCGGCGTGCCGTCGAGGCCGGTCATGAAGATCCGATATAGATCGGTGTTGGTTTTACCGCACTTGGAGCGATTGTCGCTGGTGAAATTGTACGGCCGGATCGGCTGGTCGTTACTGTCAGTTAGCGTCGATGCGGAAGGCCCATCGCCGCGCCCTTCCTGGCCGTGGCACTTCCAGCACTCCAGCTTCTGGTACAGCTCGCCGCCGTGCTTGATGCTTTCGATGGTCAGCTTGGGTTCCGCTGGAATCTCAATCGGCGTGCCCGGCTTTTCCGTCACCCACCGCGCGGAGAACGTCTTGATAAACGCCACCAGGTCCGCTCGATTTTGCGCCGTCAGCGCGATCCAGCTCGGCATGTTCGTGAAATTGAATCCACGTCTGATCGAATTGTAAAGGTCGGAATCGAGCGGCAGCGTTCCTGTCGGCGTCGACCGGCATTTGAACACCGCTGCCACGAAATTGCGCGGCGTCGGCGTCACGTACGGTGCGTTTTCTCCGTCGCCGTTCCCGCGTGCTCCGTGGCATCCCCAGCAGTAGCGGTAGTACAGCTGTGCACCCGCGTGCGCATGCCCGTTCAGGTCTCCTATATGCGACTCTTCATTCGGATTCGGCTTCGCCGCTGGTGCCTGGTCCAACTGGGCCCTCAGGGCGAGAGGGAGCACGAGCGCGATCGCTACATTCAAGCAAAACTTCTTGATCGTTTTGTTCGCCATGATCTCTCTCCCCTTAGAATGCAAAGTCTATGCCAAACATCAGACTGCTGCTCGTTACGTCAATTGGGAGTCCGGTGGTCGGCGACAACAGGATGTTTTTCTGCCACACGATCGAGTATTCGTTATGGAACGCGAGTCCGGCTCGGCTGTTAATGAACGGGTAGTACCGGAATCCGAATGTCAAAGCATCCACATTTCCGGTATTGCCGGGGTTCGACGACAACGCCTGTTGCGACATGCGGATGAGTTCGTACCGGTTTACGAAAATCATCTGTGGGTTGAAGTTGTAGTGCGTTTCAAACAATCCGCCATTCCATGAAGGAGCGTGCGCCCCACCCGGCAGCCCCGCCGTTCCAAGATACGCCGGCGTGTTCGTCCCCAGGTAAACGCTATCGTGTCCGTAGAAGTACATGGTGGTCACGTCCAGCTTGTGCAGGTACCACATGCCGATCAGACCTACGCGGTAGTATGGTTGATTGCCGATCCCTGTCCCGTTGATCGGTGTTCCATCGTCCGGATTGTAAAAGCGCGCATACGTCGACGCCTGGCCCAGATACGCGAACCCTCCGACGCGCTGTAATCCAAGGCTACCAACCTCAAACGCCCGGCTTGCCGCGAAAAACGCCTCGTACCCTCGGCCCGCGGCGTTGCCATTGCCAGCTTGAAAGTCCGGATTACCATCCGTGCCGCTTAACAGTGAAGCGGACACGCGGGTTCGGTCATCCGCGGAATGCCCCATCCACTCCACGCCAATCTGATTGTCGCCGATTCCAAATGTGTAGGACGTCTCCGGCACTCCCGGCGCCACCCACGGCTGGAAATGGTAGTTCTGATAAAAACCGCCGTTACTCGACAGCGTCAGAATTCGTTTCTCGGACTGCAGGTTATCCAACTCGAACTTTCCAACCTTGATGTTGAACCATGTCGAATTGAGGATATTGCTGAATCGCACGTTCGCCGATTCGAAATGGAATGCACCTGTTTCATCGGACGACGGCACGAGCAGGAAGCTGTAGTTCTTCGCCAGCGTCCCCGCCGTCAGCATGTCCATCCCGGTGTAATCGAACCCTTGCGTCTTTATGTTCTCGAGAGTCGTGTTTTCCCCATTCACTCCCGTGACCGATTGGTGATTCGCCGTTTCCAGGTGCCAGTTCGGCGTGATGCGCAAAGCGATTGGCCAGTACGCTGGGCTTTGAAAAATGGGAGCGTCGCGATCGTTGCCCATCTGATAGCCGTTGTCTTTGAACTGCTGACCAAAGGGACTCAACTTCGGCCATGCCTCATGACAGGACGAACAAGGCATCCCGTACTTCCTGGCAAACGCTGGAATCGCGTTTGCCACGCCGCAATCCAGCATCAGCATTACGACGGAAAAAAAGATCATGCCCCCGAATCGGACGAGTCCGTTCCGGGTATTTCCGGTGCATGGACGTGCCATACTGCCTCCTCTAAACGCCTGAGCGAAACGTCGAGCAGACACCTGGGCTTGTTTTTAGTTTTGGGAGGGAGTGTCTATGAAAAAACACATAGCACGGTGGGCGTCCGTCAGCTCCCCCAAAGAGCGCACAGACGTTTAATCGATAGGACGCTTCACCGCACTCACCGGGTTTCCGTCCGGCCTCCTCCGTCAAAAGGAGCCTGACTTCATTCCCCGCGTCCCTGAACCGTCCGGGATGCTACTCCCGCTTTCGCGCCAAACGCAAGACATTTCTTTTACAAATTCAAAATATTTCTGTTTGCGGGTCATGGTACGCGCGGATTTCGGCGATCCAAATTTGACAGCGGTGGCCCGCTTCGCGTAAACCAGATGCGTCGCCCATGTTTATTTTTTTTAGTCGCCCCCGCCAAGGGACGCTTTCCGGACGCGTTTCACCAAACTGTATCGCCCTGTTTTTGCTCGCCCTTAGCATCCTCAGTCTTCCCGTGGTCACCCTTTCTTCTCCGCAAAAGCCTCTGGCCACCCCAGGCCTGACCCGCGAATTTTCCGCTTCCATTTCCGATGTCCGCCAGGCCGTCACTGCCACCCAGACCGACCGTATCATCCATGGCACTCTTGTCTTCGACAAGGAACCGATCCTCACCGGCGCCGAGGCCACTGATTCCACGAATCTATTCGAACCGTGGACCGGCCCCGGCGAGGTCTACTACAAAATTCGCAAAGGCGCCGTTGCGCCACGCCACTTTGTCGCTAGCGGCGATCAAGGCACAATCGGCGTTCGCTATGTGGTCGTGCCCGTTGATGCCAGTCGCACGCGCGTCCGCATCGACGCTGTTTACCTGGAAACCGCTCATCGCGAAGCTCATGCTTCGGACGGCACTGTCGAAAAAAGTGAAATGAAGGAAGTGAAAGACGCCCTCGATTCCCTGCTGCAGGCGCAGATGGACGCTGCTGATGCGCGCCGCCGCGAGCAAAGCGCCGAGCTTGTTCGCCAGAGCTACACCCGTCAGCGCGAGGATGAATCCACCCGCCTCGAAAAAGCGAATGACCAAATCAAGGACCTTGAGCAGGAGATCATCTCCGTTCGCCACGAAATCCAGCGCCGCGTCAAAGCTCCCGGCGCCGACCTGAAAGCCGCTCCCTTCCAATCCGCTGCCAGCCTGAAGACTCTGGCTGCCTATACCGACGTCGTCATCCTCATCGTCACGCCTCACTGGCTCGGTGTCGAGACGCCCGAAGGCCAGCGTGGTTGGTTACCGCTTTCCCAACTGAAGCAACTCCCGTGATGAAATCGTTGTCCGCTCAGTTTTTTTTCCTCGCGGGCCTCGCTTCCTTCTGCTCGGCTCAATCTCAAGCCCAAGCCGTCCCCTACGCGCGCAGTTTTTCTCAGCCAAAGCCGCAAATCGAAGACGCCCTCAAGTCCTTGCAGGCGTTTTCCGGCCAGAAACTCCCCATTCTCGACGGCTTCGTTGCTCTTACTTCCAAACCGCTCGATCACTACGAGCGTGGCTTCTACCAGTTCTCCATCGAAACCGTCCCCGGCGATAACGGCGCCACCATTGTTCGCCTGTCCGCGAAAATCACTGCCTGGTTCGCCGATCGCGACGTCACCAAGTCGGGCTACGAAGTGCTTCCCTCCAACGGCCGCCTCGAACTCGATTTCCTTGACCGCCTTCAGGAGAAACTTACCGGCAAACCCGTCGATCCCCCCGCCACACTCAACACCCCCGTCGAGGCGCCCCGCGCTAAACTCGATCTTTCCGGCGTGCCCGGTTCCGTCACCCCGGTTCCCAACCCCACCGCGAAGACGCCCAATGAAGTCGCTGAACTGCGCAGCCAGCGCGTCATTCAGGAACGGCGCGTTCAGCAACTCTCTGCCGAATTGCAGAATCTCAAGGAAATCCAGCACAACCAGGCGCATCCTGCCGACCTGATTGTGGTCAACAAATCCGCTACGCCGGTTTACTCGAAACCGTCCGAATCGTCCCGCGCACTCTTCCAGGCTTCGGCCAACGACGAATTCACATACCTCGATGCCGGCGACGGCTGGATCCACATTGAAATCTCGGGTGATGCGCGCGGCTACATTCGCCAGAACGCCGTGCTTTTACCCGAGCACCTCGCTCAAAAAACGGTTCAGGCCGAGGGAACTCTCGAGGAAAAATTCAAGGGCTTCCGTATCGAACGCCAGGAATCCAGCACGTTTCCTGGCGATTGGGCTCCGCTCAAAGGGAAAACCGTAAAAATCTACACTGTGCGGCCCGTTTCCCAGGATCAACGCGACTGCGGAGCCGCGGCCCGATTGAACTTCACCTTGGCGTTATTCGAAGCTGGTGCAGAGGACGCCGCAAGCCTGAGCGCGAAGCCCGATGGTATCGTCGTGATTTTCGACGCCGCCGACGGTGGCATTGCCAGCGCTACTCTCGCCGATATTCAAAGCTATGTCTCCGGAGCGCTCCGCCGCGACAAGTTCCTGGCCCAGTGCAACCTCGATCCCGACGAAGCGTTCCGCGCCGCTCCCAAGCCGTAGCGAACGTCGAAGCGTAAATTTTTCTGCTGTTCTTCGCCCGTGCTCGTAAAATACCTTTAACTCACGGACGCACAGGAGCTCACATGCCGATCACTGCCGCCATCGCTGGACTCGGGTTTGTCGGACGCGCCCATCTCGACGCTCTGCGGCGCCTCGGCATCTCCGTTCGCGGTATTCTCGGCAGCACTCCCGAACGCTCCAAAGCCGCCAGCGAAGCCTTCGGACTGCCTCGCGCCTATCACTCCCTCGAAGAATTGGCCGCCGACGATTCTGTTCAGGTCGTCCATCTCTGCACGCCGAATCATCTCCATTTTCAGGAAGCCGGCCAGTTACTGCGCGCCGGTAAGCATGTTCTTTGTGAAAAACCGCTCGCGTTGGATTCCCGCGAATCCGCCACTCTCGTCTCACTGCTCAAGGAAACCGGACGTGTCGGCGGCGTCGCCTACAATCTCCGCTACTATCCGCTTTGCCAGGAGGCCCGCTCGCTCATTCGCAGAGGCGCCATCGGCCAAGTCAAATTAATTCATGGCAGCTTCTTGCAGGATTGGCTACTCTTTCCCACCGATTGGAATTGGCGCCTCGAGGCCAAACTCGGTGGAGAATTTCGCGCCGTCTCCGACATCGGCACGCATTGGCTCGACCTCGCCATGTGGCTCACCGATTCGAAAGTGTCCGATCTTTGCGCGGATCTCCACACGGTTCTGCCCTCGCGCCGTCGTCCCAAGGGCCGCGTGGAAACATTCCAAAAAGCCGGCTCCACCGATACCGAAGAAGTCATGATCACTACCGACGATTACGCTTCGGTTCTCCTGCACTTCGAAAATGAGGCACGCGGTGTCATGACCGTCTCCCAGGTCAGCCCCGGCCGCAAAGCGCGCTTGTGGTTTGAAGTCGACGGTTCCGAAGGTTCTCTCGTCTTCGACTCGGAGTCGCC
>Ga0335079_10004559_pt1 | contig 15940 bp, 16 predicted proteins | sample Lox_Sample_33_FD_206719 | JGI IMG/M metagenome (GOLD analysis project Ga0335079, IMG submission 206719) | Soil microbial communities from Loxahatchee National Wildlife Refuge, Florida, United States - Lox_Sample_3.3 | ecosystem: Environmental > Terrestrial > Soil > Wetlands | place: USA... | reverse complement strand
TCCTGGGACCACTTCAAGTACACCGACGCGATGCGAAAGTCGGGCCTCACCTGGAGCGCGAAGCTGCTGGATCAGTACCTCGAGAACCCGTACGCGGTGGTGCCGGGCGCGGCGATGGGCCTGCTCGTGCCGGTCGAGAAGAACCGCGTCGACGTGATCGCCTACCTCGAGACGAACCCCGCCGAGCTCAAGCAGACCGAGCGCGCGCCCTAAGGGCGCTTCAGCGCCTCACGCAGGCTCGCGACGAAGCCCTCGTCCTCGGCCGCGAGCACCTGCGTGCGCGTGACCGGCACGCCGTCGCGGTCCAGGAGCGTGATGATCGAGGCATGGCTGAAGCTGCCGTCGGGCAGCTGCCGGTAGCGGATCCCGAGCGCCGCGGCGAGCGCGCGCACATCGCCGGCGCTCGCGTGCGCGACCACGAAGGTCGGCGCCTCGAGGTGATGGCTCGCCTGGTACTCGGCGAGCTTGGCCGGCGTGTCGCGCCCGGCGTCGAAGGACACCAGCAGGAAGGATGTGCCGGCGCGCTCCTCGCTCGTCAGCGCCGCCGCGGTCCGGCTCATCGCGAGGGCCAGCATCGGGCACACCGTCGTGCACGTCGAGTAGAACATCGTGACGACCAGCGGCCTTCCCCGGAACGAGGCGAGCGGCAGGCTCGGGCCCGCGGCGGGCTCGAGGCGCAGCTTCAGCTGGTACACCGACCCGCCGGGCAGCGCCGCCGGCGCCAGGGTGCCGTGCACGTGCGGATCGGCGCGCAGCGGCGATCCGACCAGCGAGCAGGCGACGAAGAGCGCGAGCACGAGCCTCATCATTGCGATCCTCCGCGCGCGCAGCGAAAGCCGAGGTTGCGCGTCGTGAAATGCGCCTCGAGCGAGGACAGGAGCGCCATCCGCATCAGCACCGGGTAGTCGTCGCGGATCTCGGCGCTCAGCGCGCCGGCGCCGCAGTACTGCAGCTTGTCGGGGTCGCCCTGGGTGCGCGAGTCGCCGCTGATCATCAGCCCGCCGAAGTCCTCGACCCACTCCCAGATCACGCCGTGCAGGTCCAGGACGCCGTAGACGTTCGGCGGGGTCTTGCCCACGGGCGGCAGGCGCCGGCTCGAGGGCTGCGCGTACCAGCTGAGGATCCGCTCGCGGTACGCGGGGTCCTGGCGCGCGTCGCGCTGCCGCTCGTCGGCCGCGGCGACGTACTCCCACTCGTACCAGGTCGGCAGGCGCGCGCCCGCGGCCTCGCAGTAGGCGCGCGCCGCGAACCAGCTGACGTGCGTGACCGGCTGCTCGGGATCCGCGTCGCGGCCGAGCGTCGTCGGGCCCGCCCAGTGCGCGAGGTACTGGGCGTCGGCAAGCAGCGCCGGCGTCACGCCGCGCGCCCACTCGGGGTGCGCGCGCACGAACGCCAGGTAGTCGGCGTTCGTGACCGGGGTCCGGTCGAGCTCGAAGGCGGCGACGTGCACGTCCTTCTGGTTCGTCCCGGGAGCGACGACCGGCGTGAAGTCGCCCTCGGGAATCCGGGCGCGCTCCGCGCCCACCGCGGCCGCCGCGAGCGCGGCGAGCGCGGCGAGCAGGACGGCGAGGAGCGCGCGCATCGGCCTCAGTGCGCGGCGCCCGCGGGCCGCTTGGTCGACTTCCTGATCTCGGCGACGTCGGAGGCGCTGACCTGCTGGTCCTCGTTGCCCCAGCTGTTGCGCACGAAGGTCAGGATGTTGGCGACCTCGTCGTCGTTGAGCTGGCTCATCGGCGGCATCACCGAGTTGAAGCTCTTGCCGTTGACCGTCACGGGGCCCGTGAGGCCGTTGAGCAGGATGCCGATCGCGCGCTTGGCATCGGCCATCAGGAAGTCGGACTTCGCGAGCGGCGGGAAGACGCCCTCGAGGCCCTGGCCGTTGACCTGGTGGCACACCGAGCAGGTGCCGGTGAACAGCACCTCGCCGGCCTTGATCTGATCCTCGCGCGTGAGCTTGCCGTGCGCGGCGGCGGCGGCGGCCGTCTCGACGGGCTTCTGGCTGCTCAGCGACTTCTCGGCGAGGTAGACCGAGTCGACCTCCTTGCCGGAGTACACGCTCTTGTTCTCGGGTCCGTCGATCTTGAGGATGCCGAGCGCGCCCTTGTTGAAGGCGCGGAACAGCGAGTGGTCGACCAGCACGTAGCTGCCCGGGACCTTGGCGTGGAACTCCATCATCGCCGCGCCGCCGGCCGGGATCAGCGTCGTCTGCACGTTCTCCTGGAAATGCGTGCCGCCCTCGAACCACACCCGGTCGAAGATCGCACCGATCACGTGGAAGCTCGAGACGAGGTTCGGGCCGCCGTTGCCGACGTAGAGCCGCACGCTCTCGCCGACCTTGGCCTTCAGCGCCTTGTCGCCGATCAGCGAGCCCTCCGAGCCGTTGAAGAGCACGTAGGTCGGGCGCTCGTCGATCGCGCGCTGCATGTCGAAGGGCTGCTGGCCCTTCTCGCGGTACTTGCCGACCGTGTAGAAGTCGCCCTGCATCACGTAGTACTCGTGGTCGACCGGCGTCAGGCCCTCGGGCGGCTCGACGAGGATCAGCCCGTACATGCCGTTCGCGACGTGCATGCCGACGGGCGCGGTCGCGCAGTGATAGACGTAGATGCCGGCGTTCAGCGCCTTGAACGTGAACTGCGACTCGTGGCCGGGCGCGGTGAAGCTCGAGGCGGCGCCGCCGCCGGGTCCCGTGACCCCGTGCAGGTCGATGTTGTGCGGCATCTTGCTGTCGGGGTGGTTCTTCAGGTGGAACTCGACGGTGTCGCCCTGGCGCACGCGGATGAAGCTGCCGGGGACCGTCCCGCCGAAGGTCCAGAACGTGTAGCGCACGCCCTCGGAGATCTCCTTCTCGACCTCGCGGACCTCGAGGTCGACGATCACCTTCGCCGGATAGAAGCGGTGCGTCGGCGGCGGCACCTGCGGCGGGGAGGTCAGCGTCGCGTGGATGGGCTCTCCCATCGGCGGGCCGAAGTCGCCGTGCAGCACCTCGCCGCTGTCGGCGGGCGGCGCCGCGGCAAAGAGCGGCAATGGAAGCAGCAACAGTGCTGCGAGCGCGAGCGAGCGAAGGTTGAAAGTCATCACGGGACCTCCCGGTAACGAGGCGGCATTCTGGCCGCGCGGTGGGGGGCCCTGTCACCCGGACTTGCCACGGGCCGATCAGGATCTTCCGCGCCCGGAGGCGGGCGCTCACCGCACCTGGAATGCTGCGCTGCGGGAGGCCGGTCCGCCTTGACTCAGGTCAAGGCGGGGCGCCGGGCGGGCCTGCGGAAAACCGCAACCGGTGCCTTGCTCACCACTCGCTCACCACTCGCTCACCACTCGCTCACCACTGGCCGGTGTTCGGCATCGACTTCCAGGGCTCGGCCGGGGGCCTCGCGCCGCCCTTCTGCAGGAGCTCGATCGAGATGTTGTCCGGGGAGCGCACGAAGGCCATGCGGCCGTCGCGCGGCGGGCGGTTGATCGTGACCCCGGCCTTCATCAGCCGCTCGCAGAGCGCGTAGATGTCGTCGACCTCGTAGGCGAGGTGGCCGAACGCGCGTCCGATGCCGTAGTTCTCGGGGTCCCAGTTGTAGGTGAGCTCGACCTGCGCCGCGTGATCGCCGGGCGCGGCGAGGAAGGCGAGCGTGTAGCGGCCGGCCTCGTAGTCCTTCCTGCCGACGAGCTCGAGCCCGAGCTTGTTGCAGTAGAAATCGAGCGAGGCGTCGAGGTCGGTGACGCGCACCATCGTGTGCAGGTATTTCATCGCATCCTCCGGTCGGCGAATGATGCCGGGTTTGGCGCACGCTTTCACCCCGAGGTCGTGTGCTAGGCTGAATCGCAACCGTCCCTGCAAGGAACTCGCCGTGCGCCTCGGCCTCCTCATCTTCGCGCTCTTGATCGCCGGCCACTGCGCGGCGCAGGACCAGGCGCCGCTGACGCGCGCGCAGGGTGATGCGATCCTCAAGGAGCTCGCCGACATCAAGCGCGCGCTCGCCGACCTCAAGTCAAAGCCCGCGGGCGAGACCGAGTCCGGCGCGCCGTCGAAGGTCAAGCTCGGCGACGTCGCGGTCGACGCGATCGGCTCTCCCGACGCGCCCGTGACGATGGTCGAGTTCACCGACTACCAGTGCCCGTTCTGCAAGCGCTTCCACGAGCGCAGCTGGCCCGAGATCAAGAAGAAGTACGTCGACACCGGCAAGGTGCGCTTCGTCGTACGCGACATGCCGCTGTCGTTCCACGAGCAGGCGCTGCCGGCCGCGATCGCCGCGCGCTGCGCCGGACAGCAGGGCCGCTTCCCGTTCGTGTTCGAGGCGCTCTTCGCGTTGCCCGAGCTCTCGAACGAGGCGATCCGCGCCGTCGTCTCGGCCGCCGGCGTCGCCGAAGGCCCCTACCGGCTGTGCACGGCGACCCCGGTCGTGCGCGCGGCGATCACCGCCGACAGCGACGAGGCCGAGCGGCTCGGCATCAACGGGACGCCCGGCTTCGTGATCGCGCAGAAGAAGGGCGATGCGCTCGAGGGCGCGCTCATCGTCGGCGCGCAGCCGACGAACGTGTTCACCTCGCGGCTCGATGCGCTGCTCGCCGCGCCGCCGGCGACTGCGCCGGCGCCGGCGCACTGAGGCTCAGAACATCTCCGAGGCGCCGGGCGGCCGGGTCGATCCCTTGCCGCGCGAGGCGATGTGCTCGCCGGTGATCATCTCGTCGTAGGCCTGGCCCGGGCCGACCATCGGGTAGACGCCGGCGTCGGGGTCGATCAGCACCTCGAGGAACGCCGGCCCCTTGAAGCCGATGAACTCGGCGATCACCCGCGGCACGTCCGCCTTGCGCTCCAGGCGCTGCGCCCACGGGAAGCCGTCGGCCTGCGCGGTCTTGACGAAGTCCTTCTTGTGCAGCGACTTGTCGCTCGCCGACAGCCGGCCCTTGAAGAACAGCTTCTGCCACTGCTTGACCATGCCGTCGCCGAAGTTGTTGAGCACGACGACCTTGATCGGCAGGTCGTAGGTCGTGACGGTCTCGAGCTCGCCCAGGTTCATGCGGATGCTCGCGTCGCCGTCGATGTCGATGACCAGGCGCCTCGGGTTCACGAACTGCGCGCCGATCGCCGCCGGCAGCCCGAAACCCATGGTCCCCATGCTCCCCGAGGTCAGCCACAGCCGCGGGCTCTTGAAGTCGAAGTACTGCGCGGCCCACATCTGGTGCTGGCCGACGCCGGTCGTGATCAGCGCCTCGCCGCGCGTCAGCCGGTTGATCTCCTCGATCACGTAGTACGGCTGGATCAGCGCGCTCGCGCGGTCGTAGTTCATCGCGTACACGCGCTTCAGGTCCTCGCAGTGCGCGTGCCAGCGCGACCAGTCGCGCGCGAAGCCGTGGCGGCGGCCGTACTCGGTGAGCTCGACGAGCGCCTGGCCCATGAGCCCGACGTGGCTCCAGTGCACGCGCTTGACCTTGTTGATCTCGGAGGCGTCGATGTCGAGGTGCGCGATGTGGCGGGCGTTCGGCGCGAAGCGCTGCGGCACGCCGGCGACGCGGTCGTCGAAGCGCGCGCCGACCGCGAGCAGGAAGTCGCAGTCCTCGACCGCGTAGTTCGCGAACGCCGCGCCATGCATGCCGAGCATGCGCAGCGCGCGCGGACCCGTCGTGTCGACCGCGCCGATGCCCATCAGCGTCGTGACGACCGGGATCTCGAAGGCCGCGCTGAAGGCCCTGAGCGCCTCGGCGGCGTCGCCGTTGATGACGCCGCCGCCCGCGTAGATCAGCGGCCGCTTGGCGTCGCCGAGCATCGCGAACAACGTCCCCATCTCGCGCTCGAGGAGCCGGTGCTGCTCGAGCTGCCGCAGGCGGCTGCGATAGCCCGGGACCGGCAGCCGGCCGTCGCCGTGGAACGTGCCCTGCCAGTTCTGCACGTCCTTCGGGATGTCGATGACGACCGGGCCCGGCCGGCCGGTGCGCGCGATCTCGAAGGCGGTCCGCACCGTCGCCTCGAGGCGCTCGGGATCGGTGACGAGGAACACGTGCTTGGCGACCGAGCCCATGATCGCCGACACCGGCGCCTCCTGGAACGCGTCGCTGCCGATCGCACCGCTCGGGACCTGGCCGCAGATGACGACCATCGGCACCGAGTCCGCCATCGAGTCGCGCACCGGCGTCACGGTGTTGGTCGCGCCGGGGCCCGAGGTCACGACGCAGACGCCGACGCGACCGCTCGCGCGCGCGTAGCCGGCGGCCATGAAGCCCGCGCCCTGCTCGTTCGCGGGCACGATCAGCGGGATCGGCCGGCGCGCGCCGTCCTTGTTGTGGACGAAGATCGCATCGTAGGTCGGCAGGATCGCGCCGCCCGAATAGCCGAACACGACCTCGACGCCCTCGTCGGCGAGGACCTGGACGATCATCTCGGCGCCGGTCATCGTCCGGCCGGCCAGCGGGTGGGCGCTCATGCCCGTGAGTTCATGGCTGCTTCGCACGTCGTTTCCCCGTCGTCAGCCCGAGAGTAGCAACGGCCGGCCACGCCGTCTATGCACTGCAAAAAGAACCGCGCTATGCTGCAAAACCCCCGCAGGAACCTTCGGTTAGCCCGCATGCGCCACATCATCGCGATCCTTCTGCAGAACGAGGCCGGAGCGCTCGGCCGGGTGGCGGGGCTGTTCTCGAGCCGCGGCTACAACATCGAGTCGCTGTCGGTCGCGCCGACCGATACGCCGACGGTGTCGCGCCTGACGCTGGTCACGGCCGGCAACGACGCGGTCGTCGCGCAGATCGTGAGCCAGCTCCGAAAGCTCATCGACGTCGTGCTGGTCGAGGACCTGACGCGCGGCGATCACTTCGAGCGCGAGCTGCTGCTCTTGAAGCTCAAGGTCTCGGCCGCGCAGCTCGAGCCCCTGACCGCGCTCGTCACCGAGTCCGCCGGGCGGATCCTCTCCGGCGCGCTCGGCAGCTTCGTCATCGAGCTCACGAGCAGCGAGGCGCAGGTGTCGCGCTTCCTCGCGCAGGCCTCGCAGTACGGCGAGGTGCTCGAGGTCGTCAGGAGCGGCGCGCTCGGCATCCGCCACGGCACCGCGACCGTCACGCACGTCTCGGCGGCCTGAGCGTGTACCGGCTCTACGACTACCGCCCGTCCGGCAACGGCTACAAGGTGCGCCTCGTGATGAAGGCGCTCGCGATCCCGTACGAGCTCGTCGAGCTCGACATCAAGGTCGGCGCGTCCCGCACCCCGGCGTTCCTCGCCAAGAACCCCAACGGGCGCATCCCGCTGCTCGAGGTCCCGGGCCGCGGCTGCCTCGCCGAGAGCCACGCGATCATCAGCTTCCTCGCCGAGGGCTCCTCGCTCGTGCCCGCCGACCCCTGGCACCGGGCGCAGATGTGGCAGTGGATGTGCTTCGAGCAGTACAACCTCGAGCCCAACATCGGCACGGCGCGCTTCTGGCTCGCGTCCCTGAAACGCACGCCCGCGGAGCTCGGCGAGCAGCTCACCGAGAAGCACCAGAAGGGTCGCGAGGCGCTCGCCGTCCTCGAGCAGGGCCTCGAGGGCCGGCCGTTCCTGGTCGGCGAGCGCTACTCGCTCGCCGACATCGCGCTCTACGCCTACACGCACGCCTCGGCCGAGGCGGGACTGCCGCTCGATCCCTATCCGGCGATCCGCGCCTGGATCGGACGCGTCGAGAACCAGCCCGGCTGGGCGCCGATCACGGCGCCCTGAGCGGCGCGAGGGCGCTTCTGATGACGTCCGGGACCGTCACCGGCGTGCGCGTCCCGGCGTCGACGTACACGTGCACGAAGCGCCCGACCGCGCAGGCATCGCTGCGCGTCTCGCTGAAGAGCCCGATCCGGTAGATCACGCTCGAGTTGCCGAGCTTCTCGAGCACGAGCCCGGCGTCGACCGGCTCCGGGAACGACAGCTCCGCGAGGAAGCGGCACGAGGTCTCGGCGACGATGCCGATCGCCGGCAGCGCCCTGATGTCGGTGCCGGTCGCCTCGATCAGATAGCCGTTCACCGCGGTGTCGAAGTACGAGTAGTAGACGACGTTGTTGACGTGCCCGTAGGCGTCGTTGTCCATCCAGCGCGTCGTGATGCGCCGGAACACCCGGTAGTCGCTGCGCGCCGTCGCCACCTAGCGCGCCAGCGGGTTCGGGACGGGCGCCGCGACGCGCGTCAGCGTGCTGCGGTCGCGGTGGTGGAACGGGGCGCTGCGGCCCTTGATCTGAATGACCGTGTCCTCGTCGTAGGACCAGCGATCCTCGCCCTCGATCGAGACGACGATCCGGTACTCGAGCGTCGTGAACGCGGCGTCGAGGAACGGCCCCGAGACGATGCCGTTCTCGGTCGTGCCGCGCCGCGCCTTGAGCTCGAAGCGCGTCGCGTCCGCCCTCGCCTCGCCGATCGCGAGCACCGTCTGCGCGCGCGGGATCGAGAGCGTCTGGTAGAGCGTCCCGGTCGCCGGCTCCCACAGCCAGTAGCCGACCTGGTCGTGGTAGGCGCCGACTTCGCCGGGCTTGACGACGTGCTGGTGGTAGCGAAGCCCGTAGAGGAGCTGCGGCCCGTTGGTCTGCGGGTCGATGGGCTCGAGGTCGATCGTCTCCTCGAAGGCCTGCGTCCCGCCGCCCGCGGCGTTCGGGAAGAAGTCGGTGCCGCGCTGTCCGGCCCAGCGGCCCGCGAGGCGCGTCAGGGGACCCAAGTTCGCGAGCGTGCGGACGTCGACGTCGGCGGGCTCGGTGTAGATGTCGTCGGGGATCGTGCGTGCCATGTTCAGAACTTGTCGAGCGTCTGGATCGTGACCTGCACGCGCCTGGTGCCGGGCGGTGCATCCAGAGCGTACGACAAATCGACGTGCACGACATTGCCGAGACCCGAACGCACGTTGCCGACGCGGATGCCGAGCCCGACGTCCTTGAGCAGCCCGAGCGGCTCGGCGCCCTCGAAGTCGCGGCCCCAGGTGCGGCCGGCGTCGAAGAAGAGCGCGCCGCCCACGCGCACGAGCCGGAACGGGAACCAGTCGGTGAACACGCGGTGCTCGAGGGTCAGCAGCGCGCTCGAGGTCCCGCCCTGGAAGCGCAGCGGGTAGCCGCGCAGGCCCGTGTCGCCGCCGAGCAGCAGCTGCTGGTCGGCGTCCTGCCGGTGGGTCGTCGTCCCGGACAGCGACACGTAGAAGAGCTGGTGCGGCGTCAGCCGGTCGAAGTAGCGCGCGCTCGAGGTCAGGCTGACGTTGCGTGCGCTGCCGTCGTCGATCCGCCCGGCGAACGCCGCGGACCAGAGCAGGATCCGCTGCTCGCCGAAGTGCCAGGCATCGAGCGCCGAGACCTGCGACAGCACCGAGCGGCCGCGGCCGCCGAAGGTCGGGTTCGAGTAGCCGACCTCGGCGTACAGCGAGCGGCCGACGTACAGGTCCTCGGTGCGGCCGATGAGGTCGAGGTTCTCGGTCTTCTCGTAGCGGTTCTCGACCGCCTGCCAGCCGAGGTACGGGTAGGCGAAGCGCCTATCGTCCGGCACCACGCCGTTGGTGACGCCCGGGATCGCCGTGAACGCGGCCGCATCGTAGCGGACCCCGGTGTACCAGCGCCGGGTCCAGTCGCCGACGAGTCCGTCCGACCAGCCGTAGTAGACCTGGTGGTAGGTGTGCCGCTCGTAGAGCTGGTCGGCGATCGCGCCGTCGGAGTAGCGCGACAGGCGGCTCGTGCCGTCGGACAGGTAGATGCCGAGCGCATCGCGCGTGTCGAGCGCGTAGAACGGGCGCTCGACGTCGAGGGACTTCACCTTGCCGTCGCTGTTGTTGGCGTAGTTCAGCGCCGTCTGCCACCAGCTGCCGGCGACGTTCGGGTCGTAGACGCTGAACAGCGTCGAGCTGCGGTCGACGTCGTGCGAGCGCGCGACCTGGATCCGGTTGCCGAGCCCGAGCAGGTTCTCCTCCTCGATCGCGACCTGGGTGTGGTTCGCGCCTCCCTGGCGGCCGAGCGACACGCTCGGGTTCAGCGTCCAGACGTCGCGGACCGTGACCGCGACGTCGGCGCTGTTGGTCGCCGCGTCGTAGCCCGAGACCACGACCCAGGCGTCGCTGAGGTAGCGGCGCGTGCGCAACAGCCGCTCGGTCTCCTCGAGCTTCTGCGCCGAGAGCCTCTCGCCCGGCGCGAACAGCAGCTGCTCGCGGACCGTGCGGTTGCGCGTGCGGTAGTGCAGGTGGTCCGCGAGCGTGTAGAGCCCGTTGTCCTCGCGCGGGTCGTCGAGGTTGAAGATGTTCTCGACGTGCACGTCGATGCGGCGGATCGTCGCGCCGCGCCGCTCGAGCTCCTCCGGCGCCGGCGTGCCGCCGGCCGGCACCGCGCTCGCCGGGCGCTCGGTCGCGGCGGCTGCCGCGGCGCCGAGCGCGAGCACGGCGAGGAGCAGCGCCGCGAGCGGTCGTTTCCTCAGGGGATCAGTACCGTCGAGCCCGTCGTTCGCCGCGCCTCGAGCTCGGCATGGGCACGGGCCGCGTCGGCGAGCGGATAGGTCTGGCCGATGCGGATCTTGACGGCGCCGCTCTCGACCGCGGCGAACAGCTCGCGCGCCGCGCGGTTGAGCTCGCCCTTGGTCGCGATGTAGTGAAAGAGCGTGGGGCGCGTCAGGAACAGCGAGCCGCGCTTGGACAGCTCGAGCGGGCTGAAGGGCGGAACCGGGCCCGAGGCGTTGCCGAAGGTCACCATGAGGCCGAGGCGCCGCAGGCAGTCGAGCGAGGCGAAGAACGTGTCCGCGCCGATCGAGTCGTAGACGACCGGCACGCCCTTGCCGCCCGTGATCTCGCGCACCCGCGCCACCAGGTCCTCGCGCGGCGTCACGACGACCTCGTGCGCGCCGTGCTCGCGCGCGAGCGCGGCCTTGGCATCGGAGCCCACGACCGCGATCACCCTGGCGCCCAGGTGCCGCCCCCACTGCACGAGGATCAGGCCGACGCCGCCCGCGGCCGCGTGCACGACGATCGGGTCGCCCTTCCTGACCTTGTAGGTGCGCCTCAGGAGGTAGTGCGCGGTCAGGCCCTTCAGCATCATGCCCGCCGCCTGCTCGTCGCTGATCCCGGGCGGGATCTTGACGAGGCGCTCGGCCGGTACGTGGCGGTGCTCGGCGTACGAGCCGGGGCTTGCCATCACGTAGGCGACGCGGTCGCCCGGCTTGTAGGCGCCGACCTTGCTGCCGACGTGCTCGACGATCCCGGCCGCCTCGCGGCCGAGCACCATCGGTAGCTTGCCTGGGTAGAGCCCGCTGCGGTCGTAGACGTCGATGTAGTTGACGCCGATCGCGGTGTGACGGACGCGGACCTCGTTGCGCTTCATGCGCGGCAGCTCGACTGACGTGAACTCGAGCGCTTCCGGGCCGCCGTGGGCGCGCAGCTGTATGCCTCGGGTCATGGGGGATCCTCCGTGAGCCGACCGTGCGCTCAGTCTACCAGCCCGGGGCGGCCGGCTAGCCCGAGAGGGGGGCGGTCGCGATCGCGAGCTCCGCGACCGGCTTCCCGCCGATCAGGTGCTCGACGACGATGCGTTCGAGGTTCGCGGGGGTGCAGTCGCGGTACCAGGTGCCGTCCGGATAGACGACCGCGATCGGCCCGTCGCGGCAGACCCTGAGGCACACGGCCTTGGTGCGCAGCACGCCCGCGACGGCGTCGACCTGGCCGAGCTCGCGCAGGCGCTTCTTCAGGAACGTCCAGCTCGCCTCGCTCGCCTCGACGGGCGCGCACTTCGCGCCACCGACGCACAGCACGATGTGGCGGCGGGCGGTGTCGAGGTGCAGTCCCGCGAGCACGGTCGCGAGGTCGACTGGGGAAGCGCTCATCGGCGCGGCTGGCGCGTGGGAATCAGAGCGCCTGCTCGTCCGACTCGCCGGTGCGGATGCGGATCACGCGCTCGATGTCCGACACGAAGATCTTGCCGTCGCCGACCTTGCCGGTGCGCGCGGCGCCGACGATCGCCTCGACGACCTGGTCGAGCAGCACGTCCTTGACCGCGACCTCGACCCGCGTCTTCGGCACGAAGTCGACGACGTACTCGGCGCCGCGGTAGAGCTCGGTGTGGCCGCGCTGGCGCCCGAAGCCCTTCACCTCGGTCACGGTCATGCCGGAGATGCCGATCTCCGACAACGCCGCACGGACGTCGTCGAGCTTGAACGGCTTGATGATCGCGGTGATCAATTTCATGTCGCAGGCTCCTGTCGCCCGTCTACTCTAGCGAAAATCGTGGGCATCCGGCGGGTTGCAGCTTCCGTGCCGCGCGCGCCTCGGCCGCGAATCATGCACTTAGGGTGGCGGTGCGGCATCCGTACGCACCACGGTAGAGCGGCTCGGCCGCGCAACTGCGCGGCTTTGGTGCGCGTCGGCGCGACGCTGGTAGAGTGGCCGCTCGCGGGAGAGACGCCATGGCCGAGAGCTTCGTCATCGTCGGTGCCGGCCAGGCGGCCGCCCAGGCCGTCGACAGCCTGCATCGCGAGGGCTTCAAGGGCCGGCTCGTCGTCGTGGGCGACGAGCCTTACCCGCCGTACCAGCGCCCGCCGCTCTCGAAGAAGTTCCTCGCCGGGGAACTGCCGTTCGATCGCCTCGCGATCAAGCCGGCGGCGTTCTACGAGTCCGCCGGCGTCGAACTGAAGCTCGGCGTGCACGCCGAGGGGCTCGACCTCGCGCGCCGCGAGATCAGGCTCGCGGACGGCGAGCGGCTCCGCTACGACCGGCTGCTGCTCGCGACCGGGAGCGCGCCGCGCAAGCTCCTGGTTCCCGGTCACGACCTCGTCGGCGTGCACGCGCTGCGCACGATCGCCGACGTCGACCGGATCCGCGCCGAGCTCAGGCCCGGCACCAGGGTCGCGGTCGTCGGCGGCGGCTACATCGGGCTCGAGGTCGCGGCGACCTGCCGCACGCTCGGCCACGAGGTCGCGGTGCTCGAGATGGCCGAGCGCCTGATGCCGAGGGTCGCGGCGCCGGCGGTCGCGGCGTTCTACGCCGACGAGCACCGGCGCGCGGGCGTTGCGATCCACCTCGGCGTCACGGTCAGCAGCTTCGTCGCGCGCGCCGACGACTCGCGCCGCGTCGGCGGCGTCGTCGCGGGCGGGGCGACCATTGCGGCCGACCTCGTCGTCGTCGGCGTCGGCGTCGTCCCGAACACCGGGCTCGCGGCCGCCGCCGGCCTCGCCTGCGACAACGGCATCGCGATCGACGAGCACTGCCGCACCAGCGACCCATCCGTCTACGCGGCCGGCGATTGCGCGAGCCAGGTGACGCCGCGCTACCCGAAGCGCGTGCGCCTCGAGTCCGTCGACAACGCCTTCGAGCAGGCGAAGACGGCCGCCGCGAACCTGCGCGGCGGGTCGCTGGTCCACGACAAGGTGCCGTGGTTCTGGTCGGACCAGTACGACCTGAAGCTCCTGATCGTGGGCCTCAACCTCGAGCACGACGCGACGGTGGTGCGCGGCAGCCCCGCGAGCCGCAGCTTCGCGTGCTGCTACCTGAAGGGCGGCGAGCTCGTCGCGATCGACTGCGTCAACAGCCCCAAGGACTACATGGCGGCGAAGAAGCTGATCCAGGAGCATGCGCGCCTCGATCCCGCGCGCCTCGCCGATCCCGCCGTCGCGCTCAAGGACGCGGTCGCGGCCTGAGGACCGGGCTTTTGCTGCACTGCAAAAAGACGTCTATAATCGACCGGCTGGCCCCCGCTGGAGACGTCCATGAGCGATCCCAAGGCCCCTGAGAGCGCAACGGTCCTCGACAAGGCTCCGCCGCTCGATCCGGGCGCGAGCCTGCCCCGGGCGCCGACCACCGAGGCCATCGACCGGGCGTTTCGCGCGGCCATCGGCAAGCTCACGGGCGGCCTCTCGACGACCCCCTACACGGCGGCCTGGACCGACTGGGCGCTGCAGCTCGCGCTCTCGCCGGGCCGGCAGATGGAGCTGACGATGGACGCGATGCGCCGCGCGGCCGACAACCTCGCGTTCGCCTCGCGCGCGGCCGGCACCGAGAAGCTCTCGCCGAGCGAGGGCCTCGCGGCACCCGCCGACAGCCGCTTCGCCGCCGAGGCCTGGCAGCAGTACCCGTTCAACGTGCTGGCGCGGGCCTACCAGAACGGCGCCGCGTGGATGCAGACGCTGCCGAAGGACGTGCAGGGCCTCAGGCACTACCACGGCGAGCTCGTCGACTTCACGGTGCGGCAGTGGCTCGAGGCCCTGAGCCCCACGAACTTCCTCGCGACGAACCCGGAGCTTCAGCAGCTGACGCGCGCCGAGGGCGGCGAGAACCTGATGAAGGGCGCGCAGAACCTCATCGAGGACCTGTCACGCGTCGTCGACAAGAAGGCCCCGGCCGGCACCGAGCAGTTCCAGGTCGGCAAGAGCGTCGCCGTGACGCCCGGCAAGGTCGTCTACCAGAACGCGCTGATCGAGCTGCTGCAGTACTCGCCGACGACGCCGACCGTGCACGCGGAGCCCGTCCTGATCGTGCCGGCGTGGATCATGAAGTACTACATCCTCGACCTCAGCCCGCGCAACTCGATGGTCAAGTACCTCGTCGACCAGGGCCACACGGTCTTCATGATCTCGTGGAAGAACCCGGTGCCGGGCGACCGCGACTTCGCGATGGACGACTACGTCGACCTCGGGCTCAAGGCCGCGATCGACGCGGTCAGCACGATCGTGCCGGGCCACCGCATCCACGCGACCGGCTACTGCATCGGCGGGACGCTGCTCGCGATCGGCGCCGCGCTCCTCGCCCGCGAGCACGACACGCGCCTCGCGAGCCTGACGTTCTTCGCGGCGCAGACCGACTTCTCGGAGCCCGGCGAGCTGGCGCTGTTCATCAACCGCAGCCAGCTCGCGATGCTCGAGGCGCAGATGTACCAGGAGGGCGTGCTCGACAGCCGCCAGATGGGCGGCGCGTTCCAGATGATGAGGCCCCGCGACCTCATCTGGCAGCCGATGGTGCAGAGCTACGTCAAGGGCCAGCGCGACGCGATGGTCGATCTGATGGCCTGGAACGCCGACGGCACGCGCATGCCGTACAAGATGCACACCGAGTACCTGTACCGGCTGTACCTCGACAACGAGCTCTCGAGCGGGCGCTTCCCGGTGCACGGCGAGCCGGTGCGCCTCACCGACGTCCGGCTGCCGATGTTCGTCGTCGGCACCGAGACCGACCACGTCGCGCCGTGGAAGAGCGTCTACAAGCTCGAGAACCTGACGCGCTCGAACGACTACACGTTCCTGCTGACGAGCGGCGGCCACAACGCCGGCATCGTCTCGGGACCCGTGCACCCGAAGCGCAAGCACCGGGTGCGCACGCGCACGCTGAACGACCGGCATCTCGCGCCCGAGGAGTGGCTGGCGACGACGCCGCCGCAGCCGGGCTCGTGGTGGCCGACGTGGCAGAAGTGGCTCGCGATGCACTCGGGCGACCACGTCGCGCCGCCCGGGCTCGGGGCGCCCGACCGGGGCTATCCGCCGCTGCGCGACGCGCCCGGCGAGTACGTCCGGCTGCCCTAACGGCTCAACGCGTCGCGGCGAGCGCCTTGATCAGCCGGTAGCTGAACTCGAGCGACTCGTAGAACGCGGTGACGCCGATGCGCTCGTCGCGCCCGTGCGCGCGCAGGTCGCCCTCGTCGACGAACGTCCCCGAGACGCCGAAGGTCTCGAGGCCCGCGCCCCGGAAGTAGACGTTGTCGGAGGCCCCCGAGGACATCACGGGCACGACCGGAACGCCGGGCCACATCTCGCCCGTCACGTGCTCGACCGCGTGCACGACCCGGGGGTCGAGCGTCGCCGCCGGCGTCGGCACGGGCGCCCAGGCGACGCCGACCGCGACGCCCGGGTCGTCGATGACCTTCGCGAAGGTCGCGAGCACGACCGCCGGGTCCTCGTCGGGCAGCAACCGGCACTGGATCGTCGCGCGCGCGTTCATCGGCAGCGCGCTCTCGCTCTGGCCGCCGGTCACGAGCGTCGCCGGGCACGTGCTGTGCAGCTGCGCGTTCAGCA
>Ga0335079_10004557_pt1 | contig 15944 bp, 13 predicted proteins | sample Lox_Sample_33_FD_206719 | JGI IMG/M metagenome (GOLD analysis project Ga0335079, IMG submission 206719) | Soil microbial communities from Loxahatchee National Wildlife Refuge, Florida, United States - Lox_Sample_3.3 | ecosystem: Environmental > Terrestrial > Soil > Wetlands | place: USA... | reverse complement strand
TTCCGTCCGAGTCCGCGTCAGTCCGACGTGATGATCGTCGCCGGCACGCTGGTGAATAAGATGGCGCCGGCACTGCGCCGGGTTTACGACCAGATGGCCGAGCCGCGCTGGGTGATCTCGATGGGCTCGTGCGCCAATGGCGGCGGCTACTACCACTATTCCTATGCGGTCGTGCGCGGTTGCGATCGCATCGTGCCGGTGGACGTGTACGTTCCCGGCTGCCCGCCGACCGCCGAAGCGCTGGTCTACGGCATCATCCAACTGCAGAAGAAAATCCAGCGCACGAGCACGATCGCGCGCTGAACCGGGGAGAGAAGGGTTTGACCGAGCAGACACAGGCTCTTGCGCGGCTCATCGACGCGCACCTCGCGGGGCGCGTGCGCGCCGTCGCGGCGCCTGCGGGCGAGCTCGCCTATGAGCTCGACCCGGCCGACCTCGGGAGCGTGTGCTGGGTGCTGCGCGATCACCCTGAGCTCAAATTCGAGATGCTGATGGATCTTGCGGGCATCGATTACCTCGAGTTCCGCAAGGACGAGTGGACCACCGAGAGCTCCACGCGCACGGGCTTCAGCCGCGGACGGCTCGAGGAAGAAGAGGTGGTGCCGCCGGCCCCCGTGGGCGGGGCGCGCTTCGCGGTCGTCTACCAGCTGCTCTCGATCACGCACAACCAGCGGCTGCGGCTGCGGGTGCGCTGCGAGAACGATGCCGAGCCGGTCATCGACTCGGTGGTGGACGTGTGGTCTTGCGCCAACTGGTTCGAGCGCGAGGCCTTCGACCTGTTCGGCATCTTCTTCCGCGGTCACCCGGATCTGCGCCGCATCCTCACTGACTACGGCTTCATCGGCCATCCGTTCCGCAAGGACTTCCCGCTCTCGGGCAACGTCGAAGTGCGCTACGACCCGGAGAGGAAGCGCGTCATCTACCAGCCGGTGACGATTGAGCCGCGGGTGCTGGTGCCCAAGGTCATCCGCGAGGACAACCGCTACAACCCCGCCTTGAAGGATGCCCCGGCGGTGAAGCCATGAGCGCCGAGCTGCACGAGATCCGCAATTACACGATGAACTTCGGGCCGCAGCATCCGGCGGCCCACGGCGTGCTGCGCCTGGTGCTGGAGCTCGATGGCGAGGTGATCCAGAAAGCCGACCCGCACATTGGCCTTCTGCACCGCGGTACCGAGAAGCTCGCCGAGTCCAAGCCCTACAACCAGACCATCGGCTACATGGATCGTCTGGATTACGTCTCGATGATGTGCAACGAGCACGCCTATGTGATGGCGATCGAGAGGCTCCTGGGGATCGCCCCGCCCGAGCGCGCGCAGTATGTGCGCGTTCTGTTCGATGAGCTCACCCGCATCCTCAACCACCTGATGTGGCTGGGGGCGCACGCGCTCGACATCGGGGCGATGACGGTGTTTCTGCTCGCGTTCAAAGAGCGCGAGGAGCTGATGGACGTTTACGAGGCGGTCTCCGGGACGCGCATGCACGCGACCTACTACCGCCCGGGCGGTGTGTACCGCGACCTGCCGGAGTCGATGCCGAAGTACCGCGCCTCCAAGTGGCACTCGCAAAAGGATGTCGACCGCCTGAACGAGGCCCGCTCGGGCACGATGCTGGATTACATCTGGGCCTTCACCGCGCGCTTCCCGAAGGCCGTTGACGACTTCGAGACGCTGCTCACCGACAACCGCATCTGGAAGCAGCGCACGGTGAACATCGGTGTGGTGACGCCCGAGCGCGCGATGCAGCTCGGCTTCTCCGGCCCCATGCTGCGCGGCTCGGGGCTCGCCTGGGATCTGCGCAAGAAGCAGCCCTACGAAGTCTACGAGCGCATGGACTTCGATATCCCGATAGGGGTGAACGGCGACTGCTACGACCGCTACCTGGTGCGCATCGAGGAGATGCGCCAGTCGATCCGCATCATGCGTCAGTGCATCGAGTGGCTGCGCGTGAATCCGGGCCCCGTGATGATCGATGACCGCAAGGTGCGCCCGCCCCGCCGCGAGCGGATGAAGGACGACATGGAGTCCCTCATCCATCACTTCAAATTCTTCACCGAGGGCTACTGCGTGCCCGAAGGGGAGACCTACGCCGCGGTGGAGGCTCCCAAGGGCGAGCTCGGCGTGTACCTGGTCTCCGATGGCGCCAACAAGCCCTACCGCCTCAAAGTGCGGGCGCCGGGCTTCGTGCACCTCGCCGCACTCGATGAGATGGTGCGCGGGCACATGCTGGCGGACGTGGTGGCCGTGATCGGCACCCAGGACATCGTTTTCGGGGAGGTCGATCGCTAGATGGACGGGGCTTCCGGCAAGACGGCGCTGCTCTCCGAGCACACCCGCCACGAGATCGACCACTGGGTCGCGAAATTTCCGCCCGGCAGGCAGCGCTCGGCGGTGCTCTCGGCGCTGCGCGCGGCGCAGGAACAGAACGCCGGCTTCCTCACGCCCGATCTGCTCGAGGCGGTCGCCGAATACCTCAAGCTCCCCTCGGTGCAGGTGTACGAAGTGGCGAGCTTCTACTCCATGTACGAGCTGCACCCCTGCGGCCGCCACCACGTCAGCATCTGCACCAACATCTCCTGCATGCTGCGCGGCGCGAACGAGCTGGTCGAGCATGCCGAGAGGAAGCTCGGCATCCGTTTAGGCGAGAGCACGGCCGATAAGCGCATCTTCCTGAAGCGCGAGGAAGAGTGCCTCGCGGCCTGCACCGGCGCGCCGATGATGATGGTCGATCACGTCTATCACGAGCACCTCACACCCGAGAAAGTCGATCGCATCCTGGATGATCTCAAATGACAGCGACCGGCTACGAAAACAAGATGAATCTCACGCTGTTCGAGTCCCTGAAGCTCGACCGGCCCTGGACGCTCGCCACCTACCGGCAGATCGGCGGTTATGAGGTGTGGGAGAAGATCCTGAAGGAGAAGACACCGCGCGCCGAGATCATCGACAAGGTGAAGGCCTCGGGGCTGCGGGGCCGCGGCGGCGCTGCTTTCCCCGTCGGCGTCAAGTGGAGCTTCATGCCGGCAGCATCACCGGTACAGAAATATGTGGTGTGCAACTCGGATGAGAGCGAGCCGGGCACCTGTCACGACCGCGACATCCTGCGCTACAACCCGCACGCGCTGATCGAAGGCATGGCCATCGGCGGCTACGCGATGGGCGCAACCGTGGGCTACAACTACATTCGCGGCGAGTTCCTCGGCGAACCCGTGCCGCGTTTCGAGGCGGCGCTGGAGGAGGCCTACAACGCCGGACTCCTGGGCCGGAATATTCACAACTCGGGTGTCGACTTCGATCTGTATACGTTCATCGGTTCGGGAGCGTACATCTGCGGGGAAGAGACGGCGCTGCTGGATTCGCTCGAGGGCAAGCCCGGCAAGCCGCGCTTCAAGCCGCCGTTTCCGGCGGCGTTCGGGCTCTACGGCGCGCCCACGACGATCAACAACACCCAGAGCTTCGCTTCGGTGCCCACGATTCTGCGCAAGGGCGCGGAATGGTTTGCGGGATTGGGCCCCAAGAACTCCGGCGGCACGGTGATCTTCTCCGTCTCAGGCCACGTCGCCAATCCCGGCAACTTCGAGCTGCCGATGGGTATTCCGTTCAAGGATCTGCTCACGCTCGCCGGTGGCGTGTGGAAGGGCCGCAAGTTGAAGGCCGTGATTCCCGGAGGCTCCTCCGTTCCGGTAGTGCCGGCCGAAGCCATGCTGGGCGTCAACATGGACTACGACTCGCTGCGCACCGTCGGCTCCGCCATCGGCTCTGCCGCCGTGATCGTCATGGATGAGACGACCTGCATGGTGAGCGTGCTCGAGCGGCTGTCGCGCTTTTATATGTCCGAGTCCTGCGGCCAGTGCACGCCTTGCCGGGAAGGCACTGGCTGGCTCGATCGCATGCTGAAGCGAATCCTCGCCGGGCAGGGTCGGCGCGAGGATTTGACGCTGCTCGTCGATGTCGCCAACCGCATTGAAGGCCACACCATCTGTGCGCTCGGCGATGCGGCGGCGTGGCCGGTGCAGAGCTTCATGAAGCACTTCCGGCATGAGTTCGAATACATGATCGATCACGGCGGCCGCAGCCTCGTGACCGAGCAGGGGCTGGCGGCGGCATGAGCGAGGATTTCGTCAACATCGAAGTGAACGGCGTGCCGATGAAGGCGCGCAAGGGCGAGATGATCATTCGCGTCACGGACGCGAACGGCGTCTACATCCCGCGCTTCTGCTATCACGACAAACTCTCGATCGCCGCCAACTGCCGCATGTGCCTGGTGGAGGTCGAGAAGGCACCCAAGCCGCTGCCGGCCTGCGCCACCCCCGTGGCCGAGGGCATGAAGGTCTTCACGGCCTCGGCCCGCGCGACCGGCGCGCAGCGCGCCACCATGGAATTCCTGCTCATCAACCATCCGCTCGATTGCCCGATCTGCGATCAGGGCGGGGAGTGCGAGCTGCAGGATCTGGCCGTGGGCTTCGGGCGCGACATCTCGCGCTTCACCGAGCGCAAGCGCGTGGTGAAAGACGAGAACCTGGGGCCTCTGGTCTCCACTGACATGACGCGCTGCATCCAGTGCACGCGCTGCATCCGCTTCACCGAAGAGATCGCCGGTGTGCAGGAGCTCGGCATGATCGGCCGCGGCGAGCAGATGTCGGTGCGCTCCTTCGTCGAGCGCACGGTCGATCATGAGCTCTCGGGCAACATCATCGATCTGTGCCCGGTCGGGGCGCTCAACTCCAAGCCGTTCCGTTTTCGCGGCCGCGGCTGGGAAATGACCGCGCATCCGCTGATCTCGCCGCACGATGGCGTCGGCACGAATCTCTACGCCCACATCCTGCGCGGGCGCCTGATGCGGGTGGTGCCGCGCGCAAATGAGGCCATCAACGAGACCTGGATCGCCGATCGCGACCGCTTCAGCTACGAGGGCATCTACAGCGCCGACCGGCTGACGACGCCGATGGTGCGTGAGGGCGCCGAGTGGAAAAGCGTCGACTGGCAGACGGGGCTCAATGCCGCGGTCGAGGGCCTGCGCCGCCACGCGAAGAGCCTGGGAGTGCTGGCAAGCCCGCTCGCGACGCTCGAGGAGTTCTATCTCTTAAATCGCCTGGCACGCGGGCTCGGCAGCAATCACATCGATCATCGCCTGCGACAGCGCGACTTTCGTGACCAGGAGTCCGATCCGGTGCAGCCGTCGCTGGGCGGGCTCGAGATCGCCGGCATCGATGCGCTCGATGCGCTGCTCGTGGTGGGCTCGAACCTGCGCCGCGAAGTGCCGATCCTCGCGCATCGGGTGCGCAAGGCCGCCCGTCGCGGCGCCAAGGTCGCTTTCTTGAATCCGCGCCGCTTCGATTACCGCTTCCCCGTTGCGGCCTACGCACAGTCGCCCTCGGCGAAGCTGGTGTCCGATCTTGCGGGTGTGCTCGCCGCGGCGACGGAGTCGGCCGCCGGCGCACTGCCGGAGCATGTCGCGGCGATCGTGCGCGCGAGCACCGTGACGGATGAGCACCGCGCGATTGCCGCCGCACTCAAATCCGGTTCCCGTCGCGCGATCTGGTTAGGGGCGCTCGCGCTGCGTCACCCGGCGTATGCGGACCTGCGTGCGCTTGCGGCCGCACTGGCGAAGAGCCTCGATGCCTCGTTGGGCGTGCTGGCCGAGGGCGGCAATGCCGCCGGAGCGTATCTGGCGGGCGTGGTGCCGCATCGGGACGCGGGTGGACGCAGCGTGGAGCATGCCGGATACACGGCTGCACAGATGCTGCGCGAACCGCTCGAGGCCTATCTGCTCTTCGGCGGCGCCGAGCCCTGGGCGGATGCGCCGGGGGCCGAGTCGATGCGTGCGCTCGCGGCGGCGAAGTTCGTGGTCGCCGCGACACCTTATATGAGTGAGCACGTGAAGCAGGTGGCGCACGTGCTGCTGCCGATCGGCACCTTCGCTGAGACCTCGGGCACCTTCGTCAATCTCGAGGGCGTGTGGCAGAGCTTTACCGCCGCCGCGCGCGCCGTAGGGGAGGCGAGGCCGGGCTGGAAGGTGCTGCGGGTCCTGGGCACGGAACTGTCCCTGCCGCGGTTCGAGTATCAGTCCTCCGAGGAGGTGCGCGAGGAGCTCGCGCGCGTATGCGCCGAGACCGGCGTGACCGCGCGTGACGGCAAGGCCGCCCTGGCCGCTTACGCGGGTCAGCATCGGATCGCGGCAGCGACCGGAGCGTCCGAAGTGCTCGATCTGCCCATGTATCAGACCGATGCCATCGTGCGGCGCGCGACATCGCTGCAGCGCACGGCCGAAGGCCGGACCGTGCCGGTGACGTACTGATGCTGATGCAGGCGCTCAATCTCTGGCAGGCCCTGCCGCAGTACGTGCGCTCCACGGTGTGGATCCTCATCGTGACGGTCGTGCTCATCCTGTGCGTCGCGTTCCTCACGCTGTGGGAGCGCAAGGTGCTGGGCTGGATGCAGCTGCGCCGCGGTCCCAACCGCGTGAAGCTCCTCGGCCTGTTCCCGGGATTGGGTCAACCCTTCGCCGATGTGATCAAGCTCCTCATCAAGGAGATCATCGTCCCGGCGCGCGCCAACAAGCTCCTGTTCCGCATCGCCCCGGCGATTGCGCTGGTGCCGGCGTTTGCGGCCTGGGCGGTGGTGCCCCTGTCTCCGGATCTCACCATCGCGAACGTCGATGCGGGACTGCTGTATGTGCTCTCGCTCACCTCGGCAGCGGTGTATGGCGTGATCCTCGCCGGCTGGGCGGCCAACTCCAAGTACGCGTTCCTCGGGGCGATGCGCTCGGCCGCGCAGATCGTCGCCTATGAGATCGCGATGGGCTTTGCGCTGGTCGGTGTGCTCATGGCCGCCGGCAGTCTCAACCTGGGCACCATCGTGCGCCAGCAGCATGGCGGGCTTCTCGCCTGGAACTGGTTCTGGCTCTTTCCGCTCTTCATCGTGTACGCGATCTCCGGCGTCGCCGAGACCAATCGGGCGCCCTTCGATGTGGCGGAAGGCGAGTCCGAGATCGTCGCGGGCTTCCACGTCGAGTACTCGGGCATCGGCTTTGCGCTCTTCTTCCTCGCCGAATACGCGAACATGATCCTGATCTCGGCGCTCACGGCGGTGTTCTTCTTCGGCGGCTGGCTCTCGCCCTTCGATGGCTTCTCCTGGGCGCAAGGCACGCTGCTCGCCGCGCCGAGCTTCGCCTGGCTCGCCCTCAAGATCTTTCTGGCGCTGTTCTGCTTCATCTGGTTCCGCGCCACCTTTCCGCGCTACCGCTATGACCAGATCATGCGCCTGGGGTGGAAGATCCTGATCCCGGTGACGCTGGTGTGGATCACGGTGGAAGGAGTCCTGTCGTACTACCAGATCGGTCCCTGGCGGCCGGTGAGTTAACACGCATCATGGCCACGAACCTGCTCAAGACCTTCCTCCTGCCCGAGCTCCTGAAGGGCATGACGGTCACGCTGCGGACGTTCTTCTCCACCAAGTACACCCTGAACTATCCGGAGGAGAAGACGCCGCAATCGCCGCGCTTCCGCGGGCTGCATGCGCTGCGCCGCTATCCGAACGGCGAGGAGCGCTGCATCGCCTGCAAGCTGTGCGAGGCGGTGTGCCCGGCGGTGTGCATCACGATCGACTCCGATGTCTCGGTCGATGGCACCCGGCGCACCACGCGCTATGACATCGATCTCTTCAAGTGCATCTACTGCGGCTTCTGCGAGGAAGCCTGCCCGGTCGATGCGATCGTGCTCACGCGCATCCACGAATACCACATGGAGCATCGCGGCGAGAACATCATGTCCAAGGACAAGCTGCTGGCGGTCGGTGAGCGTTACGAAGCCATGATCGCGACCGACAAGGCCGCGGACGCGAAGTACCGCTAGGGGAGAACGGCCGTGCTCGTGCAGATCCTCTTCTATGTGTTCGCGACCATCCTGATCGCCTGCGCCGTGGGCGTGATCCTGTCGCGCAATCCGGTGCACTCGGCGCTCGCCCTGGTGCTGGGCTTCATCACGAGCGCAGCGATCTGGCTGCTGATCGGCGCCGAGTTCCTCGCCGTGGTGCTGATCCTGGTGTACGTGGGCGCGGTGATGGTGCTGTTCTTATTCGTCGTCATGATGCTCGACATCAATCTGGAGGAGATCCGCAAGGGCTTCACGCGCTTTGCCTGGCTGGGCGGCGTCACGGCCGTGGTCGTGATCCTCGAGATCGTGGGCGTCGTGACCGCGAAGACACTCGGCATCGATGCGAGCCGTGCGCCGACGCCGCTGCCGGCCGACTACAGCAATACGGCCGAGCTCGGGCGCGTGCTCTATACGCAGTATGCCTACCCGTTTGAGATCGCCGCGGTGCTGCTGCTGGTCGCGATCGTGGCGGCGATCGCGCTCACCATGCGCCGCCGTGCCGGACACAAGGCGCAGGACATCAACCGCCAGGTCGCAACCCGTGCGCGCGATCGCGTGCGCATCGTCAAGATGCCGGCGGAGAAGCGCCCATGATCGGCCTCGACGCATTGCTGACGCTCGCAGCCATCGTGTTCGCCATTGCGGTGGCGGGGATCTTCCTCAACCGCAAGAACGTGATCCTGCTGCTCATGTGCGTGGAGCTCCTGCTGCTGGCCGCGAATTTCAACTTCATCGCCTTCTCGCGCTATCTGGGCGACATCCACGGCCAGATCTTCGTGTTCTTCGTGCTCACGGTGGCCGCCGCGGAGTCCGCGATCGGCCTTGCGATTCTGGTGGTGATCTTCCGCGAGCGCCGCAGCATCAACGTCGAAGACTTGAACACCCTGAAAGGCTGACGACTCTCGCATGAACCCGCACGTTCTCATCGCGATCCCGCTCCTGCCGCTCGTTGCGGCGGTGATTGCGGGCCTGTTCGGCCGGCTCATCGGCCGGGTGGGAGCGCATTGCCTCACCATCGCGGCGGTGGGCATCTCGTGCGTGCTGTCGCTGTCAGTCCTTAAGGCGATCTACTGGGACGGCGTGCCCACCTTCGACGGCCCGGTCTACAACTGGCTGGTCACCGAAGGGGTGCCGATCCAGGTCGGTTTCCTCATCGACCGGCTCACCGCGCTCATGATGGTGGTGGTGACCTTCGTGTCGCTGTGCGTGCATGTCTACACCATCGGCTACATGCACGATGACCCCGGCTATCAGCGCTTCTTCAGCTATATCTCGCTGTTCACGTTCTCGATGCTGATGCTGGTCATGTCGAACAACTTCATGCAGCTGTTCTTCGGCTGGGAAGCGGTCGGCGTGGTGTCGTACCTGCTCATCGGCTTCTGGTACACGCGCCCGAGTGCGATTTTCGCGAACCTGAAAGCCTTCCTGGTGAACCGCGTCGGGGACTTCGGCTTCGTGCTCGGGATCGCCGGCATCTTCTATTACACGGGCGCGCTCGACTACCACAGCGCGTTTGCCGCGGCGCCGAAGATCGCGCAGGAGACCCTGCCGCTGTCCTCGCTCCACGAAGTGCCCGCGCTCACGCTGATCTGCATTTGCCTCTTCATCGGCGCGATGGGCAAGTCCGCACAGGTGCCGCTGCACGTGTGGCTGCCGGATTCGATGGAAGGCCCGACCCCGATCTCGGCGCTGATCCACGCCGCGACCATGGTGACGGCGGGTATTTTCATGGTGGCGCGCATGTCGCCGCTGTTTGAGTATTCGGAAGCGGCGCTGTCGTTCGTGCTGATCATCGGTGCCACCACCGCGCTCTTCATGGGCCTGCTCGGCATCGTCAACAACGACATCAAGCGGGTGATCGCGTATTCGACGCTCTCGCAGCTGGGTTACATGACCGTGGCGCTCGGTGTCTCCGCCTACAGCGGCGCCATCTTCCACTTGATGACGCACGCGTTCTTCAAGGCGCTGCTGTTCCTTGCCGCCGGCTCGGTCATCATCGGCATGCACCACGAGCAGGACATGCGCCGCATGGGCGGGCTCGCCAAGTACATGCCGGTGACGGCGGTCACCTGCTGGATCGGCGCGCTGGCCCTCATCGGCACACCGTTCTTTGCCGGCTTCTACTCCAAGGACGCCATTATCGAGGCCGTGGGCGCCTCGCACCGCTACGGCGCGACTTACGCCTACTGGTGCGTGCTGATTGGCGTATTCGTGACGGCGCTCTACACCTTCCGCATGCTGTTCCTCACCTTCCACGGATCGGAGCGCTTCCGCGAGCCGGCTCCCGCCGCGCACGGCCATGAGGATGCTGCCGAGGAGGAACCGGGGCATGAGGAGCATGGCCACGGGCCCATCGAGCCGCACGAGTCCCCCTGGGTGGTGCTGCTGCCGCTCATTGCGCTCGCGATCCCCTCGGTGCTGATCGGGGCGATGACTGTGGGCACGGTGCTGTTCGGGGATTACTTCGGCAGCTCGATTTTCGTGCTCGAGCCGAACAACGTGCTGAAGGAGATCGGCCGCGAGCTCGCCGAGCCGACATGGCTGCACTTTGCGCTCAAGGGCTTTGCCTCACCGGCGCTGTACCTCGCGATCGCCGGTGTCGTGGTCGCCTGGCTGTGCTACCTGCGCGATCCGGCGCTGTCGGATCGCATCGCGCAGCGGCTGCGACCGCTCAAAATCGTGCTCGATCACAAGTACTACTTCGACTGGGTGAACGAGAACATCATCGCGCCCCTCGCCCGGCTGATCGGCATCGGTCTGTGGCGCATCGGCGATCAGGGCATCATCGATGGCGCGGCAGTCAATGGCAGTGCTGCGGCGGTGGGGTACCTCGGGCGGCTGATGCGCCTGCTGCAGAGCGGCTACCTGTACTCGTACGCGTTCTGGATGATGATCGGATTGGCCGCGTTGCTCGGCTGGTTCCTGGTTCGCACCTAAGGCTCGCCGCGGCGGTCAGACATGCAAGGTTCCCCGGTTTCACTCTCCGTTCTGATCTGGCTGCCGATCCTGGCGGGCGTGATCGTGCTGTGCCTGGGCGATGGCGCCATTCGCGTGGCGCGCTGGGTCGCGCTCGTGGCCTCGATCGTGACGCTGCTGCTGTGCATCCCGCTGTGGTCGCACTTCGATACCACGACCGCCGCGTTCCAGTTCGTCGCGCGGCACGCCTGGATCCCGGCTTTTCATTCGGACTACTACCTGGGGCTCGATGGCATCTCGCTGCCGCTGGTGGTGCTGACGGCGTTCATGACCGTGCCGGTGGTCATCGCCGGCTGGAAAGTGATTGAGACACGTCCGGCGCAATACTTCGCCGCCTTCCTGATCATGGAAGGTCTGATGATCGGGGTGTTCTCCTCGCTCGACTCGCTGCTGTTCTATTTCTTCTGGGAAGCGATGCTGATCCCGATGTTCCTGATCATCGGCATCTGGGGCGGGCCGCGGCGCGTCTACGCGACGATCAAGTTCTTCCTGTACACGTTCCTGGGCTCGGTGTTCATGCTGGTGGCGCTCATCTACATGTACGTCAAGGCCGGGGATTACTCGATCGCGAGCTTCCAGGCGCTGCCGCTGTCGCTGGTGGAGCAGCGCTGGATCTTCTTCGCGTTCCTGCTGGCCTTTGCCGTCAAGGTGCCGATGTGGCCGGTGCACACCTGGCTGCCGGATGCGCACGTGGAAGCCCCCACCGGCGGCTCGGTGATCCTGGCCGCCATCATGCTGAAGATGGGCGGCTATGGGTTCCTGCGCTTCTCACTGCCCATCGCGCCGGATGCGAGCCGCGAGCTCGATCTCCTCATCCTCACGCTCTCGCTCATTGCGATCGTCTACATCGGCTTCGTCGCCCTGGTGCAGCAGGACATGAAGAAGCTGATCGCGTACTCCTCCATCGCCCATATGGGCTTTGTCACCCTGGGGGCCTTCATCGTCTATGCGATTGTGTTGAACACCGGTAGCACTCAGGGAGCGGCCGTGGGCCTCGATGGCGCGATGACGCAGATGATCTCGCACGGCCTGGTCTCCGGGGCGCTGTTCCTGTGTGTGGGCGTGCTCTACGACCGCCTGCACAGCCGCGAGATCTCAAGCTATGGCGGCGTCGTCAACGTCATGCCGAAGTTCGCCGTGCTGATGGTCATCTTCGCGTTGGCCAACACGGGCCTTCCGGGCACATCCGGGTTCGTGGGCGAGTTCCTCGTGATCCTGGCGAGCTTCAAGGCGGGCTTCTATTACGCGTTGCTCGCCGGCACGACGCTCGTGCTGGGCGCCGCCTACACGCTCTGGCTGGTCAAGCGCGTGATATTCGGCCCGGTAGCCAATGCGAACGTCGCCGGACTCTCCGATGTGAATGGCCGGGAGTTTTTGGTGCTGGGGGTGCTGGCGGTTGCCGTACTGGCGGTCGGGGTCTGGCCGGCGCCGCTCCTCAACATCATGGATGCGACCGTCCGCCATCTGGTGGATCAGGCCGTGGCCACCAAGCTGCCGCTGTGAGCTGACATGCCAGACCCGATCAGCACCTTCACTAACTTCGCCCCGGCCATTGCCGAGATCTATCTGGGGCTCGCGGTGTGCGTGCTCCTCATGGTCGATGTGTTCGTGGGCGAAAGGCGTCCCGGGCTCACCCCGACACTCACCCTGTTCATTCTGGTGATCGGTGCGGCGCTGCTGCTCGCCTTCGGTCAGACGGGCAGCCGCGTCACACTCTTCAATGGCATGTTCGTGAGCGATCCGCTCGCCGTGGTGCTCAAGCTCGCCGCGTTCCTGTTCCTGGCGGTGACGCTGCTGTACTCGCGCTCCTACATGGAGCAGCGCGGGACGGTGCGCGGGGAGTACTACGTGCTCTCGCTCACCGCGCTCCTGGGCATCTTCGTCCTGGTCTCCGCCAACAGCCTCCTCACCGTGTACATCGGCGTGGAGCTGCTGGCGCTCTCGGTCTACGCCATCATCGCGTTCGACCGTGAGAACCCGATTGCCGCCGAGGCCGCCATCAAGTATTTCGTGCTGAGCGCGATCGCCTCCGGCGCGCTGCTCTACGGCATGTCGATGATCTATGGCCTCACCGGCACGCTCTCGCTCGATGAGCTCGCGGCGCATCTGCACGCCCCCTTGAGCCAGGGCGTCATCCTCGGCCTGGTCTTCATCGTCGTCGCGGTCGCCTTCAAGATGGGCGTCGTGCCGTTTCACATGTGGCTGCCGGATGTCTATCACGGCGCCCCGACCAGCGTGACGCTGCTCATCAGCACCGTGCCGCAGGTGGCGTACTTCTCGCTGGTGTTTCGGCTCCTGACGTACGGACTGCACGGGGCGACGCTCGACTGGGCGCAGATGCTGACGCCCCTTGCGGTGCTGACGCTCGTGATCGGCAACGTGGTCGCCATCGCGCAGTCGAACCTGAAGCGCATGCTGGCCTACTCCACTATCGGCAATGTCGGCTTCATCATCCTGGGGTTCATCACGGGCACCGCCGCCGGTTACAGCGCCGCGCTCTACTACACGTTGGTGTACGCGCTCACGGTGCTGGGCTCATTCGGGGTGATTCTCCTTGCCAGCCGCAAGGGCTTCGAAGCCGATGAGCTCGATCACTACAAGGGGCTCTACGCCCGCGATCCGCTGCTCGCGCTCGTCATGCTGATGCTCATGTTCTCCACCGCCGGCGTGCCGCCGTTCATCGGCTTCTGGGCCAAGCTGCGCATCTTCCAGGAGCTGTGGGCGACGCATCATCTGTGGCTGGTCATGATTGCGGCCGCCATGTCGGTCGTCGGCGCCTTCTACTACCTGCGCATCGTGAAGCTCATGTATTTCGATGCACCGCCCGAGGATCTGCCCGCGACGACTCGCTCTTCCGGGGTGCGGCTCACACTCGCGATCAATGCCTTCGCCGTCATCGTGCTCGGCGTGGTGGCGGATCCGCTCCTCGCGCTGTGCGCCCAGCTGCTGCATTAGGTGCGCACCGTACATCGAGTGCTGCTCCTTGCGATCACGAGCCTCGCGCTCGCTCCGGCGCATGGGCGCGTGCTCGATGTCGAGGTGACGAGCCGCCGCGACGTGATGGGTGGCCAGCTGTTCGGGACCACCGGTGCCTACGAGGCACTGCGGGGGCGTGTCCATTTTGCGGTCGCCGTCGCCAATCCCCATAACGCCCGCATCGTCGATCTTGCCCAGGCCGCCAATCTCAAGAACGGCGAAGTGGAGTTCTGGGCCGATTTCTTCGTACTGCGGCCCAAGGATCCGGCCCGCGGCAACGGCGCGCTGTTGCTCGAGGTGCCGAATCGCGGCGATGTCGGCATCACCCGGATCGTCGATGGCGGGGATGCGTTGCACGAGCAGGATGCGGGGGATGGCTGGCTGATGCGCCACGGCTATGCGTTCGCGAGCATCGGCTGGCAGTGGGATGCGACGGGGCAGGGGGCCTTGAAGCTGCAGGCGCCGATCGCACGGCCGGCCTCGGGTCGGATTACGGGATTGCTGCGCGGAGATGTGATGCTGCCGCGCGCGACCGAGGATCTGCCGCTGGGGCATCTGATGCGGGGCAATATCGGCGGCAGCGAGTATCCGGTTGCCGAGCCCGATGATCCGCGCAACACGCTCAGCGTGCGCGACTCGCGCGATGCGCCGCGCACGATCATCCCGCGCTCGCAGTGGGAGTTCGAACACGACGTCGGTAACAAGCTGCTGCCGAGCGACCGGTTCATTCACCTCACCGGCGGCTTCAAGCCCGGCAAGATTTACGAATACGTCTATGTCGTTGCGGACCCCGTGATCGCCGGCCTGGGCTTTGCCGCGGTCCGGGATTTCGCGTCCTACGCCAAGCACGCGCCGGAAGGCATCGTGTCCGTGAAGCGCGTCTATGGCGAAGGTATCTCGCAGAACGGCCGCTTCCTGCGCAACTTCCTCTACGACGGCTTCAATGCAGATGAGGAGGGACGCATGGCGCTCGATGGCGTCCTGGCGCATGTCGCCGGCGCCGGGCGCGGGAGTTTCAACTATCGCTTCGCGCAGCCCTCGCGCGATGCGCAGCCCACCTCGTCAGTCGGTTTTCCCACGGACCTATTTCCGTTCACGGATGAGCCGGAGACCGATCCGGTGACCGGAGTGAAGGCGGGCCTCTTGGATCGTGCCTCGGCCGAGCATGTGGAGCCGAAGATCTTCTTCTCCAACACCTCGTATGAGTATTGGAGCCGGGCTGCCTCACTCATCCACACGAGCCCCGATGCCACCCGCGATGTCGAGATCGGCGCCAATGTGCGTATCTATCACTACACGGGCCTGCAGCATTTCACCGGGGCGTTCCCGCCCGCGAAGGGAACAGGCGATCTCGCGGGCCAGCAACCGGAGTCACCGCTTCCGATCCGCTACTTCTGGCGCTCGATGATCGAGAACCTGGATGCGTGGGTGCGCGCCGGAACGGCACCGCCTGCGAGCGTGTACCCGCGCCTCGACAACGGCACTCTCGTTCCTTTCGCGCGCTATGCGTTCCCGAAGATTCCCGGTGTCGCCACGCCTCACGAGGCGAGCGTCGCCTGGCATCTTGATTTCGGTCCCGACTGGCAAAGCGGCGTGCTCACACTTCAGCCGCCGACAGTCGGCGCGGCATTTCCAGTGCTTGTGCCGCAGGTGGACGCGGACGGCAACGAGCGCGGCGGCGTTAATCTGCCCGAGATCAGTGTGCCGCTTGCGACGTACACCGGATGGAACCTGCGCGATCCGTCGATCGGCGCTCCGACCGAGCGCGTTGCCTTCGAAGGCTCGTTCATTCCCTTCGCGCACACGCAAGCGGAGCGCGTGAAGAGCGGCGATCCCCGCAAGTCGATTGCTGAGCGTTATGCGAGCCATGAGGATTATTCAGCGCGGGTGAAGAGCGCCGTGGCCGAGCTCGTCCGTGAGCGATTCATTCTAGAAGATGATCGCAACTCATTGATAAATATAGCTGAGAAAGACTGGGAATTCGCCGCCGGGACGAGTCACTGAACGAGCGTCATCCGCGGCTCAGCGCAGCACGGACGCGCTCGCGGGAATGCATTGCCACCGGCCTCCGGGCGTGCGTAGAATGCGCGCCCTCCTGGTGCGGGGTGGAGCAGTCTGGC
>Ga0335079_10004556_pt1 | contig 15945 bp, 11 predicted proteins | sample Lox_Sample_33_FD_206719 | JGI IMG/M metagenome (GOLD analysis project Ga0335079, IMG submission 206719) | Soil microbial communities from Loxahatchee National Wildlife Refuge, Florida, United States - Lox_Sample_3.3 | ecosystem: Environmental > Terrestrial > Soil > Wetlands | place: USA... | reverse complement strand
AAGAGAACACACTGTGTCGTGGTATGCTCGGGCACGAAAGCCTCCGGATTGGTCGCAAACCGCCTAGACAACGGCTTTGTACCATGAAAGAGGCTTTTCCTATCTCTAAATTCGCGAATTATTCAGGGTAAGGATTGACGCTACCGGGGAGTTGAATCAAACTGAGGTTAGCGATGGCCCGGTCGATCCGCCGGCTCCCGGGCTCGCCAGTGTCTCCTCGTGGTGGACGGAAGGGACTCAGGGCCCAGGGTGATGTCGTGACAAGGCTTCCTATCTCAGGTCGGTGGAATGCGGTCGCTCTTCTAGTTGCGGCCCTGGCGGCAACGCCCGTGCTGGCGCAGGCTCCGGGCGGGCTGGGCGGATACACGGGCAATATCGAGAGCAACATCAATAACACGAGCATTGCGGTGCAGGTGCGCGCTCCGGATGGATCGAAGCTCAACACCATGGCCATCGTAAATATCGCCAATATGATCGGGCACGCGGTGCAGTCGCAAACCACCTTCGGATCGCAGACGGTGTTTCAGGTGGGTGCCGGTACTTACGTGATTGAAGTGGAGGCCTTTGGCTTTGAAAAAGTACGGGTGAATGCGGAGGTGTCCAACGCCAATCCGCATCGCGTGGTGACGGTGACGTTGAAGCCAGACACGGCGAACGGCATGAACTATGTTCCGGCGGCGAATGTGCCGCTTTCGCCCAAGGCCCAGAAGGAACTAGCCAAGGGGATGGAGAGCCTCCAAGCCAACAAATTTGACGAGGCCATTCGCCACCTGGATGCCGCTCATCAACTGGCGCCCACGCATCCGGACGTCATCTACCTGCTGGGGACGGTGCACGAAAAGAAGAACGACATGGCCTCGGCGCGAAAGTATTGGGATGAAGCGCTGCAGGCCGATCCGCGGCATCTTTCTTCGCTGCTGGCTTGCGGCGAACTGCTGTTGCGGCAGGATGACGTGGCCGGGGCGCGCAAGTACCTGGATAAGGCCGCCGACGCGGCTCCCAACTCTTGGCGCGCGCATAGCCTCTTGGCCACCGCGCTGCTGCGAGAGAACCTCTACGCGGAAGCGGTTACGCACGCGGAGCGCGCGCGGGAACTTGGGAAGGCGGACGCCAGTTCGGCACTGCTGATACTCGGACAGGCGCTCGCGGCCGAGCGGCAGAATGATGCGGCGATCGCGGCGTTGAATGACTACCTTGCGGCAAAACCGGCGGCGCAGCAGGCGGATGCCGTCGTGAAGCTCATCGCGCGGATCAAAAGTACGCCCAGCGCGACGCCTGGAGCAACCGTCGGAGGTGTTTCCAGCTCGTTTGAGGGCGTGGGCCTTGGAAAAGACATACCCGATCCACCGGTGACGGCGGCGGAACGGCGCTGGATGCCCGCCAATGTGGATGATGCCGTTCCTCCAGTCGAACCTGGAGTCTCTTGCTCGCTCGATGATGTAATTAAGAAGGTGTCCGCGAACGTGGCGAATCTTCCGGCGTTGGTGGACCGTTACAGCGCCACGGAAGTCCTCCACCATGAAGAATTGAACAGCGGCGGCTATGCCGAGCATGTCGAGAACCTGTCGTTCAACTACCTGGCATCCATACGCGAGATAAAGAGCAAGTTTGGAGAGTTTCTGGATGTGCAGGAATACCGGAACGGGAGCACGGGCAACGACATGTTCCCGGATCAAATGGCCAGCACGGGCTTGCCTTCGATTGTTCTGATTTTCCATCCTTGGCTCATCACGGATTTCGACATGAAGTGCGAGGGCTTGAGCCGAATGAAGAGCGGATTTACCTGGCAGGTGTACTTTACGCAGAAGAAAGATAAGGCCAGCCGGATTCGGCAATACCGGATTGGCGGGCACGTCTATCCAATCGCTCTAAAAGGAAGAGCTTGGATTGATGCCAACACGTTTCAAGTCATCCGCCTGGAAACCGACCTTCGGGAACCGCATTCTGATTGGCACCTCGCGACGGAGCACCTGGTGATGCAGTACGGGCCGGTCCAGTTCAAGAGCCGCAAAGAAGAGTTATGGCTGCCAGACAGCGCCGAGTACTACGCGATCTTCCGTGGGCATCGGTTCCATCGCCGCCACACGTTTACGAACTACATTCTGTTTTCGATTGACGACCAGCAGAAATTCGGCGCTCCGAAAGAAAACGCGACCGCCACTGTTTCCAGCTCGAAAAAGTCCTCTAACTAAGATCCGCCAGCACCTGTCATTCGGGAGGTCGTGCACATGCGCAGCCAGGGCCAATCCGCATCTTTGCCCTGTTGTCTGCCTCCTGCATAGACGACAAAAACCGAATGACATCGTCGGTAGCCGACGGCGGAGTATTAGAGATTGCGAAGATGAGCGAGGCGGAAGGGGGAGCCGAGGTGTTCGCGGAGGTCGATCCAGTGTTGTTCGGGAATGGTGCCGAACACTTCGACGACCTTGGGGTCGAATTGCGTGCCGCCGCAGCGGCGAATTTCTTCGCGGGCATGGGCCATGGGTAGAGCTTTGCGGTAGGGGCGGTCGCTAATCATGGCATCCAAGGAGTCAGCGATGGTGAAGATGCGGGCGCCCAGGGGAATCTGCTCGCCCTTGAGGCCGCGAGGATAGCCGGAGCCGTCGTAGAACTCCTGGTGGGCGAGCACGATTTCGGCGGCATCGCGCAGGAACGGGATGCGGATGAGCATGTTGTAGCCGATTTCGCAGTGCTTGCGCATGACCTCCTTTTCGGCGTCGGTCAGCGGGCCGGGCTTACGCAGGATGCCGTCGGGAATGGCCATTTTGCCGATGTCGTGGAGGAAAGCGGCGCGCGCCAGGATGGGCAAGTAGTGGTTGGGAACGGGCATAGCCTTGGCAATGGAGATGGTGAAAGCCGTGACGCGTTGGCAGTGGCCCTCGGTTTCTGCGTCCTTGAGGTCGAGGGCACTGCCCAGGGCTTCAAGGGTGTCGTCGTAGGATTGTTCGAGCTGCGCGAGGGCGCCGGTGAGTTGCGCGGTGCGCTCTTCGACTTGTTGCTCCAGTTTGATTTGATAATTGCGATTTTCCGCGACCAGGCGGCGATGCTGCAGAGCACGGCCCACACCCAGGAATAGCTGATCCTTCTCAAAAGGCTTGAGGATGTAGTCGTAGGCGCCGCGGCGAATGGCTTCGAGAGCGGTAGAGATGTCGTGGATCGCGGTGACCATGATCACCGGAACCTCGGGGTCGTATTCGCGCAGCCAGTCGAGCAGTTTGATGCCGTCCATTTCCGGCATGATCATGTCGCTCAGCACCAAATCGGGCGTGGTTTTCTTGACTTGTTCCTGGGCCGCGCGGCCGTTGCTGACGGCGGTGCAGCGGTAGCCCTTGGACTCAAGCATGGTGGAGACGACTTCCCGGATGGCCTCTTCGTCATCCACGACCAGAATCTGTTCTAGTTCCACGATGGTTAGCTCCCAGCGGCCATTATACGAGGAGGTTACACGGGACAGCACAGTAGGAAAGAGGTGCCCTTGCCCATTCAGAAAACAGCGTGTTAGGTTCAATAGAAGCTCAAAAGAAGGGTCCGTGCTGCCCAAAGCAAGGAATCCAAAGGTCATTCCGGTGCCCGGTAGGCCTTTCCGGCGGAGAGGATGTCCACCGTGTTGGTGAACCAGGGCCTGCTAGGGATCGCTTTCTTTGAGGCGACCGCACTAATCGTCCTGCTGGTCCTTTTCCTGATCTTTCAGCGCGATCACATCACCAGATACTTCCGGCTGTGGGTGGCCGGATGGCTGTGCTTTACGGTGGCTTCGCTCAGCGAAGTGATCATGCTGAGCCGCGACCTGCCCAGACTATGGCCGGCGGTCGTAATCGGAAGAGCGGCGGCCATGCTGTTGTTTTCGGCGTCGGTAATGCAGTTCACCACGGGTGCAGGGAAACGAGCTTGGCCCGTCCTGCCGCTCGCAAGCGCCGTGCTGTTCGCCGTGTATTACTTTCAGAAGGGTCTCGAACCGGTCTACGGCAATGTGCCGTGGACAACGACTCTACTGACCAGTGCGATCTGTCTCTGCACGGGCTTAGTGCTGTGGCGGTCGCCGCTGCTGAGGGGTGGACACGGGGTGCGTCTGCTGGAAGGCGGATTCTTGTTGCTAGGCATACACGGGCTGGACCGCCCGATGTGGCCGGAGCAGCCGTACTTTTTGCTGCGCGTTGCGTCGGACCACCTGCTGGGCGTGGCCCTGGGAATCGCCATGGTGGTGGTGGTTTTGGAAGGCGCGCGCTCACGAACCATGGAGCTGAACGAGAAGCTGCGCCGGCTTACCTTGATGACGGCCGCGAGTACGCAGACGCTCTCAACGCAGGAAGTGCTCGACCGCGTGCTAGCGCACTTGGTGGAAAGCCTGGGCGCGACTCATGGATTGGTGCGCTTGCTCGAGGGCGAAGGCGACAAAACGCGGCTGACTGCACGAGCCTCCGTCGGTTTCACGCCGGATTACCTGGCGAAATACGGGCAACTCTCAGCGAAAGATCCCTGGGCGCAGCAACTGCTGCTCCAGGACAACGTGTTTGTGCGCCTGCAGGACGAACAGGATCCCGGAATACGCCAGAGGATGAAGGCCAGCGGGATCAACAACAACATTTCCACGGCGTTGCGGGGCAAAGACGGACCGCTGGGAATTATCGCCATTGGCACCACGCGCATCGAGCCCTTTCAACCGGACGAAATCGCGTACCTTATCAACGTGAGCAATCTGCTGGGTCTGACCCTGCAAAACGTGCGGCTGTTCGAGCAGGTAGCGACGGTGCAGCAGCAATGGGCGTATACGTTTGATTCGATAGGCGATCCCATTCTCGTGCACGACCGGCAGGGGCGGATCCTGCGCTGCAACACGCGCCTGGGACATCTGCTTGGCAGGGATTCGGGAGCGTTGATTGGCCGCGGGGTAACGGATCTGTTGGCACGAAGAAATCTGTCGTACCGGATGTGCCCTTATTGCGAAGAGCTGGCGGGGCAAGGAGACGATCCGGATCCCTGGCTGCAAGGATATTTTCTGGCGTCGAACTCGACGTTTGCCGATCCGGCCGGGAAAGTCCTCGGCACCGTTCACGTACTGAAAGACATCACCGAACGGAAGCGCGCGGAGGAAAAATACCGCACCCTGGTGTCCAGCGTACAGGAAGGCGTCTTCATCTCGACGCCGCAAGGACGATTTCTGGATTTCAACGACGCGATGATGCGCATGACGGGATTCGAGACGCGCGACGAAATGTTGGCGGCCGACATTCCCACGGCGATTTACGCCAATCCTGCCGACCGGGAACGGCTGAAGAAGCTCCTGCAAGAGCACGGCGCCGTGGCGGACTTCGAGTTCGAGATGCGGCGCAAGGACGGTGAGATTCGCTCGGTGCTCGAGTCCTCCATTGCAGTCAAGGATTCCGCGGGAAATGTGACTGCGTATCAGGGATTTTTGCTGGACATTACCGAGAGGAAGCGCGCGGAACAGGAAATCCGGCGACGGAATCGCGAGTTGCTGGTGCTGAACTCCATCGGCCAGACCCTCACGGAGTCCATGGACTTGAACGACTCGCTGCACCGCACGCTGCGCCAAATGGCGGAACTCTTCAGCTTGGATGCGTGCGCCCTGTACCTGTTCGACGACACGGGGACGCGCCTGCGGCGGGTAACGGCGGTGGGCCACCGGTCCGAATACGCGAGGAATTTTCCTCAGGTCACCGTGAAGCCCGAGCTGTTGCAGCACATCAAAGCGGTGCACGCCACATTTCTTTCGGCGCAAGGGCTGACGCTGCCGGCGATCTTCCGGGAGGCACAGAGGAAAGAAGAGCTGATCTCGGCGTACGTCGTGGTGCTGTGGTCCAAGGACCGCGTGATTGGCGGATTGACCGTCGGCACACGCACGCCCAAGGAGTTTTCGCCGGCCGATGTGAACCTTTTGGTGGCCGTCGGGAGCCAGCTCTCGAACGCCATCGAACGCGCCAAGCTGTACGACGAAGCGCGGCAAGCCTATGAGAATTTGCGGCGAACCCAAGAGCAGCTGCTACACAGTGAAAAGATGGCCGCTGTCGGACAACTCATCTCCGGTGTGGCCCACGAGCTGAACAATCCGCTCACCGCCATTCTGGGCTACAGCCAATTGCTTACGTCGAGCGGGCAGATTGGGCCGCAGGGCGTCGAATACGCGGACAAGCTGTACAAGCAAGCGCAGCGCACGCACCGCATCGTACAGAACCTATTGAGCTTCGCGCGCCAGCACAAGCCGGAACGCGTTCCCGTGCAGTTGAACTTGATTCTTGAGGAGACTCTTGCGCTACGCGATTACGACTTGCGGATGAACCACATCCGCGTGCATCTCGAACTCGATCAGCACCTGCCGCTGACCTCGGCGGATCCGCACCAACTGCAGCAGGTGTTCCTGAACATGGTGAACAACGCCGTAGACGCCATGCTGGAGCAGTCCAAGGAAGGGGATTTGTGGGTGAAGACCGGAGCAAATGGCGACCGGTTGTTCATCGAGTTCGTCGACAGCGGCCCCGGGGTGAAAGATCCTTCACGCGTCTTCGATCCGTTTTATACGACAAAACCAGTTGGGAAGGGCACCGGGCTGGGGCTGAGCATTTGCTACGGCATCATCACGGAGCACGGCGGAGCGATTCGCGTGCGCAACGTGCCGCCGCGAGGCGCAGCCTTCACGATTGAAGTGCCTTACCAGTCGCCGCAAGCGGCAAAGCCTTCGGGGACGGAACAGGTAGTTGAGGCTGGCCGCGCAGGCCGTATTCTTTTAGTCGATGAAGATGATTCGGTGCTGGAGGCTGTCGGCGCGCTCCTGCGGGAGCGCGAGCACGAAGTGGAGGCCGCCAAGAACGCTGCTGATGCCATGGCGCTTCTGGAGAAGCGGGAATTCGACCTGATCGTCGCCGACCTGGACCTTTCCGGAACGGCGGAACGCAACATCCTTCACGACTGGATTGTCGCCCGGCGCCCGGCCTTGGAGAAGCACTGCGTCTGGACGCGCCGTGCAACTCCGCTGGGACAAGCGCTAGAGGAAACTCCCCGCAACGGCAACCACATTTTGCAGAAGCCGTTTAAAGCCGCAGAGTTGATCGCGGCGGTGGATAGCGCCTTAGCGGGGGTTCACACCACGCCCGTTGAGAGTTGAAGCCAACTCCGTCGCCAGAGCCGCGCGTTCGCCGAGTTCGTTCATGGCCTTTTCCAGCCGGACAGCCAGCTTGCTGACCGTTTCGCTCAAAGAACTCAGGTCCGGCAGGGGGGCGCGGCCCAGGACAAACTTGAAGCGGACCAATTCGTAGCGCAGGCAAAAGGCGAGACCCAGCCGAAAACGCGAGAGTTCCTGCGCCATTCCCACTCGTGGCGACATCACCGCGATGACGCGCGCCAGTCTCCACCGCCTCCCGAAGTCCTTGCGCAAACAAGTCAGATAGGCCAGCGCAATTTTCTGGCGTTCTTTGCGCACGCGTCGCGACAGCCGTGCGGAGCCCCGCAAAGTCAAAAAGGCTAAGTCCTCCTGGGACATGGCGCGGCGCACTTGCGGAAAATAGGTCGCGTGAAACTCGTCCGCAGAGTTGAGATCGCCGTCAGTCTGGCGGCTCTTTCCCTGATCACGAAGGAGCCACACGAGCAGCAGCCCGAGCAGCACGGCGATGCCGGAAAAGATGACCAACGACGCACTCACTGGGGACGAACCTCCTTCTTCCAGAGGCGCATGAGCTTTTCATTGAGGAGGCGCAAACGTTCATCAATGACGGGAGATACCCGCTGGTAGATTTCATCGCTGGGCAAAGCATGGCGCCGATCATCAGCCGGCAGAGGCCTCCACAGCGCGGTCAGCCACACCGCCTGGACCAGGGCGAAGGCGAAAACACTGGCGAATTGCCAGACGGGCTCATAAGCGGCGAAGTTGCGGTACAAAACGCTTTGGAGAATCGTGTTGGTCAGAATCATCGTGCAGGAATAGAAGCAAAACCCGGCCAGAAGCAGCTTGTAGGCCACGGGAATCGCGATCGAGTAGTAACGAATCAACAGAAAGCAGGAGATGACCGCCGTAGCGAACAGAAGGTGATACCCCCGGTCGGCTTCCAAGAGCGCCCAGTTATAATTCCCGGCCGTGTGCTTCGCTATGAAGGCGAGCAACATGGCGGAGATGAAGCCGAGGGCTCGCCATCCCAAGCCCCAGATCCCGGGATAGGGTTTCAGGACCAGGTGGAGCGCTTCTGTCGCCGCCAGCGCCTGAAAGACCAGCGTGATGGCCTCGGAAGACCAGGCGAGGAAACGCAAATTTGATCCGGCGCCGGAGTACAGAACGATCAAGTAGGCGGCCTGACCGAGGTTCAAAGCTACGTAGGTTGTCAGGACCGGAAGTCTTCTAAAGTTTCCCTTCAGGAAGAGAAGCGCAAAGAGCGCCAATTGCAGCAGGATACTGAGCGCCCAAACCCAGATCACAGAACTAGCCAGTGCCATCACGTTAGCACAGCTTTTAGCATATCTTAACTTACCGGTCTATAGACCGCTCGACTAAAGTGGCCGGTTTGCAGGAGCCTTCCGCGCAAGCCGCGCGCCAGCCTACCTCCGTAACTCTCCCGAAATCCAGTTGCGGAGGTAAGCCAGACGCAAGGCGCGGAGCCCGGCCTAAGCGATCTCAGGAACCAACGGGTCTAGCGAAGAGCGTTGTGGAGGCGGAGGAACCGGCTCCGGAGCGGGGCGGCGGGGGAGGAACTGGTGCGGGCAGAGGTGAGCCGCTCGCGACAAAGATGCCGGAACGAGGGGGAGGAGGCGGAACAGGCGCCGGAAGAGGTGAGCCGCTGCGGTCCGGTGAAGAAAGGAGCGCGGCCTGGTTACTGGGTAAAGTTTTGACCGAGCCATAAACAGGGAGTACGATGACAGCAGCCAAGGCAAGGAAAACAAAGCAAAGGGAAAGCTTTTTGATCATGGTTGAACCCTCCTGGCCCAACCATGAAGAGGAACTGGAAGAACTGGACGTAACGGTACAAAACGTTCTGTGTTTGGAACGTGCGACCCATGACAACGATTACCCAGCTACAGCAAAATCGCCGCATCATTCAGGATTTCACGCTCACCACGCTGGCGGGCATCCCGAACGTTTTCAGCCGGCTGGCCTACATGGCTTCGCTGCGCGATCTTTCCAGCGGGAAGTACGAGCACGCCGGGCTGGCGGCCTTATACAGCGACGAGGCAATCCAGGAGTCCATGCAGTTGTGCCACGAGCAGATCTTTGAGCGCGTCCTGGAGACGCCTTTGGAATTGCAGGAGCGAGAATTGCGGGAGTGTCTGGAGCACATGCCAGGCGGGCTTTGCGCCACGATCGCGCATTGGCGCAGGATGGAGGCCTACCGCGTCTTGATGCCGGAGCGCGTTCCTGGCTATCTCAAGGAGCTTTTCTGTTCGAATCTCCGCGCGCTGCTGGAGATTCTCCAGGAAGGATGCTCCAGGGCTCGTTCAGCCGGGTGACCACCCCGACCACGCGGCCGACCACCTCCGCGTCATCCGGCAGACGCCATTCTTCCGGGACGCAGCGCGAAAGGGGATGCGGCTGCATCAGCAGGCGCGCGCCGTGCCTTTGAAACCAGCCACAGCGGTAACCGTCGCGAACCTCCACAAAATACATGGGCCTATCGAATTCGTTGCACCAGTCTTCGCCTTCGATTTCACGCACCGTAACATCCACCAGAACGACGCTGCCAGGACGGAGTAGGGGCGTCATGCGACGGTCCGACGACCCGACATAGCCGTAGCGGTGACGAGCGTTTCCATTGGTCAGGACGCCCTCCAGATTGCCCCACCGTTCGACCATGCGCGAGAGCAGCTCCGTGCGCTTCGGGTCAAACGCCGGGTCAAAGCGCAAGGGAATTTTCAGCGACACCGGGGGCGCCGCAAGGTGCGTGTGTGGGGCCTGAAACGTGGCGCCGTCCGGAAAACAGTCCTCCAGAGGAACGTCAAACCAGCTTGAGCAGCCCGGGAACGACGCCGCGATTTTCGATATCTGCCAGCCGGCTGATGTGGAGAATCAGCTCAGGGCGGCCGCGTCGCGCCGCCAGTTCGTAGCTGGCACGTTCGACGTCGCGATAGGTCAAGCCTAGCCGCTCGCGGGCTTGCCGCAAACGCAGTCCTGGAAGCATGTGTCCCCAGGGAGGAGCTGGAAGCCAACGAGCGAAAGTATACCAGAATTACCACTCTGTTACGGATTCGGAACACCGTTTTTGCGGTTTTCTTGCGAGGGGTGTTGCGCATCCTTGCCGGAGAAGAACGTAGCCGCAGGCCGAAGCGTCGGAGTAGACGCATCTTCCATTTTTTCAGTCGCTTGCAGGGACGCCTTTCTCGAGGGAACGTGCCGGCCGCTGGATAAGTGTTCTCTAACCAGCATCGCAGTGCCCCGTTGGTGATCACGCCTCACGAGCGTCGGGCTCGGACTGTATGCGTAAGCCTTATCTGCTATTCTGCAGAAATGAACAGTCACGCGACAAAACGTCTCGCCAGGCATGTCCGCGCCTGGTTTTTTGCGTTGTCCGCAGCTTTCCTTGGCGGAGCGGGTGTGCTGCGCGCGCAGCAGGCTGCCACGGCTCCGTCTGCCGCAAGTCAACCCAAGGCGGACAATGCTGGATTTGCGGCAGCTGCCGATGAAGTGCTTCAGGACGTCAGCCATATCACCGGGCTGAAGCTAGTCACTCCACTGAAGAAGACCCTGCGCTCGCGCGACGAAATTCGCGACTATGTGATTGGCGACATGGACGACACGAAGAATCCCGCGGAGCGGTACGCCGATGCACGCAGCGCGGAAGCCTTTGGTTTGATCCCCAAGGGATTTCCGCTGGACAGCTTCATGGTGGATTTGCTGACCGAGCAGATTGCGGGCCTCTACGATCCGAAGGCCCAGGAGTTTTACATCGCGGATTGGATCCCCCTGGATGACCAGCGCATGGTCATGGCTCATGAACTGACGCACGCGTTGCAGGACCAGCATTTCCAGATCGAAGCGTGGGTGAAGGCAGCCAGGCCCAGCGACGATGGCGAACTGGCGCGCGAGGCGGTGCTGGAAGGCAGCGCCATGGCCGCGATGATTGACTATCTGCTCAAAGGCACTGGGCATTCCGTCGAGGACTTGCCGGCCATTGACCCCTCGCTTTTTGCGGCGGATATGTCCAAATCGCCGAAGCTCAAGGAAGCGCCGCAGTTCTTGAAGGATGCCATGATTTTTCCGTACTTCGGGGGATTGACGTTTTCCACGGCAATTTTGAAGCAGGGTGGTTGGAATGCCTTATCAGGCATCTTTGCGCGGCCGCCGGTCTCGACGCAGCAGATTATGCATCCCGCGCTCTACCGATCCGGGAAAACTCCAGCGCCAGTGAAGTTGCCGGCGGTCGACAAGTTGCTCGGTGCGGACTGGGTGGAATTGGATGAGAACGCCATGGGCGAGTTTGGCTGGAAGGAGATCCTGAAGCAATTTTCCGACGAAAAGGCCGCCACTCCCGTGGCTGCTGCGTGGGACGGCGACCGTTATGCGGTCTATGAGCAGAAGGACAGCAAGAAACTGTTCCTTCTTGCGCGCCTTCGGTTGGATAGCGAAGAACACGCCTCGCGATTTTTTGCGCAGTACGCCGACGCTCTTTTGAAGAAATACGCAGAGAAGAGCAATCCGCCGCGCGTCTCGAGTTTCTTCACCTTCGACACCTCGGAGGGTGGAGTCTTTTTGCGGTGCTTCGGCGTTGAGTGCGTGACCGTGGAAGGCGCGAAGCGCGGCGTTTTCGACAGCATCAACGACATGTTGGGATGGCCGCCAGCCCCGCCGAGCGCGAAAGCCGCAGCGAACGTGAACTAGCTCAATAGCCTGTGGCTACTGGGCTGCCGAATTCAGAAAAGACAAGCGGTGGCGGCCCTGTTTAAGGACTTTCTCTTTCCCCTCCAGACGCCTGATTCGGCTTAGAAATTTTTCCGTAAGGCGGTTGGCGCGGACGGCCGCGTAGGGATCGCGCGAGTGCGCGCGAGTGCGTTGAAGCTTGGCCAGGCCCAGGCGCGCAAATTCCACCGCGCGAAGCGCATCTTTTTCGCGGCGCTCGTAGTGAATAGCTAGCTGCTCGCACGCCAGCACGCCATCCTGCGGGTCGGCAACGAGCTCCTGCCAAAGAACGGCCGCGCTCTCGTGCTCGCCCCGACGTTTCGCAAGCTGCGCCAGGTCGCGGTGCGCGCGGGGGCGGTATTCTGCCGGCAGGCCGAAATCGAGTGCCTGGAGGCATGCGGCCTGCGCGCGCTCCGCGTCGCCACGGCGCTCCAGGAAGCGCGAAAGCCCAAAGAGATCTAGGCTGTCCACCTTTGCGCGATCCTCGGCGTGCGAATCGAGAAACGCGTCTATTTTTGCGCAAAGCGCCGCGAGCCCGCGCAGGTCCATCTGGTTATGACGCACCACGCCGACCAGAGGATCACATGGGCCACCCCGGAGATAGTCGAAGTAATACTGCGGGATGAGCGAGGAAGCGATGTCATCCTCGCGATGCCAGCCCAGGCGCGCTGCATCGAGAACATGCCGCTCGAGTTCGACGAGGCGAACGGAACCGAGCCGCAGCTTCCAGAGCGCGCGAGCCGGATGCAGAAGATCAAGATGCGCGGCCAGCTTGGGCGTGGGAATGCTGCGCGTCATGGTGAAGCGATTCTCCAACAGCGGCCAGTCAAAGGATTTTCCGTTGAACGTAAGCAAAACGGGGCGCGCGGCGAGGCGCGCGGCGAGCTCATGCAGCAGCGAGTGCTCTTCCGCAAAATCTCGCATAAAGAACTGTTCAACTTGCAAGCCGCCCGCGTCCCACCAGGCCACGCCGACAAGGAAAGGATACGTGCCCGTGCCGCCTGCAAGGCCAGTCGTTTCCGTATCAAGAAAAAGCCATTTCGAGGAATCTTCGAGAGCCGTTCGCGTGCGGCGTGTAAGTTCGACATTGCGCGTGCGCGCGAGAAGCTCCAGGGCAACAGCGGAAGGCTCGAACGATTCCGGCGTAGAAAACCATTTGCGCAGTGCGAGGTGTTCGCCGAAGTGGTTCCTGGCGATGCCGGCGCCGATGAGCCGAGCAAACGAATCGTCGTGCTCTGGTTCGCGCAGCGCCACTGGTCGCTGTGGTAGCGCGCGCGCCGGTCGTAGCGCGGCCAGGCGAGAGAACTTGTCGGCGGAAGCAGCCATTTAGCTACACAACCTGTCCAGGATAGCCAGCGCAGCCTCTTTCGCGTGGCGCGCCAGATCGCCGGTCGGCCCGACGCAGGAAGGACAGCCGGAATCGCATGGGCACGCGGCGATGAGTTCGCGCGTCTTCTCGATGAGCAAATCGTGCGCGTGAAAGAGCGGCTCAGAAAAGCCGATGCCACCGGGATAGGCGTCGTAGAGATACAGATTCGGCTCAAAAAACTCCTTCAGATTGCTTGGCGACGCGTCTCTCATTCGCGTCGGCGTGAAATCATCGGCAGCGCCAGCAACCGAGGCCTCCGCATCCGGCGCCGGCGGCCGTTCCCCGATGGCGGCGCCGAGATCGCGCCCGTCGCACATCAAAAGCAGCGTAGCAACCGACGCCAGCGCATGCAGCAAACCGAACATGCCGCTCTGCCGCTCGCTCACACTGTAGGGCAGCGACTCGAGCAGCGGCCGCTCCAAGGTGATCCAGTAGGACGTCGTGTGCATTTCGTTCTCGGGAAGCTCCAGCTTGCCGTCGCCGATATTTTCGTTGGTAAAGAACTTGATTTTCTTGAACCCGACCACCTGCGACCGCACGAGCACGTCTCCGTGAGCGTGCGAGTTAGCGGCAGAAGGAGATCCTGCCGAGCGTTCGGCGTTAGCGGCTTCTAGCACGCGTACTTGCGTGTAGCGCACCGCGTCGGTGTAGTAATCGACGTCCACCTGCTTCACATAAGCCTTGCGCTCTTTCAAGTCGAGATGCTCGACGTGGTACTGCTGCCCGCCGTGAATGTAGATGGCCTTCTCGTGTAGAAAAACCAGCGCGCTGGGGAAATCCACCTCGCCAATTACATCCGGCGCGGCGGTAACGTCAACCACAATGAAGTTATCGCTCGAAATGGAGCGCAGACTGATCGTGTCCGCAGGATATGCTTCATGCGTCCAGTGATAATGATCCCCCGCGAGATGTAAGTAACCCGCTTCCGCCAGGCGCGCGCACAAATCCGGCAGGTCCACATCGCCAAACTGCTCGCCCGGCGCAATGGGCAACTCAAACGCCGCGCACTTCACGTGATTGACAAGAATTTCCAGATTGTCGGGCTGAATGTAAGCATGCTCCGGCGTATTTCCAAAGAAGTAGTCCGGGTGCCGCACAATGAATTGATCGAGTGGCGAGGACGACGCCACCATCACCGCGCAAGAGCTGCCGCTGCGGCGCCCCGCGCGTCCGGCGCGCTGCCAGGTAGCGGCGATGGAGCCGGGGTAGCCTGCCATGACCACCGTGTCCAGCGAGCCCACATCAATTCCCAATTCCAACGCGCTGGTGCTCACCACGCCCCGGATTCGTCCATCGCGCAGCCCACGTTCGATTTCCCGCCGCTCGTTCGGCAGGTACCCGCCGCGATAGCCGCGAATCGTCTCGGACTTGCCAGGTAATTGCGGATTCGCCTGCTGTAGATAAGTGAGCAAAATCTCGGTCTGCAGCCGTGAGTTGGAAAAAACCATCGTCTGCAAATCCCGCTTCAGGAACTCCTGTGCTACACGCGATGTTTCGTTGATGTAGCTTCGCCGAATGCCGAGCGCGCGGTTCACCACCGGGGGATTGTAGAAAACGAACGTTTTTTCTCCCGCCGGTGCACCGTTGCCATTAAGCAGGTCCACTTCCTTCTCCAGCAGCCGCGCCGCTAGCTCGCCCGGATTTGCTATTGTCGCTGAGCAGCAAATAAACTGGGGCTCGCGCCCATAAAACTTTGCGATGCGCCGCAACCGCCGCAGCACATTGCAAAGATGGCTGCCGAAAACTCCGCGATACATGTGCAGCTCATCGAGCACGATATAGCGTAAATTCTCAAACAGCCGGGTCCACCGCGTGTGATGCGGCAGAATCCCTGAGTGCAGCATGTCTGGATTCGTCAGCACCACGTGGCCTGTTTCGCGTATGGCCCTGCGCGCGTCAGCCGGCGTATCGCCGTCGTAAGTAAAAACGCCAAAGCGGTTTTCCAGCCGCTGATTCAGGTCGTACAACTCCGCCAGTTGATCCTGCGCCAGAGCTTTCGTCGGAAAGAGATACAGCGCACGCGTATCGGTGTTTTCCAGGATGGAATTCAGGATCGGCAAGTTGTAGCAGAGCGTTTTGCCGGAAGCGGTTGGTGTCACCACGACAACGTTTTTGCCCGCATACACCGCTTCGGCCGCTGCCGCCTGATGCGTATAGAGCCGTTGAATTCCCTTCGCTGCATAGGCGGCCACTAAGTCTGCGTGAACCCATGCCGAGAACCCCGCCCACTGCGCTTCCCGCGCCGGGAAGTAGCGCACCGCCGTAAGGACTTCCCCGGTTACGTCCCGTGCCGCGAACGTATCCAGCACTTCGCGCACGCGCGTCAGAGAGGACCCCGCAGCGGAGTCCATCGCGTCAAGCGCTGCCGCAGGCCGTACGGCCAGAGAATGGGACATCGGGAAGCTCCTTCGTAATTCGCCTTTTGTTCGCCAAGGCTAGCATGCAGCAAAGGCTCTCGCAACAGGGAAGTACACTTTGTTTTACAAGAACGCGGCGGGGCATTTGCCCGCCGCAAACCGCGCCATGCCCTCAGTAAATCCTTGTGTCGCTACATTGCTTGCTACAATGAACTCGCGTATGCGAACGGCGCCCGCATTCACGGCGCGATCCCCGAACGCTCGTACGAAGGAGCAGCGTGGCTGAGCTGACCATTCTCTACGATGGCGCCTGCGGTCTCTGCCGTGCCAGCATCGCGCGCCTGCGCCACATCGATTCGCGCGGCCTCGTCGAAACGCTTGACCTTCAC
>Ga0335079_10004553_pt1 | contig 15948 bp, 11 predicted proteins | sample Lox_Sample_33_FD_206719 | JGI IMG/M metagenome (GOLD analysis project Ga0335079, IMG submission 206719) | Soil microbial communities from Loxahatchee National Wildlife Refuge, Florida, United States - Lox_Sample_3.3 | ecosystem: Environmental > Terrestrial > Soil > Wetlands | place: USA... | reverse complement strand
TGAAGAACTACGAGGCCGCGCTGCGCAATGGGTTCCGTGCGCGGCATTTGCAGACCGGGGAGGGTGAGCTTGAGATCCAGATCCCGCAGGCCCGCCACACGACGGTGCCGTTCGTGTCCAAGCTGTTTCCGAAGTGGCATTGCAAGCGGCTGTTTCGCACCGACCCGCTCAAGACGCTTGTGATCGGCGGGTTCGTCAGGGGCTTGTCGATGCGTGACATCGAGTCGCTGTGAGGAGGTCGGTCTCGGGACGATCTCGCGCTCGACGGTCGCGAGGATCTGCGCGGAGCTGCACGAGCGCTTCGAAGCGTTCAAACAACGATCGCTCTACGACACCAACCTCGTGGTGTTGTTCCTCGACGCCATCTATCTACCGGTCCGGCCGACAGGCCCCAAGGAAGGCGTGATCTGCGCCTGGGGAATCGATGAGGACGGCCACCGGGCCTTGGTTGCGGTGCAGCTCGGCGCCCGTGAGTCAAAAGAGGACTGGCTCGCGCTCGGGCGCGACCTCATGACCCGCGGGCTCGCGGCACCCCGGCTCATCGTCGCCGACGGCGCTCCCGGACTCATTTCAGACGTGGGTGGACAAAGCCGAGCCCGCGTTGCACCTGGCGGCCGCCGTCACGCCACTTGCCGGAAGTAACGTCAACTCCGAGCAACTGAAGACAACTCAGAAATCGTCATTTTCCAGCGCAAACGCTGGCAAATCGCAACCTTGTCAAGCACGTCGGGAGCCTATTTGTGGTCCAGGCGGTCGTGGGTTCGAGTCCCATCGCTCACCATCGCTCACCTCTAGGAAGGGCCGGCGCCCCGTGCCGGCTCGTCGCTCTAGAGGTCGGCGAGCACTCGGTCGACGTCCTCGCGCGTGAACCGGAGCCTCTCGTGGGCCACCGGCTCGGTGGTCGGGGGAGCGTCGATGTCCTGCGGCACCCACCAGCGTTGGTCGTCGGGCTGGGTGGTGAGCCTCTTCAGCGTGGTCCTCGCGAGGTCGCGGTACCCCGGCGCCAGCTCACGGATCCGCCGGAGCATGTTCGCGGCGAGTGGTCGCAACTCGGGGTCGGCGATCTCACCGAGCTCAACCGACACGTGCGCGAGCAGCTGCTGGTCGTCGCCGTGGAACGCCGTCTGCGCGAGCGCCGCCGGGTCGTGGTCCTGCAAAATCTGAGCGAGGGTGAGCCAATCGTCGAGCGTCTGGAGGTCCCGGGCGCTGAAGCCACCGACCAGCGCCGAGCGCGAAGGGTGGAGCTCGGTCCAGGTCCGAGCCATCGACGGCGGATCCACGCGTTCCGGTAGTGCTGCAGCGGTGACATACCAGGCCTCGACGAGGAACACCGGAAGCGGTCGGGCCTGCCTGTGCCACGTGCGGCGGGCGGCTCCGAGCACGTATCGCGTGATGCTCTCGACCTCGGGCCGCTGTCCCGTCTCGAGCGCACCGCGCAACGTTTCTCCGAGCGCCAGGAGAAGTCGCGCCACGTCCTGGTCCTCAAGCTCGCAGAGCAGCTCCGCGATCCGATCGCCGACCGTGTCCCAGTCGCTGTCGCCGATCAGTAGCGGGAGCGAGCGCTCGCCGGCGGGTCCGCCCTGCTGCGAGACCGCGAGCATCACGCCGTAGATCCCGCTGGCGGACAGGAACCGCTGCCTGGCCGCGTCGTCGTCGCGCAGTTCGCCGATGACCAGGTCGCGCCAGCTCGGGTGAACCCATCCGATGCCGAGGGGCGTGATCCGAAGGAAATGATCGGTGAGCCGATCGATCAGCTCACCGGGCGGTCGGCTGAGACCGCCGGCGTGGTGACGACGGACGGTGGCGGCCAGGTCGCGCTCATCGATCAGACCGGCCGGCGCGTCGAGCAGGGCGATCAGCAGTTCGCGATGCTCTTCCTCGAGCGCGCGGAACGAATTGCGCATCGCCTCGGTGGGTTGCGCCAGCTCGTGCTCGACGAGCCCGAGCACCCGACGCTCGTTGTTGCCGCCCCCGGACGAGACCAGCCCGTCGAGGCGCTCGGCCACGAATCGCCGAATGCGCTCCGGCGTGAAGTGAGGATGCTCGACGATCGACACGCCCGCGGAGCGCAGCAGGCTGCACGCGTCCGCGCCGGCATCTCGCCTCTTTGCATGGCGGAACAGGATCAGCGTCTTCTCGGACAGGTCGAGCTCGCCGGCGTCGACCAGGACCTGGCCGGGCGCGGGGAAATGCTCGGAGCCCTGCTCGCGCTGGACACGACGGAGGCCCGCCTTGAGCGGCGCCGGCCGCGAGGTCCAGATCAACCAATGGCGGTCGTCGAGCACCCCGAGAATGCGCCCGAGCTCGCGCGCCCAGAGCTCGGCCGCGTCAGCGCGGTACTCGGTCGAGCCGAACGCGTCGTCGGCGACGAACACCTGCCGGCGGTCGGGGTCGAACACGCTCCAGACCTGCGCGGGGCTCGTGCACTCGTGCGCCTCCCAGCCGTCTGTGAGCTGCGCGAGCGCCAGCATCCGCGCGATCGCGGTCTTGCCCATCTCCGGCGGTCCGGTGAGCACGACGAAGCGATGCTGGCCGAGCGCCGCGCGCGCACGCTCGTAAGCGCGGGTCGGCCAGAACACGCGCGCTAGCTCCTGGGCGCCGGCGATGTCTAGTGTCGACCTTTCTCGCGCACCCGCGGCGATCAGCGGCTCGAGATCACGTAGGCCGAGGACGGAGGGCATCGCCGCTCGCAGATCGGAATGCCGGTCGAGACTTTGCGCCAGCTCGGCCGCGCCCAACACGACGAGCTTCTTGACCGCTCGGTAGCGAAGAGCGCGGGCGCGCTGAGCCGCCTCTCCGTCGAGGTTGGTGAGCACCAGCAGGTGCTCGAACCAGAAGCCGAGCTCGGACGGGACCGCCATGACTCCAGCGGAGAAGATGCTCAACTGGTGGACCTGGCTCATGCCCGGCCGGACCCAGACCACGGCAACCGCTACCGGCTCTCGCATCCGCTGGCGCGGGTGGGAGAGCGCCAGGTCGCCGTCGGCAAGCGCAACCCGTCCCGAGTCACCGTGACCCTTCCAGGTCAGATCCGCGAGGCCGGCCTCGCGCTCGAGCACCAGCTCGCACAGACGCTCGAACTGCAACCAGCCCAACTCATCGAGCCGGTACGAGCCAACCGCCGGGCTGTCTGCCATCGCCTCATCGTCTCACGGTGCGAGACCCGTGGCTAGCATCGCTCGGAGATGCCCGTGGTGCGGACCGGTCAGGTCGGCGATGCTCCGGCGGTGCTCGAGCTGTGGTCGCTGGCTCGCAGCGAGCACGCCACCACCGCGGATTGCGCGGCAGACATCGAGCGCCTGATCTGCGATTCGCCGAGCGCGCTGTTCGTGGCCGAGGTCGAAGGCGGCGGGATCGTCGGGGTGTTGCTTGCCGGATGGGACGGGTGGCGCGGGAACATGTACCGGCTCGCGGTGCACCCGGCTCACCGCCGGCGCGGCATCGCGCGGCAACTGCTCGACGCCGGCGAAGAACATCTGCGCGGCCTCGGAGCTCGCCGGGTCACGGCCCTCGTCGCCTACGACGACGACGTCGCGGGCGCCTTCTGGGATTCAGCCGGGTACCCGGTTGATCGCGCCATCGGCCGGCGCGTGCGGAACCTCTAGGTCGTGTCGAAGCGGATGTCGCGAACCGTCGCGTCGGCGACCGCGAACCCCAACAGCTGCTCGCCCTCGAAGTCGATCGCTTCGCGCTCGGACGCGATCGCGTCACGCTCGAACGGCTCGACGTGAAGTACCGCTGTGTCGTGCTGTCGGGTGATCCGCCAGGTTCCGCGGAACACTCCGTCGACAAGCAGCATGCCGTAACGCCCCCCCAGTCCGGGCTGGAGCGGGACCCGCTCGCCCCCGGTGATGAAGCGGGTGCGGTCGGCGTGCGAGAGCAGCAGATTGTCGTACTCGGGCAGGAAGCGCGGTGGGGCGGGCGTGGCGGGATCGGGTCGGGGCGCGTCCGGGAGATCGAACAGCTCGTCACCGGATTCGTCGCGGAACGTGACGAGCTGATCCCGGAGGCCGTCGACTACGTCGGCGAGCCGAGTCAAGCCGGACCAGACCTGGATGTCCCTGACCGTCGCCGGGCCGAACGCTTTGAGGTACCGATTCACGAGCCGCTCAGGTGCTGGATCGACGTCGAGGTCGCGGCCGAGCCATGACTCCATCGTCGTCCAGCGTGCCTGGCCACCAGCGCCCCAGATCCCCCTGGGCGGCACCTGGACCGTGGGCATGAGGTAGGTGATGGCTTGGGCGAGCGATACCGGATCGTGCCCTGGCCATCGCTCGGCCAGCAGCGGACCGAGCTCGGCCCGTGTCCGCGGGCGATGCTCGATCAGCTCGCGCCCTGAGTCGAGCAAGGCGGCGATGTCGACGCCGGTGACGTCGAACGGCGCGCTCGCGAAGCCGCGCTCGAGGACCGGCTGCACGACCGGGCGGAACGCGAGGCAGTCCTCCGCGCTGACCAGGTGAAGCGTCGCGCGCATGAGCGGCGCGCGCACCGCGCGCCTGGTGGCGACCAACTCCGACAGCTCCTGCGTCCCGAACTCCCCAAGGCGCGTCCACAGCCCGACGTATGGGGCTTGCGGCGCCTGCGACTGCATGCCGGCGAGGTGCTCGATCGCTTCGATGGCGGACATGTCCGCACGCTCGAGCAAGAGCTGCCGCGCCAGCGTCGCGCGGTTGAGCGCGCGCCGGTCGATCAGCTCACCCTCGCCCCGTCGCGTTGTTTTCTTGGACGGCGTGTCCACCTCCGAAAAAGTAAGAGAGTTGTCATTGAGTCCGTCACGGAATCGTCACAGGTGGTTAGAGGCGCACGACTAGCGTGCCGCTGCGTCACCCGGGGCAGGGGCGCCCTGCCGATCACAGCAAGGAGGACTCTTCATGTCGAGTACACCGCAGGGAGCGTGGCGCGCGCGCAGGGGCCCACGTCGAGCGCTCGCGGGCATCGGCTGCGTGTTGGCGATGGGCGTCGTTGCCGCATCTGCCCAAGCAGCCTCATGGCAGCACGGCCAGGGCCACGGCGGCGGCAAGCTTGTTCCCGGGAACCTGCTGGTCAGCACGACCAATTACGCGCCGGCCGCCATCACGGCCGGCGTCACGAAGCTACCGCCGGAGTGCGGAACCACCGCGGCCGCGGCGCCCTGCGCCACCGCGGTTGCCGACGGCGACGACTTCCCGTCCGTCTTCAACAACGCCAGCATCGACGCGTTCTTCGGCATCGCCTCGCCGGTGTACCTCGACGAGCTGAGCCCGTGGGGTCGGCACATCGCGACGATCCCAGTCCCGGCCGACCAGTTCGCGACCAGCTTCTCCTCGAAGTCCGAACTGGCGCTCAACCTGAGCCCCGAAGGCAACTACGTGTCGTTCATGGGCTACGACGCGACGCCGGGTGAGACCGACGTGTCGAACGCCAACACCCCCCGGCGTGATCGACCCGGGCAACGGCGACGTGAGCCAGTATTACCGGGTGGCCGCCCAGCTCGATCGCTGGGGTCACTTCACCTTCACGAGGACAAACGCCTACAGCGGTGACAATGGCCGCGCGGCGATCACCAACGACGAGCACGGCCAGGACCTGCTGTACGCGGCGGGCAACGCCGGGCAGAGCAAGTCACCTCCCGGCAGCGGCAGCAACGGCGTCAATACCGTGTACTTCGTTGACACCACCGGTAAGGCGTGCCCGTCCACCAGCGCGACGCCCGGGGTCGGACTGCCCGTGCCCGGCGCTCAGCTGCCGACCTCTCCGCCGAACCTCGCAGTCCAGAACCTCGGTTCGACGAGCAAGCCGAACAACGCCCTACTGCCCACCAACATGTGCATCCTCAAGGGCTTCCCGACGACCTTTGCCGCCTCCACCACGTCGCCGATCAACTATCCGTTCGGAATGTGGTTCGCCAATGACCGCACGCTGTACGTCGCCGATGAGGGATCTGGCGACAACACCTACGACAGCGCGACAAACACCTACGTCAACTCGACCGCGGCCGCGCAGCCGGAGGCCGGCCTCGAGAAGTGGGTGCTCTCCGGCGGTTCGTGGCGCCTCGCGTACACCCTGCAGAACGGGCTCGACCTAGGCCAGCCGTACACGATCCCCGGCTACCCGACTGGTCTGAACACGGGACCGGGCGGGGGCGGAGGTCCGTGGTCGCCAGCCACCGACGGGCTGCGCGCGTTGACCGGCCGTGTCGGCCGTGACGGCGTCGCCACGGTCTGGGCGGTCACGTCGACCGTCAGCGGCAGCGGCGACACCGGGGCCGACCCGGACAAGCTCGTCACGACCAGCGATCCGGTGGCCGCGGTCACGCCGCCCTCGTGGGAGCGGTTCTGGACCGTGCGCACGGCGAAGTTCGGCCAGGTACTGCGCGGCGTCTCGTTCACGCCGGGCACCGACTCCGAGTCCGACCGCTGATCGTCCGTCCGAGGGTGACACGAACATGTGTTCGTGTCACCCTCGGCTTCGATCCTGCACGCTGACCTCGACTCGTTCTACGCGTCCGTCGAGCAGCGCGACAACCCTCGCCTTCGCGGCCGGCCCGTTATCGTCGGCGCCGGCGTGGTCCTCGCGGCGAGCTATGAGGCGAAGGCGCGGGGCATTCGCACCGCGATGGGCGGGGGCGCGGCCCGCCGGCTGTGTCCGGAAGCGGTCGTCGTATCGCCGCGGATGTCCGCCTACTCGGAGGCCAGCAAGGCAGTGTTCAAGGTGTTCGAGGACACCGCTCCTGTGGTCGAGGGGCTGTCGATCGACGAGGCGTTCCTCGACGTCCGCGGTCTCGACCACATCTCGGGGACGCCGGTCGAGATCGCCACGCGGCTGCGGCGTCGGATACGGCAGGAGGTCGGCCTGCCGATCACGGTCGGCGTGGCGCGCACGAAGTTCCTGGCGAAGGTCGCGAGCGCCGTGGCAAAGCCCGACGGCCTGCTCCTCGTGGCGCCCGACCGGGAGCTCGAGTTCCTGCATCCGCTTCCGGTCGAGGCACTGTGGGGCGTCGGGCGGGTCACGTCGGGCAAGCTCCGCGAACGCGGGATTACGACCGTCGCTCAGGTCGCGCTTCTAGCCGAGCCCGAGCTCGTGTCGATGCTCGGCCGCGCCTCAGGGCGCCACCTCCATGCGCTCGCCAACAACTACGACCCGCGCCCCGTGGAGGTCCGACGTCGGCGCCGGTCGATCGGTGGGCAGCGAGCGCTCGGGCGCCGGCGCCGATCGCCCGAGGAGCTCGCCAGCGCCCTGATCGGGCTCGTCGACCGGGTGACGCGGCGGCTGCGCGCCGCCCGCCGGGTCTGCCGGACCGTGGTCTTGCGGATGCGGTTCGACGACTTCTCGCGGGCGACGCGCTCGTTCACGATGCCCGAGGCGACCGACCAGACGCCAACGATCCTCCAGACCGCGAACGGACTGCTCAAGGCCTCGATGCCGCTGGTCGAGCGCCGCGGCCTCACGTTGATCGGAATCGCGCTCACCAACCTGTCCGACGCGGGCGCCGTGCAGTTGGTCCTGCCGTTTGACCGCACGCGCGACCTCGACGCCGTCGTCGACCAGGTGCGGGACCGGTTCGGGTCGAAGGCGATCACCCGCGCGGTGCTCGTGGGGCGCGATCCCGGGATATGGGTGCCGCTCCTGCCCGACTAGTGGCGGTCGGCCAGCCTCTGAAGAGCGGCGCGGACCTCCGCGTCACGGCGTCCGGCATCCGGGTCGGTCCAGCGCCACCGCACCCCGGCCTCGATCACGAACGTGGGCCGGTCGTGGTCCGCGACGCGCTCGACCTCAACTTCGACCGCGACCACCCCGGTCGCCACTTCATCGTCGAGCACGCGGGCGCGTCCGTATGCGGTTACCGCGACGGCCTCGGAGACGATCGCCAGCGACACCCGCGGGTCGGCGCGCAGCCGCGCCAGCGATCCGCGGCTCGCGGCCAGGCCGAGGAGCGCGTGGCGGGGTCCGGCTCGCACCGCCGCGGACACCGGGATCGCGTGCGGCCCCTCCCCGGCCGTCGCGAGGATCGCCACCGTCTCGGGAGGCCAATCTGGGAGCACGTCCGTGAACTTTGGCGATTCAGCTAACACATATGTAGTCCGAGCGCCATCGGCCGCCCCCGGGCCCCCGCCGACCCCGCGGTTACCCGACCCCGCGGTTACCCGACCCCGCGGTTACCCGACCCCGCGCGCCACGCACAACCGCTGCAACAACTCCATCGCCTCGCCCGGATGCTCGGGCAGGGCGTCGAGCGCGCCGGCCGCCACCCGCAAGTCGTTGATCGTGACCTCGCGGGCCTCGAGCGCGAACCGTCCCATCCACCGCACCGCCGCCCGCTCGTAGCGGTCGGGGTCGCCGCCCCGCAGCACGAGACAGATCCGCAGGGCGTCGTCGAGCCGCACCGTCGGCAGCTCCCGCGCCGCGGTGATGACGAGCGTCTCGTTACCGGTCTCGAGCGCCCGCCGGAAGCGGGCGTAGGGATTGCCGTCGCTCGTCACCGAACATACGTTCGCATACGGACCGGATGGACGCCGCTTCCGTCTCCGTTCTGACCGCCACCCGATTTCGCGAAACCTCCACAAAAACAACCCGGACTAACCTGGAACCTGCGCCTCAGTGGCCATCCCGAAGGTGCGACCGCACACAGGGGGAAGACCACTCCGCAAGCCGAATCTCACGTCATGCACAGCCATCTCGCGCGGAGTAGGCTGCGGCGGGCGCGGCGATAGCCGAGTGGTCTCTTTCGCAAACACGGTGTCGCCGTAGTCACGAAACAGACCACTAGGAGCGCAACACAGAGGAGGTTCTCGGAATGGCGGTGAAGGGGGCGGATCTCGAGTCCGAGTTGATCGACACGGTTTGCGAACGCGTGCGGGAAAGGCTGCCCGCCGACCAGGTCGCGCCGTGTGAGTCATTCGTTCGTCAGTACTACCAATGGGTGCCCGCCGATGATCTGGCGGACCGCAACCCGCTCGACCTCTACGGCGCCGCGGTGGCGCACTACAACCTCGCCCAGCAGCGCACACCCGGCGAGGCCAAGGTCCGCGTTTACAACCCGGAGTTCGAGCAGCACGGCTGGCAGTCGCCGCACACGCTGATCGAGATCGTGTCGGACGACATGCCGTTCATCGTCGACTCCGTGACGATGCAACTCGGCCGACTGGGCTACGGGATCGACCTGGTCATCCATCCGGTGATGCGCGTCCGGCGCGATGCCGACGGCCACTTGATCGAGGTCCTCGACCCCGAGGCCGTCGACATCGAGAACTCCATCCGTGAATCGATCCTCCACGCCGAGGTCGCCCGCGAGCACGATCGCGCCCAACTCGACCTGCTCAGCAAGAGCATCGAGCGGGTGCTGGCCGACGTCCGTGCCGCGGTCGAGGACTGGCAACCCATGCGCGCACGCAGCCAGGAGCTGATCGACGAGTTCGACCATAACCCGCCGCCGACGATCGAGCAAGCACTGGTAGAGGAGACGAAAGCCTTCCTCGAATGGCTGGCGCAGGACAACTTCACGTTCATCGGCTACCGCGAGTACGACCTCGTCGACGAGGGCGACGAAGCCCGCCTGGACCCGATCGAGGGCTCCGGACTCGGGATCCTCAAGGCCCCGCCCACCAAGGCGCCGAAGAAGCTCGCCGGGAAGGCGCTCACGGTCGGTCGCGAGCCGCAGATCCTGCTCCTGACCAAGGCCAACTCCCCGTCGCCGATCCATCGCCCCGCCTACCTCGACTACATCGGCGTCAAGAAGTACTCCGAGGACGGCCAGGTCATCGGCGAGCGTCGCTTCCTCGGCCTGTACACCACGCGCGCGTACAAGGCGAGCCCCCGATCGATCCCGGTCATCCGCGGCAAGGTTGAGGGGGTGCTCGAGCGGGCCGGGTTCCCGCCCGCGAGCCACGACCGCAAGGCGCTGCTCGAGATCCTCGAGTCCTACACGCGCGACTCGCTGTTCCAGATGGAGACGGAGGACCTATACAACCTGTCGATCGGCGTCCTCGGGCTCGGCGAGCGCCAACGGCTCCGGCTGTTCCTGTGGCGCGATCCGCTCGACCGCTTCGTCGAGTGCCTGGTGTGCATCCCGCGCGATCGCTTCAACACCGAAAACCGCGAGCGGGTCGGCCGGATCCTGATGGAGGCGCTCGGCGGCGTGGCCCTCGACTGGACGCTCCAGCTGAGCGAGTCGCGCCTGGCCCGGGTCCACTACATCATCCGGCTCGGCGAGGACCCCGTCACCGGCTACGACGTCGGGACGATCGAGACCCGCCTCGTCCAGGTGATCCGCGCCTGGACCGACGAGCTCCGCGAGGCACTGATCGAGGAGCACGGGGAGGAAGACGGCATCAAGCTGTTCAAGCGCTACGAGCGCGCCTTCCCCGCCGGATACCGATCCGACTGGGTGGCGCGCTCGGCGGTCGCCGACATCGCCCGGGTCGAGGAGCTCGCCTCGAGCGAGGACCCGATCACCAGCACATATCGCCCGCTCGAGGCACCCGAGGGGATGGTGCGACTCAAGCTGTTCAGCTCGGGGGGAGTGCTGCTGTCTGATGTTCTGCCGACGCTCGAGCACCTCGGCGCCAAGGTCGCCGACGAGCGCCCGTACGAGGTCGTGCCCGCCGACCGGGCGTCCGCCTGGATCTACGACTTCGGTCTCCAGGCCGACGCCGAGAACCTCGAGCGGGTCCGCGACCTTCTCCACGACGCCTTCCTGGGCGTGTGGCGGGGCGATCTCGAGGATGACGGCCTCAACGGGCTGGTGCTTGGGGCCACCCTGACCGGGCGGCAGGTCTCGATCATCCGCGCGATCGCCAAGTACCTGCGCCAGGGCGGCATCGGCTTCTCGGACGCCTACATCGAGCGCACCCTCACCGGTCACCCCGAGATCGCGCGGCTCCTGGTGAGGCTGTTCGAGGCCCGGCTCGATCCCGACGGCCACGACGAGGACGCCGCGGAACGGCTCGGAAACGAGATCGGCGAGGCGCTCGACGCCGTTCCCAGCCTCGACGAGGACCGAATCCTCCGTAGCTTCCTGACCGTCGTCCGGGCGACCGTGCGCACCAATGCCTTCCAACCCGGCGCCGACGGCAAGCCCCACCCGTACCTCTCGTTCAAGCTCGACAGCGCCCAGATCCCGGTCCTCCCGCTGCCGAAACCCCAGTTCGAGATCTTCGTGTACTCGCCGCGCGTCGAGGCGGTGCACCTGCGCGGCGGCAAGGTCGCGCGCGGCGGCCTCCGCTGGTCCGACCGCCGCGAGGACTTCCGCACCGAGGTCCTCGGCCTGATGAAGGCCCAGATGGTCAAGAACGCCCTGATCGTCCCGGTCGGCGCCAAGGGCGGTTTCGTCGTCAAGCGACCCCCGAGCGGCGGTGGCCGCGAAGCCCTCCAAGACGAGGCGATCGCCTGTTACAAGACCTTCCTGTCGGGGATGCTCGACATCACCGACAACATCGTCGAAGGTCAGGTCGTCCCGCCGAGGCGCGTGATCCGCTACGACGACGACGATCCGTACCTGGTGGTCGCCGCGGACAAGGGCACCGCGACGTTCAGCGACATCGCCAACGGCGTCTCGGCCGACTACGGCTTCTGGCTCGGCGACGCGTTCGCGTCCGGCGGCTCAAACGGCTACGACCACAAGCAGATGGGGATCACCGCGCGCGGGGCGTGGGAGTCGGTCAAGCGCCACTTCCGCGAGCTCGGCACCGACATCCAGACCACCGACTACACCGCCGTCGGGATCGGGGACATGTCCGGGGACGTGTTCGGCAACGGGATGCTCCTCTCGCGCCACACCAAGCTGGTCGCCGCGTTCAACCACCTGCACGTGTTCATCGATCCCGACCCGGACCCGGAGGTGAGCTACACCGAAAGAAGGCGCTTGTTTGACCTCCCGCGTTCAGCTTGGAGCGACTACGACGAGTCGCTGATCTCCGAGGGCGGCGGCATTTTCCTGCGAACCGCCAAGTCGATCGCGCTCTCTCCCGAGGCCCGCGAGGCGCTCGCCATCGAGGAGGAACGCCTCGCGCCCAACGACCTGATTCAGGCGATCCTGAAGGCGCCCGTCGATCTCCTGTTCAACGGCGGCATCGGCACCTATGTCAAGGCGTCGACCGAGTCCCACGCCGACGTGGGCGACAAGGCCAACGACGCCGTCCGCGTCGACGCCCGCGAGCTTCGCTGCAAGGTCGTCGGAGAGGGCGGCAACCTCGGCCTCACCCAGAGAGCACGAATCGAGTACGGGCTGGCCGGCGGCCCCGAGGCCAGGGGTGGGCGGATCAACACCGATGCGATCGACAACGTCGCCGGCGTCAACACCTCAGACCACGAGGTCAATATCAAGATCCTGCTCGACGGTCTGGTAGCCGACGGAGACCTGACCGAGAAGCAGCGCAACGAGCTGCTGGCCGAGATGACCGACTCCGTTGGCGCCCAGGTTCTCTATGGCAGCTACACCCAGACGCAGGCGATCAGCCTTGCCGTCGCCCAGGCACCGCCGATGGTCGATGTCCATGCTCGGCTGGTTCGCCACCTCGAACAGAACGCCGGGCTGAACCGCAAGCTCGAGTTCCTGCCCTCCGACGACGCCATCGACGAACGCAAGGCGGCGCATCAGGGCCTGGTCACCCCCGAGCTCGCCGTGGTCATGGCGTACTGCAAGATCCACCTCTACCGGCTCCTGCTCGACTCCGACCTCCCCGAGGACGCTTACCTGCGACACGATCTCGAGCGCTATTTCCCGGCTCCCCTCCCGGAGCGCTACGGAGACCGGATGACCGGCCACCGCCTGAAGCGGGAGATCATCGCCACCGTCGTGGCCAACCAGCTTGTCGACCGCGCCGGCACCACGTTCGCGTTCCGGCTGGGCGAGGAGACGGGCGCCGGGCCGGCGGTTCTGGCGCGCGCGTACGCGACCGCGCGAGAGGTCCTCGACATGCGCTCACTCTGGGCCGCGGTCGAGGCGCTCGACAACGAGGTCTCGGCCCAGACCCAGCTCGAGATGCTGATCGAGAGCCGGCGGCTGGTCGAGCGGGCCACCCGCTGGCTCGTCCGCGCTAACCCCTATCAGGTCAGCATCGCCCAGACGATCAGGCGGTTCGAGCCCGGCGCGAGGATGCTGGCCGCCGCACTGCCCGATGCGCTCGAGGGCGCCGATCGGGAGGCGTTCGACGCCATGGCGGCCGAACTCGAAGCCGCCGGCGTCCCGCACGCGCTCGCACACCGAACCGCAGGGATGCAGTCGATGCTCGCGCTGTTCGACATCGTCGAGGTCGCCGCCGCCACCGAGCAAGACCCGGAGAAGGTGCTCCGCGTGTACTTCCGGCTGGGCTCGCGGCTCGAGCTCAACTGGCTCCGCGACAGGATCATTGAGCTGCCCCGCGCGAACCGGTGGCAGGCGCTGGCCCGCGCAGCACTCCGCGACGACCTGTTCAACCTGTACCGCGAGCTCACCCGAAAGGTACTCGAGGCTCCCGGTGCGCAGGGCGGCAGCGACGAGGCGATCGACGCCTGGTCAGAGCGCAACGCCGCGGAGCTCGAGCGGGCGCTCGGAGTGGTCAGCGAGGTCAGGGCGTCGCGGATCTATGACAACACCACACTGCCGGTGGCGCTCCGGGAGGTGCGGAGTCTTCTCCGGGGCACCACCCGAGCGGGCGTGCCCACCGGAATGGGCGCGGTCACGATGGCCGAGTAGCGCCGGGGCTCGCGGCCCGTCAGGTCGGGCCCGTAGCCCGACGCCCGGCGACTCGCCACCGCAGATAGGCGAACAACAGCACGCTGACGTCGATCACGCCGGCGACGAAGAACGCGCCCGGTCCGGTGATGAGCCTGCCTGCAACCCGAGAGACCACCCCGCCAAGCTATCGTCTCGGCAGCAGAGATGAGCGACACCGTCACCACCACCGTCACCGAGCTGCCCGAATCGCGCGTGCGCGTCGAGGCGGAGGTCTCCTCCGAGGAGGTCGAGCGACGCGTCCAGCAGGCCGCGCGCGACCTCGGGCGGCAGCTCCGCGTGCCCGGCTTCCGCAAGGGCAAGGTGCCGCCACCGGTGGTGATCCGCCGGCTCGGGCGTGAGGCCGTCCTCGACGAGGCGCTCCGGAGCTCGCTCGGCGCGTGGTACGCCGACGCGATCGACGGCGCCGGGATTGCGCCGGTGGGCGAGCCCGACCTGGACGTTCCGAGCGAGCTCCCCGCCGAAGGACAGCCGCTCCAGTTCTCGATCGAGATCGGCGTGCGTCCCACCGCCAAGCTCGGCGAATACAAGGGCCTCGAGGTCGGCCGGCGCGAACCCCAGGTCGAAGACGAGCAGATCGACGCCGAGATCGACCGGCTGCGCGACCGGATGGCGACGCTCGACACCGTCGAGCGTTCGGCCGAGAACGGCGACCACGTCGTGATGGACTACGTCGGCACCGTCGACGGAGAGGAGTTCGAGGGCGGCGCGGGCCGCGATCAGCTGCTCGAGCTCGGCTCGGGCAGGCTGATACCCGGGTTTGAGGACCAGCTCGTCGGCGTAAGTGCCGGCGACGATCGGACCGTAACGGTCACATTCCCGGAGGACTATCCGGCCGAGGAGCTCGCCGGCAAGGAGGCGCAGTTCGCGGTTACCGTCACCGAGGTCAAGGCCAAGAACCTGCCCGAGCCAGACGACGACTTTGCGTCCGAGGCCGCCGGCTTCGACACGCTCGCCGAGCTGCGCGACGACATTTCGCAGCGCCTCTCAAAGCAAGACGAATCCGCGCTCGAACGCGAGTACGAGGATGCCGTCGTCGAGGCCGCCGTGGCCGAGGCCGAGGTCGACGTGCCCGACAGGTTAATCCATAGTCGCGCACACGAGTTGCTCGAGGACACCTTCTCGGTGCTGGCCCGCCAGGGCATCTCCAAGGAGGCCTACCTCCGCATCACCGGGCGCGACGAGGAGACGCTCGCCCATGAGGCCGAGCCCGAGGCGGCGGCTGCGCTCAAACGTGAGGCGGTCCTCGCGGCGATCGTCGAGGCCGAACACATCGAGCCAACCGATGAGCAGATCCGCGAGGCGCTCGAGCCGTCCGCCGAGCGCCAGGGCACGACCGCCGAGAAGCTGTTCGAGCAGCTCTCCTCAAGCGGTCGCGTCGATCGGGTGCGCCGCGAAGTGGCCACGCGGCAGGCGATCGAGCTGCTGGTGGCCGAGGCCAAGCCGATCACGGTCGAGCAGGCCAAGGCGCGGGAGAAGTTGTGGACGCCGGGCAAAGAGGCCGAGACAGGGGCCCACCCGCCCTCTGGACAGCTCTGGACTCCCGGCAGCTAACCCTGTAGAAAACGCCATCTCGAACCGGGGCCGCCGCCGACCCAGCCCGTCCAGCCAGACCTGGCCGGTTGCTACAGTCGGCAGGATTCCGGCCGAGGAAGCGAAAGAAGCGAGAACGATGAGCCCACTCGTACCGATGGTTGTCGAACAGACCTCTCGTGGAGAGCGCGCATTCGACATCTACAGCCGTCTGCTCAACGAGCGGATCATCTTCCTGGGGACCCCGGTCGACGACCAGATCGCGAACCTGATCGTCGCTCAGCTCCTCCACCTGGAATCTGAAGACCCTGACAAGGACATCTCGGTCTACATCAACTCACCCGGCGGGTCGGTCTATGCCGGGCTCGCGATCTACGACACGATGCAGTTCATCAAGCCGGATGTGCAGACGATCTGCGTCGGAATCGCGATGTCGATGGGCGCGCTGCTGCTGGCTGGAGGGGCCCACGGCAAGCGCATGGCGCTTCCGAACGCCAAGATCCTGATCCATCAGGTGTCATCGGCTTTCCAGGGTCAGGCGACCGATATCGAGATCCACGCGAAGGAAATTATTGACGTCCGGCGGCGGCTCGATGAGATCATTGCCCAGCACACCGGGCAGAGCCTTGAGAAAGTTCGGTCGGATACCGAACGTGATTACTTCATGAGCTCTGAGGAGGCCAAGGACTACGGAATCATCGACCGCGTCATATCCCAGCACTGAG
>Ga0335079_10004552_pt1 | contig 15950 bp, 17 predicted proteins | sample Lox_Sample_33_FD_206719 | JGI IMG/M metagenome (GOLD analysis project Ga0335079, IMG submission 206719) | Soil microbial communities from Loxahatchee National Wildlife Refuge, Florida, United States - Lox_Sample_3.3 | ecosystem: Environmental > Terrestrial > Soil > Wetlands | place: USA... | reverse complement strand
TTCCCCGACGACTTGAACACCTGCTCACGCTCATCCCATGAAGTGTTGATGTCGAAGTCAAGCCCCAGCGTCGAAGCGAGCATCTGTGCTGCCAGGTCCTCGCTGTACTCGCCAGCTTCGTCCTCCGTGACACCAAATGCGTGCCATTCTGAGAGGTAGCCGTGGACTGTTTCGTCCCTGGGCATGGCAAGGCCGATGGACGACGCCAGCAGCCTGTGAGGCTCGTTGGTAGAGTTCCTCGCCAGCACAAGGAAGACTATCTCGCCCGGCTTCAGCATCGCGATGCCCTGATCCCTCGAGATCTGCTTGCAGCCCGGGGGGATGATGCTAGAGACGGTGACGAGGTTGTAGGAGCTGATACCCGCATCCTTCAGAGCGACCTCGAAGGAAGCAAGGTTTTCCTTATGCTTCCCCGATCCCTTTGTCAGGAAGAAGTAGCGCGGGACTTGCGACAAGGGCGACACTTCGTTCCTCGCTTCGTTATTAAGAATTGAAACCGATTCTCATTTTTGAGAGCGGAAACCGGACGGCTTAGCAGTATTCGTATGGCCCATTCCATATCTGAGCTTTACAAACAACAAGATGACATACAAGACGCAATTGACCCCGTTCCAGAGTATCACCGACAGCAACCCAAGAAGGAGCCCGTAGGTCAGCCAGAGCACGGTCCCTCCGAGAGACAGCAGGTTGAATGGTAGGCTGATCTCCTGTGCGTCCCTTAGTTTCCAGACTCGCAGAATCTGTGGTACCAACCCGAGAGAGACAAGGAACCCCGCTGCCAGGCCCAGAACCTCGACGTATGCAACCATTCACCTCAGCCGACTCGAGTTTACTGTTTACACCTTCCGCTGTGCCCCCGACTAATCGGAGGTGCATGTCAGAGGAATGCTGAGGGCAACTGCAGATCCTTCATGGTGAGGAGTCCCGGCGGTGCGTTCGCGACCTTGGGGACCATGTTGACCAGCATCGCGACCGTGCCGTGGTCACCGTGGACGCAGGGGCTTATCCTGCAGTTCACCGGCGGGATTCCGTCAATCTCGACCTGGTCGTACTCCTCTTCTGAACCCACGTACGCGGCGAAGTTGAGCTCGATTAGGGGCTTCCCGCCCGCCAGACCCCTTGCTGACTGCTTTACTCCGGCCACTCTTCCGGCTGGGATCTTGACGTAGCCCTCGCTGGTCGCCTTCTGAGCGATGACCGGCTCCACCCTTCCTATCTCCACACTGCCGAGCTTCCATCCGATGGCGTCGGCTAGCATGGAGGCGGACTGCTCAAGACCGACGTGGCCGGAAATCTGATGATCTCTGATCGCAGACTGAAACTCCGCCCTGGTCATCCCTGCGCCGACCTTCTTCTGGAACGGTATGCGTCGGGTAGCAGCGTTCATCCTTCGGGTGATCCTAATCCTCCTGATGCTCTCACAGGGGGCGGTCAGCGCGATCGGGAGGGCGTCCATCAGAAAGCCAGGGTTAATTCCCGTTCCGAGGACCGTCGCACCGTTTTTCTTGGCCAGCAGGTCTAGCTTCGCCGAAAGCTGGCTGTCGACGACATAAGGGTAGGAGAGTTCCTCACATGACGAGACGACGTCAACGCCGTGGGTGACGATTGACTCGAGTTGCTGGTACGCTCCCCTGAGGTAACTGGATGTCGTATGGATGGCGACATCGACGTCCCCGGTCATTACACTGTCGAGGTCGTCCGAGACCTTGATGCCCACCGTTTGGTCGGAGCCGACTACGACGCCGAGGTCCCTGCCCACTTTCTTGGGATCGATGTCGTAGGCCCCGATCAGGCTTAGCCGCTTCTGCTTGTTTTCTAGGATGAACTTGGCGGCCAGGCTGCCTATCACGCCCACTCCGAACGAGACGACGTTCAGTTTCCTCATGAATTTGGAATCACCAAAGGCGCGGAATTAAGGGATGCGCCTAATGGCGTGTGGATCGTCTTTCACCTCAATAGGACCGACGAATTTTCTGAGACCGCCTCGGCTTTCTCCCTCCGTCACCTTCCAAGGTTTCTGTCGAACGACGGATTGGGTGATTTGATGCCGGAGGAGACGGACATTTGTTTTTACCAATGAGAATCGTCCCATGGGTTAAATGCGCCTTCGCGTGGGTGCAGGCAGAAGCGATTTGTTTGATGGCGAGAAGGACGAAAGAACCGAAGATGCAGGCAACCCTTGAAGCTATTTTCGCATTGAGGATCGGGGTCCCAACTCCCGGACGTTATCGTCAGCTCTGATTCCCAGAGGCATCGAAAAATGGCTGAATACAAGTGGGTGGTCCTTTCCAATACCACTCTCGGCACTCTGATGGCGTCTCTCGACGGGAACATCGTCCTGATTGCGCTTCCGACGATCGCCAGGGATCTGCCTGGGACCTCGCTCTTCGATCTGCTCTGGATCTTGCTTGGGTACCAGCTTGTCACCGCAACGGTGCTCGTGAACTTCGGAAGGCTGGCAGACATGTTCGGCAGGGTCAGGCTCTACAACTTTGGCTTCGTGGTGTTTACAGTAGGCTCGGCACTGTGTAGCTTCTCCCAGAGCAGCATCCAGCTCATAGGGTTTCGTCTCGTCCAAGCCCTCGGTGCAGGTTTCCTCTTCTCGAACAGCGCGGCGATAATCACCGATGCTTTCCCCGAGAACCAGCGGGGGATGGCGCTGGGAATAAACCAGGTCTCCATAGTAATCGGCTCGGTGCTGGGACTCGTGCTCGGGGGCGCGCTTGCCTCGGCAGCCGGGTGGAGATCCATCTTCTGGGTCAACATCCCCATCGGCGTGTTCGCTACCGTCTGGTCTCACTACAAGCTGAAGGAGCTTGCAGTCATCAGGGAGAGGGAGAGGCTGGATATCGTGGGCAACGTGTCTTTCGCAGGCGGCATCGCACTGATCCTCACGGGGATCACGCTCTATGTCATCTCTTCCCTGAGCTTCCCCCTTCTCATAGCGATGGAGTCTGTGGGGGCGGTTCTCCTGGTCGCCTTCGTCTTCGTCGAGAGGCGGGTCGTGCAGCCCATGTTCGACCTTTCCCTCTTCAGGATAAGGATGTTCACCGCAGGCAACATAGCCATCTTCCTCAACGCACTGGCGAGGGGAGCGGTGGCCCTGGTGCTTGTGTTCTATTTGCAGGGTCCGACCATGGGGCTCAGCCCTCTCACTGCCGGGCTGTTCCTCATCCCGATTTCACTCAGTCTAGCCCTGTTCGGGCCAATCAGTGGGTGGCTATCCGACAGATACGGGGCCAGATTGCTTTCGTCAATGGGTCTGGGAGTGTCGTCTGTCGGCTTCATCCTCCTCACGGGCATAGGACCTACAATCACCTTCCAGCAGCTTTCCCTGCCATTGATCTTTGTCGGCAGCGGGATGGGGCTGTTCGCCTCACCCAACAGGGCATCGATCATGAATTCCGTGCCCGATACGGAGCGGGGCGTGGCATCGGGGACGAGCACCACCCTAGTCAACGTGGGGGCGACGTTCAGCCTTGCCATAGCGTTCACTGTGATGTCCCTGACCACGCCGATGAAAGACCTCCAGTCGGTGTTCCTGGGGGTGCAGAGCTCTGGGTCTGCGCCTTGGATTGGGGATTTCATCAACTCCATCAGGTCGGTGTACTATCTTTCGACTCTCCTGTTGCTGGTCGCAATCATACCCTCCGTGATGAGGGGGAAGGCCGGCAACCACTCTCACGCCGGTGAGATCGGGACCAGCGGCCCGAGCTCAGGGGTGCGGATGGCTCCCGCCGGAACCTCAGATGACTGAATCGCCCGTCGCGACTCGCCTTCACCTGCCGGGCAATTGTTTTAGATTCTGTCTCTATTGTGCATCCGTCCCTTTCCTTTGTGGATGGCCTTCTCGGGCACCACCGTGTGGAAGTTCGGGCTCGTACCGCAGTCCGTGGCGAACGGGCTCACAAACATACTCGTCCTGTTCTACCTCCTTCAGGTCATGCACGGGAGCCTTCTTGACGTCGGCCTGGTGACAGGCATTTCCGCTTTCGCCCTGGTTCCCTCGCAGGCTATCTGGGGAAGGCTGGTGGATTCGACCGGCAGGTGCAAGCCTTTCCTCGTCTTCGGGTTCATCGGGTTCGGGGCCTCCATGGCCGCTATCTCGCTGGCATCGAATGTTGTGGTGCTGCTAATCGTGGTGTCGCTGAAATCTGTGTTCTACGCCGCGACGCTCCCTGCGAGACAGTTGCTCACCGTCGAATCTGAACAGCGCGAGGGCTGGCAGAAGGCCCTGGCAAATATGTCGTTCCTTACCGCCCTCGGAGAGACAATGGGGATGGGGCTCGGAACGGCGGTGGTGGTGAGCCTTGGCTTCGGCGAGCTGTTCCTCGTCTGCGGCCTTCTGTGCCTGGCTTCTGCGGGAGCCCTGAGCGTCCTCGCCCAGGAGCCCGGATTCATGATCCAGAGGAGGCTCGTCTCACTGGAGCGCTCACTTGGCACAATCATGGCTCTGTCGGAGTACGCAGGCTACCCCAGGCTTTCCCGGGTGGGTGCACCGCGCAGCGACATCATGAGCGTCCTCAACAGGTCGACGAAGTTCCTCCTCATCGGCATACTCTCCTTCTCCCTCGCAGGGGCGGCGTACTATGCTCCCCTCCCGGCATACTTCCTGCAGTACTACTCCTCCCAGGCGGTCTTCTTCGTTTTCTTCGCGGGATCCCTCGCTGGGGCGCTGGGATACCTTCTGGTCGGGCGAGTCTTCAAGGACGCCGTGTCGAACCTGCTGCTTTCTTCCGTCTCGAGGATGGTGGTCCTCCCCCTGCTGCTCCTGGCCGCGTTGGGGGCGTCTCCTGGGCTGGCTGCGGCGGCCCTTGTCCTGGCCGTGTTGGAAGTCCTCTGGTCACTCTTCGACGTCTCGAGCACCTTCGCTTATTTGGAGACCGCGAAGGTAGGGCAGGCGGGGTTGTACGGAGCTCTGGTCGGGCTGGGAAGCGCAGCTGGCGGGTTCCTGGGCGGATACTTCTCGATGGAATACGGGTTCCCGGCCCTGTTCACCCTTTGCAGCCTGCTCTGCGCCACGGCCTTTCTGGCCTATGCTGTGCAGTATAGAGTAATGGGTGGGTTGCTGCGTCAGAGGTAGCTGCCACGGCTGTGGCTATTTCCTGCCCTTCCCGACGTAGATCGAATCGTACTTCTCGACCCTGGGGATGATGCAGAGGAACTCTGCGGTCTCCTTACCGGTGTTCTTGTACCAATGGTGGGTTCCTGCGGGTATGTAGATCGAATCGCCCGCCTTCACTTCATGCACCTCCTTCCCGAGGCCGACCTTGTACTTACCCTTGATGACGTACTGCTCGTGCTCGATGTCCGGATGGAAGTGCTCGGGGATGCTGCCTCCGGGCCCGATGGTGAACCTGCGCATCTCGAAGTTTGTGGCTCCGTCGTGCCTGTCGACCAGCCACTCGATTTCCGTCCTGACCGCCCTGTCGACCTTCTGCGGCTTCGCTTTCCCAGCAGGCTTTACTGACATACGAAGGAAACGCCTGTAGCCGGCCTGCTTTAAGATGACCGCCCATTGAAGAATACTGACAGCGCCCCAAGGCCGGCCTTGAGCGTCTTCTCGTCGGTGGTGAAGCACAGCCTGAAAGCACCAGGTGCGCCGAAAAAGTCCCCCGGCGCGACCAGGACGCCGGTCCTGTCAAGCACCCGGTGAGCGAGAGACGTGGAATCTGTCTTCCCCTTATAGTGGACGAGGCAGAAGGGTGCCACCCCGAGCTCCGCCGAAACGCCCCTGGTCTGCTCAAGGAACCTGCGGACGAGCTTCACGTTCCGGGAGCAGACTTCACCCGCCCGCTTGACAAACCTGGGCCTGTTCCTGAGAGCCTGGGTGGCTATCCAGAGAGAATAGGCCGAGTCATGCCCGCTGACCGCCCACTTCGCATAGAGCAGTTGGCGCGCCCTCCGCTCGTCTGAGAGTATCCATCCAACCCGGAACCGCCCGAGCCCGAAGAACTTGGTCATCGTGCTGCTGGTGATGACGTTGTCGGCTCGCCCGAAGTGTGTCCAGGGGCGTCTCGAAAACGAGAACTCCATGTACGTCTCATTGATGTAGGCGATGGCGTTGGAGTTTTTTGCTGAGTCGATCAGCGCGTCTGCCGCGCCCTCGTCGAGGCTCCTGCCGGTGGGGTTGTTTGGATCTGTGAAGCCGAGTATCGACCCACGCGCCCATGATTTGGTGTTGGGCCCACCCTCAACCTTCATCCCTAGAGATCTGGGCACCGTGAACATAGGCGGGTAGTTGGGAAGCGGAACATCCGCCCTGCCTGCGTTACCGAAGACGGAATAGGCCAGAAATATCGCCTCAGACCCGCCGTTCGTCAGTGTGACGTTCTCTGGCTCTACGCCGTAGAGTTTCGCCACCTCTTCAGCGAAGATCTTCTCGTGCTCGTCCTTCTCCGCCGCGAAATGCTCGAAAGACGTGTCGACGCCCATGGACCGCAGGTCAGGCTCTGTTAGCCCGCTTGCCGTGAGGTTGTATTTCGATGCGGGCCCCAGGCTCAGAATCCAGTCGAACAGCTCGTCGCGGGAGGGGCGCAAGGCGTCCGGCGTTTGTGCCTGTGCCCAGTGTAGTTAAGCAGCGTGGAAGCCAGAGTGTTTGCAGGTCAGTCCAGTTGATTAGGTGGTCCGCTGCAAGAGGGCAGGTGCGGATGACGGCGACCTGGGGAAAAACGACTGTCAACATGGTGCTGGGAGATATTACAGACCAGGCCGTTGATGCGGTGGTCAACGCCGCAAATCCAAGTCTGTTGGGAGGAGGTGGCGTCGACGGTGCGATACATCGGAAGGGAGGCCCCGCCATACTCGAAGAGTGCCGGCGCATTCGCCAGAAGGAGTGGCCAAACGGACTGCCGACTGGGAAAGCAGTGATTACCACCGGCGGCTCACTGAAGGCCCGGCGCGTCATCCACACTGTGGGTCCCGTCTGGTCAGGGGGACGGGGCGGCGAATCTGCCTCCCTGGCCGAGTGCTACGAAAGCTCCCTTCGGATCGCGGTGCAGCACGGCCTTAGGAGTGTGGCCTTCCCGTCGATAGGCACCGGTGCGTACGGATACCCGATAGGCGAAGCGAGCAGAATCGCTCTGAAGGCAGTCAAGAGCTTTGCCGAAAGGGAGGGAGCGCCTGAAGAGGTGACGTTCGTGCTTTACAGCGAGAACGATTTCAAGGTGTACTTGGAGGCCTTGGGGGAGCTGCGATGAAAGAAGAGGCGAAGGGGCTCGAAATGGACCTCGCCCACACGATCAGGAGGCTGTACGAGAGGGGGCTGGTCTCCGGGGTCGGCGGGAACGCGAGCGTGCTCCTGCCGTCGGGGAAGCAGATACTGATTACTCCGGCCGGATACTTCAAGGGAGGAGTTGCAGCAGGCGACCTTGTCAGGGTGGAACTGAAGGGAAACGTGGTCGGGAAGGGGAAGCCCTCGAGCGAGCTAGCGACCCACCTGGAGGTTTACAGGTTGAGAAAGGATGTGAAGGCAGTGGTCCACGCACATCCGCCCATTGCGGTCGCGCTCATGACTGCCGGCGTCCCCATTCCCGTAATGACGCCGGAGCATGCCGTGATGATAGGAAGCCTGAAGGTGGTGGGCTTCGCCGCCCCGGGGAAGGAGGGTGCGGGCGCGGTGAAGGAATCAGTCAGGCGGTGTGACGTGGTGGGCATCAGGAACCACGGCTTCTTCTCCCTCGGAACCGATCTCCACGAGGCGGCATCCAGGCTGGAGGTCCTGGAGGAAAGCGCGAAGATCTTCATGGCGGGCCTGCAGGCCGGCGGAATTTCCGGACTGAAAGCCGAAGAGATTCGGAGGATGCGATCCAGTTACATGCACGAATAAGGTTCGGGTCTCGATGGGGCGCCTAGGGAAGCCTATCGGGGCTAAGAGTTCCTTTCGGATCCAGAGCCTGCTTTAGCTTCTTGAGGAGCACCATGGGCACCTCGTCCCTGGCGTAGGCCCGCTTGAGGATGCCGACACCGTGGTGGTGGGAAATCGTGGCGTCGTGGGTGGCCGTTATCTTGGCCATGGCCTCCCATATGCTCCAATAGACGTCTGTATTGGGCTCGAAGAGGATTGTGAGGTATAGGCAGGCGCCCTGATCGTAGATGTGCGAGAGGTGCGCCCCCACCCCCGCCACGCCCTTGACGTTCGACATACTGATCATGACATCGGCATACATCTCCACCATCCTGCTCCACTTTGAAGCCACCTCGATCGTCTCCAGGGTGTAGCCCATCTTCTTCACCGTCTCGATGTCGTCCCTGAAGCTGAACCTCTTCTCCAGCCATCTGTCGACCAGGGCAGGGTCTGCGGGCGCCCCGCTCCCCTGCATCTGCGCGAACACCTGCTCCTGGATATCCTCAAGGATCTTAGACGACCTTGCGTGGTAGATGAGGAGCATTATCGGCTTGTCCCCTTGGAACTGAAAAGCGGACTCGACTTCGTTGTAGAGCCTGCACACAGCTGGCTTCACGTCCAGCTCCAAGAGGAGCTTGGCGGCCGCGACCCCTGACTCGAAGTTCGGCAGAGTGTAGGCGGCCCTCCATTCGCGGTTGGGGAGCCTGTGTACCTTGAGTTCCGCAGCCGTGATGATACCCAAGGTGCCCTCGGCCCCCAGGAAGAGCCTGCTCAGGTCGGGCCCCACTGAAGACCTCGGAGTGCCTCTCTTGCGGGTCCAGACAACCTCGCCGGTTGGGAGGACCACTTCGAGCCTAAGCACTGAGTCTTCAATCCCTCCATAGAGGCTGCTGTACTGGCCTGTGCCCAGAGTCGAAATGTAGCCCCCTACCGTGACGAGCTCCAGCGACTGCGGGAACTGGAAGAGCGACTGTCCCTTCTCTCCGAGCTTTGCTTCCACCTGCTTGAGCTTCGCCCCCGCCTGGACCGTGACCGTCTTGTTCGTCTCATCGAAGTCAAGCACCTGGTTCATCCCCAGCATGTCGACCACGATTCCCTTGGTGGGAATGGAGGCTCCCGTCACGGAGCTCCCTCCGCCGTGGACATAGAGGGGAACGCCGTGCGACGACGCGAAGTTGACCAGGGCCACGACCTGGTCAACGTTGGTGGGCTTCACGACCGCCATGGCGCTCCCGAGAGGTTCGTCGCTGAACCAGGTGAGGGGCCACCAGTCCTTCAGGTAGGGCCCTACGTCCCTGGTCACTCGGCCAGGTAGGATCCCTTCGAGCTCCTCAGCAATCCTGTCAGGTTCATCCATTTCTCGTACTCTTCCTCAAGCTTCGCGTCTCCAGGCTCGGTAAATGCCTCCCTTTCTCTCTTGGCCTTTTTCAGCTCCTGAAGCGACGACCGTCCTGTGGAGACAAGCTGCAGCATCGCGACCCCCCTGGAGGTCGCCTCGACATCCCTGTCCCTCTCCACCGTGGTTCGGGTGGCCGCAGAGATCGCCTTCAACAGCGCGTTCGATCTGGACAACCCGCCGTCGGCCCTGAGCGTCTTCGGTCTTTCCCCGGACTGTTCGAGCACCAGGCGAGCGTGAAATGCCACCGACTTCAGGAACCCCGAAACTATCGCCGCTCTGTCCACCCCCAGCGTGAGGCCTGCTATGACCCCCTTCGCGTTCGGGATCCGGGGGACCTGCAGTCCCGACAGGGCGGGGATGAAGATGATGTCGCCTGTCCGCTCAACTTCGAGGTCGGCGTAGTCCCTCGGCAGCCCCGTCGCGATCATCGCGTCAATCGCCCTACCCGTGGTGGGCAGATACCCCTCGATGCCGAACCAGACTCTGCCACCGTGCTTGAGCAGGACCAGAGGAATTAGCTCCCCTTTTCTGGCGAAACCGGCGGTAGGGATGTCGACGAAGGTGCCGGTCCCGTTGGTCACCTTGCCGATCTCCCCTTCGTAGGCCCCCTCGGCAACGCTCGCTGCCTGCTGATCCGCGATGAGCGCGTTGACCTCCATCTCCCCATAGGAACCTATGACCTGAGCGTTCTCCACGAGCTCAGGCGTCTCCATCCTGAGCTTGAAGAGTGACTTCACTATCCCGATCTCCTTCATCGACCTGGGGTCCACGATGCCGCTTAGGCACGCGTTGGTGGCGTCGGAGACGAACTTCCCCGTGAGCCTGTAGGCGAGATAGGATTCGACGGTCCATTGCATGCTCCCTGCGCTCAGGGATGGGTTCAGCTCCCTGAGCCTGAGGAACTTTAGGACCGGAGAGTATGGGGATATGATCAGGTCGAAAGGAGGGATCTTGCCCAGCAGCTTGACGTATGTTGGGAGCCTTCTGTATGTGAGAGCGCTGCCACGGTCAGTCCAAGTCACTATGGGTGTCAGAGGCTTCCCTTCCCTGTTCCAGGCCACTGTCGAGGCCCTGTAGGTCGCCAGACCCAGTGACCTCGCGCCGAGTTCCTTTCCCTTGTCCGCGAGATGCTTCACTGCCCGAAAGAGCTCCTCGGCATCCTGGAGGCCGTCGGCGCCGACGGGTACGCGGAGGGATTCGGCGTGCTTGCTCTGAAGGTTATCGTCGAAGACGTTGAGCTTGATCCTGGTGGTTCCGACGTCGACACATGCGTAGAGCCTCTCGCTCATCGCCTTGTCCCCGTGATCATGCGGACGACCATCTCGGCCAAGGCGGGGGCCGCCGTTAGGCCCGGAGACTCGATGCCCACGAGGTGGATTACATTCCTGGCCTTATCGAAGTCGATGATGAAATCCCCGGTCGGGGACAGTGGTCGCACCCCTGTGTAGACCCTGACAAGCGCCCCCTCTTCCTTCAGCAGCGGACGGAACTTGGCCCGGAGGAGGGCAACGTCCTCGTCGGTGTACTCGTGCTCCTCTTTGGAGTTCGCCACCCTCAGCGTCGGGCCCACTATTGTCGTGCCGTCGGTGGCGGGGATTATGGCGCCTCCCTTGGTCCTGGAGCCGATGCTCAAAGGGAGCGGCGCGACAATGCTCTTCAGATCCAGGCCGGAATAGACTGCCATAACCCCGAGGCCTGGCTCGAGCCTCCCCAGGTCCTTCCCAAGCACCCTTGCCACGTCATCTGCATAGAGCCCGGCAGCGTTCACAACGAACCTGGCCTTGACGTCCCCGCCTGTCGTTTTCAGTAGTGTGTTCTCCCCTTCCCGCGCGCACGAAGTCAGCTCGCTGCTGAACCTGAAGACAACGCCCTTCTTCTCGGCCTCCTCCTTCAGCCTGTAAACTAGGGATTGGGCATCGACCGTGCCGTACCCGTGGACGACGATTCCTCCTGAAACTCCATCTGCGAGAAGCGGCTCAATCTTCCTCAGGCTTGCGCCTCGCATGAGTTGGACCCTGAACTCCCCTCGGAGCTCGAGCCTGAGATAGAGGTAGACAAAGAAGAGGATCGGTAGCCTGAGCCATCCCCTGACCACGAGGAGTGATGGAACCCGGTGCAGCTTGACCCGCAGCTCCCGGCAGAGGTCGTCATACATCATATTCCCCTTCCTCGCGAGTTTGCTCTTCAGCGAACCGAAAGGGAGCTGGACGACGTGGACGACGTTCGCCTGGCCAGAGGTGACGCCCTTGCCGGGTTCGTTTCCTTTCTCGATTGCGACGACTCTTGTGCCTGGCCTTGGCAGCCGATAGGCAATGGCGAGCCCGACGATCCCAGCGCCTATGATGGCGACGTCCGCTTCTTCAGGGGCGTCGGCCAAGGTGTCACCGGCTCATCTCGACTTGTAGGAGGCCACAGGCGTGGCCAACATCTTCTCCACGCTCGCCCTGTGGAAGTTGTTCATCGTGCAGAAGGGGATGACCCTTGCCCCGAACTTCTCGTCTGGGACCAAGTAGTGGATGGCACACTTGTGGACCCTCTGGAAGTCGAAGTTGTAAGTGTCCATGAAGTGCATGTCCCCTATCATGAGCACCCTTCGCATGAACTCCCCCGTCCCCTCGTAGCTCCCCCTCAGCAGGATTGGGCCGATCATGTCTCTCTTCATCCTCCAGTCGGTGTGCCTGAGGACCCCGTACAGGCCGCGCAGGGTGCCTGTAAACCGTCCGCTCCTGCTCGCTTTGTCCAGGGAAGAGTAGAGTCCTTCAGCGTTCATGTGCCTCGTTATCGGGTCGAAGGTCACTTTGCCACCCTTCCTGTCTACGTAGACGAGGGTCGCCCTCCCGCACTGGGAGTGGGTCGAGAACCTGTCGTAGTGATCTGCCTTGCCCTTAACCAGCTCGATGAAGCTGGCGAGGGGAACCTCCACAGGAATGGGGTAGAAGTCGCTCGACCTGATCTGGCCGCCTGTCTGCCTTTCGACTCCGTTTACCACGTCTGCGTTGGTTATCCTGACCTCGCGGATCTTGTTCTTGTCCATCCTCCCGGCCATGGAGACAGGCTGGAAGTTGACGCATCTCACGACGTCCGAGTTCTCGCCTGCGTACCTGAGGATGTCTCCCATCTGGCCGTCGTTTAGGCCCTTCTGGAGCGTGACCACGAGGACGATGCTTTCGAAGCCAGCCTTCCGGGCGTTGTTGACCACGTTGAGCTGACGCTCGGTGTAGTACTCTGCCAGCTTCCGCCGCCCTTCGATGGACATGAACCTCCCCTGCTCGTCCGAGGTGGGAACCCTGGCCACCATCCGGGGGTCCGGCGTGAGCCCATCGAATTGCAGGTAGAGGGTCGAGACGCCGGCGTTCATCAGGGTCTTGAGGTAGTCAGCCCCGGTCTGCGGGTCGCCGACCTTCAGGCCGTTGGTGTTCACCTCGATGTGGTTGATGCCGCGGCTCTTGACCAGCCTTACTATCTCGGGGAGGTCGTCCCTCACTGTCGGCTCGCCCCCTGACAGCTGTAGGGCATGGATTCCCTTGGGAAAGTTCACTCTCGTCGCGGTCTCGAGCATCCTGTCGATCTGCCCCATGGTCGGCTCGTAGACGTAGCCGGCAGTTCCCGCGTTGGCGAAGCAGACAGGGCACCTCATGTTGCACCTGTTGGTCACGTCGATTATCGCAAGTACTGTCTTCGTCTCGTGCTCGAAGCAGAGGCCACACCGGGTCGGGCACTCGCCGTCCGTGTACGAAATGGGGTTCCGGACGCCAGGCCCCTTCTGGGAGAACGTCTCCGCCCTGAGATACTCTTCAGCGTCGGTGGAGAGGAGGTCTTGGAAATCACCGTGGCGGTCACAGTGCTTGGTCATCCAGACCTCGTTGCTGGTTCGGTCGATCCACAGCTTCGCCTCGATCTTCCGCAGGTCCCCCTGCTCTGCGTCTACCGGGCAGACAGACTCCGTGGAGCTGTGGAGCTCCATTTGAGGCGACGGCCAAGGCTGGATATTTACCGGTTCTCCCGAAGCACAAAGGGCTCCAGGAGACGCCGGAAGCCAAGCGCTTCTCAGGAGTGAGAATCGACTCCCGATATTAACTGAGATAGTGATCTTGCGACAGCCGATCTCGCATGCCCACCGGCGCTAACAGGGTGTCCACGACCAGGCTCCCGTCTCCGTCGCTGAAGGGGAAAGCCTCGGTTGAAGAAGCCCTGACGCGGAGGAGGTCGATCAGACATTACAGCACCAGGGCGCTGCCGTTCCCATTCCTTTCGCAGATCCTCTGGGCCGCCCAGGGGATAACGGACACGGACGGACTGTTCAGGACGGCCCCCTCGGCAGGGGCGCTCTACCCGCTTGAGCTGTACATCGTCGTAAGGAAGGATGGAGTCGAGGGTCTTCCCGAAGGTGTGTATCATTACCAACCTAGGGAGCACACTCTGGAGCTCGTCAGAGGAGGTGATTCCTCTGCCGACCTGGAGGCGGCCACCTGGGGCCAGGAGATAGTGAAGGCTGCCGCAGCGTCCATCGTAATGACCGGGGTGCTGGGGAGGATTGCGGAGAAGTACGGCAGGAGAGGAACTCAGTACATGTATCAGGAGTCGGGCCATGCTGCTCAGAACGCCTTCCTTCAGGCGACCGCCATGGGGGTTGGTACAGTAGTGATGGGGGCGTTCAGTGAAGCCGGTGTTAGGCGGGTGATAGGAGCCGGTGCAGGAGAAAGGCCCCTTTACATCCAACCCCTGGGGATCCCGTGAGGCCAAGCCCCGTAAGTGCGGTTCGATGGCCATGAACTCATTTGAAGCGAGTGTGGTTGCATGTCTGCTCTCGGGAGTCGCATAGCTCCGCTTGCTTGATACAATCTTCCTGCTGAAGCTGTTCCTGGTCCCGACTCTAATCCTGATTGCCAGCCTTGCCGGCAGCAGATGGGGTCCCGCCGTGAGCGGCTGGCTCGTGAGCCTGCCCTTCACATCGGCACCTGTGGTATTCTTCTTGGCGATCGAGCAGGGGGATGCTTTCGCGTCGAGCGCATCGGTTGGGGTGATTCTCGGCCTGGGGTCAATCACACTGTTCGCCTTTGCCTACTGCTGGCTGGCGCTGCGACGGAAGGGCGTGGCGTGGCCATACCCGGTGCTGCTCGGCTCGGCAGCCTTCTTTCTCTTGACCTTCGCCTTGGTGTACATCGCAGCTCCTTCGGTCGTCGCGTTCGCCGGAACGGCGTCCTTCCTTGCTTTCGCCTATCGATTCTTGCCCAGGCCTTCGGCCTCGGTCACCGAGAGCCCTCCCGTTGCCTGGTGGGAGATAGCGTTCCGGATGGTGGCCGCAACGTCGCTCGTCCTGCTCATAACTCAGGCTTCGACAGCCCTGGGTCCTCAGCTGAGCGGGCTTCTGACCCCCTTTCCGGTCTATGTCTGCGTCATGGCTTCGTCGACGTACCGCCTGCAAGGGGCGGAACAGGCCGCGCGCCTTGTACGAGGGGCCACCCTCGGGCTGTTCACACCTGCTGTCTTCTTTCTGATAGTGAGCATTGCCATCGAAAGGTTGGGAGTCGGCCCTTCGTTCGGGCTGGCGATAGCTGTGACCCCCCTGGTGCACGCTCTCGCGTACAGGCTGCTCAAATCTGATCCGTAGCGCCTCGTGAGTCCTCAATGTAACGGGCGAAAGACTTGAGCTCCTCCATGGCTGACGACTCAGCTTCTGACTTCGCATGCGTCCTGAAGACCCAGGACCACAGTCCCTTCACTTCCACATCCAACGACGCCGTGATCCTCGTCCCCTCGTGCGCTTCGTCGAATGTGACTACGCTCCTCGCCCGGGTGAGCCTCGTCTCAACCTGGGATTCTACCCTCTCTGGTGGGAAGAGCTTCACCTCCCGTGCTCCCTGACCACCCCCCGTGCGGGAGGTCGTCTTGAGAAACACCATGTTTCCCTCTCTCCTTGAGACCTTCACCTCTTGCTTGTCCTTCGACCACCTCGGAATCGCCTCAAAATCTGTGTACGCTGAGTATGCTTTCTCACGGGGGACCCTGACGACGAGAGAGACTTGAAAGTGCACGCCTGACGCTCGGTGGCAAGGCGGCCATTAAGGGATTCCCATGGCCATGAAGGGTCAGGCGTTAATACCGGAGATGCGGGGGCGGGCGGTCATGTCCGAAGAAGACGAAGAGCTGGACGACGAAGACGAGAACGACGAAGAAGGCTGGGGCGACGACGAGGAAACAGAAGAGTAGCCCGAGGGAGCATCAGCCGTAGGGCCAGCGATCACGCAGATTTCGCTTCTTGCTTTGGCCTGGTTTCCATCTTGGGGTAAGGTCCGTTCGGATGCGATTCCCTGTACTCTTTTTCGAACGCCTCGGTCCTGGGATCTTCCTGCCTACTGTTCGGCTTCGGAACCTCGGACGACACCCTGGAACCGACCGGGCTGTCCGACGGGAGGACCGTATTAAAGTGGTGCACCTAAAGAGGCCCCGAGAACAACGGGTTAGGACAGGTCGCGCTCGGTCGCGGCTTAGGAATGTTCGAGGAGGCTTCTCCTGACATGAAATCGCGGCACGACCTGCGCGGGTACGCCAAGACCCTCTTTTCGTTCGCACTAGGCGTTGTCGCGATTCGCATGAATCAGGGGTCAAATTACGCCTGCCCGTTCTGGAGGTTTCTCACCCTGACTTCAGCAACCGATTTTAGGCCGAGGTGATTCTTCCAGGCGCATGGCCAGAGAGAAAGGG
>Ga0335079_10004547_pt1 | contig 15957 bp, 11 predicted proteins | sample Lox_Sample_33_FD_206719 | JGI IMG/M metagenome (GOLD analysis project Ga0335079, IMG submission 206719) | Soil microbial communities from Loxahatchee National Wildlife Refuge, Florida, United States - Lox_Sample_3.3 | ecosystem: Environmental > Terrestrial > Soil > Wetlands | place: USA... | reverse complement strand
TGATCGAGTTTAACGGTGTTGATCGCCCGGATTGCGGCTTCGATATCGGAATACGCGGTGAGCAGAATCAATTTTGCTTCCGGGTAGATGGCTTTCGCCTTTTCCAGGAACACGACCCCTTCCATCTCCGGCATTCGCTGGTCTGAGACGAAGAGGGCAACGGCTTCGTTCTTCAGTTTCAGCTCTTTGATCAGTTCGAGTGCCTCCCCGGCTGATTCGGTGGCACTGACACGGTAATCATCACGATATTCATTCCTGATATCACGCTGAATCGCCCGCAACACCTGCTCATCGTCATCCACAATGACAATAAAGGGAAGTTTCATGGGGTTATGAAGGTTTGTGTTGGCTCACCGGAATACAAACGAGAAACTCCGTCCTTCCGGGTTTGGAATTCACTTTGATGTCTCCGTTATGATGCTTGATGATGCGTTTCACGAGGTCGAGTCCGATCCCCGTCCCTTCCCCGACCTTCTTCGTCGTGAAGAACGGATCGAATATGCGTGATTGAATTTCCGGCGGAATGCCCGTGCCGTTGTCGATGATTCTGACGTTGACATTCTTGTCGTCGCACGTCGTTTCGATCGTCAGCGACCCTTCTTCCCCGAGTGCGTAAATGGCGTTGTCGATGATGTTGGTCCACACCTGGTTCAGTTCTCCCACATATGCCGACACAGAAGGGAGATTGTCACAGAATGTTGTTGCCACCTTGATCTTCTTGTCCCGCAGCTTGTAGCCTAGGAGTGTCAGGGTGTGACCGATATCGTCGTGAATATTGGTCTGCTGCAGTTCGTTCGTCCGGTCCATCTGCACATGGCTTTTGATGGCGGCGACCAGCTTCGAAATGTGTGCTGAGGCCTCTGCCAGGTCCTTGATGACCCGTTGCGAGGCGAGGAGGTTTTCAAACCAAAGGAGGACATCGACGAACGCTTCAGGACTGACGGTCTTGCTCATGTGGTCGAAGTCTTCACCGGAGAACCCGGCCTCGGCAAATGTCTCGACTGCCTGCGCGTTGGGGGGATATCCGTGCTCCTGCAGCCAACGGGTGATGGTGTCCTCGTTTTCGATGCGCTGGAGGGCGGAACGCTTGCTCGATTTTGCCGCGTGCTTTGAGTCGACAAGGCTTTCAAGATTATGGATGAGGTCGGTGTTGATGTTGTGGCGGAGCAGCTGATGCGTCAGCTCGAAATTCAGCTGGAGTCTGTGCGTCAACTCGGAAGATATCCGGTCGATCGCGGAAGCTGGATTGTTCAATTCGTGGGCAATGCCGGCGGAGAGCCTCCCGAGGGCGCTCACTTTTTCGTGCTGCATTTGCGTGGTGGCGAACGACCGGGCACGCTCCGTCATGTACCCGATGAGGCGCTGTATGAAATCGGGATTGATGCGTTCAAGTTCGGGGAAGTGTTTCTTGTGGAGTGTGAGGATTCGGAGTTTGCCCACGGCAAAGGAATTGCCCGGGTGTAACTTCATTCTCGAATACGGCAGCAGACCACTCATCCCACCCGTCACCCCGTCATTGGCAAAATAGTAGTAATAGACGAGCTGTCCGTTTACATTCAAATAAAAATCCATTCTCCCTTCGATGATAATCACCAAGTCGTTTGCTTCGTCACCCGTTTTCTTGATCAGAGCACCGTCTTCATATTCGTGGTACTCCGAATGATCCAGAATCCACTGGAGATGTTCTTCCGGAAGGTCGCTGAGGGCGATGACGGTTCTGAGATCTTTTGTTGTCACAGATTGCATGGCATGCGGATTTATTTCAGTGTCGAAACCGATTTATTCGCGTACAGCAAGAAAGCCTGGGGGACGGGACGATTCGGTTTTTCAGCAAAGGGAAGGATAACGTTCAAAACCGTATCCACCTAACAACAGAGTCCTGATTTTCATTCCCGAAAATCGACAGTGTGACAAACTGCGACTTTCTTGAAGGGAAACCCCAAGAATTCCACACATAGTTCTCCCCCCGCCAATACCCGTGGATGCAGCCGGGGGTATCGGTTCCGACGGTTTTTGTGAACGGTCAAATGAAGAGGTTCAGTTACTTCGACGACCCCATTCGCTCGATTACCATCATCATAAACGATCCGGGAACCATTTCGGGTCGTCGTCGGGCACTGGTCGGCGCTTCACCGGTAGACTTTTGGAAGCGTGCTGCCACGACATAAAGCCGATGCGTCGTCGCATCGAGTCCCATGTTCTTGCCGCTTTCCGCAGTTTTCAGGTTCTGGACAACGTGATATGAGTCAGGACTGTCTTCGTGGATGACGGTCAGCGTACCGTCGGCGTTGGAGGCAAAAATATCTTCCGAGGACGGATCATAGGCCGCTCCGTCTACTCCCGACCCGATCGGCGCCGTCGCCACCACTTTTCCCGCTTCATAATCCGAAACGGCGAGAAGACCGCTCCTGCATCCGCTGAACAGCCTGTGATGCACAGTGTCGATCGCCATGGACACAGGCTTGCTTGCCGAATCGGTGGACCATCGGCGCGTCACGGTGAATGTTTTCCCGTCGATCTCCACAACCTCGGCATTGCTCTCGATGTTCACATAAAGCTTTCCATTCCCCGCTGCAACGCCTGATTCCGGCTTTCCGCCGAGCGGAATGTCCGTCACAAGCTTCCCGGTGGCGGGGTCGATCACAGATGCAGAATGGGCATCGCCGTTGAAGGTAAACACACGGTTGGACACCGGGTCGTATGCGATCGCATCGCAGTCTTCCGCCGCGTGCGTGCGGCCCAGCGTCTGCAGCGTCGACGGATCGAACATCACCACGGAACTGTCGCCGCCCGACGTTCCAAACGCATGATGTTCCGACGGTACGAGGACGATACCGTGCGCGCGGTTGAAACCGGTCACGGTGCCAAGCAATGTTCCGTTAAGCTCATCGACGACCATGAACCGGTCTGAGCGCGCGATGAAAACGCGGTGGTTCGGGGGATCCGGGATAACGTAGTCCCACCGCCCTTCGCCTCCAAGGATGTAGGTGTGCGCAATCCGGTACGGTCCTTCTGATTGAGCGAAGAGCGACTGGCAAAGAATGAGAGAAAGAACTACGGTGAGCTTCCGCATTGTAGCCTCCTGCATTTTGTCCTGATGAAAGTATGGAGTTTACCCGTTCGAAGCAAATGAAGGCGGGCAGGGCTGCTGTGTGTTCCGGGCCCACCCTCAGCTTGGAAGAAGGTTGGCAGGTTGTTTGATACCACGCGCTTTGCCACTGCCCTTTACTTCTGCCGGCTCAAGGCGGTGAATTTCACTGAACGAAGAAACTCCTGTCGCTGAAATAGCTGAAGCGCAATTCTACACGGTCATCCAAAGCCTCGCTGATGCGCATTCGGCGGGGCTGTTCTTTTGATTCTGCGGAAAATTCCCCGCGATTTCATGCCAAGCCCTAAACCCCATCGCCCTTGCAACTTCTTCCACAGTATGATACATTAAGGCGTCATCCGAGCCAGGGAGTACTCACCTTCGTGGACAGCCACAATCTTCATCAGATGTATCTTTCCCAGGGAACTGGCGGGTACGCTGTAATCCGCCGATTTCATCAGAAGTACTCTGATGTGCTCACCCGGGTCGGCGTGTCCGACATCGACGATATCGTCCACGAAGTCTTCGTATCCCTTTCCCGAACGGACTTTAGCCAAGTCCAGAACATCGAGCATTACCTCATGCGGGCCATCAAACTCCACTGCTGGTCGTTGTTGGACAAAGCATTACGCCACAAGTCCGTGATCGCCGAAAACCGTGACGATCCGCTCAATGACGACGCAGTCGGTGAACAGAATGATCCAAGGACGAATCATCCGGATCAACTCGCGACTCTTGAAGGCGTTGAGCTGCTCACCTATGTCAACCTGTTCAAAGCCCAGCTCAGTGCAAGAGACTCACAGCTTCTGAATCTTCTGATCGATGAAACCGAGAGGTCAGACATCGCCAAGTTCCTGGAACTTAATCTGAACACGCTTGATACGAGTATTCGTCGACTGAGAATCCGGCTTGCTGAATTCCTGAAGAATCTTGGATACACGTACAAGTCACTTGAACGTTTTGTTCAAAACTGACAAAGAATGACGAAAGTTATCCCGAATTGATCGGACTATAACTGAGGGACATAATCCAGAGCGAAGCAGACATGGCACCAAAGAATAACACGTTCTTGACCGAATATTCAAGGTTCCTCGATTCAAGCGGGACACATCTGACGTACACAGCGATATCTCTTTTCCGCAATTTCAACGAAGGGCTGAGTGAAAAAGAGAAGCAGTTTCTCAAACACCACCTTGACGCGTGCCCAGCTTGTTCGAAGAAATTACAGGAAGTGGAAGAGGTTGAACAGGACGCCCCGAGTGTTGTCAAAATGAGATCACATTGGCTTTCCACGACCCCACTCGGCTATTCCATTGCCGCTGTGCTTCTCCTCGCTGTGGGGGTGTCGGTTTTCTATTATTGGAATACCGGTGGAAGGGAACAACCGGACTCATCGCGCCCACTCAACCAATCAATCGCGGCCGAACCAACGAACCCCGAGCGATTCGCTTCGAACCCCACGCTTGAGAGTTTTGTCGGCAGGACTGCCCGGTCGAAGCCTGGTGTGCATCTTCTTGCGCCAGGCATTGGCGACACGATTGCAGTTCCGTTTACATTTCGGTGGGAGGGCGGAAAACAAAACGAGGAGTACACGGTTGTAGTTATCGACAACAAGAACAACGAACAGTGGAGAGAGACAACCCGCGCCTCGTCTTTGGTTTTTGCCGATACGCTGCAGTCGGGGCTTTATTACGTGAAACTTGAAGCGAACGGAGTTCTGGCGCACGTGGGGAAATTCGTTGTTACCCCCAGACCGCACTGAGGATTGCCTACCGTCCGGTCAACACAAATGGGCTCCACTCAATCGGGTGGGCATACTGTTTTGAATCGATCAGCGCGAGTTTCGCCGCCCGCAGTGCCGACGAATACGCCTGGCCCTTGAGGATGTTCCTATAAAACAGCACCATAAGGTCCGCGGTGGACTTGTCTCCCACCTGCCAGAGAGAGACCACGATGTTGCGCGCACCCGCATACAGAAACCCGCGTGTCAGGCCAAGCATCCCCTCCCCTTTCGCAATCGTTCCAAGTCCGCTTTCACACGCGCTCAGCACAACAAGGTCCGCATTTAGCTGCAGGTTGTAGATCTCACCAGAGTAAAGCACGCCATCTTCTCGTGAGCCCGGGTCTGGAGAAGCCAGGATGATGCCGGAGAGCTCGGGATTCTCTTCGTTCATCAGTCCGTGCGTCGCGATGTGGATGTATCGATAACCCTGCATGTCGGTAGACTTGAGCGTTGCTTCCTGGGCCGCCTCATGAAGTAGGACCTTTCCGGTGCGGTGGTGCGATTTGAACAGCGCAAGTATATCCATCACTTCGTGTTCAGACTCTTTCAATTCCGCAAAGCGTTCCCCGTTCACGGTAATTGAGCGCAAGACTGGCTTCCGGGCAGAATCGAATTCAGTTGCCGATCGTGTTTCGGCGGCATAGAGCGTTGATGCGTGAACGGGTTTGTCGACAAAAATCGGGGCCAAACCAACAAAGGCGCCTGCGTTGGACCCTTTTGCTCCCTCAACAAGAAGTTGTGCAGACAGCTGATAGCTTATTTCGTACTGTCGGATGAGATACGGAAGCGCCGAGAAATCGACGTTTGCGGATGGACGGACATGATCGGTGAGGAGGGCTTCAAAAGGAATATAGTTCAGAATACCATCCGGAATGATATACAGTTTGCGTACTCCCTTCAATTCGTGCGCAATCGGCGCGACGAGTTGCCCGTACAAACTTCCGCCAAGATCAAGATAGTCCGAGACCTCGATATTTTGAACAGAACGCCGGAATCGCTGCACAAGGGACGCAAGAGAAGCGTGAAGGTTTTGAACCTCGATTGAACAATGTTTCTTCGTAACGGCAAGAATGGTTACTGTGCTGTCGCCAACAACATATTCCAGGAGCGCCGTTTTGTCGTCCAGGGCTTGCTTCTGCACATCGTTGAGCGAAACCGATTTCGTCGCGTGTTTCAGGGAATGGTAGGCGGGATATTTTTTCTCAAACTGTGCGTCGAGTGCTGCATAGTGCTGGCGCGTGTCGAAGAGTGCATTTTCCCACCGGTCTATCTTCGCTTTGACGGCACGACTATGTTTGTCTTTTTCCTTTTGAAGCTGCGTTTCATTGTAGGCCAAGTCAACTTTCAGGGCGGACTCGCGCTCGAGGAGACTGTCGGGGATCCCGGAAAAATGCTTCGCTTTTGATTCCGTGATTGCATCCCACAGAACTCCGGCCTTACTCCGCTCAGCGAAGGTGAAGGCGACACCAGCATAGGCCTGATCGTGCGTACTTTCCAGCAACGTGCGTGCAACAAGAATAGCCCCTTCATATACCTTGAATGCGAGGGCCTCCAGCTGAATTTTTGATCCCTCTGCGCCTAAACTGCGACGGATGGTTTCAACAAGTTCTGATGCTCGTTCAAACGTTTCAAGCGATGCTTTGACGTCATTCAGTCTTCGGCCACCTGTTGCGCGTCTCTCCAGAATCTGCGCCTTACCCGAGAGCGCTGCAAGGAGATCGAGGTCGGATGAACTCTTCAGTGTCACAGGTTTCGCATATTCCGTGCTGTCGTTGAAATCATCAACGAGGGCGATCATCGCTTTCTGGTAGTATTCCAGCGCGGCATCAAGATCGTTGTTCTTTGCCGCCACGACCGCAAGTCCGCTATACGACTGAGCAATCTTGACATTCTTTTCGCCGAGCATTTCGCGACGAGTGTTCAAGGACCGTTGCAGCCACCATGTAGCGCTATCGATATTACCAAGGTTTCCATATGCTTCACCGATATTGAAAAAACTTTGCATCACATAAGGGTGTTTGCCGCCGAGTTTCGGCTCCCAGATGGCGAGTGCTTCCTGGTACGCTTCGAGGGCGCGGTCGTACTGTTTCATGTCGGAATAGATCCGTCCGATATTATTGACCACGCCCCCAACATTCGGATGCCTCGGGCCGAGTTTCTTGACAAAGATCGCCTTGGACTTGTTTCCAGCCTCAAGCGCTTTATCATACTCTCCCCTGCTCCGATACGCCATCGCGATATTGTTGTAGGTGAATCCGAACGATGGATTATCGCTCTCGAGAATCTCATTCCTAATCGAAAGTGATTTCAAGTAGTATTCCACCGACAGATCATAATCCCCCTTTCGCATATAAATGGCTGCAAGATTGCTGTACAGGGCGGCGATATCTGGACTCTTTTCCCCTTCGATCTTCCTGCGAACATCGAGTGATCGCATAAAATAATCCAACGCTTTCTGATACTCGCCCCGCGATTCGTAAATCTCTCCGACATTGTTGTACGTGCTGCTGAAGTTTTCCAGGTCTTCCTTTCTTGATTCATCGAGAAGCTGAAGTGCGCGGGCGTTGTAAGCAAGGGCACTATCGTTTTCGCCGAGATCGAAATAGATCCCCGCAAACAGGGTATAAATATCCCATCGCATGCCGCGCTCGGCTGACGTAATACTGCGACTCAGATCCGACGCACCACGGGCAGCAGCGAGTGCGCTATCGTAATTCCCCATTCGCTGGTAGCTGGTGCCGATCAACACGAGCCGTTGCACGGCGACAATGGGCGCTTCCATCGACAAACTCAGTTCTGTCTCCGGATTGATTCTGAGCGCATTGATGGCTTTGTCATAGTTGCCTTTCAATTGCAGGCATAGTCCTTTTCCATTAAGACATCGGGCCCAATCGCCCGAGCGTCCTGCAGTAAGAAAGATCTCGCCAGCCTTCTCAAACAATACGATGGCTGTGTCGTACTTTGCCAGTTTTTGAAGGTCCAAAGCCCGTTCGAAAAGTGCATGCGTCGATGCCGTGTCAAAGGCCGATTTTGAAATATTCTGGCCCGGAGTCTTGGTAGTGGCAAGCCCAAGAAACAACACGAGAATTCCCCCCGTGAAGATTGTAGTTTCTGCTCTCTGCATGATTGCGTCAAATTAAGTGATTTTCCACGCCAGAGGCAAGCCGTCAATCGCTCGCCGCCTGCCGGAATCGCAAGAATGAAAGTTTTTTGGGACTCTGTAGACTAGAGGAATAGGAGTCATTCCGGTTGGCGATTGATCCTGTTGTTCTTTTAAAGATCATCGGGCCAATGTGTCACTGGCTGAATGGTCAGTTGGTTCGAATCTGTCGAAGACGATTTGGCTGAAACTCATTTTGGACCTTCTCGGTCAAGAAATGGTTTCTTGAGAGAGATTTATTGACTCTGTCGTCTGTCAGTCTCTCTCACACATTCACTGCTTTTCCAGAAGGAGAGTTCATATGATACCTTTGCGGCATATTTTCTCCCTGCGTGGTTGCCTTCTTGTTCTTGTGTTCCTGCTGGCAATCCCGGCGGTGTTGTTCGGGCAGCAATCTGCAGGTCCTTTGCCATCCGGTAGTGTTGCCGGCGGATCGGTGCGCGTAGATAATTATTATGCCTTTTGGGATGAGAGATCTATCATTGTCCATCAATTGCCCAACTATGCAACGGTCGTGCGAGTGTGGGATCCGCCCGTTGGAGAGGAGATTGCACACGTCACCATAAAAACCGGCACAACTTCATATCTGGTGTTGCTCACAGACGGGGAAGTGTTTACGATTAGCCCTGTGAACCAAGCTGATGATCGACGACTTGGAACACTCAGTACATTTGTTTTCAGCTCGGTCGAAGGAGATGCGTTATATGCATACTCCACCGCAGGTGTATACGTGAGCAGAGACACCGCCAAAACCTGGCAGATCGATTCGGCCGGGCTCGGCAGCTTCAACTATCTGCAAGATATTGCTTTGGATTCATCACAATACGTCTACGGCGGAGCGAGCAAGGGCCTCTATGAACAACACCCTGATTCGAGCGTTTGGCGCAGAGTTGATTCCCTGTATGTCAAGAACTTCAACGGAACAACGTCCTATCCAACCGTTAACAAGGTGTTCGTCGACAGACACAACCGCATTTGGCTCAACGTCCTGGGCGGCTATGGTCCATTCGTAAGCACTGACAACGGCGCTACCTGGAGACACGATACAACAGGTATTGGGAGTGGAACCATCCTGTCCTTTGGGGACGATGGGCTTGGGAATGTCTACGCCATCGTTCTATCATCAGGATTCACAAGCTTTTTCGGCATATACAAAACAACCGATGTCGGTCATAGTTGGACGAGAATTGACCAACCACTCACCGCAATTATCGGCAGCCAGAGTTCAAACCCCTTCAATTCAATAGCAGGCGACAGCGCGATCTTTGTTGCCACGCCGTTCGGCTTTTTCCAGAGTACCAACCAGGGAACAACGTGGTCGGAAGCAAATCAAGGAATCCCCGCAGAGAATATCTATTCGATGCTCAAGCTTCCGTCGGGACGATTTCTGACTTCCACTGATCTCGGAATATTCAGACGCGAAGCAAATGATACGGTGTGGGCCAAGACATTCCCCGTGAACGGCTATTTCGGCGGGCGACCGCTGTATCAGGACGGGGTTGGAAACGTTTACACGCTCGGAAACTTCATTCTACCATCCTACCAGTACTTTGTCTACAAGAGTACCGATGAAGGTACGACGTGGAATCCAGACACCGCGGGAGTGAAGCAATCGACAAGCGACGGCGCATTCTACGTCGATGAAACTGGAACTCAACATTCCGTGACGGCTGATGGATCGCCGTACGTCGCCAACATTGCCGCGAAACCGCTCAATGGAAGCTGGCAAGCTGATACGAATGGCTTCAGTGCATTTACCACTGCGCAGTACGGCTATGCGTTTGTTTCCGACGGGCAAGGGTTTCTCTACTTGGCGGGTCGTTTTAATGGTGGCAATGTCTGGCGAAGGCCCATTGCCGGCGGCACCTGGATGCCCGACACAGCCGGCCTGAATGGAAAGACAGTGCATTCATTCACACGTGGTCGGAATGGAGATGTCTTCGCGATTGCGTATGGATTGACGGGATCAGCTCAAAGCCCTCTTCTCCACCGCACTGGAGGTGTGTGGTCCCAAATTAACCCGCCGCTCGCCGGAGCGTCCCCTTTGGCGATCTCCGTGGATTCTACGAATGCTATCTTCTGCGCGTTTGGCTCGGGCACCTTCACATTTGTTTCCAATGGCGTCTATTTCAGTACCGATACGGGCAAGACCTGGACATATGCCGGGTTGAGCGGTATGACAATCAACAACCTCGTCTCGTATGGCGATACGACGTACGCACTCACCCAAGGAAATGGTGCCTATCTCCTGAGGCATCAGCGGGCGGCCGCGGTTGCACAGAAAGAACTCAGACCAGGTATGTACTCGCTGCTGCAAAATTATCCCAATCCCTTCAATCCAACAACCACGATTAGTTTCTCAACTCCACAACGCGCGCGCTTATCGCTAAAAGTATTCGACATCCTGGGGAGAGAAGTTGCTACACTCGCGAATGGCCAGATGGAGGCAGGTATGCATCAGGTTTCGTTCGACGCATCGAAACTTTCAAGCGGCGTCTATTTCTATCGTCTCCAGGCGGGAAGTTTTGTGAGTGTGAAGAAGCTTGTTCTCTTGAAATAGCATCTTTCCATCGATAAATTGATCTTTCCAAGGCCCCGTCGAATCAACCCGGCGGGGCTTCGTATTGCTTCCCCCCACCTATTTCCCTACTTTGATGCATCCAATTTTCACTCTTACAACAGAATGGAGTTTCCATGGCCGATCACGTCTATAAAATCATTGAGCTCACCGGCTCTTCAGCAAAAGGTATCGAAGACGCAGTGCAAAACGCCGTCGCCAAAGCGGCCCAGACCGTCCGGAACATGCGCTGGCTGCAGGTCACGGAAACCCGCGGACACATGGAAGACAATAAAATTGCCCACTGGCAGGTGACGGTTAAAATCGGATTCACGATGGAATAGGTCATACATCGATGCGCAATGTCGTTGGAACAACAAACGCCGAACATTACCGGTGGGGCGACGGATGCGATGGTTGGCATCTCGTTCAACGCGGTGACCTCAGTGTCATCCAGGAGCGGGTTCCTCCCGGTAAATCCGAGCGCACGCACTATCATACGAAGTCACGGCAGTTCTTTTATGTGCTTGACGGAATCGCGAGTCTCGAAATCGACGGCAACCCGGTGACTCTGAAAAAGCACGAAGGTATTGAAATCCCGCCGATGGTTCCGCATCAACTTCGCAACGACTCGGACCGTGATTTGATCTTTCTCGTTGTCTCAGCCCCGAAAAGCCACGGCGATCGCATCGATCAATAATATGACGAACGTCCTGCACGGCTCACGCTGCACACAACTGGTTCCTGGAAGAAACGCATTGGTCCTGCCAATATGTGCCATTCTGTTGATGGCTTTTGCGTTCGCAGGTTGCTCAAAGAAAAAGAATACAGGCACAAGCGGACAAGCCTCAGCGAGCAATGCGGAATCCCTCCAGCTCTTCCACGAAAACGGTGAATATGGGTACAGGGATGCGGCCGGGACGGTTGTGATCAAACCTCAATTTGTCGAGGCGCAAGATTTTTCGTGGGGCCTTGCCCCCGTGAAACCGGATGCCAAACACGGCTGGGGATACATCGATGCATCGGGGAATGAAGTCATCCATCCGCAGTACGAAGCTGCGGGGCAGTTTGCCGAAGGTATCGCTGTCGTTCTCAACAAAGGACAGTTCGTGTATATTGGTCCCGATGGAGAGTCGATGGGCTCCTTCGACGAGGATCGTTCGTCCAAACCGCTTGCCGCCGGTGACACATTGTACGTGATCCACCCGGGCGGTTTGATTGCCCGGGCATCCGGCAGTCTGAATGCTGCTCCTGTCGCACGTCTGTCGCCGGGCGATTTCGTCGTGGCAGCAAAAGATCCCCGTCCTGCGCAGTTCGATACATTCAGCGGACTTCGCAGCAGGTGGCAGTATGTTCGCTGTAAGGGAACGACGGGGTATGTCTTCGACCTGTATTTGTCACGATATCCGATCGCAACCGAGCGTCAACCGGTGGAGCGTTATCATCTTGTCGGCTCCACGCTGAATAGTGACGACTATTCGACGTACACTCTCACGAAGTTTGTCTCCGGCGGGCGGTCCATCGTGCACAACGGCCCCGACTGGACAGAAGACGATGAGATCGTCCCCGACGCGACGGTGGATCAGGTTGTCGCCCGGATGGAATTGTACCCGAGCGGTGAAATTGGCCCGCTCGTTGCAGGCTTCAATGGAGTCACCCGAAGCTATGTCACAGACGTCGGAGATACCGTTACTGTTGCCATCCGCCGGGATGCCGCCGGGTTCTTAGAACAACTCTCGCTTGCGAAGAAGAACGAGGAGTCATTATTCGATGTGACCATCGCGAAGTACGGAGCTTCCGCCGCTAAGGTCGTTACTTCGACAACGACCCCTCCAACGAGCGCCAGTGACCGGGCTCCAAATGAATTCTAACGCGTTGAAAGGACCGTCATGAATCGCCGCTTCTCTTCGCTCGTTCTCTCCGTTTTAGCTATCCATGTCTCTGTTGTCGCTCAACCGGCGATCGAGCGAAAGGTCGACTCGTTGCTCACGCTGATGACGCTCGACGAAAAAGTCGGACAGCTGGTCCAATACAGCGATGGCTCTGTCGATCGCACACAGCGTATCCGCGAAGGCGGGGTCGGGTCCATGCTGAACGTTGTCGGGACAGTCAATACGAGGAGGCTCCAACGCATTGCGGTCGGGGAATCACGCCTGAAAATTCCGCTTCTCTTTGGTTTGGATGTCATCCACGGCTACCGAACGACGTTCCCGATTCCCCTCGCAACGGCGTGCACGTGGGATCCCGGACTGATCGAAAAGGCAGAACGCGTTGCGGCCATCGAGGCAACGGCGGGCGGAATACACTGGACATTTGCTCCGATGGTCGACATCGCACGCGATCCGCGCTGGGGTCGCATTGCTGAAGGAGCGGGTGAAGACCCGTTTCTCGGGTCCGTCATTGCAGCGGCACGCGTGCGTGGATTCCAGGGAACTGACCTAACGTCGCCGACGTCTCTATTGGCTTGTGCAAAACACTTTGCAGCCTACGGCGGAGCGGAAGGCGGGCGCGAGTATAATACCGTCGACATTTCCGAGCGGACACTGCGTGATGTGTACCTCCCTCCATTCCACGCAGCGGTGCAAGCCGGTGTCGGTACCCTGATGTGTTCCTTTAACGAGATTGCGGGTGTCCCCAGCAGTGGTAACAGGATGCTGCTCACCGATATCCTCCGCAGCGAGTGGGGCTTCGACGGCTTTGTCGTGAGCGATTGGGGCTCGATCGGCGAAATGCTGAATCACGGAAACGTCGCGGATAGCACGCAGGCTGCCGTTCTTGCACTCCACGCCGGGGTGGATATGGACATGGAATCCGGTTGCTACGCCGATAGTCTGGCCAGCGCTGTACAAAGAGGACTCGCACCGATGAGCGAACTGGACGATGCTGTTCGATATGTCCTGCGCGAAAAATTCCGGCTCGGGCTGTTCGATAACCCTTACAGGAATTGCAACGAAGAGCGCGAACAGCAGGACATCCTCACTCCTGCACACCGCCAACTCGCCCGGTCCGTGGCAGACGCATCCATTGTCCTCTTGAAAAATCAACATACCGTGCTTCCGTTGAAGAAGACCATCAAATCGATCGCGCTCATCGGTCCCCTTGCAGATGATCAGGCGGATCCACTTGGTCCCTGGTCCGGACGGGGCATGCCGGAGGATGTTGTGACGGTGATGCAAGGAATCAGGGCAAAGCTCTCACAGGATACGAAGCTTCTGTACGCTCGTGGCTGTGGCATCGAAGATGATTCGACCGCCGGGTTCAAGGAGGCATTACGGGCTGCGCGCCAGTCGGAAGTCGCCGTCGTGGTTGTCGGCGAAGGGGCCTGGATGAGCGGAGAGGCCGCGAGCCGTTCCTTCATCGGATTGCCCGGTGCGCAGGAACGACTTGTCGAAGCACTTGAGGCGACAGGGAGACCTGTTGTCGTCGTCTTGATGAATGGCAGACCGCTTGCGATCCCGTGGATTGCAGAGCATGTTCCAGCAATCGTCGAATCGTGGTTCCTCGGTGTCGAGTCCGGCAATGCCATTGCCGACGTCCTGTTCGGTGACTTCGATCCAAGTGGGAAACTTACCACCTCCTTCCCGCGCGCAACAGGACAGGTCCCCATCTATTATGATCACAAGAACACGGGCCGTCCTGCCAACGATACCGTCAAATGGACATCGCGATACCTCGACGTGCCTAGCTCCCCCCTGTATCCATTCGGATATGGATTGAGCTACACAACGTTTTCTTACACTGATTTGTCGTTGAGTTCTCAACAGTTGCATCCGGACGACAGCATCGTCGTGCGTGCTATCGTCAAGAATACAGGGAGTCGTGCCGGAGAAGAAATCGCGCAGCTATACATCCACGACGAGGTTGCCAGCGTCACGCGTCCGGTAAAGGAGCTGAAGGGATTCGAAAAAGTGTCCCTCGCTCCCGGAGAATCGAAAGAAGTTCGGTTCGTTCTGAGATCGGACCAGCTCAGGTTCTATAATCGATCCATGAAGTACGCCATGGAGCCGGGCCAGTTTGAGATCTTCATAGGCCCGAATAGTGCGGAGGGTCTGTGTGGAAGATTCGACTATGCCGGAGAATAGATTGCGGGCAGATCATTAGCAATTCTCACAAAGGAAATCCACTGGAGTGTTTACGGTGATGCCTGTCAATCTGCCGGGGCTCGTACTCCCTTTCTATTGACTTTTCCTGCGCATCTTTATAGATTCGAAGCAATAATATCTCAGTGTTGGGAATGTTCAAGAAGGGAAGGATTCTATGAGAACTTCATTGCGGTTATTCGTTGTCGCCTGCCTCGTTGTTCCAGTTGCTTCACTCCACGCTCAGATCTCAATCCAGTTGTCCGACTTCCAGAAAGTCTTCTATGTCGGTGACACAATGAGTGTCAGTATTGCGACAGATACTTTTGCGAATGTCGGGCAGGTTGGAGGTCCGAACCTGTATGATTTCAGCTCGATGAATTTCATGAATGGTGGGACGTTGCCTGTTGTCTTTGGTTCTTCGCTCCCCAGGACAGCGTCGAGGTTTCCCAACGATACCGTCCTGGATATGGGAAACGAAGAACAAGCCTTGACTCTGACAAACCAGGGGATGTTCGACATCGGCAAGGTGAAGATCGAAAGCGACACTTCATATGACTATGTCCATCGGAGTCCCCAGGAGACGATGTTCAGATTTCCGGTGTCGTTTGGCTCAAATTATACGGAGACCATCACTACCTACGACACCAGCTTCGTGAACGGAGTCGTTGTGTCCTCCGGCGGGGGTCCGGAGGACTGGGTTGGAATTGTGGATGGTTATGGCACGTTGAAGCTCCCGGGTGGCGCAACGTATCAATGTCTTCGCGTCCTCAAAACCGAAACGACCTGTTCTACGTGTACCGACGACAAGGACATCAACTTCCTGACGCTGGGCGGACCGATCGTCATCATCAGTTCTGACCACACGCAGGCCGACACCGGAGCAATCCGTATCAACAGTCTTGAAGTACTACAACCGAGGTTGCTAACGAGTGTTCAGGTTTCCGAAGCGCTGCCGACGTCCTTTGCCTTGAGGCAGAATTATCCCAATCCGTTCAACCCGTCGACACGGGTCGGCTTCGAGATCCCCCTACGCGGGTTTGTAACATTGGAAGTGTTTGACGTCCTCGGAAGAAAAGTCGCCACCCTGGCAAACGAGGAGCTCGCTGCGGGATCGTACGAACGCACGTTCGATGCCAGCCAACTTCCCAGCGGAGTGTATTTTGACCGGTTGGAAGAAGGGACATTCATTAAGACGTCCAAGCTGATGCTTCTCAAATAAGAAGATTACTTTATTGATCGTTACCAGATAATCCGACTCACTTTTCCAGGAAATACCTCGTACAGTGA
>Ga0335079_10004546_pt1 | contig 15958 bp, 12 predicted proteins | sample Lox_Sample_33_FD_206719 | JGI IMG/M metagenome (GOLD analysis project Ga0335079, IMG submission 206719) | Soil microbial communities from Loxahatchee National Wildlife Refuge, Florida, United States - Lox_Sample_3.3 | ecosystem: Environmental > Terrestrial > Soil > Wetlands | place: USA... | reverse complement strand
CGCGCGCCGCGCGCGCCGGTTGCGTAGAGGCGAACTCGAGCACCACCGGCAGGTAGTCGGGCAGTTGCGTCGGTGCGAGGTACAGGCCCGCCGACTCGTAGGTGCGGCAGAGGTCGACCATCGCGGGGCCGCGGTCCCGCGAGTCGCCGTGCACGTGCTCGAACAGGTACAGCGACGTGGAGCGGCCCCGGTCGAAGAGCTCGACATATGCCGCCTCGGTCTCGATCGGATCCGAGCGCTGCAGCGCTTCCATCAGTGCCTCGAGCTCCGCGCGGCGCGGCAAGGGTACCGCATCCTCCGCGGCCAGCGCGGCGCGCATCTCCGGCAGGTGTTCGCGGAGCCCCGCGTCTGGATAGGCGAGCAGCGCCGCCAGCGCGCGCAGGCTGTCGCGCATCGGGCGGTCGGCAGCGGGCGCGAGCATGTCAGATCTCCGCCCGGATGGGGATGGTGCGCTTCTTCTCGCTGCCGAACAGGCTCGTCTCGCCTGTGCCCTCGGAGCAGCCGTTGCCGAAGCTGAAGCCGCAGCCGCCGCGGACATTGAAGGTGTTCTCCGCGTACTCGCGGTGGGTCGAAGGAATCACGAAGCGGTCCTCGTAGTCGGCGATGGCCATCACCCGGTACATCTCCTCGACCTCGGCCGGGCTGATGCCGACCTGCCTGAGCACGGCTTCGTTGGTGCGCTGCTCGACGTGCTTCTCGCGTTGGTATGCGCGCATCGCGAGCATGCGCTCGAGCGCCCGCACGACCGGCGCCGTGTCTCCCGCCGTGAGCAGGTTGGCCAGGTACTGCACGGGTATGCGCAGCTGGCTCACGTCCGGGATCTCGCCGTTGGCTCCCACGTGCCCCGCGTTGGCCGCCGCGCTGATGGGCGAGAGCGGCGGCACGTACCAGACCATCGGCAGCGTCCGGTATTCGGGATGCAGCGGGAGCGCCACCTTCCATTGCACCGCCATCTTGTAGACCGGGCTCGCGCGCGCGGCTTCCATCCAGTTGTCCGGGATGCCGTCGATGCGCGCCTGCTCGATCACCTTCGGATCGAACGGGTCGAGGAAGATGTCCATCTGCGCCTGGTACAGGTCGCGGTCGCGCTCGACGCTCGCGGCCTCCTCGATGCGGTCCGCGTCGTAGAGCAGCACGCCGAGGTAGCGGATGCGGCCTACGCAGGTTTCGCTGCACACGGTGGGCTGCCCGGCCTCGATGCGCGGATAGCAGAAGATGCACTTCTCGGCCTTGCCGCTCTTCCAGTTGTAGTAGATCTTCTTGTAGGGGCAGCCGCTCACGCACATGCGCCAGCCGCGGCACTTGTCCTGGTCGATCAGCACGATGCCATCCTCCTCGCGCTTGTAGATCGAGCCCGACGGGCAGCTCGCCACGCACGCCGGGTTCAGGCAGTGCTCGCACAGGCGCGGCAGGTACATCATGAAGGTGTTCTCGAACTGGCCGTAGATGTCCTTCTGGATGTCGTCGAAGTTGCGGTCCTTGCTGCGCCCGGAGAATTCGCCCCCGAGGATCTCCTCCCAGTTCGGGCCCCAGACGATCTTGTCCATCTGCTTGCCCGTGATGAGGCTCCTCGGGCGCGCCGTCGGCGACGCCTTCATCTCGGGCGCGGCCTGCAGGTGCTGGTAGTCGAAGGTGAAGGGCTCGTAGTAGTCGTCGATCTCGGGCAGGTTTGGGTTGGCGAAGATGCGCATCAGCAGCTTCCACCTCGCGCCCTGGCGCGGCTCGATCGAGCCGTCGGCCTTGCGCACCCAGCCGCCATTCCACCTGTCCTGGTTTTCCCACTCCTTCGGATAACCGATCCCGGGCTTGGTCTCGACGTTGTTGAACCAGGCGTATTCCATGCCGGGGCGGCTGGTCCAGACGTTCTTGCAGGTGACCGAGCACGTGTGGCAGCCGATGCACTTGTCGAGGTTGAGCACCATCCCGATCTGGGCGCGGATCCTCATGCGACCTCCCCCTGCGCCTGGACCGGGCGGATCAGCTCCTCGCCCACCGGCGTGTCGAGCCAGTCGACCCGGTTCATCTTGCGCACGACGACGAACTCGTCGCGATTGGTGCCGACGGTTCCGTAGTAGTTGAATCCATAGCTGAGCTGCGCGTAGCCGCCGATCATGTGCGTGGGCTTGAGCACGATGCGGGTCACCGAGTTGTGGATGCCTCCGCGCACGCCCGTGATCTCCGAGCCCGGCGTGTTCACGATCTTCTCCTGCGCGTGGTACATCATCACCATGCCGGGCTTCACGCGCTGGCTCACCACGGCGCGCGCCGCGATGGCGCCGTTCACGTTGAACAGCTCGATCCAGTCGTTGTCGACGATTCCGGCGCGCCGGGCGTCTTCCTCGCTCATCCATACGCACGGCCCGCCGCGGCTCAGGGTGAGCATGATGAGGTTGTCGGTGTAGGTCGAATGGATGCCCCACTTCTGGTGCGGGGTGATGAAGTTGAGCGCGATCTCCGGGTTGCCGTTGGGCTTCACGCCCATGATGCCGGCGGTGGTCTTCAGGTCCACGGGCGGCCGGTAGCTGGAGAAGCTCTCGCCGAAGGCGATCATCCACGGGTGGTCCATGTAGAACTGCTGGCGCCCGGTGAGGGTGCGCCACGGGATCAGCTCGTGCACGTTCGTGTAGCCGGCGTTGTACGAGACGGTCTCGCTCTCGATGCCGCTCCAGGTGGGCGAGCTGATGATCTTGCGGGGCTGCGCCTGGATGTCGCGGAAGCGGATCTTCTCGTCCTCGCGATGGATCGCGAGGTGCGTATGGTCGATCCCGGTTTGCTTGCCGAGGGCCTTCCAGGCCTTCACGGCGACGTGGCCGTTGGTCTCGGGCGCGAGCATCAGCACTACTTCGGCGGCGTCGATATCGGTTTCGATCCTCGGCATGCCGCGGGTGGCGCCCTCGTCGAGCACCACGCCCGAGAGCTCGCCCAGCTGCTTCACCTCCTCCTGCGTGTCCCAGCCGATCCCCTTGCCGCCGTTGCCGGCCTTCGCCATCAGGGGGCCGAGCGCGGTGAATCGCTTGAACACGTTCGGGTAGTCGCGCTCGACGACCACGAGGTTCGGGGCGGTCTTGCCCGGCACGAGGTCGCACTCGCCGCGCTTCCAGTCCTTCACTCCGAGGGGCTGCGCCAGCTCCGACGGGCTGTCGTGCATCAGCGGCGCGAGCAGCAGCTCGCGCTCGACGCCCAGGTGTCCGGCGCAAAGCTCGCTGAACTTGCGCGCGAAGCCCTTGTAGATCTCCCAGTCGCTGCGCGATTGCCAGGCGGGATCCACCGCCGTGGACAGCGGATGGATGAAGGGATGCATGTCGCTGGTATTGAGGTCGTTCTTCTCGTACCAGGTCGCCGTTGGCAGCACGATGTCGCTATAGAGGCACGTGGTGCTCATTCGGAAGTCGAGCGTCACGAGCAGGTCGAGCTTGCCTTCCGGCGCCTTGTCGTGCCAGACCACTTCCGCGGGCCTGGCCTCCTCTCTTCCGAGGTCCTTGCCCTGCACGCCGTTGCTCGTGCCCAGGAGGTGCTTGAGGAAGTACTCATGGCCCTTGCCGCTCGAGCCCAGGAGGTTGGAGCGCCACACGAACATGTTGCGCGGCCAGTTGTCCGGGTGGTCGGGGTCGGTGCAGCTCATCTTGAGCGACCCGTCCTTGAGCCCCTTCACGGCGTAGGCCTTCGGGTCCATGCCGGCCTTTTCCGCGTCGCGGACCACCTGCAGCGGGTTCGCCTGCAGCTGCGGCGCGCTCGGCAGCCATCCCATGCGCTCGGCGCGCACGTTGTAGTCGATCATGCTTCCGGCATAGAGCTTCCTGTCGGCGAGCGGGGAGATCACCTCCTCCATGCAAAGCTTCTCGTATCGCCACTGGTCGGTGTGCGCATAGAAGAAGCTGGTGCTGTTCATCTGGCGCGGCGGGCGGATCCAGTCGAGCGCGAAAGCCAGCGCCGTCCAGCCGGTCTGCGGACGCAGCTTCTCCTGGCCGACGTAGTGCGCCCAGCCGCCGCCGCTCTGGCCGATGCAGCCGCACATCATGAGCAGGTTGATGACGCCGCGGTAGTTCATGTCGCTGTGGTACCAGTGGTTCATCGCCGCGCCGATGATCACCATGGACCGGCCTCGGGTCTTGTGCGCGTTGTCGGCGAACTGGCGTGCCACGCTGATCAGTTGCGCGCGAGGCGTGCCGGTGATGCGCTCCTGCCAGGCGGGCGTGTAGGGCGTGTTGTCATCGAAGCTCTTCGCGGCCAATTCGCCCGCCAGCCCGCGCGCGACGCCGTAGTTGGCGACCAGCAGGTCGAAGACGGTGGCGACCAGCGCCTCGCGCTCCTCCCCCGCCTTGCCGAGCGCGATGCGCCGCACCGGCACCGTGCGCACGAGGACATCGGCCTGCTCGTTGTTCCGGAAATGCTCGCTGGCGATCCCCCCGAAGTAGGGAAAGCCGACCCTGGCCGATTCGCCGCTAGGGTTCGCGCCCTCCAGGAGGGATAGCTGGAGCTTCGCGTCGTTGCCGTTGCGGGCGTCCTTGGCCTCGAGATTCCACTGGCCCGCATCCGCCCTGCCGTCGGGCCCCCACCGGAAGCCGATGGCGCCATTGGGCAGCACGACCTTGCCCGACTCGTCGAAGGCGACGGTCTTCCACTCGGGGTTGTTCTCCTGGCCCAGCCCGTCGTCGAAGTCCGAGGCGCGCACGTAGCGGTCCGGGACATTGATGACCTCGCCGCCGGGCAGCGTGTGCTCCTTGAGCATCACCAGCATCGGCATGTCGGTGTAGCGGCGCACGTAGTCGTCGAAGTACGCGCTGCGCTGCCTGCCGCCGTCCGGGAAGTAGAACTCCTTCAGGACCACGTGGCCCATCGCCATCGCCACGGCGGCGTCGGTGCCCTGCTTGGGATGCATCCAGACGTCCGCGAGCTTGGCCACCTCCGAGTAGTCCGGCGTCACCGCGACGGTCTTCGTGCCCTTGTAACGCACCTCGGTGAAAAAGTGCGCGTCGGGCGTGCGCGTCTGGGGGACGTTGGAACCCCAGGCGATGATGAAGCTCGAATTGAACCAGTCGGCCGACTCGGGCACGTCGGTCTGTTCGCCCCACACCTGCGGGCTGCTCGGCGGCAGATCGCAGTACCAGTCGTAGAAGCTCATGCAGACGCCGCCGATGAGGCTCAGATAGCGCGAGCCCGCGGCGTAGCTCACCATCGACATCGCGGGAATCGGCGAGAAGCCGATGACGCGGTCGGGGCCGTGCCGCTTGATCGTGTAGACGTTGGCCGCCGCGACGATCTCGTTCACTTCGTCCCAGCTCGAACGCACGAAGCCGCCGAGCCCACGCACCCGCTGGTAGTCACGGCGCTTCGCCTCGTCCCCGACGATCGAGGCCCATGCCTCCACGGGGCCGAGCGCTGCGCGCGCCTCGCGCCAGTGCCTGAGCAGGCGCCCGCGCACCATCGGGTACTTCACGCGGTTTGCGCTGTACAGGTACCAGCTGTAGCTCGCGCCGCGCGCGCAGCCGCGCGGCTCGTGGTTTGGCATGTCCCAACGCGTGCGCGGGTAGTCCGTCTGCTGGGTTTCCCAGGTGACGATGCCCCCTTTCACGTAGATCTTCCACGAACAAGAGCCGGTGCAGTTCACGCCATGGGTGGAGCGCACGATCTTGTCGTGCGCCCAGCGATTGCGGTAGGCGTCCTCCCACGTGCGGTCCTCGCCGGTCACCACGCCGTGGCCGCCGGAGAAGGGTTCCCTCGGGCTGGAGAAGTAAGTGAGGCGATCGAGAAAATGGCTCATCGTGGATCTCCGCGCTGCCGGCGCCGGGGTTTCAGGGGTTCTTCACGTACGCGTTTGCGCGCAGGTAGAACCACCAGTTGAGGATGAGGCACAGGCCGTAGAACACCGCGAATGCGTACATCGCGATCTCGGGCGTGCCGGCCTTGATCTGCTCGCCGATCACCACTGGCGCGACGAACGCGCCGTAGGCGGCCACGGCCGAGGTCCATCCCAGCACCGGGCCGGCCTGGGTGCGGTCGAAGATGACCCCGATGCTGCGGAAGGTCGAGCCGTTGCCGATCCCCGTCGCGGCGAACAGCACCACGAACAGGAGCATGAATGCGACGAAGTACTGCTCCGGAGCCGGCGAACGGTACGCGAGCAGCATCACGTAGCCCACGGCCACGGAGGCGACCACCATCACCGCCGAGATGATCTGCGTGACGACCGCGCCGCCGACCCGGTCGGCGATCCAGCCGCCCACCGGACGGATCAGCGCGCCGACGAACGGCCCGATCCAGGCGTAAGCCAGAACCGGCGGCGCATTCGGGTTGGTCAGAGTGTGCCGCATGACGCCGGTGGCGTCGGGCACGTGGCTCACGCCGAAGATGACCTTCATCGACAGCGGAAGCGCCATCGAAAATCCGATGAACGAGCCGAACGTGACGATATAGAGCAGCGTCATGGCCCAGGTGTGCTTGTTGCGGAAGATCTCGAACTGCTTGTCGATGTTCTCCTTCATGGTGCCGAAGGCGGTGAGCTTCATCACCAGCAGCATGCTCACGATGATGAGCGGCATGGCCACCCACATGTTCAGCAGCCCGAGGCCGCTCGGCGCCGGCAGGTAGAGGTACAGGCCGAGGATCGTCGGCACGAAGGACACCGTGTAGAGCCAGGTGATCTTCAGGAATGCGAGGATCGTGCCGCCGATGTCCGGCGAGACCGTGCGCAGGTTGTTCATGCCGAACCAGCACAGGATGGAAAGCGGCACGAGCGACAGCAGCCAGGCGAAGCCGGCATTCTGGATGTACGTGGGCGTGCCCGCCGCGATCTTGCCGAAGATCCAGCCGCTGTCCTTCACCAGGATCATGGGCGCGCCGCCGAAGGCGCCGAAAATGCCCACCGTCATCACCAGCGGGATGACCACCTGCATGCTGGTGACGCCGAAATTGCCCAGGCCCGCGTTGATGCCCAGCGCCGTGCCCTGCAGCCGCTTGGGGAAGAACGTGCTGATGTTCGACATCGAGCTCGCGAAGTTGCCGCCGCCCACGCCCGACCAAAGGGCCATCAGCTGGAAGGCCCACAGCGGCCAGTCCTTGTGCTGCAGGACGATGCCCGTGCCGATCGCCGGGGCGAGCAGCATCGCCGTCGTGAGGAAGATCGTGTTGCGCCCGCCCGCCAGCCGGATCAGGAACGCGGCGGGAATGCGCATCGTCGCGCCGGCGAGCCCCGCGATCGCGGAGAGCGTGAACAGCTCCTCCGCGCTGAACGCAAACCCGAGATTCAGCATCTGGACCGTGATGATTCCCCACATGCCCCACACGGCGAAGGCGCAGAGCAGGCTCGGCACGGAGATCCACAGGTTGCGGTAGGCGATCCTCTTGCCCGTGCTCTCCCAGAACGAGTCGTCCTCTGGGCGCCAATCGACGATGTCAGCGTCGGGCGTGGTGGCGGCAGCGGAGGCGTTGGGTGCGATCATGGTTTTCCTTGGCTGGCTTGAATCGGCTGGCCGTGCAGGCGGAACGGCTTGCTCCGGTTGCCCATGAGTTCCGCGCCACGCACTTCGGTCCAGTACATCCAGGTGAGCGAGACCCAGACCACGCCGTACATCAGCATGAAGGCGGACGAGCGGATGCCGGTGAGGTCCATCAGCGCGCCGAACATGATCGGGAGCACGAATCCGCCCATACCGCCGGCGAGGCCCACCACGCCAGAGATGACGCCGATGTTGGCCGGATACTCGTCGGAGATGTACTTGAACACCGAGGCCTTGCCGAACGCCCATGCGATGCCGAGCGTGAACATCAATCCGGTGAACAACCACACGTTCAGTCCGAGGTGAAAGCTCTTCGGGCCGTTCACGGTGAGAATGGTCATGTCCGTCTGAGGGTAGGAGAGGAGAAACAGGCAGACCCAGCTCACCCAAAGCACCCACCAGGTGATGCTGTGCGCGCCGTACTTGTCGGAGAGCCAGCCTCCGGCCGCGCGCAAGACGCCGCCGGGAAGCGAGAAGCACGCCGCAAGCAGCGCGGCCGTGCGGATGTCGAGGTGGAACTCGCCGACGTAGTACTGCACCATCCACAGGCTCATGGCGACGTAGCCGCCGAACACGATGGAGTAGTACTGGCACAGCTTCCACACGTTCGGGTCCTTCAGCGCCCGCAGCTGCTCGCGCCATGTGATCCTCGCGTCGACCCGGTGGCTCGGATCCGAATAGCTGAAGAACCAGAACAGGAGCGCCGTTCCGAGCATGATCGCGGCGTAGACCTGCGGCACCACCGCCCAGCCGAACGCCACCAGGAGTGCCGGCGCGACGAACTTGTTGACGGCCGCCCCGGAATTGCCGGCGCCGAAGACGCCCATTGCGAAACCCTGCCGTCCCTTCGAGAACCAGCGCGCCACGTAGGGCGTGCCCACCGAGAACGAGCCGCCGGCGAGGCCCACGAGGAGCCCGAGCACGAGGTATTGCCAGAATTGCGTCGCCTGCGAGATCAGGTAGATCGGCACTACGCACAAGAGCATGAGCGTGAAGAGCACGATTCGCCCGCCGTACCTGTCCGTCCACATCCCGAGCGGGACGCGCGAGAGCGATCCGGTGAGCACCGGGGTCGCGGTCAGCAAGCCGAACTCGGTGGCATTGAGATCGAGCGCCTTGCGAATCGGTATGCCGATGACCGCGAACATCATCCACACCATGAAGCACACCGTGAAAGCCAACGTGCTGACGATCAGCACCGAAATCGCACGGCCTTGCTGGCTCATCGCATCGGCCCCATCATTTGTTCGAGGTCCCAGCTTGGAGGACGGGGGGCCGCCCAATTTTGATCCAAGTCAACGGCCACCAAGAAGATCGATGAAAAATCCATCTATGGGGGAAAGCGAAAGTCATGCGCCTGAAGACCTTCACTGATTACAGCCTCCGGCTCCTCATCTTCCTGGCGGCCCGGCCGCGGCGGCGCGCGACGATCGCGGAGATCGCGGACGCATTCCGCATCTCCGAGAGCCATTTGATGAAGGTGTCCCATGTGCTCGGCAAGGCGGGAGTGCTCGCGAACGTCCGGGGCAAGGACGGCGGCCTCGAGCTCGCGATGTCCCCGAGGGACATCAACCTTGGACAGGTCGTGCGCCTGACCGAAGGTGCGCCGCGCCTGGCCGAGTGCTTCGATCCCGCCGGGGCCTGTCGCATCGAGCGGGGCTGCCTGTTGCGCGCGGTGCTCGGTGACGCGGCGGGGGCGTTCTACGCGGTGCTGGACCGCCACACGCTGGAAGACATCACGCGAAACCGCATCAGGCTGTCGAGGTTGCTCACGGCGCCTTAGGCGCGTCGCGCTTCGATCTCGGCCACGCGCGCCTCGAGGGCGGCGAGCTTCTCGCGGGCGCGCGCGAGCACGAGCGCTTGCGCGTCGTACTCCTCGCGGCTCACGAGATCGAGGCGCGCGAAGGCGCTCGAGAGCAAGGCGCGGAAGTTCTTCTCGAGATCCTTCGCCGGATTGGCCGCGGCGAAGGCCGCGAGCCGCTCGCTCAGGTCGTTCAAGAGTCTCTCGTTCATCTCAATTCCCGGCCGCCTCCAATGGTTGACCACGGGACCGCACACCCTTGGTGCGAAGCCCCACTTCGATGCACAAGGGGTGGGCGCTGCCAAAAACCCCCAAAACGGAACGCTTGCCGAACAAGGAGTTAGCGGATGGCACGCTTGCTGCTATTTCCGTTCCGGAATCGCCTCTACCTCAACACCCCATAAGGATACCCACATGAAGATGATGCCCAAGGTCCTCCTCCTGGCCGGACTCACGGGGCTTGCCCTTGCAGCGGGAGCCGCGCGCGCCGAAGACACGCCTCCAGCGCCCGCCGCCGCGCCCGCAGCACCGGAACCCGACTACACCCTCGCGTGGAAGCTGGGCCTCTGGAGCGAATACGAGTACCGCGGCATTTCGCAGAGCTCCGAGAATCCCGCCGCGCAGCTCAACATCGACTTCACGCACAAGAGCGGCTTCTACCTCGGCACGTTCCTTTCGAACATCAAGTGGCTCAAGGACACCGCCGACGTGAACGGCTTCAGCACGAGCGCGAACCTCGAGTGGGACATCTACGGCGGCTATCGCTACGAGTTCGTGAAGGACTGGACGCTCGACGTGGGCTACCTGCGCTACGAGTACCCGAGCTCGGGCTCGTTCAACCCGAGTCCCAACACGGACGAGGTGTATGCGGGCGTGTCCACGGGCCCGTGGTCGGCGAAGTACTCCTACTCGTTCAACGACACGTTCGGCGTTCCCAACAGCAAGGGTTCCGACTACTTCGAGATCGACCTGAACCAGCCGATCACGCCCATCAGCGACAAGCTCACGTTCAACGGCGTGCTGGGGCACCAGACCTACGCGCACAACGGCGCGCTCTCGTACACGGTGTGGAAGGCGGGCGCCACGTGGGACTTCGGCGGCGGCTGGAACGCGGGCGGCTATGTGAAGGGCACCAACGCGGACCACGACCTGTACACCGTGAAGGGCAAGGACTGGAGCAAGACCCGCCTGGTCGGCTTCGTCACCTACACGTTCTAGCAAGGCGCTCAAAAAAGGAGAGGGTGAAATGAAACTGGTCACGGCAATCATCAAGCCGTTCAAGCTCGACGAGGTGCGCGAAGCCCTCTCGGGAATCGGGGTGCAGGGAATCACAGTCACGGAGGTGAAGGGCTTCGGCCGGCAGAAGGGCCACACGGAGCTCTATCGCGGCGCGGAGTACGTCGTCGACTTCCTGCCGAAGGTGAAGATCGAGGCCGCGATCAAGGACGACCTCCTCGACCGCGTCATCGAGGCGATCGAGAAGAGCGCCAACACCGGCAAGATCGGCGACGGGAAGATCTTCGTCTTCGACCTCGAGCAGGTCGTGCGCATCCGCACCGGCGAGACCGGCGCCGAAGCACTTTGAACAAGGGGACAACGACAATGAAACGCATATTGGGACTCATCGCGCTCACCGCGGCGCTCGCCTTCCACGGCGTGGCATTCGCCGAGGACAAGAAGCCCGAGGCCGCGCCTGCCCCTGCGGCCGCGGCTCCCGCCCCCGCGCCCGCACCCGCCGCCGATGCGGCGAAAGCGCCGGACGCGGCCAAGCCCGCCGACGCCGCCGCGGCTCCCGCGGCCGCCGCGCCGCCGCCCGCGCCCACCACGCCGGTGCTGGTCGGCGTGGACAAGATCAACAGCGGCGACACCGCGTGGATGCTCGCGTCGATGGCGCTGGTGCTGATGATGACGGTGCCGGGGCTCGCGCTCTTCTACGGCGGCATGGTGCGCAAGAAGAACGTGCTCGCCACCGTGATGCAGAGCTTCGCGATCACGTGCCTGGTCACGGTGCTCTGGGTGATCGCGGGCTACAGCATCGCGTTCATGCCGGGCGGATCCTTCTTCGGCAGCCTCGATCGCCTCTTCCTGAACGGCATGGTGTTCCAGAAGGAAGCCGGCAAGATCATGGTGAGCCACCTGGCGACGACCATCCCCGAGTCGGTGTACATGGCGTTCCAGATGACCTTCGCGATCATCACGCCGGCGCTCATCTGCGGAGCCTTCGCCGACCGCATGAAGTTCTCCGCGATGATGTGGTTCATGGGCCTGTGGTCGATCCTCATCTACTCGCCCATCGCGCACATGATGTGGGAGCCTTCGGGCTACTGGGCCGCCAAGGGCGTGCTCGACTTCGCGGGCGGCACGGTGGTGCACATCAACGCCGGTATCGCGGCCCTGGTCTGCGCGCTCGTGCTCGGCAAGCGCATCGGCTACGGCAAGGAAGCGATGGCGCCGCACAACCTCGTGCTCACCGTGATCGGCGCATCCCTGCTGTGGGTGGGCTGGTTCGGGTTCAACGCGGGTTCCGCCACCGCTGCCGACGGTCGCGCCGGCATGGCGATGGTCGTGACGCAGCTCGCAACCGCCGTTGCCGCATTGGCGTGGATGTTCACGGAGTGGATCACCAAGGGCAAGCCTTCGGTGCTGGGCATCGCATCGGGCGCCGTCGCGGGACTCGTCGCGATCACGCCGGCTTCGGGCTTCGTGGGCGTGACGGGTGCGTTCGTGATCGGCATTGCCGCCGGCGTGATCTGCTACTTCGCGTCCTCGTCGGTGAAGCGGATGCTCGGCTACGACGATTCGCTCGACGCGTTCGGCGTGCACTGCATCGGCGGCATCGTGGGCGCGCTCCTCACGGGCGTGTTCAACGTGAAGGACATCAGCGCGAGCGACGGCGACTTCATGGTCCAGCTGGGCGCCGTGCTCACCACGCTCGCCGTGAGCGGCATCGGCAGCTTCATCATCCTCAAGGTGATCGACATGACGATCGGCCTGCGCGTCTCCGAGGAAGAAGAGCGCGAAGGCCTCGACCTCGCGCTGCATGGAGAGCGCGTGGAGTAAGCCTTTTCAGAAGCAAGAGGCCTTGAAGGCGGGCAGGAAACTGCCCGCTTTTTTTTCGTCCCCTTCCCACGCGCACCGCATTGGCGCAACTTATCCGGCGGGAGGGGGTCACATAGCGTCCGAATCGCGTTCCCGAGGGCCTGCGATGCTATACTTTTCAATCGCTTACGCAACGAAATTACTGCCTTGCCGAAAAGAATTGGCGAACTGCTGATCGAGCGTGGAAAGCTCGACCCCGCGAACCTCGAAAGGGCGTTGAAGCTCCAGGAGGGCGAATCGCGCGAGAAGATCGGCGTGATCCTGCTTCGCCTCGGCATGGTGTCGGGGCGCGATCTGGCCGACGCGCTCGCCGACCAGCTCGACCTTCCTCTCGCCGCAGCGAGCGATTTCCCCGAGCTGCCGCTGCTCGAAGAGCGCCTGTCCTCGAAATTCCTGCGCGACGCGCAGGCGGTCCCGCTTCGCGAGGACGACGAGGAGCTCGCGCTCGCGATCGCCGATCCCTCGGATTCGTTCGTGATGTCCGCGGTGCAGATGGCTTCAGGCAAGCGCGTGAAGCCCTATATCGCCGCGCCCAACGAGATCGAAGCGGCACTCGAGCGCCTCTACGGCGGCGGCAAGTCGTCCATGGGCGCGATCGTCGAAGGCATCCAATCGCGCGACGAGGAGCAGGACTGGGGCGACGTCGAGCACCTGAAGGACCTCGCCTCCGAAGCGCCCGTGATCCGCCTCGTGAACCTGCTGCTCACGAAGGCGCTGGAGTCGCGCGCCTCCGACATCCACATCGAGCCCTTCGAGAATCGCCTCGTCGTTCGCTACCGCATCGACGGCGTGCTGCACGAAGTGGAATCGCCGCCCCGCAGGCTTTCGGCCGCCATCATCTCGCGCGTGAAGATCATGGCCTCGCTCGACATCGCCGAGCGCAGGCTTCCGCAGGACGGCCGCATCAAGCTGCGCGTGCAGGGCAAGGAGATCGATCTTCGCGTCTCGTCGCTGCCCACGATGCACGGCGAGAGCGTCGTGATGCGTATCCTCGACAAGGGCGGCGTGCCGCTCGATTTCGCCTCGCTGGGATTCGAGGGCAAGCCCCTCGAGCGCTTCCTCGCCACGCTGGACCAGGTGCACGGCATCCTGCTCGTCACGGGACCCACGGGCAGCGGCAAGACCACGACGCTCTACACGGCGCTCGACCGCCTCAACAAGCCCGACGTGAAGATCGTCACCGTCGAGGACCCGGTCGAGTACCAGATGCCCGGCATCAACCAGGTGCAGGTGAAGCCGCAGATCGACCTCACGTTCGCGAACGCGCTTCGCTCCATCGTGCGCCAGGACCCGGACATCATCATGGTGGGCGAGATCCGCGACGTGGAGACCGTGAGGATCGCGATGCAGTCGGCGCTCACGGGGCACATGGTGCTTTCGACCGTCCACACCAACGACGCGCCTTCGACGGTGAACCGCCTGCTCGACATGGGCGCGGAAGATTACCTGCTCACTTCCACCGTGCGCGGCGTCCTCGCCCAGCGCCTGGTGCGCACGCTCTGCGAGAAGTGCCGCGAGCCGCACGTGGCGCTTCCGGAAGTCGTGCAGCAGATGGGGCTGCGCCGTTTCCAGGAAACGGGCGATATCACGCTCTACAAGCCGGTCGGCTGCCCGGCGTGCGCGGGCACCGGTTATTGGGGGCGCATCTGCATCATCGAGATGATGACCATGTCCGACTCGATCAGCTCGCTCGTCATGCGCCACGCCACCGCCGGCGAGCTTCGCGCGGCGGCCATCGCCGAGGGCATGGAGACGATGTTCGAGAACGGCCTGCGCAAGTCGCTCGCCGGCATCACCACAATCGAGGAAGTCCTGCGCGTCACCCGCGAGGACTGAAGCCTTGCCGTTCTTCCAATACAAGGCCGTGAACGCCTCCGGGGAGGTCCAGGAGGGCGTCCTGGAAGCGGCGAGCGCGGCCAACGCCGTGGCGCGCATCCAGGAGATGGGCTTCATCCCCATCCGCGCGGTGGAGGCCGGCACGGCCAAGGCCGTCGCGGCCACTTCGCGATCGGGGTTCACGCTCTTCCGGCGCAACAAGATCACGCAGGACGACATCGCGATCGTCACGCGCGAGCTGGCCACGCTGCTCAAGGCGGGCCTTCCGCTCGATCGCTCCTTCGAGATCCTCATCAACCTCGCCGCCACGCCGCGCATCGCCGAGCTGCTGGGCAAGATCCGCAACGACGTGCGCGGGGGCGCGGCGCTTTCAAAGGCCCTGGAAGGCCAGCGCGGAATGTTCTCGCGCTTCTACGTGAACATGATCCGCGCGGGCGAAGCGGGCGGCAGCCTTCCCGCGGTGCTGCTGCGCCTCGCGGAGTACCTCGAGCGCTCCAAGGCGCTGCGCGACAACGTGACCGCGTCGCTCACGTACCCGGCGTTCCTCGCGGTGGTGTCGATCTTCGCGGTCGCGTTCCTCCTCGCGGGCGTGGTGCCGCGCTTCAAGCCGCTCTTCGCGACCACCGGGAAGGCCATTCCCTTCATCACGCAGGTCGTGCTCTTCCTCGGCGATTTCGTGAAGAACTGGGGCGCGATCATGCTGATCGGCCTCGCGGGGCTGCTCTTCCTCGCGATGAAGCGCATGCAGGATCCCGAAGTGCGCTTCCGCTTCGACCGCTGGCTGGTCACGGCGCCGATCGTGGGCGACCTCTTCTCGCGCATCGAGATGGCGCGCTTCTCGCGGACGCTGGGAACGCTGCTCACCAACGGCGTGACGCTCGTCTCGGCGCTCAACATCGTGCGCGAGACCATGGCCAACGCCTACCTCGCCGAGGCGATCGGCGCGGTGGCGCGCGAGTTGAAGGAAGGCCGCGGCCTCGGCCGCCCGATGATGGAGACCGGGCGCTTCCCGATGCTCGCGGTGCACATGATCCAGGTGGGCGAGGAGACCGGGCGCCTCGACGACATGCTCATGCAGGTGGCCGAGACCTACGACCGCGAGGTCGAGGTGGCGATCCGCCGGGCGCTCGCGCTCCTGCAGCCGATGATGATCGTGGTGATGGCGGGGATCATCGGGTTCATCATCGTCTCGATCCTCGCCGCGATGCTTTCGATCTACGACCTGCCCATCTAGCCATGAGGTTCACCACAATGAGAAAACGACTGCCTGCGCGCACCCAGGGCGGCTTCACGCTGCTCGAGATCATCATCGTGTTCGTGCTGATCGCGGGGCTGCTCGCGTTCATCGTCCCCAAGATCTACGACCAGATGGGCACCGCCCAGGCGCGCGAGGCGAAGATCCGCCTCACCACGCTCGTGGGCGACATCGAGCTCTACAAGCTGGAAGTCGGCAGGTATCCCGATTCCCTCCAGTCGCTGGTGAGGCAGCCCGCGGGCGTGGACAAGTGGAACGGGCCCTACGCGAAGGACGCGGACCTCAAGGATTCCTGGGGCAACGACTACCGCTATACCGTGCCGGGAACGAACGGCAGGAACTTCGACCTCGTTTCGCTGGGCGCCGACGGCAAGGAAGGCGGCGACGGGCCCAACCGGGACATCACGAACTAACGTGCGCCGCGGCCGTTCCGGATTCACGCTGATCGAGGTCCTCGTGGTGCTCGCGCTG
>Ga0335079_10004544_pt1 | contig 15960 bp, 12 predicted proteins | sample Lox_Sample_33_FD_206719 | JGI IMG/M metagenome (GOLD analysis project Ga0335079, IMG submission 206719) | Soil microbial communities from Loxahatchee National Wildlife Refuge, Florida, United States - Lox_Sample_3.3 | ecosystem: Environmental > Terrestrial > Soil > Wetlands | place: USA... | reverse complement strand
CGACGAGGCGCGCCGCGGCGTTCCGTTCGATCGCATCGCGGTGCTGTGTCATATCGGCGAGCGCTACGGGCCGTATCTCGAGGAGGCGCTGAGTCGCGCCGGCATCCCGGCATATTTCGCGGCTGGAACGCGCCGTCCGGAGCCCGGTGGCCGCGCTCTGCTGCAGCTACTCGAATGCGCAAGCGCGGATTTGTCCGCGCAGTGTTTTGCCGAGTATCTCTCGCTCGCGCAGGTGCCTAATCCCGAGGCCGACATCGCGCCTGCCTTCGCGCCACCGGAGGCCGCGGTTTTCTCGGCGCCGCTCGCTGAGGACCTCGAACTGCCGCCGGCGATTCCCGAGGCTGAGCCGCCCGAGGTCAGTCCGGTGCCGGTCGTCGAAGGCACCCTGAAGGCGCCGTGGCGATGGGAGAAGCTGCTGGTTGAGTCGGCCGTAATCGGCGGACGCGAGCGATGGCGGCGGCGCCTCGGCGGCATCGAGAACGAGCTGCGCCGCAATCGCGCTGAGCTTGCACCCGAGGAAACTGGATGGATCGATCGTCAACTCGTTGACCTCGATCATCTGAGGGCCGTCGCGCTGCCGATCATCGACAAACTCGCGGCGCATCCGACGAGCGCGCCGTGGCGCGAGTGGCTCGATTATTTGCGCGAGCTGACGACGCTCGCGGTGCGCGACACCGGGCCGGTGCTGCGCGCGCTCGCCGAGCTCGAACCGATGGCGCCGGTCGGCCCCATCGCGCTCGATGAGGTGCGCACGGTTCTGTCCGAACGGCTCGGCCGGCTCGAAGCGCCGCCACCACATCGGCGCTACGGGCGCGTCTTCATCGCGCCTCCGCACTACGCGCGCGGGATGCAGTTTGACGTCGTGATCGTGCCGGGCCTCGCCGAGCGAATGTTTCCCAAGAAGCTCACCGAAGACCCGATTCTCTCCGACGCAATCCGCGCGAAGATCAGTGCCGACTTGAAAACGCAATCGACGCGGCGGGCCGCCGAGCGCCTCGCGCTGCATCTGGCCGCCGGCGCCGCGACCCGGGCCGCGATGTTCTCCTATCCGCGCGTCGATCTCGACCAAGGCCGTCCGCGCGTGCCGTCGTTCTACACCCTCGAGTTGATGCGTGCCGCGGAGGGCCGCTTGCCCGGGTTTGCCGAGCTCGCGCGGCGTGCTGCATGCGAGCAGGCGACGCACCTCGGATGGCCCGCGCCGGAAAACGAAAACGTCGCGATCGACACGGCCGAGTTCGACCTCGCTGTGTTGACCAGACTGGTCGCGAAGGACCCCGACGAGACCATCGGCGCCGCGCACTATCTATTAAATGAGGAATCCAATCCGCATCTGCCGCGAGCGCTGCGGGCGCGGGCGCGGCGATGGCGAGCGAAGTGGACCAGTGCCGACGGGCTGGTCGATCCCGGGCCCGGCGCAATGGCCGCACTGGAGCGTCATCAGATTTCATCGAACGGTCGCGCCTACTCGGCGACCGCTTTGGAGAATTTCGCGAAGTGTCCCTACCGCTTCGTGTTGCAGGCGATTTTCCGCCTCGAACCGCGCGAGGAACCCCAAGCGCTCGAGGCGATCGATCCGCTCACGCGGGGTAGCCTCACCCATGAGATCCAGTTCGAGATCCTCACACGCTTGCGCGATCGCAGGATGCTGCCAATCGCGCCGGCGAACCTGGAAGCCGCGCAGGCCGAGCTGGAGCATCTGGTCGATGAGGTCGCGGAGCGATGGCGCGACGATTTGGCGCCCGCGATCGAGCGCGTGTGGCGCGACGGCATCGATTCGATTCGCGCGGACTTGCGTGAATGGATGCGGCGCGCATCCCAGGACCCGCAGCGTTTTTGTCCCGAGCGCTTCGAGCTTGCCTTCGGCTTGCGCGGACGCGAGCAGGCGGATCCATCGAGTAGCAAGGATGCAATCGAAATCGCGGGCGGACTCAAGCTACGCGGATCGATCGATCTGATCGAACGGTCGGCCGACGGCGTGCTGCGTGTCACCGATCATAAAACCGGAAAAGTTCGCGCGCAGAAGAATTTCGTCATTGCCGGCGGCAAAACCTTACAGCCGGTGCTGTATGCGCTCGCGGCGGAGCGCCTGCTCCATGAACCGGTCCGCAGCGGACGACTTTATTACTGCACCGCGACCGGCAACTACGAGGAGCGTATCGTCGAGATCGATGAGACCGCACGAGCCTCGGCGCTGGACTTCATCTCAACCGTGAGCGACGCGCTGAAAAATGGTTTTCTTCCGGCGGTGCCCGAACCGCGCGAATGCGAATGGTGCAACTTCCGCCGCGTATGCGGTCCGTACGAGGCGCAGCGGATGCGCATCAAGGCGGGCGGCCTTGCGCCCAATGGCGCGCTCAGCACGCGCAAGGAAGCGCAGCGCCTTGCGCCGCTGTGGAACCTGCGAGGCAAGCCATGACGCCGGCCGACCAGGGCGTGCGCGATCGCATCCGGCGCGACCTCGAGACCACGCTTATCATCGAGGCGGCGGCTGGCACCGGCAAGACCACGGAGCTGGTCAATCGCATCATCGCAGTGATCGCATCGGGGCGCGCGCGTCTGCGTGAGATCGTCGCGGTGACGTTCACCGAAAAGGCGGCCGGCGAGTTGAAGTTGCGGCTGCGCGAGGAAATCGATCGCGCGTGCCACGAACAAGCCGGTTACCGCGCCGCGGAAAAGGAGCATCTGCTGGATGCGCTGGAGGACCTCGAAGAAGCGCGCATCGGCACCATCCATTCATTTTGCGCGGACTTGCTGCGCGAGCGGCCGGTCGAGGCGCGCGTCGATCCTGCATTCGAGGTCGCGCCCGAAGATGTCGCGAGCACGCTGTTCGAGAGCGCCTTCGAGCGCTGGTTCGAGGAGACGCTGAAGAATCCCGGCCCCGGGATGCGCCGCCTGTTGCGCCGTCGCGATGCGATCCAGGGCGAGGGTCCGCGGCCCATCGCGCGCAGCGCTGCGAATGCTTTGCGCGAGTGGCGGGACTTCGACGCGCCGTGGGAGCGCGTCGCATTCGATCGCGATCGCGAGATCGATCGCATTGTCGGTGACATCGAGAAGCTCGCGCGCATCGCCGAAGATGGTCGGCCTGATGATTGGCTGCGCCGCTCGCTGGAGGAAATCAACCGCCCGGTCGCCGAAGCGACGCGGCTGGAAACCTCGCAACGCGATCGCGACTACGATGCACTTGAGCACGTCCTATGCGGGCTGGTCCGCAATCAGAACAAATTCACCTGGGGCAAGCGCGGCGATATGTTCGGCGAGCGTCCGCGCGCCGATGTGCTCACCTTGCGCGAGGCACTACATACGCGGCTGCTGGAATTTCGCGTCTCATGCGGGAAAGACCTCGCGCCGTTGCTGCGCGAGGAGATGCGCCCGGTCATCGAATATTATGAGGAGCTCAAGCAGCGGGCCGGCGTGCTTGACTTCCTGGATCTGCTGCTGGTGGCGCGCGACATGGTGCGTGACAACGCCGAGGTCCGCATCGATCTCCAGCACCGCTTCACTCACATCTTCATCGATGAGTTTCAGGATACCGATCCGCTGCAAGCGGAAATCCTGTTGCTGCTTTCCGCCGATGATCCCACCGAATCGAGTTGGGAAGATGTTCGCCCCACGCCTGGCAAGCTGTTCATCGTCGGCGATCCCAAGCAATCGATCTATCGTTTTCGGCGCGCCGATGTCGCGCTCTATCAGGGACTGAAGCAGCGACTGACCGCGCGCGGCGCCAAGCTCGAGCATCTCACCGTGAGTTTTCGTGCAACCGCAGAGTTGCAGGATATGGTCAACGCGGCGATCGCGCCGCTGATGCCCGAGGAATCGGAAACCCAGCCCGCCTACGTGCCACTGCAAAAATTCCGCGATGGCGCTGCATCGCAACCCGCGATCGTGGTGCTGCCGGTACCCGCGCCCTACTCGGATGACGGCCGCTTCATTCGCCAATGGAAGATCGATGAGTCGCTGCCGGATGCGACCGCGGCATACGTCGATTGGCTGATTCATCACAGCGGGTGGAAGGTCACTGAGCGCGAGGCACCCGACAAACGCGTACCGATCGAGGCGCGCCACATCTGCATTTTGTTCCGGCGGCTCAACAGCTTCGGTGACGATGTCACGCGGCCCTACATCCGCGCGCTCGAGGCGCGGCACATCCCGCACGTGCTGGTGAAGGGCGGCTCCTTCAACGAACGCGAGGAGGTCGAGGCGATTCGCAACCTGCTCGGCGCCATCGAGCGGCCCGACGACGAGCTGGTGGTATTCGCGGCCCTGCACGGGCCGGTGCTCGCGCTCTGCGATGCTGCGCTGCTGGAATATCGCGAGACGCAGGGCAGTCTGCATCCGTTCCGCAAGCTCAAGGACAGCGCATCAGATGACGTGAAGCAGGTTGCGCACGCACTCGAACTGCTCCGTGATCTGCATCGCGGAAGAAATCGAAGGCCGATTGCCGATACCATCGCGCGCGTGCTCACGGAAACGCGCGCGCACGCGGGCTTCGCGATTTGGCCTACGGGGGAGCAGGCGCTTGCGAACGTGATGCGCCTGATGGACGCCGCGCGGCGCTATGAAGCGCGCGGCGGCGCGACCTCATTTCGCGGCTTCGTCGATGAACTCGAAGCGCGCGCCGAGCGCGACGAGGCGAGCGAGGTGCCGGTGGTCGAAGAAGGCACCGAGGGCGTGCGCATCATGACGGTGCATCGCGCGAAGGGGCTGGAGTTTCCGGTGGTCATTCTCGCGGACTTGACCTGCCACGAGACGCGGGATCCGTCGCGTCATGTAAACGCCGCGCAAAAACTTTGTGCGCAACGCATCGCGGGATACGCGCCCGTCGAACTGCTGGGGAACGAGGCGACGGAGCGGGAGCGCGACACCGCGGAGGCGATTCGTCTGCTCTATGTGGCGGCGACGCGCGCGCGCGATTTGTTGGTGGTGCCCGCGGTCGGCGATGAGGAACGCGACGGATGGCTGGCGCGGCTCAGTCCCACAATTTATCCCGATCCGAAAAAACGACGCGGACCGATCACGCGCACGCCACCCGGAGTTCCGGAATTCGGCGACGATAGTGTGCGCATACGGGTAAATGGCTTCGGCGCGATGGGCAAGGAACGCTCGGTGATGCCGGGGATGCATCAGCCGCGCATTGGTACCCATCGCGTGGTGTGGTGGGACCCGGCCAAGCTCGAACTCGACGTAAGCGACACGATGGGGCTAAGGCAGATTCGGCTGCTGGAGGCGGACGAGAAAAAAATCGTCTCGACTCGCAGTATCGAACAATGGACGCGATGGCGTGATGCGCGCGAGCAGCTTCTGCAAAAAGGCGCGGTCCAAAGCATCACGGTGAACACTGCTACCGAACTTTCCATCGCGAAACCCCGCGCACTCGAGGATGTCGCCGTCGAGGTCGTCGAAACGCCGCGCGATCCGGCGCGCCCGCATGGTCCGCGCTTCGGCACGCTGGTGCATCTGGCGATGCTGCGCGTCGATTTCGATGCGAGCGATGACGCGATCCTCGCATCGGTGAAGTGGTCGGGCCGAACGCTGGGCGCCGAGGATGCCGAAATCGTTGCGGCGGCGCGCGCGGTATCGATGGCGCTCAAGTCTCCGCTGATGGCGCGGGTGCGCCACAGCATGGACCTTCGGCGCGAATGCCCCGTGTTGATGAAGCTCGATGACGGCACGATCGTCGAAGGCATCGCCGACCTTGCTTTCGCGGAAGGCGCGAATGGCGCGCGGATTTGGAACGTAGTCGATTTCAAAACCGATCTCGCGATCGCCGGCCGCCTCGAGGAATATCGCGCGCAGATTTCGCTGTATGCCCGAGGCATCGCGCGCGCGAGCAGCCTTCCGGCGCGCGGCATCCTGTTCTGGATCTAGGTTTGTCGCGGGCGGAAAGATTAGGCGCCCGGTACACAAGTGAAGCGGAGCCCGAGCGATGACGATAAGAGATGATGAATTCGCCGATATCCCGACGCCGACGGGGCCGATGCGCACCTTTATCGTTCGGCCGGCCGCAGCGGGACGATATCCGGGATTGGTCGTCTATTCCGAAATCTACCAGGTGACCGCGCCAATTCGGCGCATCGCCGCGCAATTCGCCGGACATGGTTACATTGTCGCGGTACCGGAGATTTATCATGAGTTCCTTCCCGCAGGGGTAGCATTTCACTACGACGAGGCGGGAACTGCGCGCGGCAACGAATTGAAAATCAGCAAAACCATCGCGAGCTACGATGACGATGCGCGCGCAGCGCTCGCGTATCTCAAGTCGCATCCGAACTGCACCGGCAAGCTTGGCGTCGCGGGATTTTGCATCGGCGGACATCTGGCGTTTCGCGCCGCGATGAATCCGGAGGTCCGCGCGACCGCGTGCTGGTATCCTACCGACATTCACGAACGCACATTAGGACAAGGAAAAAACGATGATTCGATGGCGCGCATCGGCGACCTCAAGGGCGAGATGCTGATGATCTTCGGGCGCCAGGACCCGCACATCCCACAGGAAGGGCGCCGCATCATCTACGATGCGATGGCGCGCGCGGGGCTGTCATTCACATGGCACGAGTTCAACGCGGCGCACGCATTCATGCGCGATGAAGGTGCGCGTTACGATCCGGCATTGGCCCGCATCTGCTACGGCCTCGCGCTGGAGATGTTCCATCGCACGCTGGGCGAGGGTGAGGTCTAGGCGTGAGCCGCGATCTGCCGCGAGGCGCCGGTAAGCATCGCGGCGAGTGCGGTCAGATCGTTCTCATCATAATAGTCGATCTCGACGCGCCCGGGACTTTTGCCGCGCCGCCGAATCACGCGGACCTTGCGCTTGAACGCGTGCTGAAGCGCATTGATCAGCGCTTCGAGATTCGGATCGATGGCACCATTGCGCTTCGAGGCCGCGCCGTTGGCGGCGTGCTTGCGATGCGCCGCGGCGATCTCTTCCGCTCCACGAGCCGTGATGCCGCTCTCGATGATTCGACGCGCGGCGCTGATACGCGCTTCCGCCGAGGCTAGCGCGAGCAGCGGGCGCGCCTGACCCGCGCTCAGCTGACCCTTCGCAATCATCTCCAGAACCGTCTCCGGCAGATCGAGCAGGCGTATCGCATTGCTGACATACGGACGGCTCTTGCCGATACGGGTCGCGATATCGTCGTGGCTTAAGGAAAACTCGCGGCTTAGCCGCGCGAATGCGCGCCCCTCCTCAACCGCATTCAATTCCTCGCGCGCGAGGTTCTCGACCAGCGACATTTCCAGCGCGGCGCGATCATCGAGATCGCGCACGATGACCGGTACCGAATCCAGTCCCGCCGCACGGGCGGCCCGCAGTCGCCGCTCGCCGGCGATCAGTTCATAGCGCGGGCCGTCGATAGCGTCCGGATTGCCGAGGATGCGAACTATCAAGGGCTCGATGATGCCTTGGCTCTGAATCGCTCGCGTCAGCTCCTGGAGCCGTTCCGGGTCGAAGTGCTGCCGCGGTTGAAAGGCGCCGGCGGCGATGCGGGCGGCGGGCGCCATCGTGATTGAGGTGTTCTCGCGCGCCGCGACAGCTTTTGGTGTGTTGTTCTCGAATGCGGTGCTCTCAATCAGCGCGCCGAGTCCGCGTCCCAAGGGTTTTCGAATCATTTGTTTAGCTCCTCGATCCCAGCTTCGACTGGCGGACTGTCCGGGGTCGTCTGATGCGCGGCGGTATGCTCGCGCGCGATCATCTCGAGGGCGAGCTCGCGATAGCCCTCGGCGCCGGCCGACTTGGCTTCATATTCGAGCACGGAAAGACCATGGCTCGGACTTTCAGATAGCCGGACGTTGCGCGGAATCACCGATTTGAAAACCTTGTCGGCGAAATGCTCGCGGACCTCGCGTGCAATTTCGTGGCTGAGCCGGTTGCGTGAATCGAACATAGTGAGCACCAGTCCCTCGATGTCGAGCGCGGGCCGAAGTTGCTCTTTGACGCGCTTGATGGTGGCGAGCAGTGCGCTCAAGCCCTCGAGCGCGTAGTACTCGCATTGCATCGGAACCAGAACACTATCGGAGGCGACCAGCGCGTTGAGTGTAAGGAGGCCAAGGGACGGCGGCGTATCAATTAGAACAACGTTATATTCATCGCGGACCCCGTACAACAATGCACGCAGGCGCCGTTCTCGACCCGCCATCGTTGCCATTTCGATTTCCGCGCCGACCAAATCGTTACCAGCTCCGGCGAGAAAAAGATTGGGCCGCACCATATGGACGATGTCGTTCACGGTGCCGCCGGATACCAGCGCTTCATAAATGGTACGGCCCGATGCGAGTGCGGTACGGATCTCGTCCGAGCATGCGAGGCCGGAGGTGGCGTTGCCCTGCGGATCGAGATCGATCAGCAGGATGCGGCGCCCCTGTTGTGCGAGAGCGAACGCCAGATTGATCGCGGTTGTAGTTTTACCTACGCCGCCTTTTTGATTTGCGACTGTGATCACCCGCCCCACATCAACCACCACATCCGAGCGCGGTATTTGGATCGTTTCACGTGAAACGAAACGATGCCTGCCATCGATAATGTCCTTCTCGATTGACGAAATCAATTCCGAGCGCAACGGAAATCAACAATCGGTCGGCCTAGGTGGATTTGTTTATGACCAGGATTCGATCGACGTGGGTATCGCCGCGGGGGATACGATAGGGAATTCGCAGGAGGCCGGCGGGGAGCCGCTGAGATGGATTTGCGTAGAGCAGCGCGACGCCATCGGCCTTCAAGAGACGCCTCGCAAGCTCGAAGAAATCTCGAGAATCGCCGAACGCGCGCGCCGTGACGATATCGTATCGACATGAAGTGCCGAGGTCCTCGGCGCGAGTGACGAGGACTTCGACGTTGTCGAGTTGCGCTTCGGCCACAGCATATTGAAGAAAGCTCGCACGTTTGCGGCGCGACTCGACAAGCGTGAAATGGGCGGCTGACGCGGCGGCCAGCACCAGCCCGGGAAATCCCGCGCCGCTGCCGAGATCGAGAATTTCGCGGCCATTGTCGAAACGAACCCAAAACGGACTGGAGTCGTCCATCGCGAGCATGAGGGGCATCAGGCAATCGGTCACATGGAATGCGATTTCGTCGGGGTCGTCCGGATGGGCCGTGAGATTCATCCTCGCACCCCAGAGAGCGATCGCAGCGGCGAACTTTTCGATTCGCGCCGGGAAATCGATCGAAACGGAATTCGGGTGATGACGCAAGAACGCCTCAACGCGTTCGCGTACCGCTGCACCTATCTCTGCTGGCCCGAGAGGGAGGGATGGCGAGCCATGTTTCACGTGAAACGGGATCAGCGCGCCGAGGAGCCTCGCGCCGGATTCGACTTGATATGCACCGCCAGGAGCGAAACCGTCGCTGGCGTGATACCCGGCATACGGGCAGCTTGTCCGAGGGACCGTGGCCTCGAATTCGAGAGACGCTCTTTCGCTTCGGTTGAAAGCCCGGTCACGTTGCGGAAATCAATCCAGTCGGGAATCGTCGCATCTTCGAGCCGGCGAAAGCGCTCGATGGCTTCACTCTGCCGCTTGACGTATCCGGCGTACTTCACCTCGATCTCGAGTTCCGAGGCCGCATCGATGTCCAGACGATCATCAAAGATCGCCATCGCGGCGACGGTTTCGTATGAAACCTCGGGTCGTTTTAACAACTCGATTGCCCGTACCGATTGAGTCATTGGTGAGGAACTGAGTTCGGAAAGAATTAGCTGATTCGCTTCCGAATCGGCGACCACGGCAGTACGCAACCGTGCGATTTCTTTCGCAACCAGATCGGTCTTGGTGCGGATCCGCAACATCGACGCTTTATCAATCAATCCCAGGCGCGCCGCCGTTGGAGACAAACGCCGATCGGCGTTGTCCTCACGCAACATGAGGCGATACTCGGCTCGCGAGGTAAACATGCGGTACGGTTCGCCACCGATGCCACGCGTGACCAGGTCGTCTATCATCACTCCGATGTAAGCTTCGTCACGGCGCAGAATTATCGGGGCTTCCGTGTGAATCTGCAACGCCGCATTGATGCCGGCCATCAGGCCCTGCGCGCCGGCCTCCTCGTATCCGGTAGTTCCGTTGATCTGCCCGGCAAAGAACAGCCCGTGCACCAGCCGCGTCTCGAGCGACGGATGAAGCTGAGTGGGATCGGAGAAGTCATATTCGATGGCGTATCCATGTCGCATGATCTCCGCCGCTTCGAGGCCGGGAATCGTACGCACCATCGCAAGCTGCACATCGAGTGGCAGGCTGGTCGAAAGCCCGTTGGGATAAACCTCGACCGTATCGCGCCCCTCGGGCTCGAGGAAAATCTGATGGCGCTCCTTGTCCGCGAAGCGCATCACTTTGTCCTCCACCGATGGGCAGTAGCGCGGGCCGCGGCTCTGGATGGTGCCTGAGTACATCGGCGAGCGGCTGATGTTCGCGCGGATGACGTCATGCGTGCGCGCGTTGGTAAAAGTCAGATGACAGGGGAGCTGAGACTGCGCGATGCGTTTCGTGCGGAACGAAAACGGCGGCGGTGGCTCGTCGCCCGGCTGAACCTCGAGGCGCGAGTAATCGATGGTGCGTCCATCGAGGCGCGGACAAGTCCCGGTCTTAAGCCGTCCGATGCGAAAGCCGAGCTCGCGCAAATGATCGCTGAGTCCCATCGCCGCGAAATCGCCGACCCGTCCAGCAGAAAAATTCTTCTCGCCGACATGGACGAGGCCCTTAAGAAAGGTCCCCGTGGTCAGCACAACTGCAGGTGCCTCGAAGACCTCGCCGATAAGCGATTCGACGCCGCGCACCGCGCCGTCCTCAATGATCAGGCGCTCGACGCTGGCCTGGCGCACCTGCAGATTTGGCGTCATTTCCAGCACACGCTTCATCCGCGCGCGATACGCGGCCTTGTCGGCCTGCGCGCGGCGCGCTCGAACCGCGGGACCCTTGCGCGTATTGAGGAAGCGGAACTGGATCCCGGTCTCGTCGATCGCGACGCCCATTTCGCCGCCGAGCGCATCGATCTCGCGCACCAGATGCCCCTTACCGATACCGCCGATGGCGGGATTGCAGGACATCTGACCGATGTGATCGAGGTTCAGCGTGAGCATCAAGGTCTTTGCGCCCATCCGCGATGCTGCGAGCGAGGCTTCGATCCCCGCGTGTCCCGCGCCGACTATGATGACATCGCACTTCATCCTACAAGTTGTAGAGTTATCCTACAGAGATGGTTCGCCAAGGGGGAATTCTAGCAGATCACTTCCCGATGCAGAATTCGCGGAAGACTGCGTCGAGAACATCCTCTGTATGTACTGCGCCGGTGATGAGGCCGAGCGCGTCGGCGGCCGCCGCGACATCAACCGCGATGATCTCCGGCGGCATATCCATGAGAGCGCTTTGCTTTGCGGCCGCAAGCAATTCGAGAGCGCGCGCCAACGCATCACGATGGCGCTCGCGCGAGATCGCTATTTCTTCACCTTTACCTTTGGCGCCCAAACTTTCGAGCGCGCGCCTCAGTTCCGCTTTGAGCGCCTCGACCCCTTCAGTCCGTAGAGCACTGAACGGCAGCATCGGCATCTCTATTCCGATGCGACGAAGATCAGCCGGCTGAGCAACGGAGGGAAGATCGCTCTTGTTGATCAGTGCCAGGCCGGGGCGCGACTTCAGATGATGCGAGATCGCAACATCATCTTTGTTCAGCACTTCGGATCCATCAAAGACCGCAAGGACCAGGTCCGCGCGCCTTAACGACTCACACGAGCGTTCGATGCCGAGGCGCTCGACCTCATCGATACTATCCCGAATGCCTGCCGTATCCTGCAAAACGAGCGAAAATGGCCCGGCCAGAATCACGTCCTCGATGACATCGCGAGTAGTCCCGGGAATGGGTGTCACGATAGCGCGATCAGTCCCTAGCAAAAGATTGAGGATGCTGGACTTGCCCACATTAGGTTTGCCGACAATCGCTACGCGCACACCCTCGCGGACGACTCGCCCGCGCGCATAGCTATCGTGCAGCACCGCAACATCATTCCTGACGAGCTCTATAGATGATGCAATTTTGCTGCGTGACGGAATTGCTATGTTTTCATCGGAAAAATCGATCTCTGCCTCGAGGTGCGCTCGTATCGCGATCAGCTCGCCGCGCAGCGTCCTCATCTTCTCAGCGAGCACGCCGGTGAGCTGCTCCATCGCCTGAGCCAGCGCACCTTCGCTTCGAGCTTCGATGAGGTCGGCGATTGCCTCGGCCTCGGTCAGGTCGATGCGCCCGTTGAGGAAGGCGCGCCGGGAGAACTCGCCCGGCTCCGCCAAGCGCGCTCCCAGCCGCATCGCAAGGCCGACAATCCTTCGCACCAGGTAGCTGCCGCCATGGCATTGCAGCTCGATGACATCCTCTCCGGTGAGGCTGCGAGGCTTGGGAAAGATCACCGCCATCGCGCGGTCGAGCTGGACGCCGTTTTCCGCATCGATAATGTCGCCGAGCGTCAGCCGGCGCGCCACCATCTCTATTTCGCGAAGTGGCTTCCACATCGCGCGCAGGATACGCATTGCGTCCGGCCCCGAGAGCCGAATTATCGCAACCGCACCGTTTCCGGGCGGAGTCGCCGGAGCGACGATGGTATCTTCCACGTACATGATGATCGCGCGCCTTATCGGAGGAGTTATACTACGAGCAATGAAATCTCGCCTCCAGGCGGTGCTCACATTGGTCGTGCTCACAGGATGCGCCGCGCAGCATCCTCCAGTGTCGACGGCTAAGGAGCACAATCACTCAGGATCATACCTGATGCAGCCGCCGACGCGGCATGGGGATCCGGAAACCTCGGCGCGGTTGGCGCAGTGGGTACCCATCGCCTTCTTCGATGAATCCTCGCAATGCGAAGATGCGCGCGGGCAGAGCCAAGCCGCCTATCCATCGACGGTGCCGGTTTCCGATGGCGTGCAAACCGCCCACCACCTCGCCTCGTCGTCGCGATGCGTCAACGCAGACGATCCGCGCATCAACTGGTTCCATTTTCGAACGAAGTGGAAATAAATCTTGCCGGTCGTTCGCCAAAAAAGCGCCCCGCAATTGCGGCTCGATCATCGTTTGCGATACTTGCTTCTCATGCCCAACGGTTTCAAGTCCGCGTGAAGCTCCATCATGCCGCGTTGCTCGCGATGAGTTGGTACCTGCTGGTGCCGACCACTGCCCCGACGTCGGGAGAGGCGAACGCAGCACCGTCGCCCACCGCGTCTATCTGGAACACCTACAAGTCGCATGCGGCCTGCGAAGCCGACCGACAAAGCCTGCTCGACGATCCCGTCATCGGCGCGCGAATGGTAGCCGCCAAGTGCCTCCAAACCAGGGACGAGAAGCATCCGCATCGGAAGTAGCTGCCACTCCGGGCTTGTCACGCGATCCGTCGAAATAAACCAGGATAGGTCACCACTAACCCCTGCTCGTCCACTTCGATGTCGCGGGTAAAGTCGCTGTCCACCGATTCGTAGCGATAGCGGCGGCCATCGGTGTCCAGGCGAGTATATCGTTGGCGATCGATCGATATCGTCAGGTCGGGTGCGAGGACGTACACCGCGAGAATCTCGGCGGATTTTCCAGGCTGAAGTCCGAGGCGTAGAATCGGGAGAGTATTGGTGAACGGCGTCGCCGAAATGTCCACATCGATCGCGCCCGTGAGCTGCGGTTGTGCGATGCCCGCGTCATCGGTCCAGTTCCCCGCACCGTCGGACGCGAGCTCGATCGCGTCAGCACCGATACGCGCGGTTTGCAGCTTGTGCACGCACCATGACGGATCGCATTCGATGCGATAGCGCAGCGCGATCGGCGCGCCATCGATTTTGGTGATGATCGTCGACTCCGCGACGATACCGGCGGCATCCTGTCGCAGCACCAGATGTTCGATGCCCTCGCCGGCCCAATCCTGCCATCGCACGACCCGTCGATCTGTCATTGCATCGCCTCTTTGCATAACAATGGTCGAGCAGTCATCTACCCATGAACGCTCGTTCTCATTCAGTCGCGACGCCTAAGCTGCTTTATGCCGCCTTGGCTGGTTTCTTTCTGGGCGCGATCGGAACCGTCGCTCTGGCTTTCGCGGACTTGGCCGCGGATTTCATAGTAGCCGAGATGGTGTGGTTCACGGCATCATTTCTATTGCTGGTGGTGGGAATTATACAACGCGGCGACATGCCCCACCCCAAGGACGCTCGACCCGGTTCACCGTTGTGGTACCCCGCAGGCATACCGCCTGAATACGATCCGGAAAAGCATCCTGAGCCACCGAAGACCTTTCATGTCATGGGCGGTGTGCCTTGGGGTGGCACCGTCTCTACGGAAGATGCAGATAAGGCGTACACAGTGATCCGCAAACTCTTCCGACCAAAGCGCGACCGCGAGTAGGTCGCTTGCTCCGATGCCTCGAGTGTGGTTCCATTGTGCGTTCGTTTCATAGAGAATCATCCTGCTATATCGCTAAATTCCCGGGCCGCCCGTATGGCCCCGAGTACCTAATTGGTCAGCAACGATGAAAAGGACTTACCAACCCCACAATCGCCGCCGAAAGCGGACCCACGGCTTCATGGCCCGCATGGCAACCCCGGGCGGCCGCAACGTGCTCAAACGCCGCCGCGCAAAGGGCCGTCGGCGGCTCGCGATCAGCATCCCGGCCAAGCAGCCCGGCTGACCCGCGCGCGCGGACCCGCGAGCTTCGCGCGCGCCGATCGCCTTCATCACAGCGCGGAGTTCCGTTTCCTCCAGCGCCATGGCGCGCGCGCCGAAAGCGGTTACTTTGTGATGTATGCGGGACGGATCGTGGGCGATGAAAAATCGCGCCTCGGCATCACCGTGTCGAAACGGGTCGGCGTGGCGGTCGTACGCAACGCCATCAAGCGTCGCATCCGCGAGCTGTATCGCCTGCGCCTGCGCGCGATGCTGGAGGTGGGGACTTCGGTAGTAATTATCGCACGGCCCGGCGCGGGCCAGTTGACCTCCGACGCGATCGGTGGCGAACTCAATGCGATGATCCGCACGATTAGCAAGCGCATATGAACCTTCCATTAAAACTCGCGCTCGCGATGCTCCGGCTCTATCGCGCGATCCTGTCGCCGATGCTGATGGGCCTCTATGGGCCGGCCTGCCGCTTCGAGCCGAGCTGCTCCGAGTACGCGCAGCAGGCGATTGAGGCATATGGTGTGATGCGCGGTGGCGCGATGGCGGCGCGACGGCTCGCCCGATGTCATCCGATGGGTGGGCACGGCTATGACCCGGTCGCCACGAGCGGCGACCGCGGCAACTAGCTCGAGGGGGCATCGCGTGGATACCAGCAGGCTTCTTATCGCAATCCTCCTGTCACTCGGGTTGGTCTTCCTGTGGCAGGAATTGATGCTGAAGTTCTATCCGCCGCCCAAGCCGGCAGCGCAGCCGAGCGCCACGGCCTCCGCTACGATGCAGGCGGCGAGTGCGCCATCGGGAACGGCATCGACAACGCCGGTCATCGCACCGCCGATTGCCGAAGCGTTGCCGGCCGCGGTCCATAGCCCGGAGAAGCTGATCGAAGTTGATACAGCCTTATACCACGCCACCTTCACCACCCATGGCGCGAGGCTAAAATCGTACTTACTCAAGCATTATCGCGAGAAGGCGACCCCCGACAGCGCGCCCTATGAGATGGTTCGCGCATCAGGCACCGACGAACTTCCATTAGGCATCATAGTGGACGAGAACGGTAAGCCCGCCGATGATCGCGACCTCGACTATGCCACCAATATGCCCGACCATATCGAGCTCGCGGGCAGCCAAAACGCGACCGTCAACCTGAGTACCAAGACCGCCGATGGTGCGATCATCGAGAAGAATTTCACTTTCGTCGGCGACAAGTATGCCTTCGATATGATGGTCAGCATCAATGCGACGAAGCCTCCCTTAAGCATCGGGCTCGCGATGATGGAGCCGCTGACCGAGCGCGGCGAAGGCTACTATGACATCCCGGCGCTGCAGGCCGATGTCGC
>Ga0335079_10004542_pt1 | contig 15961 bp, 16 predicted proteins | sample Lox_Sample_33_FD_206719 | JGI IMG/M metagenome (GOLD analysis project Ga0335079, IMG submission 206719) | Soil microbial communities from Loxahatchee National Wildlife Refuge, Florida, United States - Lox_Sample_3.3 | ecosystem: Environmental > Terrestrial > Soil > Wetlands | place: USA... | reverse complement strand
TCCTGAGTCTCGACAACCAGAAGGTAACCGGCTTCCGCCGGTTCTACCGGGCATGCGCTTGCGACACAGTGACTCATTCCCCGGACAGCCCTGCGCGAAAGCGGGGATCCAGAGCACGCGCCCCGGTCATCGCATCTGAGGCCCTGGATGCCCGCTTTCGCGGGCAAAGCGATAATTGGTAGCTGAGGCGTCGCAAGCGGCGCCCAATCAGCCAGAGAGCGCCTTCCCGAAAAACCGAAGCCGCGGAGCGATCGGCTCCGCGGCTTCGTCTACCGTCTCGGATGTCGCCGCCGCGACGCTCCTTGGGAGCGTCGCGGCAGCGAGCGACCGAACTACTTCTTCTTTGCCTTCTTGCGCTTTGCGGCCTTCTTCCGCTTCGGCGCCTTCTTGGCGGCGCCCTTCGAGGCCGCTGCCGTGGCACGTTTACGTCTTGCTTTCATGAGATCAAACCCCCTGTGCCGACGAAACGCCGCGATTCTAATGTAAGTCGCAACCGAAAGTCGAATGGAATTGCGCTGAAGCCGGCGTCAAGCGTCGATTTTTTGAGTCGAAACGCACGAAAACGGAGTCGCTGAACTGGTTTTGCATGCTTTCGAGTGCGGCTTCGCGGCGAATCGATGGCGCTGCGCAGTTGCACGATGCGATTCGCTTCTGTATAAAGCCGCACGTTTTTGCGGAGCCAGACGATGAAAGACGGCATCCATCCCGATTATCACGAGATCACTGTCGTGATGACCGACGGCACGAGCTACAAGACGCGCTCGACCTACGGCAAGGCGGGCGACACGCTGCGTCTGGAAATCGATTCGAAGTCGCATCCGGCTTGGACCGGCGGCCAGCAGCGCCTGGTCGACAGCGGCGGCCAGCTGGCGCGCTTCAACAAGCGCTTCGGCGGCCTCGGCGTTAAGAAGTAGTTGCGACGGCGGCGGCAGGCGCCGCCGCACCCTCCTCAAAATCAGACGAGATCGGGTTCAGGCGAGCTGGCGGCGTGCCAGCTCGTCGAGGCGCGCGACCCGGACATAGAGCCGCTGGCTGCGATCGAGCAGGGCGGCAAGGCGCCGCGGCACCGCTTCCGTCGGCGCCGTGCCCACTTCCATGCAGATTGCGTGCTCGGCGAGCGCGCAATGCTCGCCCAGCGCCTGATGCTGCGTCAGCTCGCCGGCATGGACGGCGCGCTGCGCCAAGAGCCACGCCATGATCTGCGTCAGCCGCGCCGTCAGCCGCATGGTCTCGCCGCAGAACTGGAGCCGCTCCACCGGCATCAGGGTCTCGCGGTCGATGGGCTCGCGATAGGCAAGGTAGTCGCGCGCCTCCGTCAGGAGCGTCATCGCCTCGGCATAGGTCTTGCCGAAAAATGCTGTCGCCTGCACCGTCCTTCTCCCAACTCCACCTGCCGTTTCAGACCAACGCCGACGAGGCGGAAGCCGCTGACGGAAATATTTGGTATCCCCCGACCGGATGAGCCTCTAGCACTGAGATGGTTGCAAAACCAGTGCCAGACAAGGTTAACGCCGGCTTTACCCCCTTGAACCAAGCGGCGGAATAACCATCTCCGTTTTGGTCGGATGCCCTTGTCGGATCCGACCGTCTCGGGCGCCCGGCCACTTGGCGGGCCCGAGATCACCCCATGTTGCTCATCGGAGGATATGGTCATGGATGGTTTCGATTTGTCTCCGCTTTTCCGCTCCACCATCGGCTTCGACCGGTTGATGCGGCTCGCCGATACGGCGACGCGGCTGGAGAGCGGCAACGCTTATCCGCCCTACAACATCGAGAGCACCGGCGAAAACGCCTATCGCCTCACCATGGCGGTGGCGGGCTTCTCGCCCGACGAGCTCGATGTCACGGTCAAGGAGAACGCGCTGCTGATCAGCGGCCGGTCCAAGAAAGAGGAAGAGCAGAAATCCTATCTCTATCGCGGTATCGCCCGGCGCGCCTTCGAGCGGCGCTTCCAGCTCGCCGACCACATCAAGGTCGTCGGCGCCAGCCTCGATAATGGCTTGCTGCATGTCGATCTCGCCCGCGAGATCCCCGAGGCGATGAAGCCGCGCAAGATCGAGATCGGCGTGGCCGGCGGCCCGCAGACGATCGAGCAGAAAGCGGCCTGACCGCTTCAGCACTTTGCCGGAAGGGCGGCTCGCAAGAGCCGCCCTTTTGCGTCGGCGGCGCGGCCCAACCGGCTCAGTGCTTCAGCCGGCCGACCGCGTTGGAGAGGATGAGGTAGAGCTTGCCGACATCGGCGGTGACGAAGGTCGCGCCGAGCACATCCATGTGGTCGCATTCCCGCGCCTGGGCGAGCAGCGTCTCGAACTGATTGAGATAGCGCAGCACATAATCGCGGAAGCCGGGATCCTCCTCGAACTTCTTCTTGATCAGCGCGCCGGCATTCTTCTCCTGCATCTGCAGCAGCTGGCGCGTGAAGATGCCGCGATCGCCGGCGTGGAAGCGCTTCCACACCGCGTCGGGGATGCTCTGGTCGAGCACCCGGTTGAGGTCGACCGCAATCGACTGCAGCGTCTCGATGATGAAAGTCGCAGCCTTGAGGAACGTGTCCTGCTGCGTCTGGATCGCGGCTTCGCGCACGCGCTGCGCCTCGCTGGAGGCATCGTTTGCCGCCTTGAGCAGCGCCTCGGTCTGCGTCTCGAAGAGGGCGGCGGCGTCCTTCGCCTTGACGCCGGCGCGGTCGGCGGCGGCGATCAGCTCGCCGGAATGGCGACGGAAGGTGTCGCCGACATCGCGCAGCCGCTCCACCGTCTTGTCGGTGGCCCCGTTCAGCTCGGTCGTCTGCTCGCGCAGCGTGTTGCGCACGTCGGTCAGCTGGCTGCCGGCGTGCTCCGCCGCCGCAGCGAGATCGCGCAGCTGGCGCCGCAGCGCCTCGTTCACGTGATCGCCGCGCGTGGAAGCGGCCTCCGAGGCGACGGTGAGGTTGGTCGCCTGAGCGCGCGCCGCCTCACCCAGCTCCTGCAGCCTTCCGGCGAGATGGTCGCCGGCATTGGCAACGGCGGCGGCGCGCTCGCCCAGATGCTCGCTCGCATCCTGCAGGCGGGCGGCGACGCGATCGGCGGCGGTGGCGAGGTCCTGCACCTGCTGGCGGAAGGTGGCGCTGCTGTCGCGCAGCTTGCCGCTCGCCGCATCGCTGGCGCCGGCCACGTGCTGGGCGCGCTCGCTGAAGCGCTCGCCAAGCTCGCCGAGCCGGGCCGCGGTGCGGTCGGCGGTCTCCTGCACCTCGACCGCGCGCTGGCGCAGCAGCTCGCCGCCCTGGCCGAGACGCAGCACCGCCAGCTCGCTCGCCTGCGTCACGGCGCGGCTCTGCTCGGTGAGCTGATGGCCGATCTCCTCGATCTTGGTCCCGGCGCGATCGGTCGCCTGCGTCACCTCGGAAGCGCCGGCCTGCATGGTTTCGTTGATGGTGGCGGTGAGCGTCGACAGATTGTCGGCGATGGTATGAAGATCGCGCACCTGGCGCTGCATCACCACTGCCATCGCCTCGGCCTGCGTTCCAGCCTCGGTCCCGGCGTCCTTGAGCAGTCGCGCATGCTCGCGGAAGGCATCGCCGACCTGGCTCGAACGCTGCACCGCAGCTTCCGAGGAGCGCGTCAGCTCTTGCGTCTGCTGCTGCAGCAGGCTGCGGATCTCGCTCACCTGCGTCGCCACGGCGTTCCGCGCCGCGTTGAGGCGGCCGAGCTGCTGGGTGAAGGCGTCGTGCAGCTGCGCCACCTGCGTCACCGCCGCTTCGGTGCTCTCCTTCACGCCGTCGATATGCTGGCGCAGCATGTCGCCGACATTGGTCAGCGATGCGCTCGCCTCGGCCGAAGCGCCGGCGAGCCGGTCGGCCTGCTGATCGAAGCTTTCGCCGGCGCGGCGCATCTTGGCGGCGGACTGGTCGGCGATCGATTGCAGCTCGGTCGCCTGGCCGCGCAGCCCGCTCGCCGCCTCGCCGACCTTGGTGGCCGCTTCGGCGGCCGAGCCGGTCAGCGCCTCGCCGCTTTCGCGGAAGCTGTCGACGGCCTGGCGCACCGTCGCGATCGTGCCCTGGACCACGGCGGAAATGTCCTGGCTGCGCTGGCGCAGCGATTCACCAACGGCCTGCACGCGCACCGCCGATTGCTCGCTCGCCGCCAGCAGGTCGCGCGCCTGCTGGCGCAGCGCTTCGCTCACCTCCTCGACGCGGGCGCTGGCGCTGCGCGCGGCCGAGGCCAGATGCTCGGCATTGCCGCCGAAGGCCTCGCCGCTTTCCTTGACGCGCAGCAGCGCCTCGGTGGCGGCGTTGCGCAGCAGCTGGGCCTGGCGCACCAGCGTCGTGCCGAGAATGTCGGCCTGGCTCGCGCTCTGCTCGGTGTGCCGGGTGAGATCGGCAGCGTAGTTGCGGAAGGTGGTCGCCAGCACTTCGGCCTGCGCCGCCGCGCGGTCGGAGGCGACGAGCAGCGCCTCGGTCTCGCCGTGCAGCGCCTCGGCGCCACGCCGCGTCGTGCCGCCGAGCTGCGCGGCCGAGGCATCGAGGCGCGCGGTAACCTGGGCCAGTTGCTGCTCGACGGCGCTGCCCTGTTCCGCGAGGCGCTCGGTCGCCGCCGCGGTGCTGCGCCCCACCATCGCCTCGAACGCGCCGATCTCGCCGGCGATGCGGTCGGCGGCCGCGCCCGCTTCGCGCAGCAGCTTGTCGCCGACCCGGCCGAGCTCCGTGGCGGTGCGGTCGGCGGCGCGCTCGAAGCCATCGATGATCGTCGCCTCGAGCTCGCTGGCGCGGCCGGTGATGCGGTCGCCGCTGGCGGCAAAGGCGCGCTCCACCACGGTCTCGACCACCGCCACCTGGCCGGCGAGCCGGTCGGTCGCCGCGGCGAGGTCGCGCCCCGCGGTCTTTTCGATATGCGTGGCATGGCTGCCGATGGCGGAAGCGAGGCGCTCGATATTGGCGACCGCCGCTTCGAGCCCGCCGCGCATCCGCTCGGCGCGCTCGGCGGCGGCGGTGACGGCGCCCACGACATCGCTCATGCGGCTGCCGAGCCCGCCCGCTGATTCGTCGAGACGCTGCGCCGCGTCGACGACCGTCTGCGCCAGCTCGTCGGCTTGGCGGCGCAAGGCTTGGCCGGCATGGCGCGCGCGCTCTTCCGCCTGCTCGGAGGGGAAAGCCAGAGCATCGACGCGCTCGGTGAGCCGTGCCGCGGTCAGGCTCAGCGCGGCGGCGTGCCGGCGGAAGCTGGTGACCACCCAGATGAAGGCGAGCGGCATGGTCACGCCGAGCACGGTGACCGCGATCTCGTTCGGCAGCATGGTCGGCAGGACGTCCCAGCCGACCTGCGTTTGAATGTAGACGCCGCAAGCAACAAGCCAGACCGCGCCCAGCAGCGGCCCGGACAGAAGGGTCCCCCAGACTCTACGCAATATCGGCCCGCTCCCTTCGAGTGCGGAACTGGCCAAAAGAGTCGCCTATCTCGTGAGTCGCGTCAACCGGCGGTGTGTTTTTCGGATGGCAAAATGGCCGCCAGGGCGGAGCGAATCGTCGCAGGGATCGGCGCGGGACGGCGGCTCGAGCGCTCGACGAAGACATGGATGAAGTGGCCGGTGGCGGCGGGTTCGTCCTCCCCGGTGGCAAAGAGACCGATCTCGTAGCGCACGCTGGTGCGGCCGAGCTTGCCGACGCGGAGCCCGGCATCGACCGGATCGGGATAGGCCAGCGGACGGTAAAAGTGGCACATGGTCTCGACGGCAAGGCCGATCACGGTGCCGTCGTGGATGTCGAGTCCACCCGCGCGGATCAAGTACTGATTGATCACGGTGTCGAAGAAGGAATAGTAGATGACGTTGTTGACGTGGCCATAGAGGTCGTTGTCCATCCACCGCGTGGTGATGGTGAGGAAATGCGGGTAATCGACCCGCCGCTCGATCGCCGGTTCCGCCATCAGAGCACCGACCGCAACGCCACGAGACTCGCCACGGGATCCTCCAGCATCATCATGTGTCCCGCGCCCGGCAGCACGACCACGCGCGGCGCGGCAAAGCGTTCCGCGAAAGCCCGGCCGCGCGCGGCCGGCGTCATCCGGTCTTCGCCGCCGAGCAGCAGCAGCACCGGACAGCGGATTTTTCCCGCCGACTCGGCCGCGTCGCGGTAGCCATCGCAAGCGGCGAGATCGCCGGCGAGGCTCGCCCGATCGGCACGCTGCAGCAGGCGGAGGGCGCCGCCGGGCAGCCACAGCCCCGGCGCCCGATTGCCGCCAAGCTGGCCTTGGGCACCGAAGCTCCAGCTTGTCATCAGCTCGACGGCGTCCGCAGCGCCGGCGCGTGCCGCGGCGAGGAGATCGGGATGGACGCGCATCTCCGGCACGAAGCCGAGCAGCGCCGCCGCTTCGATGCGCTCGCCGCCGCGCGCAGCGGTCTCGAGCGCGACCAGCGCCCCCATGCTGTGTCCGGCGACACGGAAGCGCGCGGCCCCGGCGGCCGCGGCGGCGCCGAGCACCCAATCGGCGAGCGCGCCGATGCTGTGGAGCGCCGGCCCGTCGCTGCGGCCATGGCCGGGGAGATCAAAGGCGAGGAGATTGCGCCCGTGATGCGCCAGCGCGCGGGCCTGCAGCGCAAAGACGGTGTGGTCCATGCCGGCGCCGTGCAGCAGCACGATGGTCGGCAAAGCAGGATCGAAGGCCTGGCCGCCGGTGCCGGCGAAAATGCGCTTGCCGCCGAGGGTGAAGTCCATGCGCCGCCCTACTCCGCCGCCGGACGCAGCCGCGGTTTCTGCGCCGCGCGCAGCGCCTGCGCCAGATCGTCGACGATGTCCTCGGCATCTTCGAGCCCGACCGAGAGCCGCACCATGTCCTCGCCGATGCCCGCCGCGGCAAGCGCCGCGGCGTCGAGCTGCTGATGCGTGGTGCTCGCGGGATGGATGACGAGCGACTTGGCATCGCCGACATTGGCGAGATGCGAGACGAGCTTGAGGCTGTCGATGAAGCGCTTGCCCGCCTCGCGGCCGCCCTTGATGCCGAAGCTCACGATCGACCCGGCACCGCGCGGCATCAGGCGCTGCGCCAGCGCATGATCGCGATGGCTCGGAAGATCGGGATGCAGCACCCAGGCGACGGCATCGGACGCGGCGAGGAAATCGAGCACGCGGCGCGTATTCGCCATGTGCTGCGCCATGCGCAGCGGCAAGGTCTCGACCCCCTGCAGCAGCTGGAAGGCGTTCGCCGGGCTCATGCATGCGCCAAAATCACGCAGCCCTTCCGCGCGCGCCCGCATGATGAAAGCTTGCGGCCCGAATTCCTCGGCGAAGTCGATGCCGTGATAGCCGGCATAGGGCTCGCTCAGGGTCGGGAACTTGCCCGCCCGCTCCCAGTCGAAATTGCCGCCATCGATGAGCGCGCCGCCGATCGCGACGCCATGCCCGCCGAGCCATTTGGTGGCGGAATGCATGACGATGTCGGCGCCATGCTCGAGCGGCCGACAGAGATAAGGCGTGGCGAAGGTGGCATCGACCAGCAGCGGCAGGCCCGCGTCATGCGCGACCGCGGCAACAGCCGGCAGGTCGAGCACTTCGAGCCCGGGATTGCCGATGACCTCGGCAAAGACGAGGCGCGTTTCCGGTCGCAGCGCGGCGCGGAACGCGGCGGGATCGCGCGGATCGACGAAGCTCGTCGAAATCCCGAAGCGCGGCAGCGTGAGCTTCAGCAGGTTGATCGAGCCGCCATAGAGCGATGCCGCTGCGACGATGTGTCCGCCCGCCCCCATGAGCGTCGCGATGGCGAGATGCAGCGCCGCCTGGCCGCTGGCGGTACAGATCGCGCCGACGCCGCCCTCGAGCGCGGCGAGGCGCTCTTCGAGCACGGCCACCGTCGGATTGGCGATGCGCGAATAGATGTAACCGGGCTCCTCCAGATTGAAGAGCGCCGCGGCATGATCGCTGTCGCGGAAGACATAGCTCGTCGTCTGGTAGATGGGCACGGCACGGGCGCCGGTGACGGGATCGGGACGCTGCCCCGCATGGAGGCTCAGCGTGGCGAATTTGGGAAATTTTGCGTCGGCCATGGCGGTCCCGCAAAGCTAAAAGCGGCGGTAACCATAGCGAATGCCGGCTGAAGCCGCATCTTCGGCCGCCGGGCGGCAAAATCGGACAAGATCGTGGCGCGCGGGTTAAGCCGAATTAACTTGGGCAGGGCGCTGCTGCGCCGCATCATCGGCGCGGCGATCCAATCCATGGGAGCGCGCGCCATGACCTCTTACCGCTGCTTTGCCATCGATCTCGACGGTCACATCCGCGGGACGGAGATCGTCGACTGCGCCGACGACGTGGCGGCGGCGCGCGAGGCCCAACCGCTGCTGAAGCGACATCCCGCCGCGCAGCGCCTCGAGGTCTGGCACCTCGACCGGCGCATCGCCGTGCTGACGCGCGGCCGGCGCAGCGCGGCGTGAGGGCTGGCGATGCGCGCGCATTCCCGGCTGGGTTTCTGGTTCGGCATTCGGCTCGCCGCGGTGGCCCTGGCGGTCTGGGGGATCGCCATGCTGATCCTGGTCGACGTCGACAAGCTCGCGTCACATTTCTGACGCTGCGGGTTTCCTGAAAAGTTGATCTGCGCTCTTTAGGGCACAATCAGAGGGCGACCGCCGGAAACGGCGCGGAGCCGCCAGCGAGTGGCGGCTCCTTGAAGGTGCGTCTCGTGTATAAAGTGCGAGCGATGCCGGAACCCGCGGCGGGGTCGAACCCTGACCGCGTCCTGAGTATCGCCGCGCTTTGTTAAGAGATGCTGAAGCGGAAGCGGGCTGCGGATTATTGCGCAAGCCAACCGCCGTCCATCGGTAACGCTTCGCCGGTCATGGTCGCCGCCGCATCGCTGCACAAGAACCGCGCCAGCGCGCCCAGATGCTCCGGCGTGGTGAAGCTCAGCATCGGCTGCTTCTCGCGCAGCAGCGCAATCTTCGCTTCCTCGATCGTCTGCCCCGTCGCTTTGGCACGCGCCTCGACCTGCTGCTGGACCAGCGGCGTCAGCACCCAGCCGGGGCAGATCGCATTGCAGGTGATGCCGTCATTGGCGGTTTCGAGCGCCGTGACTTTGGTGAGGCCGACGATGCCGTGCTTGGCCGCGACATAGGCCGCCTTCTCGGCGCTCGCGACCAGGCCATGCGCCGAGGCGATGTTGATGATGCGGCCCCAGCGGCGCTGCTTCATGCCGGGCAGCGCCGCCTTGGTGGCGTGGAACGCAGCCGAGAGGTTGATGGCGATGATCGCGTCCCACTTGTCATCGGGAAACCGCTCGATCGGCGCGACGTGCTGGATGCCGGCATTGTTGACGAGGATGTCGACGCCGCCGAGCTGCTGCTGCGCCGCCGCGATCAGCTCGCGGATCTGCGCCGGCTTCGACATGTCGGCGCCGGAATATCCGACCGTGACGCCGTGCTTCTCCGCGACCTCGCGCCGCAGCCGCTCGATCGCGGCGGCATCGCCGAAGCCGTTCAGCATGAGGGCGGCGCCGTCGGCGGCCAGCGCCATGGCAATGCCGAGACCAATGCCGCTGGTCGAGCCGGTGACGACGGCAACCTTGCCTTTCAACATGCGGGACTCCTTTGTTGGGTGGGTGATTGCAATAGGTGCGTATCGAGCACGGCATCGACTCCCACCTCACCCTCCCGCTACGCGGGTCCCTCCCTCTCCGCCCCTTAGGGGCGGAGAGGGTTGGGGTGAGGTAGGGTAAGGAGGGTATGTCTAGGAAATCCTACCGCTTGAACAGCGCATCGGCGCCGCTGCGCTGCTTGCGCTTGGCGGCGATCTCACCGCGGGCGCGCTCGATCTCCTGCTCGAGCTCGGCGATGTAAGCCTCGAGCTCGGCGATCGCGAGCGGCGTCAGATCCTTCTTCTGCGGCTTCTTCTGCCGCGGCAGCAGGTCCTCTTCGTCCATCGCTTGTCCCTCCCTCGCGGGCTGTTGCCAGTCTGGCGCGATCGGGCTAGAGGTTCAATCGACCCGAGCAGCAACGGACGAAACCGACGATGAGTGCCCTTCCCGCCACCATGACCGCAATCGAGATCACCGAGCCGGGCGGACCCGAGGTGCTGAAGCCGGCGGAGCGGCCGATGCCGATGCCCGGCGCGGGCGAAGTGCTGATCAAGGTAGCGGCCGCGGGCGTCAACCGCCCCGATGTGATGCAGCGCCAGGGCAATTACCCGCCGCCCGCCGGCGCTTCGGACATTCCGGGGCTCGAGATCGCCGGCACGGTCGCGGCGGTCGGGCTCGGCGTCAACTACACCAAGCCCGGCGATGCGGTCTGCGCGCTCGTCACCGGAGGCGGCTATGCGACCTATTGCGTCGCGCCCGAGCCGCAATGCCTGCCCGTGCCCAAGAACCTCAGCATGGCCGAGGCGGCGGCCTTGCCCGAGACCTTCTTCACCGTGTGGACGAACCTGTTCGAGCGCGGCCAGTTGAAGGCGGGCGAGACCGTGCTCATTCATGGCGGCACCAGCGGCATCGGCACCACCGCAATCCAGCTCGCCAAGGCGCTGGGCGCGCATCAGATCTTCGCCACCGCCGGCAGCCGCGACAAGTGCCACGCCGCGGAGAAACTCGGCGCCACCCGCGGCATCGACTACAAGCATGAGGATTTCGTCAAGCTGGTGAAGGAGGCGACCGGCGGGCGCGGCGTCGACGTCATCCTCGACATGGTCGGCGGCGACTACATTCAGCGCAACATCAACGCGCTCGCCGTCGAAGGCCGCATCGTCTGCATCGCCTTCCTCAAAGGCTCTCAGGCCGAGATCAATCTGATGCCGCTGATGCTGAAGCGCGGCACTTTGACCGGCTCGACGCTCCGCGCGCGCACCGTCGAGCAGAAAGGCGCCATCGCCGCGCCGCTGCGCCGCGTGGTCTGGCCGCTTTTGGAGCAGGGCAAGGTCAAGCCGCAGATCTACCGCACCTTCCCGCTCGCGCAGGCGGCCGAAGCGCACCGGCTGATGGAAACCTCCGAGCACATCGGCAAGATCGTGCTGACTGTTTAGGCATCTTTCCTGCCGCCACGGAACCCCCTATATAGCGCTCATCCGGGCCATGATCGTCGACCGTCGCGCGTCTGGGGCGCCACCCGGCGGGCTACGTAACGGTTTGAAAAGATAGGAGGAATCGATGGCGCTGCCGCTCATGCCGAAGGCCACGGCCGTGTGGCTGGTCGAGAACACGTCGCTTACCTTCGACCAGATCGGCGAGTTTTGCGGGCTGCATGCTCTCGAAGTCCAGGCGATCGCCGATGGCGAGGTGGCGGTGCAGATGCAGGGGCTCGACCCCATCGCCAACGGCCAGCTCACCCTCGAAGAGATCGAGCGCTGCCAAAAGGATCCGTCGGCGCGGCTGAAGCTGTTGGCGGAAGCGGTGCCGGCGCCGGTGGTGAAGCATCGCGGCCCGCGCTACACGCCGATCGCCAAGCGCCAGGACAAGCCCGACGCCATCGCGTGGCTGCTGAAGAGCCATCCCGAGCTCAGCGACGGCCAGATCTCGAAGCTTATCGGCACCACCAAGCCGACGATCGCCGCCGTGCGCGACCGCACGCATTGGAACTCGCCGAACATCAAGCCGCGCCACCCGGTGGCGCTCGGCCTCTGCACGATGCAGGAGCTCGACGCGGCCGTGTCGCGCGCCAATCGCGGCAAGAAGACGGCACAGCCGCCCGAGGCCGAGCCCGTCGCCTCGGAAGATGGTGCGACTCCGTAGCACTTGGCGATATCGCACGAAGTCGTCGACGCCCCACCTCACCCTCCCGCTACGCGGGTCCCTCCCTCTCCGCCCCTCAGGGGCGGAGAGGGTTGGGGTGAGGTGGGGCGTCGACAATCTCGCACGTCGTCAGACTAACTTCCGCCTCCCGCATACCCCGCGCCCTTCAGCGCGTCGGAAATCTCGCCGAGGATGGCGGGATCGTCGATGGTCGCAGGCATGCGATAATCCTCGGCATCGGCGATGCGGCGCATGGTGCCGCGCAGGATCTTGCCCGAGCGCGTCTTGGGCAAACGCTGCACCACCACCGCCGTCTTGAAGCTCGCCACCGGACCGATGCGCTCGCGCACCAGCTTCACGGCTTCTTCCGCCACCTGCGCCGGCGGCTTGGTCGCGCCCGCCTTGAGCACGAGAAAGCCCACCGGCACCTGGCCCTTGAGCGCATCGCCGGCGCCGATGACGGCGCATTCGGCAACATCGGGATGCGAGGCCAGCACCTCTTCGATGCCGCCGGTGGAGAGCCGATGGCCGGCGACATTGATGATGTCGTCGGTGCGCGTCATGACGAAGACATAGCCGTCCTCGTCGACATAGCCGGCATCGGCGGTGTGGTAGTAGCCGGGATATTCCGCGAGATAGGAGCTGACGAAGCGGTCATCGGCCTGCCACAAGGTCGGCAGCGCGCCCGGCGGCAGCGGCAGCTTCAAGCAGAGCGCGCCGATCTCGCCGCGCTTCAGCTCGTGCCCGTCGGTGCCGAGGACTTGCAGATCCCAGCCCGGCACCGGCTTCGTCGAGGAGCCGTGCTTTACCGGCAGCTGCTCGAGGCCGAGGCAATTGGCGGTGATGGGAAAGCCGGTCTCGGTCTGCCACCAGTGATCGATCACCGGCACTTTGAGCTGCCGCTCCGCCCAATCGACCGTGGGCGGATCGGCGCGCTCGCCGGCGAGGAACAGGGCGCGGAACTTTGCCATGGCGTGCTTGCGGATGAGCGCGCCGTCGGGATCCTCGCGCTTGATGGCGCGGAAGGCGGTCGGCGCGGTGAACATCACGGTGACGCCGTGCTCGGCGATGACGCGCCAGAAGACACCGGCGTCGGGCGTGCCGACGGGCTTGCCTTCGTAGAGCACGCTGGTGCAGCCATAAAGCAGCGGCGCATAGACGATGTAGGAATGGCCGACGACCCAGCCGACATCGGAGGCAGTCCAGAACACCTCACCGGGCTTCAGCCCGTAAATGTTGGCCATCGACCAATACAGCGCCACGGCATGACCGCCATTGTGGCGGACGATGCCCTTGGGAATGCCGGTGGTGCCGGAGGTGTAGAGGATGTAGAGCGGATCGGTGGCATCGACGGCGACGCAAGCAGCGGGCTTTGCCGCGGCAACCAGCGTCTCCCAATCGTGATCGCGGCCGGAAACCAGCGCCGCCTCTGCCATCGGCCGTTGCAGGATGACACAAGCGCTGGGCTTCACCTTGGCGAGCTCGATGGCATGGTCGAGCAGCGGCTTGTAGGGGATGATGCGCTGCACCTCGATGCCGCAAGAGGCGGAGAGGATCACCTTGGGCTTGGCATCGTCGATGCGCGTCGCCAGCTCCGGCGCGGCGAAGCCGCCGAAGACCACCGAATGGATGGCGCCGAGCCGCGCACAGGCGAGCATCGCCATCGCCGCTTCCGGCACCATCGGCATATAGATGAGAACGCGATCGCCCTTGCCGACGCCGAGCCCCTTCAGCGCGCCCGCGAGCAGCGCGACGCTGTCGCGCAGCGCGCGATAGCTGAAGGATCGGATCTGGCCGGTGACGGGGCTGTCGTAGATCAGCGCCGCCTGCTCGCCCCTTCCCGCCTCGACATGCCGGTCGAGCGCGTTCCAGCAGGTGTTGAGCTTGCCGCCGCGGAACCAGAGGTAAAACGGCGGATTGCTGTCATCGAGCACTGTGTCCCAGCGCTTCTCCCAATCGATCGCCGCCGCCGCCTCGCCCCAGAAGCCGGCGGGATCGGCGAGCGAGCGGCGATAGGCCTCGGCATAGCGGCTGGTCATGCGTCATCCTCCCGCAGCGCTTCTCCGCCCGGCAGCGACGGGCCGGGCTTTGCCATAGCTAACGTCTTCGGGGATTGCGCGGCAAGCCCCGTAACCGCACGGCTGCGGGGCTGCCGGCCATCCGGCGTTTGCGCGCCTACCGGCGGCACGATATATGGGTGCCAACATTGTCAGAGTGATCTGCAATGACGACCGAACCTTTACCGAGCGCGGCGAGCGCCGAGCATCTGACCGAGGCGCTTCGCCGAGCCGGCGCGCTTGGCGAGGGTCGCGTCTGTTCCGTCACAGTCGAAAGCTCGCGCGCGACGATTCTGTCGCGCATCATCCGTCTCCGCCTCACCTTCGAAGATACTGTCGAGGCTCCGAGCTCCCTCATTCTCAAAACCGGGCTGCCCGAGCGTGTGGGCGCGGTCTGGAACGGCGGCAGCCAGGAAGTCGCGTTCTACCGCCAAATCGCGGCGGCGACCTCGGCGCGTATCGTGCCGCGCTGTTTCGAGGCTGCTTGGGACGAAGACACGAAGGCGTGGCATTTGCTGCTCGAGGATCTGACGGACTCGCATGTCATCGCGACCACCTGGCCGCTGCCGCCAACGGAACAGCAATGCGCACGCATCCTCGATGCCTGGGCGCGATTTCATGCCCAGTGGTGGGACGACCCGCGCTTCGGCATTTCGATCGGGACGTGGCCCGAAGCCGGTGCAATGGAAGGGTATCTGAAGCCCTTCGCCAAGCAATTCGAGATCTTCCGTGACCGCGTGGGAAGCCGCCTGCCGCGCGAGCGATGCGAACTCTACGTCCGGTTCATCGATGCCGCGCCGCGCCTCCTCGCGCGCCACGGCTCGCACCGCAACCTCACGATTGTCCACGGCGACGCGCATGTCTGGAATTGCTTCCTGCCACGGGATTCCACGCGCGACGATGTCCGGATCTTCGACTGGGATGGCTGGCACATCGACACCGCTTCCGACGATCTCGCCTACATGATGGCGATGCACTGGTATCCCGACTACCGGCGCCAGATGGAGCGGCGCTTCCTGGATCACTACCACAGAGCCCTCGTGGAACATGGCGTGCGCGGCTATGAGCGCAGCGCATTGGACGAGGACTATCGCTTATCTGCGCTGTGGCAGATCAGGATACCGGTGTGGCAGGAGGCAAACGGCATACCGCCGCTGATCTGGTGGAATAACCTCGAGCGCTGTCTGATGGCCGTCGACGATCTCGGCTGCCGCGATCTGCTCGACTGATTGCCGTCCCGAGCGGCGCTCCTTCACCAGCCGCGGCTGAGGAACTCCTCGATCGCCGCCGGCGACGCCTGGGCATAGAGACCGCGCCGGCTGACGACGGTGCCGGTAAGCCGCTGCAGCGCCAGCGCCATCTCCGCCGCCTTCGCCACTTGCGGGATGCCGCTGAGGACGGGCGCGCCGTCGACCGCAAAGCCGCGCTCGCGCGAGAACAGCAGCATGGGCAGACCGCCGGCCGGAATGATCACTTCGGCGCCGGCGGCGACCAGCGGCCGCACCGCATCGACGAACTCCGCGCGCGCGGCACGGTACGCCGCCTCGTCGTTAAAGGCGCGCATGAAGCCGGCGAGATCGGCGTGGATGGCACGCACGCCGACGACACGCGGCTCCAGACGATGGCGCGCCACTTGCTGCTCGTGCCAGGGAATGAAGACCGGATCGATGGTGACGAGCCCGATCTTCTGTCCCATGCTGCAGGCGAACAGCAGCACCGCTTCGCCGAGCGCGATCACCGGGATGTCGACGGCGCCGCGCGTCTCGATCAGCCCCGGCTCCTGGAAGTGGCCGATGACGAAGGCGCTGTAGCCGGCGCGCTCGGCAGCGATGGCGTTGCGGATGGTCTGCGCGGCGCAGCGGAACTCGGTGAGGGGATGGAAGTATCGGTCGGGCGGAGAGAGCCCATGGACCTCGAAAGCGACGCCCGGCGCCGCCACCTCATCGAGCGTGCGCTGCAGCCGCTCGATATAAGGCGCCTGTCCTTCCGGATCGACGAAGCTCTGATACCAGATGCGGGCGGTGCCGGTATTTGCGCTTGTCATCGTGCTCCCTCCGTCATCGACAGCCGGCGATCTCCGGCTCACCCGCCGCAATAAGGCCCAAGCGCGACGGCGAGATCGAGCAGCATCTCGTCGGCGCCGGAAGCGCCGATCAGCGACAGGCCCACAGGACAGCCATCGACTTGCGCCGCCGGCAAGCTCACTTGCGGCAAGCCGCCGAGGCCGGCGAT
>Ga0335079_10004541_pt1 | contig 15962 bp, 13 predicted proteins | sample Lox_Sample_33_FD_206719 | JGI IMG/M metagenome (GOLD analysis project Ga0335079, IMG submission 206719) | Soil microbial communities from Loxahatchee National Wildlife Refuge, Florida, United States - Lox_Sample_3.3 | ecosystem: Environmental > Terrestrial > Soil > Wetlands | place: USA... | reverse complement strand
ACGACAAGGGGCAAATGGAAGAGCCCAAGGGGGAGACCCACACGCTCACGCTGGCGGGCCCCGAGTATCAGAGAGCATTGAAGGCCGGCTTTCTGTATCGCTTCCAGCACGTCGTCAAGAAGCCCGGCGGATACCAGATGCGAATTGCCCTGCGCGACGCCAATTCGTTGAAGATTGGAACCGCCAGCCAGTACATCGAGGTCCCGGACTTGACGAAAGGCCATCTGGAGATGTCCTCCATTTCACTTTCCGATGCCAGCGCCGCAATGGCGTTCACCGAAGGTTCCGGACAGGTTAAGCACGACAATCCGCTGGGGAGTCCTGGGGTGCGCAGCTTCCCGCCCGGGACGGATGCGCTGTACGCCTTTCAGGTGCTGAATCCGCATCTTGGGCCCAACAACAAGCCTGACCTGGAAGTGGTCTCGCATGTCTTTCGCGACGGCGTATCGGTGTTCGACAGCAAACCGCGGGCGGTTGAGGTGCTGCAAGAACCCGATCCAGCGCATATTATCTCGGCCGGTGGACTCCGCCTGAATCCATCGATGAAGCCGGGCGATTACGTCCTGCAAGTGGTCGTTACCGATAAGCTCGCCGATCCGAAGTACGCCGTGGCCTCGCAGTGGATGGATTTCGAAATCCGGTAGAGGCGTGGCGCACGCACTCGTACGTGTAGCGCCGGCACTCAGGCCGGCGTTACTTGGCAGCCAGCGGGTCCTCGCGAACAGTCAGTGTTCCGGTCGCGCTATCGCCGCCTGCCGTAAGCTTCAGCGAATAGGTCCCCGGAGTGAGCCGCTGCGGAGCACCTCCGCGACCGCCACCCGCTCTCCCTCCGCCCTCTGCGCCGCTCGCACCGGAATCCGGATTAACCGCGGCTGCGCGCCCGGCCCGGGCCTGCGCCGCCATCCGGCCATCCCACGCATACCGCGTAATCCCCGGCTTGGCCGCCACCTGCAAGGACCTCGTCGTCCCATCCGGGCTGGTAATCTCCAGTGTGGCGTTCCCTTGCGCTCCCGCGCCCAGATAGAACGTGATCAGTGGCGTGTTCACCAGGTGCGTGCGGTCGCGCTGCTGAAAATTCACCGGCTGCACGAAAGGCGGATTCTGTCCCGCGTAGGTATTCTCGCCGAGTTGCCCGCTGCGGCTCATATCCACCCACTCCGTCGCCTGCCGCTGCGCGAAAAGATGGACGGCCCGCGCCGCCATCTCCGGACGCCATTGTTCCAGCGCTGTAATATCGTCGAGCACGTAGATTCCGCGCCCATGCGTGGCGAGAATCAAGTCGCGGTCCCGAGGGTGGATCACGATATCGTAAACCGCCACCGTTGGCAGGCCATTCATCATCGGGCGCCACGTTTTGCCGCGATCCAGCGACACCTGAAGGCCGAATTCCGTTCCCACGAACAGCAGGTCCGGATTCCGCGAATCCTCTTCGATGACGTACACCGGCTGATCCGGCGCCAGTTGCGGCGAAAGGTTCGTCCAACTTTTTCCGCTGTCGCTGGTCCGGAACAGCCAGGCGGCGCGATTGTCGCTACGATGGCCGTCAAATGCGACGTACGCGGTATTCGCGTCCACCGCCGAAGCCAGCACCCGGCTCACCCATAGCCCCTTCGGCACCGCGGGGATGGCCGCATCCACTTCGGTCCAGACCCCGCCGCCGTTCCGCGTCACCCAGACGTTGCCATCATCCGTGCCCGCCCAGATCACGCCGGCCTGCACCGGTGATTCCGAAACCGAATAGATCGTGCCATACACCTCGGCGCCCGTCGATTCCGGTGTCAGTCCGCCCGATCCCTTGTTGTTGTGATCGGGATCGTTCTTCGAAAGATCCGGTGAAACAATCCGCCACGTCAGCCCTTTGTCGCTGGTTTTCAGCAGGTAATTCGCGCCGTAATACAGCACCTTCGGATCCTGCGGCGACAGGATGAACGGCGAGGTCCAGTTATAGCGGATCGCCGCGGCCGCATCTGCAGCCGCCGGGTCTTTGCCGGTCGCCTCGCGGAAGTTTACGATATTGCGGGGCGTCTGATGGCGCGGCGTGTCGGTGTGGCCCACCGGATCGACTACCCGGAATGTCCCTTGTGTCCCTTCCGAATACACCGTTCGCCAGTCGGTCGGATCCACAGCGACATACTGTCCGTCGTCCCAGTGCATCTTCCAGCTGGCGTCGTTGCGGATTCCCAGCACGTCGCGCGTGAAGCCCATGGTTCCGATGGAACCATTGTCCTGCAGGCCGCCGTAAATCGAATACGGATCCCGCATATCCGTTCCGACCTTATAAAACTGCGCCACCGGAAGATTGTCGAAAAAAACGAACGACGCCCCGTGGTCCTGGGTCAGCGTGAGGCCTTTGTCCTTCCCCAGGTAAAACCGATCCTTGTTGGTTGGATCGATCCACATGGCATGATGGTCGTAATTTGGGCCGAAGGGCGCCTGCGCCGCCGTCAGGGTCTTGCCTCCGTCTCGCGACCATTCGAAGCTCGTCGCCAGCACGTAAACCAATTGGTCGTCCGACGGGTTGATGCGGATCTGGCTGTAGTAGAAGGGCCGGTTGTTGAAACGGTTGAGGAATTTCCAGCTCGCCCCGCCGTCTTCGGACCGGTACACGCCCGAGCCGGGTCTGGCCATGTCGGCGCAGGTCGGATCCTCCGCCGCGCCCCGCCCACGTCCGCGGCCGGCGCCGCACTGGAAGCCATGCTCCACAATCGCCATCACAATGCGCGGATCCTTTCGATACACGTCCAGCCCGATCCGTCCCGTGTCGCCCGGCGGCAAACCTGACGTCAGCTTCTGCCAGGTGCGCCCGCCATCCGACGTTTTGAAGATGCCGCCGTTCGGTCCGCCGCTGTCGAACCGCCACGGCCGGCGCAAGCGCTGATAGAAAGCGGCATAGAGTACCTCGGGATTATTGGGGTCCATCACCAGGTCGGTTGCGCCTGTCTTGCCGTCGTTGGGCAAACCACCCGCCAGTTTCTGCCAGGTGCGGCCGCCGTCGGTGGTTTTGAAGACTCCGCGATCGCCTGTATACGCCCAGAGATTTCCGATGGCCGCCACATAAACGATGTCCGCATTCGCGGGATGCGTCACCACGCGGGCAATCTGAAAAGTCTCTTTAAGACCCATATTCCGGAACGTCGCGCCGCCATCGGTGGACTTATACACGCCATCCCCCCAGGCGACGCTGTTGCGGTTGTTGGCCTCCCCGGTACCGACCCATAAAATCCGCGGGTCCTTCTGAAAAATTGCCACCGCCCCGATCGAAGACGCGCCGTAGTGGTCGAATATCGGCGTCCAGGTTGTGCCCGCATTCGTGGTCTTCCAGACTCCTCCGGAAGCCGCCGCGACAATGGCATACCGGAAATCGCTATCCAGAGCCTTGACGTCGGTGATGCGTCCTCCCGCCGAGCCCGGTCCGATCGGGCGGAATTTGTAATCGGCCAAAAGCGCGCCGGCATCATTCGTCTGAGCCGTGGCCGAACCGGGCAGCAGCGCCGCCTGCGCCACCGCCAAACTGATCAGAAAGCCCCAGCGGTACTGTCGCATAATCATCTTCCGCTCCATTGTAGCCACCACTGTCCCCTTCAGCACCTTTGAGTTTTCTAAACTTTCACTTTAGATTTCTCAAAACCCGATCTAATGCCTCCCGCCAGTAATTCCGCGAACTTCGCCGCATCGAGAGCTTCCACGCCGGGCGCCACCGCCCTGGTCGTCACTTCCGCGTCACTCCCGCGATGCACGATCGTCACCCTTCCCGGAGCGCGCCGCCCCATCGCCTGGCGCAGCGATTCCAGCGATCGCGCCATCTCCGGCCTCACCGTCCTCGCCGCCTTGCATTCCGCCATCCACAGCCCCCCGCGCCCGTCCGGAAAAAGAAAATCCACTTCCAGCCCCTGCTGATCCCGAAAATAATACAACTCCTTGCTCCGGCCCTGGTTGATCTGGCTCTTCAGAATTTCCGCCGCAATCATACCCTCAAACAGCGGTCCCAGGAATGGCGACCGCTCCAGTTCCGCCTGCGTCGTGATGCCCAGCAGATGGCAGGCCAGCCCCGAGTCTCCGATGTACATCTTGGGCGTCTTGACCAGACGCTTGCCGAAATTCTCAAAATACGGCGGCACCAGAATGATTTGCGACGTAATCTCCAGCACGCGCAACCATTCCGCGATCGTCGGCACCGAGACACCCAGCGGCGCCGCCAGATCGGTTTTGTTGAGCATCTGCCCATGCCGCGAAGCCAGCAGCGCCAGAAACCGCCGGAACGTCGCCAGGTCGCGAACATTGACAATCCCTCTCACGTCCCGCTCCAGATACGTCTGAATATACGAATTCAACCACAAGCCGCGGCTGCGCGGCCTCGCCAGCACCTCCGGATATCCGCCCGTCAGCAGGCCCACCCGATCGGTTTCCGCCATGCTGCACGGCAGCAGATGCAGAACCGCGGCGCGTCCCGCCATCGACTCGCTCACTCCCTGCATCAGCGGCGCTTCCTGCGACCCGGTGAACAGCCACTGGCCCATTTCGCGCGGCCGCCGGTCGATGCGTGTGCGAACATAACGGAACAGCTCCGGCACATTCTGGATTTCATCGAACAGCACCGGCGGACGGAGTTCTTCGAGCAGGGTACGCGGATCGGATCTAGCTCTCTCCGCCAGGTCCGGATCTTCCAGGAGCACGTATTTTGCCCGGGGAAAAATGTGGCGCAGCAGGAACGTCTTGCCCGCTCGCCGGGGTCCCGTGAGCACCACCGCGGGGAAGCTCCGCGCCGCCCGCAGCAGCACCGGCTCCAGGCCGCGCCGGATAATCTTCATATGAGTATTCTAAACTATAACTTTAGATTTCTCAAAAGCAAGTTTGCGCGGCTCCTGCGGCGTTATCCTTGTTATCAGGATGCCGTCACCCCGCACTCTCGCAACCGTTTTTCTTCCCCTGTTCACCCTCGCCTGCAACGCCGCGCCCAATGGCCCGGTTCCGCCCCCCAAGGACGACGCCCCCCTCGCGTCGTCGCCCGGAAAGCGAACCGCGGTCTTCGCCGGCGGCTGCTTCTGGGGTGTACAGGCGGTCTTCGAGCGCGTCAAAGGTGTGCTCCAAACCGCCGCTGGATACGCCGGCGGCACCGCCGAAACCGCCACCTACGAGCAGGTGATCACCGAAACCACCGGCCACGCCGAATCCGTTCAGGTGGTCTTCGATCCGTCGCGCATCACCTACGGACAGCTTCTGCGCGTCTTCTTTTCGGTGGCCCACGACCCTACCCAGCTCAACCGCCAGGGGCCGGATTTCGGCACCTCCTACCGCTCCGCCATCTTTTACACCGATGACGCTCAGCGCCGCATCGCCGCCGCCTACATCGCGCAACTCGATGCCGCGAAGATCTTCCCCAGCCGGATCGTCACCGAAGTGACGCCGCTGAAAAGGTTCTATCGCGCCGAAGACTACCACCAGGATTACGCGCTGAAGTATCCCAACAACCCGTACATCGAGGTCTGCGACCGCCCCAAAATCGCCGCTCTCGAAAAGGAATTTCCCGACCTGTTCGTGAACTACAAAGGAAAGAAGTAGCCTGGCGGGCGGGCTTCATCCCGCGCCGGGCTTTAGCCTCACAAGTCCTACGCCTTCGTCTTGGGAGGCACGAAATCCGGCGGCAGCGCGGCGCCCTCGCCGAAGAAGTAATTGTCCATCTGCTGCAGCAGAAATTCCTGCGCCTGCTGCGTGCCCAGGTTCAGCCGGTATTCGTTCATGAGCATCTTCATGTGCTCCACCCACATCTTCCAGGCTTCCTTGGACACATTGTCGTAGATCTTCTGCCCCAGCGGATGGCCTTCGAACGGCACTTCGTCGAGTCCTTCCATCTCGCGCTGAAACTTCACACAAAACACCTTCCGCGCGCCGGGACGAATCGCGTTATCGATCTGGTTGAAGCCGCCGCCGTGTCCGCAAGACATTCGAGTGTTCTCCTGATCCTTCAGGATACACCGTCCGTCATCCATGGCTCAGTTCCACGCCCTTGGTGCACGTATAATACTTCGCCAGCATATTCGGATTCTCCCAGGCGGGAAACGTCTCCGGATGCCGCCAATACTCGAAGAACTGCCTGGTCACCTGCGCGAAATGCGCTTCGTGCCCCACGCGATACACATCCGGAATCGTAACTCGAACCTGCCCCTTCTGTTCTTCAACCGCGATCCCCGGATACCTTCCGAGCAACTCCCCGACCCGTCTTTCCAGCGCGCCTGCCACGTTCCCGCTCTTCGGAACCACATACAGCTCCGGCCGGTATTCCTCCGCTTCGCCCTGCCGCACCTCGATATCCGACTTCGTCCCGCGATACCTTGCAAAATGCGTATCGCCCCCGGCCGCCTCCCAGCGCCACAGCACGTCCAGCTTCACGTGCACGCCGCGAAGCGCGTACGAGACCCGCGTGTTGCAGTAGTAATCGAGCGCGTCGCCGGCCGCGCCCGTCACCTGCCGGAATTGCTCCGCGGTCATGCGCGTCGGCCACCGGCTGGCCGCCCGCACCTGAACATCGCCGCAAGCGATGGCCTGCTCCGGGAACAGCGTCCATTGCGCCAGGTCCACCAGGTGCGTGCCGACATCGGCCAGCGCTTCACCCTGTTCTTGTATGTCGAAGAACCAAACCGGCCGCAGATTGGGCGCGCCGGCCACCATCTTCAAAATGTGGTGGACGCTCTCCATATAGACCGCCGGCTCCTCGATGCTGCCAGGCTCGATTTCGCCGAACACATCCGGCGTATTCACCAGCTCGCGCTGCAGGATGGACGTGATCTCATAGCGCTCGGTCATGATGTCGTACGCCAACAGTTTCTTCTGTTCCGCCGTCCGGATGGCCGCCTCCAGCTCCGGCAGATCGGACAGGCGGATGATCCACGGTTTGTCGGCCAGTACATTCAACCCGGCATCGATCGCGGCCCGGATGCGCCCGATTTTGGCGCCGTTCCGCCCCGAGAGCACCACCATATTCCCCGGCCGATCCTCCACCATCCGCTCGAGATAGTCGGACGACGCGTGAACATCCAGTTCCCACGCCGTGGGATTTTCGCGCCGCTGATTGAAACGCGCGATGCGATGGATATGCTCGGCGAGATCCCCGCCCAGCGGCGCATAGACGGCGACGCGTTTGGCCACGCCCGGGTACATCTCTTTTTGCACGAGGGCGGCATGAAAATGGCCGGGATCGAGAGTGATGATTCGAAATTCGTTCACGTCCTGTTAGCATAACGTTTTGATCTCCGTGGTTGTAGTGAACTGGAACCGCAAGGAATTGTTGCGCGCCTGCCTGCGCTCGCTCGCCTGTCAGCAGGGCGTGCCGTTCGAAACCATCGTCGTCGATAACGGCTCCTCCGATGGCTCGGCCGACATGGCGGAGCGCGAGTTCTCCGCGCGCGTCGTCCGCAACCTGGAAAATCGCGGCTTTTGCGCCGCCAACAACCAGGGAATTGCTGCGTCCGCAGGCGAGTTCATTGCGCTCCTCAACAACGACGCCGAAGCCGAACCCGGCTGGCTGGAAGCCCTGTACACGGCCTGTGCGCGGCATCCGCGGACCGGCATGGCGGCCAGTAAGATCGTGGTCTGGGAAGATCCGCAACGCATCGACAAGGTCGGCCACCTGATGTACCCCGATGGCCAGAATCGCGGGCGCGGATCTGGAGCGCTCGACCGCGGCCAGTACGACCGCGAGGAAGAGGCCCTCTGGCCGGACGGCTGCGCCTGTCTCTACCGCCGCGCCATGCTCGACCAGATCGGCGGGTTTGACGAAGATTTCTTCGCCTACGGGGACGACGCCGAGCTTGGCCTCCGCGCACGCATTGCCGGATGGACGTGCGTCTATACGCCGCGCGCCGTCGTGCGCCACCATCGCGGCTCCACTCTCGGCAAGAATTCGGCCCACCGTCTCACCCTGATCGAGCGCAATCGCGTGCTGCTCGCACTCAAGCTCTTCCCGTGGAGTCTGCTGTGGCTCAACCCCGTGTTCTTTGCGGCGCGCATCGCCGCGGGCATTTGGGCGTCGCTACGCGGATCGGGCGACACCACCTACTTTCCGGGAATTTCGGGCAAGCTGAGGATGGCCGGCGCGCTTCTCCGCGGCGATTGCCAGGCGCTGCTGCTGGCTCCGCGAATGCTGCGCAAACGCCGCCAGATCGCCCGGTTGCGGCGATTGTCAGCGAGCGATGTGCGGCGGCTGATCCTTCGCCATCGACTGCCTCTGCGGGAGGCAGCATGAGCCTCTGCGTGGTATGCGGCGCATCGGTATTCGAGCCGGTCTTTCGCGCGTCCGACCGCCTGTACCAGACTACGGCCAGGACATTTTCCGTGGTCCGCTGCGGCGCCTGCGGGCTGCTGCGCCTGGAACCGCGGCCCGAGGCGTCCGAACTTCGCGACTACTATCCAGACAACTATTGGTTCGCTCCCGACCAGACCACCGCCAGCCGCCTCGAGGAACGCTACCGCCGCCTTGTGCTCAGAGACCATGTCCGCTTCGTGGCGCGGGCCCTGGGCGAGTCCGGCGCGCGCGGCCCGTTGCTCGACGCCGGCTGCGGCGGCGGATTGTTTCTCGGCATGCTGCGCCGGCGCGGATTTCGCGTGCTGGGCCTGGATATCTCCCCGGAAGCCGCCGCCATCGCCTGGCGCCGTCAGCAAGCTCCCGCGGTCTGCGCGCGGCTGGAGGCCGCGCCGTTTCCCAAAGCCAGCCTGGCCGGCCTGACCATGTTCCACGTGCTGGAGCATCTCGAAGACCCGCGCGCCTATCTGTGCGCCGCCCGCCAACTGCTGGCATCCGACGGCCGCCTGATCGTGCAGGTGCCGAATGCCGCGTCCTGGCAGAGCCGCATCTTAGGACACAGATGGAACGGCATGGACGTGCCGCGCCACCTCTCGGATTTCCGCGACCGCGACCTGGTCAAGCTGCTGGAAGACTGCGGATTTGAGATCGTGCGCAAAAAGTATTTCTCTCTCCGCGACAATCCCGCCGGACTCGCCAGCAGCCTGGCGCCCTCGCTCGACCCCATGGCGCGCCGCGTCCGCCGAATCGCCGAAGCACCGTTCGCCCGCCTCTTGAAGGATCTGACATATGCGGCCCTGGTGACGGCGTCGCTTCCCTTCGCGATCCTGGAGGCAGCCTTCGGCGCCGGCTCCACGGTGATGATCGAGGCTCGGCCAAAGTGAAATATACCGGTATTGCCTACCGCCTGCCTCGATTCCTGCGCCGGCACGTGCTGCATTTCGAGGTGGCCATCGACGACGCCGTCGCGCAATTGGCGCACGAACTGCCCGAAGGAGCGCGCATGCTGGATGCCGGCGCGGGCGAGTGCCAATATCAGCACCATTTCACGCGCCAGCGATATTGCGGCGTCGACCTGGCCGTGGGCGACGCCCGCTGGGATTACGGCAAGCTGGATGCGCTGGCCGATCTCACCCGCCTGCCCTTCCGCGATTCCACCTTTCGCGCTGCTATACACGTCGTCACTATCGAACACCTTCGCGAGCCGGCGCTGGCGCTCCGCGAAATCGCGCGCACGCTCGAAGCCGGCGCCGTGCTGTTGGTGGCCGCACCGCAAGACTGGGAGATTCACCAGGCGCCGCACGACTATTTCCGATACACTCGCCACGGCCTGGAATACCTGTTGCAACAGGCCGGTTTCGACGCCGCCGAGATTCGTCCGGCCGGCGGCTATTTCCGGCTGCTCGCCCGCCGCCTCCTCAACGGGCTACAATTCTTTGCAGGCGGATGGCGATGGATCGGCTTTCTCCCCGCCGCGCTGCTGCTGGTTCCTCCGGGACTGATTCTGCCGTTTTTCGATGTTCTGGACCCGCACAAGAATTTCACTCTCGGCTATATCTGCGTCGCGCGCAAAAAGGGATAGAACCAAAAAAGGGACGGAACTTTGGACGGAGTCATCGTAGTCGATAAAGCCGGCGGCTGGACTTCTCACGACGTGGTGAATAAACTGCGCCGCATCGCCGATACCAAGCGGGTCGGCCACCTGGGCACGCTCGACCCCGCCGCGACAGGTGTCTTGCCGGTGGTGGTCGGCAAGGCCACGCGCCTTTCGCAGTTTTATACACGCAGCGACAAAATCTACGAAGGCGTCGTTCGCTTCGGCTGGGCCACCACCACTTACGACCTTGAAGGCGATCCGGTCGGAGAGCGCCGCGAAATGATAGTCGACGCCGCCGAACTCGAGCGCCACCTGGAGAGCTTTCGCGGCGAAGTGTGGCAGACCCCGCCTCCGGTTTCCGCCAAGCGCGTGGATGGCAAGCGCGCCTACGAGCTGGCTCGCAAGCAGGTAGCTGTTGAATTGCCGCCCGTCAAAATTTCCATTTACGAACTGGAATTGCTGGCGGTCGAGGGCCCGGCGGCGCGTCTGCGCGTGCATTGCTCCGGCGGGACGTACGTCCGCTCCATCGCCCACGATCTGGGGATGCGTATGGGCTGCGGCGCGCACTTACAGGAGCTACGCCGCCTGGCGTCGGGCGAATTCGAAATCCAGCAGGCGCGCACTATCGAACAACTGCTGTCTCTACGCGCCGATGAGCGCCTCCTGGACGCCCTGATTCCCGCGCGCGAGATGCTGCCCGCCTTCCCGGGCGTCTATGTTGACGAGGCCACGGTCCGCGAAATCCGCAACGGCCGCGACTTTCCCGCATCGCCATTCCGCGCTCATCCGGAATCGCGTCACGTCAAAGCCATTTCCCGCGAAGGCGACCTGATCGCCATCGGAGAGGCCGTCCTGCCGAACCTTTATCATCCGTTGGTAGTGCTGTAGATTCTTGTGGGGCGGGTTGTCAACCTGCGGCGGGTTGGCTACTCCTCTGCAAGCGTGCAAAAGGACTGGCCCAAGGTCCCGGCTACCGGCCCGTCAAACCAGCCCCGCGCCCATCACACTCCGACCAATTCCCGGTCCGCCGCCACCATCTCCTTCACCAGCTCCTCAAACTTCACTCGCGGCGACCACCCCAGCACGCGTCGGGCCTTTGACGCGTCTCCCTGCAGAATATTGACCTCCGCCGGACGATGCAGTTGCGGATCGTCTGTCACGTATTTTCGGTAATCCAATCCCGCTTCCGAAAACGCCGCCTCCGCGAATTCGCGTACGGAGTGCGTCTCGCCGGTGGCGATCACGTAATCGTCCGGCGAAGGCTGTTGCAGCATGGTCCACATCGCGCGCACGTAGTCGCGCGCGTGGCCCCAATCACGCTTGGCGTCCAGGTTGCCCAGCGGCAGCTTGTCGGCCCGCCCGGCTAGAATCCGCGCCACGCCGTGCGTGATCTTGCGCGTCACGAATTCGAAGCCGCGCCGCGGCGACTCGTGGTTGAACAGAATACCGCCCGAAGCGTGCAGCCCGTACGCTTCGCGATAATTCCGCGTCAGATGGAATCCGGCCACTTTGCTGATGCCGTAGGAGGAGCGCGGCTGAAAACGTGTGGTCTCGTTCTGCGGAACCTGCTCGGCTTGTCCGAACATCTCGCTCGACCCGGCGAAGTAGAACCGGCACTCCGGAACCAGGCTCCGCAGGGCCGCCAGCACGAAATGCGTCCCATTGATATTGGCCGCCAGCGTGGAGAATTCGTCGTCGAACGAATAGCTTACGAAACTCTGCGCCGCCAGGTGGTAGCATTCGTCCGGCTTCACCGCCGCCACGGTTTCATACACGCTGGCGAAGCTGTCCACCGACCCGGCGCGCAAATGCAGCCGGTTCAGGATCGGCAGCAGCCGCGAGAGCCGGTGCTCCGGGTCTTCCAGCGCCACCCGCCGCACCACGCCATGAACCTCGCAGCCGTGTTCCAACAGGAGCTCCGCCAGGTAGGAGCCGTCCTGTCCGGTGATTCCGGTGATGAGAACGCGTTTATGCGGCATGCGGATTACTCAGTGACATCCGATGCGAACCTCGTCGGGAATCTTCTCCGCGAAAATCTGCCGGCGGGCCGGTGGAAGCCATGTAGTGTACGAAATTGGCCGAGCCGCGCCCGCCCATCCGGGGATGTGGGACCGTGACGTCACATAACGTGGCTGCACTTGCGGCAGAAACTCAAAATACCATGGAGTCGCGTCCGTGCAGTGGACTTCACGGTAGGCGCCTTTGGGATTGCCGATCAGGTAATGATTGACATATCCTACCGCTTCAAGCTGCGTCAGGATGTCGTACTCGAACCCGGCGGAAATCGCCGTTCGCGGGACCCCGGCGCGCCGCAGTGCCTCCGCCGCTTCCAGCCGTGCGCGGCCGCCCGCGAATGCATCGTGGGTAATCGCAATTCCGTAGACCGTGAAGATCGCCAGCATTGCCCAACTGGCCCGGCTCAACACCCCTCGCATGTGCTGTTGAAAAAACCAAAGCAACGGAATGCCCGCCAACGCAATAAATGGGATCACGTAGCGGTCGATGGCCGGCGAGGTTGCCGCCCGCACCAGCACCACCGGCACCCATCCCGCCGTGAAAACCGCCGACAGCACCATAATGGGAACTGGCGATCGATCCGTCCTCAGGCCGGCCCTAATGGCGTCGCGGCGCGACCAGACTGCGAAGGCGCCACCGGCGCAGCACAACACCACTCCCATCGTGATCGCCTCGCCCGCGGCCGTGCCGAGCACCAAAACCGGTTCCCCGAAAACCACCACGCCCACCGGCACTGCCCCGTAGTGAGTCAGCACGTTGCCCATCAGCGGCGATTGCAACTGCGGCCAGTGAAGCCCCGCCAGCCCCACTGCCGCGACCATGCCGATAGCAGCCGCGGCAGCCCATCGCGGCACGGAGCGCAGTCCCGGCGCCACCATTCCCGCCAGAACCGGTGTCAGCATCAACGCCAGGGTGAAGATCAACTGCCCCGACAGAAGCGCTTCCGTGTGCAGCAGGGCGCTTGCCGTCACGCCTTTCAGTCCGCCCGCAATATCCTCCTTGAGCGTGTACGGCTGCGCCGCGTACCATTTGAGCGACAGCGCGATCGCCGGCGCCACCAACATCCACGCCGCTCCCGGCACGGCTGCGCCGCCTTGTCGTCGCCTTACCCACGCCAATATGGGCAGGAATAGCACCGGCGCCAGCCAGTAAATCTGCCGGTCCAGCCCGCTCAGGAACCCTGCCGACGCGACCAGGACCGCCCAGCCCGCGAAGGCTCTCGCGGTGGCCGCGTTCCAGGCCCGCACCGCTCCGTACAGACAGACTGCGAACAGAAAGAAGGCCGGCACATCCGACATGAACGACACTGTCGACGGCATGGTCAGCGGTGAAAGCATGGTCGTCAAAGCGGCGAAGGCGGCAAATCCCGGCCGCAATCCGGATTCGCGACCCAACCGGTAGATCACCGCCGCCAGCAACAACGCCAGGACGATCGTGGAAAGCCTTACCGCGAAGAACGAAAAGCCGAGAAGCTTGACGAATCCGGCCGCCCACACCAGTTGCGGAATCAGAATGACGGCCGTCCAGCCGTTGTACGCAATATGTCCCGTCTCCGCCAGGTGGCGGGCGATGTATGTATAGGACGAGTCGTCGTTCGTGCCCATTTCGAGCACTGGCCACGTAGCCGCGACTGCCGCAGCCACCAGTAGCACGCACAGCCACAGCGCGCGGTGGTCCGCGGCGCGGTTTTGCGTCTCTGGATCGGCCTTATCTGGATCGGTCATCGCCGCGTCAGGACTTCTTCCGTGCTTGCCGCTGGATCCGCCAGGGAAGCCAAAGAGATTCCCAGATCTTTCCGATCGACATTTTCGATTCGCCTTCGCGCCGCTCGTCGAATACGATCGGATGCTCCATCATCCGGCAGCCCGCGACGTGAAGAAGATACTTCATCTCCACCAGAAATGCGTACCCGTTGGACCGCGTCCCCTCCAGCGGTACTCTCTTCAACGCCTCCGGCCGCATACAAAGAAAGCCGGCCGTGGCATCATGCACGGGAAGACCGAGCACGGCGCGCACGTAAAAATTCGCGCCCCGGCTCAAGATCCGCCTGCGCAGACGCCAGTTTGCCACCCCGCCTCCCGCTACATAGCGCGATCCGACCACCACATCGCACTGCGCCAGCTTCTCCAACATCTTGCCGATCTGCGCCGGATCGTGCGAGAAATCGGCATCCATGGTCACCACCGCGCGACATTCGGGTTCGGCCAGCGCCAGCCGGAATCCGTCCCGATACGAGGCCGCGAATCCGTGATCCCGCAGCCGCTCCAGCAGCATCACTGTGCGGTGGCTGCGTTGCAACTGCCGCACGGCGTCCGAGGTGCCGTCCGGCGAATGATCGTCCACCACCAGAACATGGATTTCCGGATACAACGAAAGCAGCCTCTCTAACAGGTTGCCGATATTCGCCCGCTCGTTGAACGTCGGAATGACGATGTACGTATGGCGCTGAGCGATAGCGGCGGAATCGGCTGACTGCTGTAGCTGCGGCGAATTTATGCGCACTCTGTCCAGAATGACATAAACCGTAGGGTACACGGTCGCATTTTGCCGTCTGTCATTTTGCTCAAGCATTTTGACACCGGGCAGAGACCGGCCGCCCGTCCTCCCCTCATCACAGGGGTGATGTGGATAAACTTGGCAAGGCGATTTGGACGACATGCGGGGTGACAATTGATCCTGGCCGATTCCAGCGTCTGGATGATTATTTTCGTGGCGCCATTACCCCTCAGACGGAAAAGCTCGACGGCTGCTCGGCAGCGATTCAGTCGCGATCGGCGATTCGATCCGGACCGAAGTACTTCAGGGCTTCCCGGAGGAGCTGGACTTTAACCAGGCCAGGGGAAGGCTGATATCGCTGACCGCCGTCGAACTCGGGCCGGGGAGAACGCTGTTCAGGCGGCCAGGAATTATCGCGCGCTGCGAAAGCTCGGCGTCACCGTCCGCAAAACTATATACACCGTTATCGCGACCTGGTGCATTGAGAACGGCTGTTCCCTACTGCACGGCGACCGCGATTGCGACCCCTTCGCGAAGCGCCTCGGTCTGCGTATGAGAGGCGCCCTATCCGAGCTTCGCCCGCACATCCTCCGGCAGCGGAATCGCCCGCCGCGTCTCGCCATCCATCATCACCAGCACGATATTCCCCCGCACCCGATCCGCTCCATCCGGCCCGCGCAGCACGATATCGAGGCTCAGAGAGCTCGCACCCACAGCGCGCACCGTCAACTCCGCCGAAAGCACATCGCCCGTGTGGCTCGGCGCCAGGTAGTCCACTTCGACATGGACCGTAGGCAGACCCATGCCGCGTCCGCTGTGAACTTCGGCGAACGGGATGTCGTACTCGCGGCACCAGTCCTCCACCAGGTTGTTGAACATTTCCAGATAACGCGGGTAAAACACAATACCCGCCGGATCGCAGTGTGCGAACCGAATCAAAATTTCCGATCTGTATGGTGTCATGAAAAAAGTTGTGTCATGGGACTTCCGCCGCCTCCCGCGATATCGCCGACATCGCCCGGTCGAACTCCGCGCAGCCCCGCGTGTGCGTCTCGCCGTAGCCGCGGCGCATTTCCGGATACCGCGCTGCTTCCAGCGCCAGGACATAATTCCGCGCCGCCAGTTCGGGCACCATTTCGAGCCACTCGCGGATGCGCGCCTGCTCGCGCGCGAAGCGCAGCGTCCGACGGCGCCAGCGCCGCAGTTTCGCCAGCGCCCAAAGCCTCAGGAATCCGCCCATCGACGTCGTCTCCACCAGCATTCCGCGGTGCGTCGCCCGCTCCACCAGACCCCGCGCCCATTTCGATTCGAACAGCCGCCGGCCCAGTCCAGCCGGTAGGATGTCTGCCAGTTCGTCGGTCCGCGGATGCAGAAACTCGCGCACGCGCAGTAATTGCCCCGGTTCCAGCCGCGTCTCGCGGCATACTCGTTCCAGCCGCCCGCGCCGGATCTTCAGGTCCGCCACCCGGATCGCGTCTTCATAGCTCATCCACAACGCCAGTTGCCGCGCGGTCTCGCGCAGCAACGGAAGACCGGCCGGGCCGTAGCGCGTGTCGG
>Ga0335079_10004540_pt1 | contig 15969 bp, 16 predicted proteins | sample Lox_Sample_33_FD_206719 | JGI IMG/M metagenome (GOLD analysis project Ga0335079, IMG submission 206719) | Soil microbial communities from Loxahatchee National Wildlife Refuge, Florida, United States - Lox_Sample_3.3 | ecosystem: Environmental > Terrestrial > Soil > Wetlands | place: USA... | reverse complement strand
TGCGGCGTGAGAGCGTCGTCTTTGTCGTCGTCATGATGTTTCCTCCTGATTTCCGTGTCTTTTTGATCCTTGCCCGCCATACGCGCTACGGCTCGGGCCCGGTGGAAAGCTCGACAGAGATGCGGCGCAGCTCCTCGCCCACCTGTTTGACGCCCGCGCGCCGCAGCTGCTCGCTGAGGCCGACCGCGACCACCGCGTGGGAAACGCTGCCGTCGCTCGTCACCGGTGCGGCGATGATGGTGACGCCGCCGATGTAGTTACCCTCGTCGACCGCGTAGCCGACGCGCCTCGCGCTCTCGATGTCGGCGCGCCACTGCTCCAATTTCGGCGCATTGTCCCAGCGCAGGGCGTGGAACCGCCGCTCGATCTCGCTCCAGGGCAGGCGGCTATGAGCGGCGATGCAGCGACCGGTCGCGCTGATCAGCGCCGGAAATCGGCTGCCGATTTCGGAGTGAAGATGCAAGCCCTGTCCCGCGCGGGATATCGCGACGACGACGATATGGTCGAGGCCGACCACCTGGACGCCAATGGCCGTGACGCTATAGCGCCGAGCCAAGCCATCGACGGCCGGCTGTGCCCGCTCGGCGAAGCTGTTGCGGCGCAGCGCGCTGCGCGCCAGGCTGATGATCCCGACATGGAGGCTGTAGCGCTTCGTCTGCGGATCGAAGGCGATGAGCTCCTCCGCCACCAGCACACGGAGGATGTGCAGGCAGGTGCTGGGGACGAGGCCCAGCGCGCGCGCAATCGAATTGACCCCGAGCGGCGCCTCGCTCTTGCCAAGCAGACGAAGAATGGCGATCGCGCGCGTCACGGCGGGCACTTGGCGCTCGCGGCGTCGCGGCGGCGCCTTGCGTCGCGCCGGCTCGGCCTTGGGTCGCGGCCCCTTGAGCACCATCGTCGGCGATCCCTCCGAAAGTTATTGTCCTAATACAATGACATGCGCCTATTGACAATGACGGTTTACCCATGATCGGATGCCCGCGCAAGCGCAAAGGTGAAGCACCCCGATGCCGGATCCGAAGCTGACGGAATTTGCGGACTACGCCGACGCCCAGCGCGAATTCTCGATGGCCCGGCTCTGGGAGCTGTTCGACGGCGATCGCGACGGGCTGAACATCGCGCATGAATGCATCGACCGGCATGCGTCGCAGGCGGATCGCGTCGCGGTCCGCATCGCTCATGCCGACGGCCGCGATGAGAGCCTCACCTTCCGCGAGATTGCCGAGCGGTCATCGCAGTTCGCGCATTGGCTTGTCGCCCGAGGCATCGGAGCCGGTGATCGCGTGGCGATCATGCTGGAGCCCTCCCTGCCCTTCTATGCGGCGATGTTCGGCGCGATCAAGCGCGGCGCCATTGCCGTGCCCCTCTTCACGCTGTTCGGGCCGGACGGGCTCCGGCTCCGGCTCGACGATTGCGCGCCGCGCCTTCTCGTCACCAATGCCGAAAAGGCGCCGATGGCGCGCGAGGTCGGCGGGCTCGAGGTCGCGGTTGCGGACGAAATCCTGCAGCACGAGCTCGGCCGTTATCCCGGCGAGTACCGCACGGCCACGCAGCCGGACGACCTCGCCGTCTTCCAATACACCTCCGGCACCACGCGCGAGGTTCCCGCTGCGGTCCGGCATACGCATCGGGCGATCGTCGTGCTCATGATCGCCGCGCTCTACGGCACCGGCATCCGACCGGGAGACGTCTATTTTTGCCCATCTTCGCCAGCCTGGGGACATGGGCTGTGGCATGGCACCCTGGCGCCGCTCGCGCTCGGGGTTACCACCGGCGCCTATGCCGGAAAATTCGACCCGGTCCGGCTGCTGCGCGCCTTAGCGGATTATGGCGTCACCAATCTTTCGGCGGCGTCGACGCATTATCGGATGATGAAGGGATCCGGGGCGGCCGGGAATTTTCGCTACGCCATCCGCAAACTCTCTTACACCGGCGAGCCGATCGACAGCGCGACGCTCGACTTCGTCGATGCGACGTTCAAGGTGCCTGCGTGCAGCATGTACGGTACGACGGAGGTCGGCGTCATCCTCGCGAACTACCCGGGCGCCGGGGACTTCCTCGTCAAGCCCGGCTCGCTCGGCAAGCCGGTGCCGGGCACGCGCGTGGAGGTGCAGCGCGCCGATGGGACCCCGACATCGCCAACAGAGATCGGCGAGATCAAAGTCTGGCGGCGGGGCGCGTGGTTCCCGACGAAGGATCTCGGCTATGTCGATGCGGACGGATATTTCTACCATGCGGGCCGCGCCGACGATGTGATCATCTCCGCGGGGTGGACCATGAGCGCGGTCGAGATCGAGAACGTTCTCCTGCGCCATCCGGAGGTGCGCGAAGCGGCGGTCATCGGCGTTGCCGACCGCGTGCGCGGCCAAGTGGTCAAGGCGTTCATCGTGAGCCCGCGCCCGGGCGATGACGGCTTCGTCCGCGAGCTGCAGGAATTCACGCGCAACCGCCTCAGCCAGCACGAATATCCGCGTCAGATCGCCTTCGTTGCCGAGCTGCCCAAAACGCCGGCGGGCAAGGTCAACCGCAAGGCGTTGCGCGACCGCGAAGGGCTGGACGGCACCGCCGCCGGCTGAAGTGCCATAGAGGGAGAACGTCATGAGCCAAGCTGCCCGATTGTTTCCGAAGATCACCGAGCGCGGACTCGACGAATTGCGCGAGCGTATCGGGATCAAGATCGAGGACACGCTCGAGCCCTGGTGTCATGAAGCGACGCGCGACAACATCCGGCACTACGCCCACGGCATCGGCGACGACAATCCGCTGTGGTGCGACCCTGAATATGCGGCTGGCACCAAGTACGGCGACGTCATCGCGCTGCCGAGTTTTCTATTTGCCTGCAGCCGCATCATCTCGGGCTATGTGGGCGGCCTTCCCGGCGTCCACGCCATGTGGGCCGGCGCCGATTGGCAATGGCACCACACCGTCAAGCGCAACGACGCGATCACGACCGAGGCATGGCTCAAAGACCTCATCGAGCACGAGACCAAGTTCGCCGGCCGCGCGGTTCAGCAGATCTACCACGTCAATTTCTACAACCAGAAAGGCACGAAGGTCGCGGAAGCCGACAGCTGGTGCTTCCGCACCGACCGTGATCAGGCACGCGAAGAGGGTACCAAATACACCGAGCTCAAATCGAAGCCGCCGCGGCGCTACACGGATGAGGAGCTCGCTCGCCTCTACAAGCTTTATGCCGGCGAGGAGGTGCGCCGAGGCACGCCGCGCCGTTGGCAAACCGTGGCGAGCGGCGACCCGCTGCCGACCATGGCCAAAGGGCCGATGACCGTGACCGGATTCATCGCCTTCGCCCAGGGCTGGGGCGGTCTCTACATTCGCGCCAACAAGCTCGCTTGGAAGCAGATCCACCGCCATCCCGGCCTCGGCATCAAGAACCGCTTCGGCATTCCGGATTGCCCCGAGCGTGTCCATTGGGAGAACGACTTCGCGACCATGGTGGGAGCGCCGGGCGCCTACGATTACGGGCCCGAGCGTTGCTCCTGGCTGACGCATCACCTCACCAACTGGATGGGTGATGACGGGTTCCTGCGTCGCGCCCACTGCAAGATCCGGCGCCACAATCCCGAGGGCGATCTGCTCGTCATCGATGGAAAGGTCACGCGTAAATATATCGAGGACGGGCGGCATCTGGTGGACATCGAACAAGAGGCGCGCAATCAGGACGGCGAACTGTCCGTCATCGGCGGTGGGACGGTGGAACTGCCATCGGCGGGTTGACCACGGCGAGCATCGCCGCGAGGACTACTCCCAACTGTCATCGAGTTCCGATAGGTTCTCCGCGGCCACCCCCTGGAGCGACCCTGCCGCCATGACCCCTTCGGACAGCGATACCAGCCCCGAGCTCAGTCGCCGCAAGCTGCTCGCCGCCGCCGGCATCGCCGCGGTCGCGGCCCCCTTGATCGGAACCGGAGACGCCGAAGCCGCCGCCGCGACAGGTCTGCCGCCTGACCCCATGGCAACGCACCCGGTCGCGGGACTGCACCTGCAGTTCGGCGCGGACGCGTCCTCGGAAATGGTGGTGTCCTGGCACACGCTGCAGCCGGTGCACCGTCCCCGCGTCGTCCTCGGGCGGCTCGATGGCCGGCTCGAGCATACCGTGGATGCCAAAGCGACCAGCTACACCGATGCCAAGTCGCGCCAGGTCGTCTACGCCTATCACGCCAGGCTCGCCGGACTGCAGGCCGACTCCGGCTACCTCTATGGCGCCCTCCATGACGGCGCCGCGCCGGAGTTCGGCACGTTTCGCACCTCGCCGCGGGGCCGGGCGCCATTCACCTTCACCAGTTTCGGGGATCAGGGCACGCCCACCCTGGGCAAGACCTACCAGCCGCCTGAGGGCGTGACGCTCGCCCACCCGCTCTATATCAACGACAATCTCGGCTCGCCGGCGGCCGCCGACACGACGCTCGGCGTGGAGCGGCTGCGGCCTCTGTTCCACCTGTTCAACGGCGATCTCTGTTACGCCAATCTCGCCGAGGATCGGGTGCGCACCTGGTGGGATTTCTGGGAGAACAACAGCCGCAGCGCCCGCAACCGTCCCTGGATGCCGTCGCCCGGCAACCACGAGAACGAGTTGGGCAACGGACCGATCGGCTACCAGGCCTATCAGACCTACTTCTCCTTGCCGCCCGCGGCCGGCCAGACCGACGTGACGCGGGGGCTCTGGTATGCCTTTACCGCCGGCTCGATGCGCGTGATCAGCATCGCCAATGACGACATTGTCTACCAGGACGGCGGCAATTCCTACGTTCGCGGCTATTCATCCGGCGCTCAGAAGGCCTGGCTGGAAAAGGAGCTGGCCGCGGCGCGGCGTGATCACAACGTCGACTGGATCGTGGTGTGCATGCACCAGGTCGCCATCTCGACGGTCGACAAGTTCAACGGCGCCGATCTCGGCATCCGCCAGGAATGGATGCCGTTGTTCGATCAGTACGGCGTCGACCTCGTGGTGTGCGGGCATGAGCACCATTACGAGCGCTCGCATCCGCTCCGTGGCCGGCAGGCGAACGCCACCCTGACGCCGATCCCTGTGGCCACCGCCACCGACGTGATCGATACGACCAAGGGAACCGTGCACATGGTCATCGGCGGCGGCGGAACGTCGGTGCCGTCGAACCAGCTATTCTTCGATCCGCCGGCCTGCCGGGTCATCACCGCCGTCGGCGAACGCGACGCCGCGACCGGCAAGCGTCCGCCGATCTACGTGCACGAGGAGGCGCCGTGGTCCGCCGTGCGCAACGCTGCGCATGCCTACGGCTTCGCCGCCTTCACCCTCGATCCGGGCGCGCATCGCGGCGATTTCACCACGATCAAAGTCACCTATTACGACGTGGTGGGGACCGACGGCCACGTGGTCCCGTTCGAAAGCTTTACCCTGCGCCGCCCCCGCCGCGACTAGACGTTGATTCCACAACCAACGACGCGCGGCTCAGCGCGATCGTGCTGCGTTCATCGCGGCGGCGGCGGAGGCGGCGGCAGAGACGCCGCGGGCGGCGCGAAGCCCGCCACTTGGTTGCCGTGCGCGTACATGCATTGCGCATAGGCGTTGTCGAAGATCTGTTGCGCGGTGAGAGTGCCACGCTGGGCCTGGCTCGAGCCCGACATCGTGCCGCCCAGCGCCCCGCCGGCGGCGCCGATTGCTGCACCCCGACCGCCGCCGATGGCAGCACCCAACCCAGCGCCGAGCACGGTGCCGAGCACTGCGCTGCCTATTTGCTGGTTGTTCCCGGCTTGCGCGACGCCGGCGCTCTGCTGCTGCGCGAATTGGCGGCAGAACGCGTCGTCCTGCTGGAACGCGGCAAAAGGCTTGTTCGGCCCCGGCATCACCCCGCCGCGTGGCCCCATGGGCTGCTGCGCGCAGCCCGACACAAATGCGAGCGCCGCGACGGCGCCGACGATTGGCTTGCTATGCTTCACGACACCCTCCGCATCATGAGGCCGGCATGGCCGGAAGCTGGCGCCAGCCGCGGTTGCACCGCTCTGAATTCGCTGCCATCGCGGAGTATCTCAAGAAGTGTGAACGGCAGCCACGGCTGCCCGTTCATCGGCATCGCGGGCGCACGGGCGATGACGAGGCCGGCGCGCATGCAATCGCATTGCGCTCACTGCCATATTGCCGACGAGCACACTTCGTGGTCCAAGCCGGTCGTGTAAAAGTTGAGGCAAAATTTGATGTCCTTCTTGTCGGTACTCGCGATCCAGTAGCTCCCAGCCCAATCAACCATCGATGTAGCTCCCGTTGGGATCTCCCGGTTCCACCCGCTGCGAATCCGGCTCACGCGCGTCGCCGGGGTCGAGCCGGCCTGCGGCGTCGCCGGGGTTGAGCCTGCTTGCGGCGGCGCCTGCTGAAAATCACCGGACGCCGGGGCCTGTCCCAGGGCGATCGCATAGGCTCCTCGGGGGAGGTTGGGCAATTTGAGTCGCTGGCACACCACTCGACCCGGCTGGTCCGGTCCCACCGACTGGGCCATGCAGCGATAGGCTTCCATGGTCGAACGATCGAAATACATCGCCGCCGCTTCGCAGCTGGCCGAAGCGGACTGGCCGGTGGCGCCAAGACAATTCGCGCCCAAAGATTCGATCGCCCAGGACGGCGCTTCGGCGTGAGCGCCGGATGCGCCGAAAAGTGCGACCGCGATCAACGACATCGATGCGGATATCGCTCGCCTAGCATGCGAATTCATGGTCGTCCTCCTTCCCTGGCGGCAGCCCGCCCGCCGCTTCAGCACTTTCGCGACCAACAGACCCTTTCTCGATGGAGCGGACTTCTACCGTAGATCAATCAGCCAACGGCGCTTGAGAATTCTCGCGAGGGCCAGAGCTCGGCACGCCGCACGCCCGCTCGCCGTTCGCCGGAACGATTACGGATTCGCGGCGTTGGGCAGCGCGCGGCATCACCGTCCGCGCAAGCGAATACACATCGGCGCGGCGAGCCCGGCGATCTTGATCGGGCCGAGCATCACATCGTTCCGGGAGGACAGACATGAGCAACCTCGTCGTCTTCGACTTTGACGGCATCCACACTGCTGATGAAGTGCTGAACAAGCTTCGCTCAATGCAAAAAGAATATCTGATTGATTTGGAAGATGCGTGCGTGGTGGAGCGGGACAAAGCCGGCAAGGTCTTCATCAAGCAGGCTGTCAATCTCACCGCGGTCGGCGCCGTCGCGGGTGGCAGCAGAGGCATGCTGTTGGGCGCTCTGGTCGGGCTGCTTTTCTTGAACCCGCTTGTCGGGATAGCGATTGGCGGCATCACCGGCGCAGGCTTCGGTGCCTTGTCGGGATCACTGGCCGATTACGGCATCCGCGATGATTTTGTCCGAAAGATCGGTGAGACAATTCCCGCAGGATCATCCGCGCTGTTCGTGCTTTTCCGGAGCGTCACGGAAGACAAGGTTCTTCCCGAAATTGCGTCGTACAAGCCCCGGATTCTGAAGACGTCGCTCTCGAATGAAGCGGAGACGAAGCTGAGGACGGCGTTGAGCAAGGCCGCATAGCGGCGGCATCTCAGAAGGACCCGTAGAAAGAGCCGAGCACGATGATGACGACGAGCGAGATGATCGGCCCGAGCATCCCGACGAAGATGATGTCGCGATAGCTCTCGCGATGCGTCGAGCCGCAGATGGCCAGCAGCGTGACGACCGCGCCATTATGCGGCAGGGTGTCAAGCGTGCCTGACCCGATCACCGCGACGCGATGAAGCACCCCGGGGTCGAGCCCGATCTCGGCTGCGCGCGACATATAGGTAGCACCCAGCACATCGAGCGCGATCGTGAGGCCGCCCGATGCCGAGCCGGTAAGCGCGGCGAGCACATTGATCGCGACCGAAAGCGAAACGAGCGGCCCGCCGCCGATGCCGAGCACGGCATCGCGCACGACGGCAAAGGCGGGCATCGCCGCCACCACGGCGCCGAAGCCGACGAGGCTCGCTACGCTGACGGCCGGCAGGACCGAGGCGTTGACGCCTGCATCGATGCTCTTGCGCAGCTGGGGAATGCGGCGACGGTTGACCGCGAAAACCGTTGCGATGCCGCACGCCAGGGCTGTCACCACGGACCACACGCCACCCACGGCGGAGAGTGACGTTTCGCCCCAGTTCGGCTCGGCAAGAAAGCGGGTGTCTTGCGCGGGCAGAACGAACAGCGACATGGCGAGATTGACGCCGATCACGACCACCAGCGGCAGGATTGCGAGCATCGCCGGCGGCGGCGTGGCCGCGATCTCTCCATGGACGATCTCCGCAGGATCGAATTCGTGGGCCATGGTGGCCCGCGCGCGCAGACTTTCGTCATCGGCAACCTCTCCGGGCGAGACGGGCGCGCCATCGCCGAAGCTTTCCCCGCCGCGCCGCGCAGCCTTCGCCGCGCGGCCGAGCCACCACAGACCGAAGCCGAGCATGATCACCGATGCCACCGCGCCGAGGCCGGGCGCGGCGAAGGGTGTGGTGCCGAAGAACGGCATCGGAATGGCGTTCTGGATGGAAGGCGTCCCCGGCAATGCCGACATGGTGAAGGTGGAGGTGCCGAGTATGATCGCGGCCGGCATCAGGCGCCGCGGAATATTGGCAGACCGGAACAGCTTCAACGCCATCGGCGCCAGCACGAAGAAGGCGACGAAAAGGTTGACGCCGCCATAGGTGACGATCGCGCCGGCAAGCACGACGGCAAGAATGGCGCGCCGCGGCGTAAGCAGCCTTATCATGAGCTCGGCGATGGCGGTGACGGAGCCGCTGTCCTCCATCAGCTTGCCGAACAAGGCACCGAGCAGGAAAAGCGGGAAGAACTGGGCGAGGAACGTCCCGGCGCCGCCCATGAAGGTCTGGGTCCAATGGGCAAGCAACGGCTCATGGCCGAAAAACGCCACGACCATGGCGGCGAGCGGCGCCAGCAGAAGCACGCTCCAGCCGCGGAAGGCGAGCCCCATCAGCAGGCCGAGCCCGAGCAGGATGCCGATCAGACCGAGCAGGGTCATAGGCTCAGCATTCCGCCAGCAGCAGGTCGATATCGGCGGTCGACCTTACGCCGATATCATCCGCGTAGGCGGCGAGAAATTCCTCCGCACTGCGGCGGCCCTCGGCCTTTAGCATCATCAGGAACTCGCGCTCGGCATTGAATTTCGACGACGCACCGAATTGCGCCAGCCGGTCGGTCATGATCCTGTGCATGCGCATCTCCGCCCAGCGCGCGCCCTCGCCATGCCCGGGATCAACCACTTGGCGCAGCAAAGCGATCATGCGCAGCTCCTTCATCAGCGGGGAGTTGAAGGAAATTTCGTTGAGGCGGTCGAGAATCTCATTCGCCGTGCGCGGCGTGTCCGACCGCTCGCGGGGATTGATCTGCACCAGGATCGTGTCGTGCGCATCGCCTTCGCGCACCAGCGGCGTGATGGTCGGATTGCCGGCATAGCCGCCGTCCCAGTAGGCCGCGCCGTCGATCTCGATGGCGTGAAACAGCGTCGGCAGGCAGGCCGAGGCGAGGAGAACTTCGGGCGTGATCTCAGCGTTGCGGAAGATGCGGCCGCGCCCCGTGTGCACATTGGTCGCGGTGACGAAAAGCTTGATGGGCGAGTCCGCGAGATGATCGAAATCGACGGACTCCGACAGGATCGTGCGCAGGGGATTGAGCCCGAAGGGATTGAGATCATAGGGCGAAAACAAGCGCGCCATCATCTCCATGGCGATGTAGGCGGGCGCGGTGTCCATCGTCCAGCGGCCCATCAGCCGATCGATCGGCGAGCGCTGCAGCGGGCTGAAGGCGGCGGCCTGCGCCACGCGCTGCCAATAGGCATCAAGCGCCGCGCGCGCGCCCCCGGCGGCGCCGTGCGCCCATCCATGGGCGAGCACCGCCGCATTCATTGCCCCCGCCGAAGTGCCGGAGATCGCCGCGATCTGAAGCCACGGCTCCTCCAGGAGCCGGTCGAGCACGCCCCAGGTGAAGGCGCCATGAGACCCGCCGCCTTGCAGGGCTAGGTCTATCGGGACCGTGTGCCTCTCGGCCATGCCTCACGCCCCCTAAGACGATGCGGGAAAAATAGCTGCGGCGAGTCCTTCTAGCTACGCACGGCGGCGCCAGACCGCGCAAGCGCCACCTGCAAGCAATCCGGTATCTCCGAGAACGATAGCGTGCGACGCGTCCAAATCGTGGCGGTTCCTTAGCATGACGCTCGCCGGCGGCGGGAAAACGTCGATCCGAGCGAGCCCGCGATCCTCTGTGACCTCAGTCACTGCTGCGAAGGGTTTTCATGCGCACGTCCTGGTCCATGAGGAATGCGCCATGAAAGCTTACACGCTTCTTGCTCTGGCCGTCATTGCCATCGGGCTTGCCGCGTGCGCCCCGGTTGGCCCGAAGGGACTGAGCGCCGCGACCGTGCCAATTCCTGCCGACCGGGCACGCGTGTACGTCTACCGCGATCTCAATCCCTATGACACGACGGAATGGACAGCCGTGTCGCTCAATGGCCAGAAGATAGGCAACAACGCCCCCGGCACCGTGTTCTATCGTGACGTCCTGCCCGGCACTTACGAGATCGAGGTCCGGAGCGATCTGCCTTATCCCAATCAGTTCAGGACCGTGACGCTCGCGCCAGGCAGCACCGTATTCGCCAAGATCCAGCAGGTCCGGCATTGGGGCACAACGTTCGGAGGGGGCGGAGAGACGTTTGTCGTCACCATCGTCGACCCGGCGACGGGCCATCGCGAGATCGGCGGGCTCCTCTGGCAGGAGACGTTATGGTGAGCCTGCCGACCTCGCTGCCGCCGCCCACCGCATCCGCTCGCGCTCGGGGCGTATCAGCGCCATCCCAATGATGCCGCCCGTAAGCATGATGAAGCCGCAGATCATGAAACCGGTGTTGAAGCCGTCGAGCGGCGTCACCGCCCGCTCGAGCACACGGCCCATGACGTAGGGCGCGAGGAGCCCGGCCGAAGTGCTGATGGCGGTGCCGATGGCGAGCAGCGCGCCGCGCTGCGCCGTCGGCGTGATCTCTGCGACGACGGCATTGCCGATGACGTAGATGAACGAGGGCAGCGCTACTCCGATCGTGGTCAAGGCGATCTTCAGGGAGGCGTTCGCCACATCGGGCATGATCGCCAATGCTGCGCCGCCCAGTGCGACGCAGGCGCCCCCAAGCAGGCCGCGCGCCGCCCGGCTCGACACGCCGTGCGCCAGGAGTTGCTGGGAAAGCCAGCCGGCGGCGATCACCACGACGACGCTGGTAGCGGCCGGAAGCGCGCCCAGCAGGCCGATCGAGCCCTGCGCAAAGCCCAACCCTTTGATCAGGAATGCCCCCTGCCAGGAAAGGGCTTGCGACAAGCCCCAATAGGCACCGAACCCCGCGCACCAGCTCGCCAGGATCGTCGGGCTGAACAGCAGCTTCGTGTAGGCGACCCGTTCGGCGCTCGGCGTCCCTTCCCTTGCCGCCGCCGCGGTTAGCGGTCCTTCGCCGCCGAGTGCCAGCCACGCCGCCACCCAGGCGAGGCCGACGAAGCCCAACACGCCAAAAGCCCAGTGCCAGGAATAATGGACGATGACCCGGTTGAGGAGCGGCAGTGCCACCATGATGCCGACGCCACCCCCTTGCACCAGGATTGCGGTCGGCAGCGTGCGCAGCTCGTCGGGAAACCATTTGTAGGCCGCGTGCAGCGCCACCGGATAGGCCGGTCCCTCGCCGGCGCCGAGAGCAACCCGGCAGGCAAGGAGGGTCGTGAACCCGACCGTCCCGAGCATCGGGAACTGGGTCAGGGCCCAGACGATAGCCAAGACCAGCAGCACCCAGCGCGTTTGCACTCGATTGGCAATGAAACCGGTAACCACCGCCGAAGCCGAGAAGAGCAGGAAAAAGCTCGAACCGATGAGCCCGAACTCGCTCGGACTGAGCTTCAATTCCTGCATGATCGGAACCGCGGCGATCCCGATCACCGCCTTGTCGGCGAAGTTGATGACCGCGAAGAGGAACAACAGAGCGATGATCAGCCAAGCCTTGCTCCGGTCCGCTTCACGGATGCCGCTCAGCCTGTCCGCGCTTGTAAGCTCGGGATTTCGGACGCTCATGCCGCTCGACCATTGTCGAAGGAGGCTCCTACTAAAATACGCACTTCAACAATCGGAGTCACTATGATTGCAATCACAGGCGTGTTACCGTTCCGCCAAACGACCAAGCGAGAGCCGATTCGATGCCGATGTCCGCGCCGTATGACATGCGATGCCCGATCGCACGCACGCTCGACATCATTGGCGAGCGCTGGACGATGCTGATCTTGCGCGATCTCGTCGTCAGCGGGCCACGGAAGTTTCAGGATTTTGAGCATTCGCTCCACGGCATCAGCCCCAACACCTTGTCGACGCGACTGAAGCGTCTCGAAGAATCGGGCATCGTCGAACGCCGCTTTTACGCGCAACATCCGCCGCGCGCGGAATACGTACTGACCGAACAGGGCAAGGAGTTGCGTCCTGTGCTGCGCGCACTACGCGAATGGGGGCAGCGCCACACCAGATACTGAGGCTCCGCCCCCGATCGACGGACGGGGCTGCCCTCTGCCTACAAGACCGCTTCGGCAACGACGCGCAATGCTTCGGTGGTTGCGCCGCCCAGCAAGATCGACCCGACCTCGTTCCGCTTCGCCGCCGCCTTCCAGGCCTGGAGGCGGTCCTTGATCCGATCGGCGCTGCCGACAAGCGACGTCTCGTCGATGAGCCGATCGGGGACCGACGCTATCGCCTCGTCGCGCCGACCCGCTAGATAGGCGTCCTGGATCCGGACCGCCGCCTCCTCGTAGCCGAGACGCTTGATGAAATCATTGTAGAAGTTCTTGCCGCGCGCCCCCATGCCGCCGACGTAGAGCGCGATGTCGGGCTTCAGGGCATCGCGGCAGGCCTGCAGATCATCGCCCATCCTGATGCGGACAAAGGGGGCGATGTCGAAATCCGCGAGGCTCTTGCTGCCGGCCGCCTTGCCCATCCCCTCCAACACCGGTTCGGTCACGATTTTCGGGTTCTCCGGCGACATGAAGATCGGCAGCGCCCCGTCGGCGATCTCGCCCGAGGTCCGCAATCCGGCGGGCGTGATCGACGCGGTATAGATCTTCAGGTTCGGATCGGCATGCAGGATGCTCTTCAGCGGCTTGCCGAGACCCGTGGCGCCAGCCCCCCGATAGGGGATCTGGTAGATTTCACCATCGTGCTCCAAGGGCGCTTCCCGCTTCAGGATCTTGCGCACGATCGCGATGTATTCGCGCATCCGCGTCAACGGCTTGCCGAAGGGTGCGCCGTGCCAGCCCTCGACGACCTGGGGGCCGGACGTTCCGACGCCGAGAAGGAAGCGATTGTCGGACAGCGCCTGCAGCGTCATCGCCGTCATCGCGCAACAGGCGGGCGTGCGCGCCGGTATCTGCATGATGCCGGTTCCGACCTTGATGCGCGTCGTCTTGGAAAGGATCCAAGCCGCCGGCGTAACGGCGTCAGTCCCGTAGGCCTCGCTGGTCCAGGCCGAGTGGTAGCCGAGCCGTTCCGCCTCGAGCACCTGTTGCAGATCCGGGCCCGTCGGCGCACCGGAATAACGCAGAAGCATGCCAAGTCGCATCGAACCGTCCTCCCAGGATCTCGCCGACCGTCGCCTCGATGAGGGGCGGGGTCGCGTCGTTTAGGTCAGGGCCGGGTCCGTTGCTTGGTACGACCCTGCATCGTCAGCCCGCCCGGCAAATTGATCGATGATCATACCAGGATAATCGCACCGCGAAAGAATGCATGGGCGTAAGATTGGCGGTCAGGGCCGGGGGCAGCAAAATCCATCTCGACTCTTTATGCGCAAAGGGTCATTTGATGGGTACCCAGCCGCCACGGGCTCACCAACGGGGAGTTCGTCGGGTGAGGGGGAGGTTCGTGACATGAGAGAAGATGACGTCGCCGAGGTCGCCCGGACGATGCTCCGGCACTACGGGGAGCGCGCGCACGAGCTGATGCAGGACCGCGCGCGCAACTGCCGCCGGCACGATGAGCAGGCGAGTGCCGCCTACTGGGATGGGGTGGCGCAAGAGGTGCGGCGGATCAGGGGCTTGCACGTGCCCGCGTATGAAGGCACCAAGGCATCCGGAGAGGTGAGCGGCTGAGCCGGCATCATATTGATACGCCCTCGGATCAGCGTCGCCAGAGGCCAGCATGACCGTCATCGAGGAAATCGTCGAGAAAGCCAGGGGCTTGTCTGCCGCCGGCAAGAGACCCCATGAGGTGATCGAGGCGGTGCTCGATTTGGGGCACGCCGCCGGGTTCACCGTCATCGGCGAGACGATCACCAACGGCCGACTTGGTCTTGATTTCCACAACGGTGAGGCCGTCGAGTTCGACGGCACCGAGTGGCACTACAAACGCGTTTGATAAGGCGGCGCCGACGCGACGGGATCAAGACCGAACTTCCTTCGGTACAATCGACATATTCTGGTTCTGCGAAGGGTTCGCCGCCATCACGTTGCATCCAAGCGCCAGAACACCTATCTATAATGTCACGGGTCGCACAACGAACCTTTCTCCAAGCGAGGTCTCGAGACGAGCGGCAACCAAGCAGCCGGTAAGACCGGCGGGCTGGGATGGCGTTGCGACGCCGCTCTGCAATTGAAGGGTTCTTCGATGCCGCAAGACTTGAGTTATGAAGGCATCGCACTCCTGACTTCGGTAGGCGTGCTCGTCATCATCATCGTCGGGCTCGAGATCTTCGGAATTCTAAGGAAGAAGTAGCGACCACTTCGACGAAGAGCCGCGCTACACGCGGCGTTCCCACGCGCCGCCGGCAAGCGCTGCCGCGATCGTTCCGCCGAAGACCAACAGTCCCAGCGCGACCATCAGGAACAGTCCCGACGGCCCAGCGCCGACCAGGCGGAACGCCACCCAGCCGCCGCCTGCCGCAAGCAGGATGCGCAGCACGCCGGCGGTGAACGGCCAGGCCATGCGCCCCGCGCCCTGCGAGCTGAAATAGAGCGCCATGCCGCCGCCAAAGGCGCCGTAGAGCGGCGCTACCCGGTGGAGATAGAGCGTGCCGATGGCGATTGCTTCCGGCGTGCGGTCGAAGAGGCCGATCCAGGCTGCGGGAAAGAGCGCGGCGGCAAGGCCGATCGCTTCGGTCATGGCGAAGGCGAGCGCCGCGCCCGTCCACGCGATGCGCTGCGCCCGCTCGACCTGCCCCGCGCCGATATTGGTGCCGACCATGGCGACGAGCGGCGCGCCCAGCCCGAAGACCAGCGGGATCAGCAGGTATTCGAGCCGCGAGCCGATGCCGTAGCCGGCGATGGCCGCGGCGCCGAAGCTGCCGATCATCGCGGTGACCAGCACGATGGTGAGGTTGGTCAGCACGGTATTGGCGGCGGCGATGCCGCCGACGCGGAGGATCTCGCCGATGGCGCGCCAATCCGGCCGGAAGAGCCGCCAGCGGAAGCGCACCAGGCTGCGCCCGGCAGCGATGTAAAGGGCGAGCGCAAGGCTGCCGGCGCCGTAGGTGATCAGCACCGCCACCGCGCCGCCCGCGACTTCGAGCCGCGGAAACGGCGGCCAGCCGACGATCAGTGCCGGCGACAGCACGAGCAGCGCCAGCGTTCCGGCACAAGTGACCAGCGCCGGGACCAGCATGTTGCCGGTGCCGCGAATGACGCTGCTGAGTGAGTTGAGCAGCCAGAGCAGCGGCGCGCCGAGGAAGAGCGTATTGGAATAGCGCAGCGCCGCGGCCAGCACCGGCGCATCGTTGCCGCCCATGGCGCGGTAGAGCGCCGGACCGAAAGCGAGCGCCGCCACGCCGAACACCACGCCCAGCATCAGTGCGATCAGCACGGCCTGCATGACCAGGACCTCCGCCTCTTCGCGCCGGCCGCCGCCGAGCGCCCGGGCGATCGCCGAGGAGATGCCGCCGCCGATGGCGCCGCCCGACATCATCTGCATCAGCATCAGCACCGGGAAGACGAGCGCCACGCCCGCGA
>Ga0335079_10004537_pt1 | contig 15970 bp, 12 predicted proteins | sample Lox_Sample_33_FD_206719 | JGI IMG/M metagenome (GOLD analysis project Ga0335079, IMG submission 206719) | Soil microbial communities from Loxahatchee National Wildlife Refuge, Florida, United States - Lox_Sample_3.3 | ecosystem: Environmental > Terrestrial > Soil > Wetlands | place: USA... | reverse complement strand
CAGCGGTCCATGTCTGCGCCACGCAACTCGGACTACAGAACGGCAGGTGGTCGGGACAAATTGTGGGCGCCGCCATGTACGGAAGAGCGAAGGCACAGGCGATCCGCCAGCTCGAAAAAGATTGGCGCCTGGACCTTGCGCAATGCAGCGCGTACGGCGACAGCGCGAACGACCGTTGGATGCTCGAAAGCGTCGGGAGGCCTTACGCCGTGAATCCCTCAAGAGGGCTGCGCCGAATCGCGCGCCTGTACCATTGGCCAGTCATTGTTTGGCGCGATGGCGCTACGCTCTCCGGTAAAAACACGCGAAACTGCTCTTTAGGCGTCCCGGTCGAGGACAGGGGCGCCTTCCCGGACCACACTATCGCGCCGAAGGTGCGGGAGGTCGCGGGATGAGCGCAAAAGAAAAGTTGCGGTTCGCCGCGGAACAACGCGCGGGCGCCTGGTGCGCAGGAGAAACGGTGGCGGACTATTCAAACGAGAGCGCGGTCAGCGCGGAGAAGTCCATCGCGCTCGAAGGCAGCCTCCGCCGCCTGAAGCGCGAATTGGCGCTTGCGTGGGCTGCTTGCGGCGCGTTCGAGTGGATCGCCTTCGGTTATCTAGCCTTTTCCAGCGCACTGGTCGCCGCATTTGCGGAGAATCTCGCCCATCCTCTGCGGCTGATCGCCGCGCAAGCCTTCGTTGCGGGAATCATCCTCATGCTTTGCCGCATCGGCGCGCGCTCTGAAGAAAGAGCGCGTGCCGCAGGACGTGGACTCGCGGCGCGCTTCTGGCGCTTCTGGCGCCATTGGTATCCCCATATCTTCTTTCTCTTTTGCTTCGAAGAGCTCGCTTACCTCGTCCATCTTGTGAATCACGGCTGGGAAGACACCAAGCTCATCGCTTTTGATCACTGGATGTTCGGCGTGCACCCGTCAGTCTGGCTGGAGCAATTTGCCACACCCCTGCGGAACGATTTCATGCAACTTGCCTACCTGTCATACTTCGTTTATCTGCTCGTGATCGGCGGGATTCTCTACTTCCGCAAGGAATGGCAGGCCTACTGGTCGGTGATGACCTATTCCGCGATCGCCTATGTCATCGGCTATTTCATCGCCATGATGTTTCCCATCCAGAGTCCGTGGTTTGCGATGGCCGGCTGGTGGCGAGGCCCGCTGCAAGGTGGCCCATTCACTGCAACGATCAATTTCATCGAACACTATGGCCGGGTGCGCGGTGCGGCGTTTCCCTCGGAGCACGTGGCCGGCTCCCTCGCGGCGCTCTGGGGCGCGTGGCGGCACCGCCGCTGGCTATTCTGGGTGATGCTTCCGCTCGTTGCGGCCATGTGCGCGTCCACGATTTGGGGCCGCTACCACTACGTCGCGGATATTTTCGGAGGAATTGCGACCGGCACAATTGGTTACTTCTTGGGCAAATGGGTGATGCGGCGTCGCGGCGCCATCGCGACGGTCGCCGAATAATTCGGACAATCTACGATTCAGGCGGACGGCGCCCCTGCGCGAAGTCTGATTCGAAGCGATTCGCCATTTGCAGGAGCAAAAGTTCGTCGCACACCGCTCCGACAAGTTGCAAACCCACCGGCAGCCCATGCTCGGTGAGACCGCAAGGAATTGTGATGGCGGGAACGCCGGCAAGGTTTGCGGGCCGGTTATGCCTGAGTAGAAGCCCGCGGGTCGAGTGCGCTTTCCCCCAGATTTCGCTTGTTTCTTCTCCAACGCACGGCGCGGCGATAGGGGTTGTGGGAACCACGAGTGCATCAATCTTCGCGTCCGCCATGGCCGAATGGAGAGCTTGAATGAATTTGCCGCGCAATTCCAGCGCCTGAAGATACGACGTGGCAGAAACTTTCGTCCCTGCGTCCAGACGCGTTCGGACGTCTTCTCCATACTCTTCTCCCCGCGCAGGGAACCAGCCCGCCTGCTGGTGATAATGTGTCGCTTCGGCCCAGGCGATCTGATTTCCCGCATCCTCAGTTTCCTCCAGGATCGGAATACTGATCTCGCAGATCTCAACCGAACGTTTCTGGAGGGCGCGGAGAGCTTGCCGAAAGATAGCCTCGACTTCACGCGAATTTACTTCGAAAAAGAATTCTTTGGGAACGCCGAGCCGGAATCGGCGCCGTGTAGAACGTCTCGTGGGCCAAAGAAGCCGTTCGTCCTTGCCGCGGACAAACAAGGGATCGAGGAGCAACGCCGCATCCCGGGCGCTGCGCGCAATTGGCCCAACGAAATCAAGAGTCGGGGAAAGCGGAATCACGTCCGCCGCGCTCACCCGGCCGATTCCCGGCTTGAAGCCAACGACTCCGCAGAGCGCTGCCGGGATACGAATAGAGCCGCCCGTATCGGTGCCGATGCCGCCGTAGCATAGTCCCGCGGCCACGGCCGCGGCTGATCCGCCGCTCGATCCTCCCGCAATGCGTTCGGAGTTCCACGGATTGCGCACCGGTCCATAATGCGGATTATTGCTCGTCACTCCATACGCGAATTCGTGCATGTTGGTCTTGCCGAGAATCACCGCGCCTGCTTCCTTGAGTTGCACAACGACTTTAGCGTCATGAAGCGGCACAAAATCCTTCAAAATCGCCGAGCCTGCCGTGGTGCGCACATCCTTCGTATAAATATTGTCCTTTAACGAAACGGGAATGCCGTGCAACGGGCCGCGATCGCGGTGGCCCTTTCGGCCGCGCGGGGCAAAGAGTTCCTTTTCAGCTCGTTTGGCCTGCGTTAAAGCAAGGTCCGTAGTGACAGTCAGAAAAGCGTTGAGTCGCGGATTCAGGCGCTCGATGCGGCCCAGCATGATTTTGGCCAGTTCCACGGGAGAAAGCTTGCGCTCGCGGAACAGCAGGCCGATCTGTTCGATCGAAGCGAAGGCGAGAGCGGCGTCGCTGGTCGGTGTCATGTACTCGTCAAGACGCAGTCAAATTCCGGCGAGCTAGAAGATTTTCTCCTGCCGCCGGAGATTCCCGAACGTGCCGATGTTCGCGATGATAAAGGCCACACGAAACTGATTTTCCGTGCGCACCTGGCCGAGGGCGATGCGGCGGTACTCCAGCGCGAGGCCGCAGCAGCCGCCATTATAGGACACCTGGACGATCTGATTTTGCAGCGCCTGGTTGGTGATGTCGTAGCTCACGCCTGCGGTGACATTCAACCCCTTGCGGTTCAATGCGCCATAGCCGAGCAGGGCGCGCACCTGGTTGGAAAGCGGCTGAAGGGTAGGATCATCCTGGAGCCGGTAATGCGCGACGGTGGCGAAGAACTCCTTGAATGGCCTCACTTTCACGAGCGTGCCGATGGCGGTGATTTTGTCCTGTTGCGGATCGTATTCGAGGATCTGCTCGGCGTCGTATTTTCCTCCGGGGTTGAGCTTCAAGTCACTGACGATGGGCGACCAGTTCCTCGCGCCCAGTGCAAAAGCAAAGGGCGTGATGTCATTCAAAGCCTGGAAAACGTTGCGCTGCCCGTCAACAATGGCCCCTCCGAAAGTTGGATCGAAGTAATGTTTTTGCACGATATTCCAGCTGAGCAGCTCCACGGGCTGGTCGTCGCCTCTCTTCATGTACAGGCGCTGCGTGAAGCCGTACTCCAACTCGTTTGTGTCGGTGAGCGTAGAGTCGTCATCAAATCGGATGAAGCGGCTGAAATCGTTGACCCCGGTAACGTACCGGTAGGTGATGTCCGGCTCGATGGTGTGCTTGAAGCGCCGGCTGCGCTTCCCCTTGTCAGTTGAAGCGTTCCCAAAGACACGCTCCAGGGAAGGCGGGCGCAAGTCCACCGTGAATTCCCCGGTGTTGCGAACGATGGGCTGCTCGCTGAGCGCGCCTGTGGAGTCGAGCGAAGCCCCGTACCGGGTAGTCCGGAATGCTGCGGTGGTCGTAATCCCCAGCCACGATCCGAGGTGCACTGGCACGGTCACCCGCGGCGCGAATTCGCTCCTCTGCACCACGGCCGGGGTATCCAGATTTTGATCCTGCCGGTGAACCCCGCCGTAAAAAGAGTCGAATGCAAAATAAATAGGAAGGTTCCGCCAGGGCGCTCGCTCCACGGAACCGAATCGCGCCTCAGGTGTATTTCGCAGCAAAACGCTCGTCTCTGGACTGATGGTGAGGAAGCTCTTGTCGTTCAGCGACGCAAGATTCAGGCTGAAACCCTTGAAATTATTCGTCAGGAATACCGCGCTGCGAACTTCGGAATTGATCGCGTCCCCGTACGCGTCGGCAAACGCCAGCCGGAAGGTCAGTGACGATAGCTGGTTAACATCGGCAACAAACCGCCAGTCATCAGGAAGCACCGATTGCATCTCGAAGCGCTGCTGGTGGCCCCCTTGTGGCTGCGGCACGCCGTTGGCATCGGGCAGCCCGCGGTCAATCACTCCAAAATAAGTGTATTCCAACGACGTGTTCTCGGAGGGAGTTGCGCGGAAATCCGCGTGCTGCGACCAGCCCCGCTTGCTCATGTATTCCGTGCCCAGGGTCGTATCCAGCCAGGTCGCTGGTGCCCAGTAAAATGCGTCGCCGAGCAAGAAGCCTTTCAGGGAACTGCTGCCGACGTCGGGCATGAGAAATCCGGACTGGCGCAAACGGGATCCCGCAGGCGCCGTGGCGTACGGAAGCCAGAGCAGAGGGACCCGGTAAAGGCGGAAATTTGCGTTGACGAGCGCGACCGTTTTGTTCAGCCGAATCTTGGCGTGTGCGGCATAGAATTGCCACGTCGGTTTTTGCGGATCGCAGATCGTAATCCACGCTTTCCGGACGAGATAGACGTCCTCCGAGATCCTCTGAACCTCTTCGGCCTGGAAATACAGCGGGTTCTGCGACACCAGCACCATCGGATTCGGCCGGCGAACGATTTGCACCGATCCCCGGACGTTGCGAAAGGTGCCGGTGGCGGCGCTGACGTTGTAATGGGCCTCATCCGCTTCCAGATGCTGGTTTTCATAATCAAATTGGACGTGGCCCGTGGCCGCAATTTCGTAGGTCTGGCTGTTATATTCAGCGTGGTCCGCACGCAGCCTCATTTGCGCGTAGTGAATGTCCACCTCGCCATCCGCGATATAAACGTCCCCCTGTTTCTTCTGGACCTTCGCGGATAAGTCAGCATAACCGCCCTTGCCGGAAGGGAGCCGCATTTGTTGAGCAGGATTGGCCAGGACCGTTCCGAGAGGAGTTACAAGGGACAGGATGAGGCACAGCCGGAGCGTAAGGCGGTGCAGGTCGAAGGGAAAGTGTCTCACTCGCGCGTCCGGTCCAGAAAAGCAGAATGAAAACAGTTGGATAGCCTAGCACGCGGTCTGGGTTGCGTGGAAACCCTCGCGGGAAGATAAACCGCCGAAATCAGAAGGGACTAGGGCTCACCAGTCCGCACCAAAGAGGGAATACCGGGTTAGTCGCTCTTCTGTCGCGCCAGGGCTTTCGCCTGAACTTCCTGATACCAGCCGAATGTCCTCTGAAGCCCCTCTTCAAAGGCGACCCTAGGTTCGTAGCCGAGAACTTCTCGTGCGACTGAGACATCTGCCTGCGAATCGCGGATATCCCCTTCCCGGGGCGGCTCGTACTTTGCCTCGAGCGGCTTCCCGGAGATCTTCCGCAGCAGTGCCAACGTCTGATTCAACGTAAACCGCGTACCCGTGCCAACGTTAATGACCTTCCCGGAAGCATTAGGCGCTTCGCACGCCAGCAAGTTTGCCTGGATCACGTTCTCGATGTAGGTGAAATCTCGCGATTGCTCCCCGTCGCCGTAGATAATCGGCTGTGTCTCCTCAAGAAACGCGGTGCAGAAACGCGAAAGCACTCCGGAGTAGGGCGAATTCGGATCTTGCCGCGGCCCGAACACGTTGAAATAGCGCAGCGAAACGTTTTCCAGGTCGTAGACGCGGCCGAACGTTTGGGCGTAAAGTTCGCCCACGTACTTTGTTACGCCATAAGGAGAAATGGGCTCAGGCCGCATGTTCTCCGCCTTCGGCAATGTTGGTGTCTCACCGTAGGCCGAAGACGATGCCGCAAAGACCACTCGCTTCACTTTGGCGTCACGCGCCGCCACCAGCACATTGAGTGTCCCATCCACATTAATGCGATTGGTTTCCAGTGGATCCTTTACCGATCTCGGAACCGATGTTCGCGCTGCAAGATGAAGGACGTAATCCGCCTCCGGCATTGCCTTGCGAACGACCTCCAGATCCGTAATGTTTCCCTTGATGAAGGAAATCTTGTTTCGTACTTCTGCCAGATTCTCCTCTTTTCCCGAGGAGAGGTCGTCCAGAACGACAACGCTATGGCCCCGGCGGATCAGTTCGTCCACCGTATTGGAACCGATAAACCCTGCCCCACCTGTTACTACAAAACGCATACGAACGCTCCTTCACTCCTGCGGCAAAAGTCGCAGCGCCCGCCGGACACCGCGTTCCCGCCGGGGGTTGCACCTCGCGTAATCATCAGCTTCGCGGAGACTTGCGCTCCGCCTTTTGATACTCTCGCTTCTTGGGGGCGCATTTGGCGCGATACCCGATCGCTCGCGCACGAATCGTATTGTACGATGAAAGTCCAGGAAGCAGGATTCCCTTGAGGGATCGCGTTTCAGAATCAACATGAGTCGTCGAATTTTCCCAATTCTCCTCGTTTTCTTCGCGATTCTTGCTGTCGCGGCTGCTCTCGCTTGGTTGCACGTTCGTAGCCAGCAGCCTGTTGTCGTCTTCACTCCGGAACCCAAAGTGTCCGCTGATGCAGCTTCGCCCCCTCCCGCAAGTTCCTCTCTTCCCGCCAAAGCGGCTTCTGCCCCCCTGCCCGGGAAGCCTCCAGCCGAACCAGGTTTCATCCCGCGCGCGGGAGAAGTTCTCGAGTTCTCGGCGGACGTCGCGAAAGTAAACAACGTCGCGACCCTCCGCCTCGAGGTCGGCGGCACGACCGCGCTGCGCGGAAAAGACGTATGGCATCTCCAGGCCAGCGCTCACACTCAGAATCCGCTCCGCATGGTCTTTGCTCTCGACGACCAGTTCGATTCCTATAGTGACGCCGGCTCCTTCGTCAGTATGCAGTACGAAATGCGCCTCAACGAACGCGGCCAAAAAGTGGATTCCATCCAGCGCATGAGCACCACGGCGAAGGAGCCCGCGCCGCCGGGAGCTTCCATCGCCCGGGTTTTGCCCGGCACGCGCGATCCCCTCGGATTCATGCAGTATCTGCGCTCCGTGGACTGGTCAAAAACCGCCGAGGTTCGCAGCCCTGTTTATGACGGCAGAAAACTCTACGAAGTGCGCGCTGAACGCACCGGCGCAGCGCAGGTCAATGTGGTCGCCGGAGATTTTTCGACCAATACGATTGAGATTCGCGTCTTCGAAAATGGCGCGGAAATGAAGGACGCGCATTTCATGCTCTACTTGACGAAGGATCTCTCGCGCACCCCGGTCCTTCTCGAAGCCGTACTTCCATTTGCGACCGCCCACGTGGAACTCGTCAAATGCACCGAGTAGCTTCCTTGCCTGCTTCTGCTCTTGATCCATCCTCCCGGTACGGAAACGCGCCTGATCAAGCTTTCGGAAAGAGCATGGCCTCAATCAGCCCGCAGGCGATGTGTCCGATGGTGATATGCGCTTCCTGGATCCTCTGCGTATCGCTTGAGGGAACATTCAGCAGCAGGTCCACCTTGTCCCTCAGCTCTCCGCCGGTTTCTCCGGTCAGCGCCGCAAGGTAGGCTCCTCGCTCTCTTCCCGCCACGACTCCACGCATAATGTTTGGACTTTTCCCGCTCGTCGAAAGTGCAACCAGAATATCGGTGGGAGCCACAAGCGTTTCGATCTGCCGCGAAAAGATCCTCTCGAATCCGTAATCGTTCGCGGCGGCGGTAAGTACGGCGGGATTCACCGTCAACGCGATCGCCGGCAGCCCTGGCCGGTCGGTCCGCAGGCGTACCACAAGTTCCGCCGCGATGTGCAGCGCGTCCGCCGCGCTTCCCCCATTTCCGAAGAAAACCAGTTTGCCTCCCGCCTGCAGCGCGGCGGCTGACCTCTCGGCGAATTGTAGGATTCGCGCGACCAGCTCATCGGAAAACGCCTGCTTGACGCGAGCGCTCTCCTCGAGCTGTCGGCGAATCTCCTCTTTGTATGGAGGCATTCGAATCAGCAGAGCAAGATCTTTTCGCGATTTCGCGTTACCCGCCGCGTGGCATTCCGCGTGTCCACGACCAACTTTGCTCCGTCCACGATCGCATTGTAGTCATAGCTTGAATGGTCCGTGGCGATGACTACAACGTCGTACCCGCCCAGCGTCTGCGGCGAAAGCGGCACGGACTTCATGTGCTCGTAGTTGTAGTGCCGCATCTTGTGCAGTTGCGGAAAATATGGATCGTTGTAATCCAGATTCGCCCCCTGCTGCTGAAGCAGTTGCATGATCTTCAGCGTCGGCGATTCCCGCAAATCATCCACGTCTTTTTTATACGCCACTCCCAGCACCAATATCTTCGCCCCGTTCAAGCTCTTCTTGTGCTTGTTCAATGCCTCCGCCACTGCTTCCGTCACGTGGTACGGCATCGCCGTGTTGACCTCGCCCGCCAGCTCGATGAACCGCGTCGAAAAATCGTACTCGCGCGCCTTCCACGAGAGGTAATACGGATCCACCGGAATGCAGTGCCCTCCGAGCCCCGGTCCCGGATAAAAGGGCATGAACCCGAACGGCTTCGTCGCCGCCGCGTCTATCACTTCCCAGATATCAATTCCCATCCGCAGGCTGAGCATCTTCAATTCGTTCACCAGCGCGATATTCACGCACCGGAAGATATTCTCAAGCAGCTTTGCCATTTCCGCCGCCCGCGTCGAACTCACCGGCACCACGCGCGCCACCACCTGCGCGTAGAGCGCCTGCGCCGCCCGCCCACTCGGCGGGTTCAAGCCGCCCACAACCTTGGGAATCTGCGCCAGACCATACTGCTTGTTTCCCGGATCTTCCCGCTCCGGTGAAAAGGCCAGGAAAAAATCACAAGGAATGTTCTCGCTGTCGGGCCCTGCCGCGATCGGGCAACGCAGACCGCTCTTTTCCAGGATCGGCAGCACCAGTTCTTCGGTCGTGCCCGGATACGTTGTGGACTCTAGCGACACCAGCTGGCCCTTCTGCAGGTGCGGCTGAATCGAAATCACGGTCTGTTCCACATAGGAAAGATCGGGTTCGCGCCGTTCGTCGAGCGGCGTTGGCACGCAAATTATGATCGCGTCCGCCTCTTTCAACTTCGTAAAATCCGTCGTCGCGCTGAAATGCCGGCTGTTCACAAACTGCTGAATCTTCGTCTGCGGGATATGCTCGATGTATGATTTTCCCGCATTCAGCATGGACACCTTGGCCGGGTCCGTGTCGAATCCCGTGACCTTGTGGCCCGCTTCCGCAAAGCGCAGCGCTAGCGGCAGCCCGACATATCCGCAGCCGATAATCGCCACTTTGAGCTGAGTTCCCTTAAAGAATTCTGGCCTACGATCAGATGGCATGAGATCCTAATTCTCCTCTAAGTTGAGCGTGTAACGAGCCCTGCGGCCCGGGAGCGGTCTCACAACTATAGCAGGTACCGCGTTTCCTCAGAAAGCGACCCATGACTCCAATGTCACTCACACGTTACGGACATCCGTTGCCCGCCTCGGCCTACTGCGAGAGAATACCAATCAAATGACGCGCCCACTCGCCTCCGGCCTTCGATTCTTGCGCGCTCGTTCCTGTCTTCTTAACATCGCCGCTCTCCCTGCACCGTGTCCTGCGATCGCGCCCGTTCCCCTTTGAGGCTTCACCACAACTATGGTTGATCTGCACTGCCACATCTTGCCGGGAATTGACGATGGCCCGGCCACCCTCGAGGAATCCCTCGCCATGGCCGAATCCGCCATCTCCGAGGGCATCACTCGCCTCGTCGCTACTCCCCACTCCAACTCTCGCTTCAAGTTTGATCTCACGAAAGTTCGCCGCCTGCGAGAAGAACTCCAGTCCCGGCTCGAAGGCCGCCTCGAGCTGGCCACCGGCTGCGATTTCCACCTGGATCCCGAAAATCTAGCCGCGGTTCATAAGGATCCATCAGCCTTCTGCATTAATCAGCGCGACTATTTGCTCGTCGAATTCAACGAATTCTCGATTCCCCGGTCCATGGACCAAACTCTCCATCGCCTCCATCTCGCCGGTCTCCGGCCCATCATCACCCATCCCGAGCGCAACGCCATCCTCCGCTCGCACCCGGAGCGGCTCGCCGGCTGGGTGCTTCAAGGTTGCTTTGTCCAGGTTACAGGCGGCGCGATTACTGGAGGTTTTGGCAAAGGCCCGCGCGAAGATGCTCTGGCGTGGATCGGCAGAGGCCTCGTCCATATTGTGGCCAGCGATGCACACAATCTGACCAGCCGTCCCCTTGTACTTCGGCCGGCCTACGCGGCCGTGCGCGATTTGTTTGGAGAGAAAACCGCCGAAGCACTCTTCCTTCTCAATCCTCTTGCCGCGTTTGAAGGCCGGCCTTTGCCCTGTGTCCCCGAAGTTCCCGCGGAGGAACCTCGCCGCAAGAAACGCTTCTTTTTCTTCTAGCGCGCCGGCCGTAGCGGCAGCCCGGCCCAGACATTCAGCAGGCCCAGGACTTCGCGTACCACGTCTAGCGCATCGCCCGTCGAACGCCACCAGTGCGCCGGTTTGAAGGAGTCTTCAGAGGCTGCGCGAACAACGATTCTTCCGTGTCCACTTTCCAAAAGCTTCCAGAGCGCGTGCACTCGCCGCGTGTGCGCCTTTGAGGTCACAATCATCACTGGTTCCGCTTCTCCGGGAGTCATGGCTACTGCGATCGTCTTGAGCTCATCCGCGGTATTGAGGATTGGCGGTTGAAGGACATGAATCGCGCTGGATGGCACCCCCTCGCGCTCCAGCACGCGCGCATTCACGTCATCTTCTCCCTCAAAGGGAATTCCCAGAGCCTTCATGGATTCCCGCGGCTCCTCTGGCTGCGTTAGCCATATCGCCGGCGCAAACCCCTCGTGATACAACCTTGCCGCTTCCAGCGCGCGAATTGGCATCCCTCCCGATAGGACCGCAATGGCCTGTGATTCCTCCGGCGGATCTTCCTGGACCAGCCAGCGGCCCACGTTCAGAAAAACGAAGACCAGAAAAACAAACAGCGCTAGGACTGCCGCGGCTAGCGCTGTCCAACCTGGTACGAAGTGGAATCTCGATGTTCTGGATGAACTGAGGTTCATGGGAACGCGCATCGTATCCCGCGTCCGGAAAGTTGGTCAATCGTATCCGTCAAAGCTAAACTGGGAGGGCACCTTTTGGGAGGCGGAATGCGCGCAGTTGTGAGCGGCGGAGCCGGGTTTCTTGGATCGCATCTTTGCGACCGTTTGCTTTCCGAAGGATGGGAAGTTCTCGCGCTCGACAACTTCATTACCGGTACACCGGAGAATCTGTGGCACTTGCAGGGCAACTCGAAGTTCCAACTGCAGCGGGCCGATATCAGCGATCCCCTCCTCGTGGACGGCCCCGTCGAATACGTCCTGCATTTTGCTTCTCCTGCCAGCCCGCCGGATTATCTGAAACATCCCATTGAAACCATGCGGGTCGGCTCGCTCGGCACGCTCAATACCTTGGAACTCGCCCGAGCCAAAGGCGCGAAGTTTTTTCTCGCTTCCACAAGCGAATGCTACGGTGATCCGGAAGTCTCCCCGCAGCCCGAAACCTATTGGGGCCACGTCAATTCCGTTGGACCGCGCAGCGTCTATGACGAGTCCAAGCGCTTTTCCGAGGCCCTCACCATGGGCTTTCACCGCAAATTTGGACTGGACTCCCACATCGTCCGCATCTTCAATACTTACGGTCCGCGCATGCGTTTGAACGATGGCCGCGCGCTTCCCAATTTTGTTTTTCAAGCCCTCAGCGGCAGTCCCATCACCATTTACGGCGACGGCAAGCAGACTAGAAGTTTCTGCTTCGTCTCCGATCTGATCGAAGGGATTTATCGCTTGATGCTTTCAAGCGAACATGAACCCGTGAACATCGGCAATCCCGCCGAGATCACCATCCTGGAATTTGCCGAGCGCATCCGCTCGCATTTCGAAAATGCTCCGCCCCTGGTGTTTGAGCCTCTCCCGCAGGATGATCCCAAGCGTCGCTGCCCTGACATTTCGAAGGCAAAGCGGCTCCTTCAATGGGAGCCAAAAGTGAATCTGGAAGACGGCCTGCGTCTCACGCTCGCCGCTTTCAAGGAAAGCTACGCAAAAATTGTCGCCAGATGATTTTTGGAGGTTAGCTTCTTCCGAAGGAAAAATATTCGAAGCCCAGTTCGCTCATCGTTTTCGGCGAATACAAATTTCGCCCGTCCACCACGAGTTTTCGCGCCATCAGTTTCCCCGCGCGCTCCCAGTCCATCTTGCGGAACACATTCCACTCGGTGCAAATCAGCGCCGCCTGCGCACCCTGCAAGGCTTCGTACGGATCCTCGTGATACTGGACCTGCGGGAAGATCTTTTTCGTCTTCGCGATGGCCTCTGGGTCCGTTGCGTGTACCTGTGCGCCTTCGTCCAGCAGCCGCTTCAGGACCTCGAGCGCCGGCGCAAACCGGATGTCGTCGGTGTTGGCCTTGAACGCCAGTCCCAGCACCGCGATGCGCTTTCCCTTCACCACCCAAAGCGCCTTGCTCACCTTCTCAAGAAAGCGGTCGATCCTTTGTTTGTTGACGCGTTCCGCGGCCTTCAAGATATCGAAATCCACTCCCACCGTCGCCGCCAGGTGCACGAAAGCCTGCAGATCCTTGGGAAAACAGAATCCCCCGAAGCCCAGTCCGGCCTGCAGGAACTGGCTGCCGATCCGTGGATCCATCCCCATGGCATGCGTCACTTCCTCCACGTTCGCCCCGATTTTCTCGCATAGGTCCGCAATCACATTGGCGTAGCTGATTTTCAGGGCAAGAAATGAATTCGAAGCGTGTTTGATCAACTCCGCGCTGTTGATCGTCGTCACCAGAAACTCGGCTTTCTGGTTTCCCGTGCAAACTCCGTTGTGTACCGGGCAATGGAATTTCCGCTCCAGGATCGGCCGGTAAATCTCCCGCAATTGTTCTGCCGATTCAGCGTCTTCCACGCCCACGACGATTCTGTCCGGATGGAAGAAATCCTCAACCGCTGTGCCTTCGCGGAGAAACTCGGGATTGGACGCCACCCGAAAGCGAACGTTCCCTCCCCGCGAGTACGCCGTCAGCACCCGTTGCAGCTCGAGGCCCGTGCGTGCCGGAACGGTGCTTTTTTCCACTACCAACTTTGTGCTTTTTGCTTCTGCCGCAATCTGCTGCGCCACGTGGTCAATCGCGGAGAGATCGGCGCTTCCATCTTCCTTCGGGGGCGTTCCAACGCAGATGAAGATCGCATCGCTCGCCCGTATGGCCTCGCCCGTATTTGCGGTGTAGGATATGCGCCCGCTCTTCCTGGTCGAGGCCAGAATTTCCTCAAGGTGTTGCTCGAAAATCGGGACTCCGCCCGCTTGCAGTTGCGCGATCCGCGTGCCATCAATGTCCGTGCAAATTACGTCGTGGCCTGCCTCGGCGAGGCACGCGCCGGTCACCAGTCCCACGTAACCGCATCCGATCACCGCAAGTTTCAAGAGTCTTCTCCTTGAAATGCATCTGCCACGCCGCGTTCTTCGCGCCGCGCTCTAACTGAAGCAACTCTTGTTACCGTCCCTGGTTGAACGGCGTCACAGCCAGTGCTAAGAGCGGAGACTGCGGCGCGGCCGGTTCATGCTTCCTGCTTTCCCATCAGCAACCCGCGCAATCCCAACAGAACCAGACGTGGCTGCCGCCGGAGAACGTTCCACAGCAGGCGCGTGGATTCGTCCCGGTTGATCTCCCCGAGTGATTTCCTCGCGGAAGCGTTCAGCAAATCCACCAGCTGGGAGTAATCCTTCTGCTGGAATCGGTGCAGTGCGCGCCGGATCAGCCAGTGCGTCCCCAATTCCCGCCGCAACGCCGCCAGCTCTCCACTCCTCCCAGTACTTAACAGTGCGTCGGCCACGGCCTGCGCACCGCGAAATCCAGTCACGATTCCTCCGACCGTGGAAACCTTCACTTGGGAAGCCGCATCGCCTACCAGGAAAACCTCTCCTTCTCCGACACGCTTTCGTACCGGCACCCATCGCCGGTAAACCGGAATGCGTGCCCCCTGCCAATCCAATGGCTCCATCCCCTTTTTCTCGAGAAATCTTTCCATGCGCCGCTTGGTTTCTTCTCCGCTGCCTTCTCCAATGATGCCAAGCGCGCCGCGTTCGGCGTTCTCAGGGATCAGCCAGTAAAAGTAAGGCGTATCGTCCGGAACAAACCACACCCTCGTTGTATCGGGCCGGCAATCCTTTGGCAATTTCACAAGCGCCTGGACGAGCGGTACGGTTTCCGCTGCTGGCCAGCCCGCCGAACGCGCTACCCGGCTTGCCGCTCCGTCCGCGCCTACCACTCGATCCGCATGCAGCTCTTCGCGCGTTCCCCCGGCTTCTACTTCCAGCTTCAGCCCGTTCGCATTCGGCGCAAGTTTCAAAAATCGCGTTTGGAAGTTGAGTGTTGCGCCTGCTTCCTTCGCCTGCCTCGCCAGCGCCGGAATCAGCCGCGCCCGCTCAATGATCAGATCTGGGTGGTGCAGGGCGATTTGCGCGGATCGGCCATCGGTGAACAATTCGAATCGCTTGATTTCGTTTACGATGCAATCGGAAGCGCACCCTTCCATTTGTTTGCGGAAATGGTGCGTTACGATTAGGGAGCGCGGCGCCGGATCGAATCCCGGCCTCGCATCCAGAACGCGCACGGCTCTTCCGCCTCGCGCAACTCTCAATGCTGTGTAAAGGCCGGCTGCTGATCCGCCTACAATGACGATTTCACTGAGGTCCCGAGCGTTCCGGGACCGCTGCTTCTTTTCTTTCACGCTTTAACAAGGTCCTAAAATTTGCGCGGGAGCTTTGCGGAGATGTTGAACGGCCCCTCGCGATTTGTGCCCCACCTGAAGCCCGCTTCCTCCTGCATCAGCCGCACGGAAAGATCCTGGCAGAACGAAGCCAAACAAGTATAGCCAATCCGGTTGGCGGGGAAAACCCGGTCGGGGGAAACCTCAGTCGGCCTCGGCGGCCTTGACCGCTTGCCGTTCGAACGGCGCACGCTCGAAAAAAAGCACGCCCCCAAGAACCAACAAAAGCGTCAGTCCCCCAACGATGGCAGCCCCGCCCGAGGAAAGATAGCAAACCAGCACGCCAGCCGCTCCACTGAAACCGCCGAGCACATACATCCCCAGCACCGCACCGCGGTGTCCCAGCCCTAAATTCGCCAGCCGGTGTGCCGCGTGGTCTTTTCCCGGCGTGGCAAAAGGAAGCAGCCCGCGCCTGCTCCGCGAAATCGTGACCAAGGTCGTGTCGAAGATCGTGGCGCCAAGAATCAAAAGAGGAGCGAGCCAAGCCGCGATATGGCTTGCATGTTCCACGCGGAGCTTGAGGCCCAGCGTCGCCATCATGAAACCCAGGAACATCGCACCCCCGTCGCCCATGAATATTTTGGCAGGCCGGAAATTCCAGCGCAGAAAACCGGAGGCCGCGCCAAGGATCGCAGCCGCCAGAATCGTAACCAGTGTTTGCCCGCTTAGATAAGCCAGCAGCGCGAAAAACGCGGACGCCATCGCCGCCACCCCTGCGCACAATCCATCCATGTGATCCAGAATGCTGAACGACGCCGTAATGCCCACCACCCAGAGCATTGTCAGCGCCGCGTCCAGAATGTTTCCAACGCGCCCGCCAACGAGCACGCTAAAAAGTTGCGCGTGAATCCCGCTCAACAACAGAATGATCGCTGCAAGCGGCATCCCGATGAACAGTTTGATCTGGTGATGGAGCAAGCCCCGGTCATCTAAAATTCCCACCAGGGCGATCAGCGTGGCTCCTCCAAGAATTCCGGCAATCTGTTCCCGGGCAGGTCCGTGAAAGAGAATCAGGACGCTCAGCAGCACGCCCCCGT
>Ga0335079_10004533_pt1 | contig 15973 bp, 10 predicted proteins | sample Lox_Sample_33_FD_206719 | JGI IMG/M metagenome (GOLD analysis project Ga0335079, IMG submission 206719) | Soil microbial communities from Loxahatchee National Wildlife Refuge, Florida, United States - Lox_Sample_3.3 | ecosystem: Environmental > Terrestrial > Soil > Wetlands | place: USA... | reverse complement strand
CATGAAGATCGACTATAACGACGGCGTGCACAGCGGCGGCCTAGGAACGGGAAATATTTTGTGGCGCATGGGCCCGTGCGGCGATTTCACATTCAACAGCAGCGATCCCTGGCCCTGGTTCTCCCATCAGCACGATGCCGGCATGGAAAATAACGGCGCCGGACCCCTGACCGTGTTCGATAACGGCAATACACGGTATTCCCAGCCGGGTGTCTCGACCGGATGTATGGAGGGGGCGGGGACCGGCAACAGCCGCGGTATGGCCCTCAACATCGACGAGACCAGCATGACGGTCACCGCCGTACTCAGCGCGGATCTAGGGTCCAAGGCGTTGGGCGACGGCAGCGCCCAACTGCTGTCTAATGGGAGCTACTCGTTTCTGGCGTCGGATGTGATCGTTCCCGGCGATGTCGATGTGGTCAGCTACCTGCTCGAAACACTGCCCACGCCCGGCGCCGAGAGCGGCACGCCGGTCCTGAATCTCGGGGCTCCCAACGAGTATCGAATCTGGCGCATGCCCAACATGTTTCAGCCTCCGACAACTTAGCCCGGCGCCGCACGCAACCGCCGCTCGCTTACCCGGCCGTCTCCTCTCTTACAATAAAGAGGGCGCATTCCAACCGTGACACGGCTCGCCTACACGGCCGGTATGATTCTTGGCACGATGTTCCCGGGGTTCCTGTGCGGAGAGGTCGATCCCGTCCTGCTGCTTCGCCAGGCCCGCGCGAAAATCGTCGAACATGCCGGGAGACTGCCGAAATACACGTGCGTCCAGTCCGTGCGCCGGTATCGGTTTCAGCCGGTTCCCGCGGTGCGCGTCTCCGGTTGCGATCCAGTGACGGATTTGAACGGCGCTCCCATCCAGCCGAAGCTGGTGGCGGCCTGGTCCGACCGCTTCAAATTGGACGTGACCGTTTCCTCGGGCACGGAGATCTTTTCCTGGGTCGGCGCCCGGCGCTTTCAATCGGCGGACGTAGAAAAGATCGTCGGCGGTGGAATGACCGGCACCGGCGATTTTGGTCCGTTCCTGATGAGCATTTTTGGCGGCGGCGGCGTCCAGTACGAGTATCTCGGTCCCGAGGAGAGCGCCGGAGGGACTTCCGCGGTGTATCGTTATCGCGTCGGTGTCGCGGCGAGTCACTACCAGGTCAAGGTTGGCCCGCGACCGGAAGATCTGGCGTCCATGGCCTATGCGGGCAAGTTCTGGATCGATATGCGGGACGCCGAACTCGTCAAAATGACGATTGAGGTTTCCAACCCGCCCCCGAACTCGCTGGCGTGCCGCCTGGAAACCACCATTGACTACCGGCGGGCGCGGATTGGCGCCGCCGATTTCCTGCTTCCGCGCCTGACCGTTCTCAAGCTATGGGACATGCAAGCCCAACGCCTCGAAAACCGGATCGAGTACAGCTCCTGCAGGGAGTTCCAGAGTGAATCGGTTTTTCGCACCGATCCCGGGCCGGCGGCTGGTTTGACGGAAAGGCCAAAAGCTCCGGTCGTCATCCCGCCGGGAATCACCGTCAAGATTGCCTTGCGCTCCAAAATCGACTCGGAGAAATCGTTCGCCGGAGACGCGATCGAAGGGCAGTTGCTGAACCGGATCGGCAAGCTGGTTCCCAAGGGAGCCATCGTGCACGGGCGTATTGTTCGCCTGGTACGGCAATCCGAACCCTCGGATTACGTTGTCCTGGGATTGAAATTTCATTCCGTAGATGCGAACGGCGGTGAGATTCCCCTCGCGTTGATCGCGGTGACTCGCCCGGGTCCGATCGAGCCGGAGCTTCTCGATCCGCGCGAAGGCATTGGGATGTTCGAGTTCGGCTCGGATCGGCTGGTGCTCGGCCCGGAATTCGTTTCCGAGTGGAAGACCGCGGCGGCGACGCAGGACAAGTAATCGAAGCGCAAAACGGCGAAGTGCCGCTTCAGTCCGCCTGGCCGGGCTTTGCGGCTGCCACCCGGAAACCGTAATCCGCATACCGGAACTCCGGCGGAATGCTGCTGCGCGCGGCGCAGCGCGCGATCTTGATCTGGTGCCGCCACGCCCCGCCGCGAGACGCGCGGCGCACGCCGGACACGGGACCTTGCGGATCCCGCACGGGCGAGACCGCGTAGTAGGCCGGGTCGTACCAGTCCGCGCACCATTCGTGCACGTTCTCGCACATGTCGTAAAGACCGAACGCGTTCGGCTCGGATGTGGCCACCGGCTCGGGCGCGCGCGTCCAGCGGGTCCCGTACCTGGCGCGGCCGGATACCGGCGCGTTGCCCCATGGATAGAGGCACTGCTCGAGTCCCGCGCGCGCCGCGCATTCCCACTCCGCCTCGGTCGGCAGGCGGACCGGCACGCCGAGCACTCCCGACAGCCAATCGCAATAGTCCGCCGCATCGAACCAGTTCACGCCGACCACCGGCTGCGCGGGATCCGCGAACTCAGGCTGCATGCGAAACGGCGGCGCCGGCCGCCCGGCGGCATGACGGAACGCGTCGTACTCGGCGTTGGTGACCTGGCAGCGGCCCAGGCGGAACGCCGCGACCGAGACGCGGTGCACGGGCCGCTCTTCGTCTCGTCCGTCGGCTTGGCCCATCAGAAACTCGCCGCCGGGAACGGGGACCATGTCCGGCATCACGACCGCGTCCGCCATCACGGCCGTGTCCGCGGCGCTTTCTTACGGCGCGGGCGCACCGGCTCGAGGAGGGAAAACTGGAGCTTGCGCTCCGCCGCGTCCACGCGATCCAGGCCGACGCGCACGCGGTCGCCGATCGAAAATTCGCGGCGCGTGTGCTGGCCGATGATCTTGCGCACATTTTCGTGGTAGGTGTAGCGGTCGTCCGGCAGCGTGTCGATGGGCACGAGCCCTTCGATGAACAGGTCCTCCAGCTCGACGAACAGGCCGTATTTCGTCGTGCTGATCACCAGCGCGCCGAACGCCTCACCCAGGCGCGCTTCCATGAACTTCACCTTCTTCCACTCCACCAGCTCGCGCTCGGCTTCGGCCGCGCGGCGTTCCGATTGCGAGCACTCCTCGGCGATGGCGCGCAGCTCCGGTTCCGGCGGCGCGGCGTTTCCCTCCAGAGAAGCGCGCAGAAGCCGGTGCACGATCAGGTCGGGATACCGCCGGATGGGCGAAGTGAAGTGCGTATACCAATCCGCGGCCAGCGCGAAGTGGCCGGCGTTGTCCGTGCTGTAGCGCGCCTGCTTCAGCGATCGCAGCATCAGGAAACTCAGGATGCGCTCCTCGGGCTTGCCTTCGATTTTGGCGATCAGCTTCTGATAATTACGCGACGAAATGCCGGCAGCGGAGTCCGCCATCACGATGTCCCGGCGTACTTTGGTCCCGTCGCGCCGGCGGTCGACGCGGCCGAACTTTTTCACGGCGACGGCGCCCGCGCCGAGCGAATATCCGAAGTGCGCCGCGACTTCCTCGAACTCCATCACGCGCTTGGGGTCGGGTAGTTCGTGGATGCGGTAGATCGACGCCTCCAGCGCCGCTGCCAGATGCGAGGCCACGGCTTCATTCGCCGCCAGCATGAACTCTTCAATGATCCGGTGCGCGACGTTGCGCGGCGCGCGAATCACTCCGGTCATCTGGCCGAACTCGTCGAACTCGATCAGCGGCTCGGGCAAATCGAAGTCGATGGAGCCGCGCCGCACGCGCTTGCGATTCAGGATGAGGGCCAGTTCGCGCATCAGCTCGAAGCGCGGCGCCAGCGGCGAGTAGCGCGCCCGGAGTCCGGCGTCGCCCTCCAGCAACAGGTGCACATCAGTGTAGGTCATGCGCTCGGCGCTGCGTATAACGCCCGGCGTGAACTCCTGGCGCACGCGGTCGCCCTGGTGATCGAACTCCATCAAGGCGGAGAGCACCAGGCGGTCCAGGTGCGGATTGAGAGAGCAGATGTTGGTCGAGAGTTCGAACGGCAGCATGGGGACGGCGCGGTCCGGGAAGTAGACGCTGGTGCCGCGCAGCCGCGCCTCCAGGTCGATCGGCGTCTCCGGGCGCACGTAATGGCTCACGTCGGCGATGTGCACGTGCAGCGCGAAATTGCCGTTGGGCAGCCGGTCCACCCAAACGGCGTCGTCGAAATCGCGGGCGGTCTCCCCGTCGATGGTGACGACACCGAAGCTCCGGAAATCCTGGCGTCCCGCGAGTTCCGGCGCGGCGATCGTGACCGGAATCCGCTCCGCTTGCTCGACCACCTCCGGCGGAAACTGGTGCGGCAGATGGTGCTTGCGAATGACGATCTCGACATCGATGCCGAAATCGTCCGGGTGGCCCAGAATTTCGATCACGCGTCCGGCCGCGCGTTCACCGGCTTCCGGAAATTCGAGCAACTCCACGTTGACGATCAAACCGTCGAGATCGGCTGGATCGGAGACGGCGAGCGGCGGTGCTCCGATGCGGTCGATCTGGCGCGCGCCGGCGGGAATCTCCATGCCTTCGGGAATGTCGATCCACTGCTGGATGCGCTCATCCTGGGGCACAACGTAATTGCCGCGACGGCCTACGCGAAACTCGCCGACTACCGTCGGATGCGCGCGGCGCAGGATCTTGACGATCTCGCCGTCCGCGCGTCCGTCCGCTTCGATACGTGCGATCCGGACCAGCACGCGGTCGCCGTGCATGGCCTTCTGCGCCGAGTCCGCCGGAATATAAATGTCTCCCTTGAGGCCCTCGACCGGCCGTTCGGAGATCAGAAAGCCATAGCCGTCGCGATGCACGTTCAGCCGTCCGATGGCGAACTCGCGGGTGCGGGCGGTGACCACGTAGTGGCCCGCTCGCTGCTCGACCAGATCGCCGCGCGCCAGCAGGCGGGCCAGCGCCAATTCCAGCTCGGCGCGCGCGGAGCCTTTGGCGCCGAGTTCCCGCACGAGTTGCTTGAAATTGGCCCGGGCGTGCGGCAGGCGGGCGACGTGATCGAGCAGGGCCGCATCGGTCATCATCTGATTGTAGCCGTGGCGTACGCTTCAGCGTGCCGCGGCGAGCTTCCGTTCGCCGTCCTGCCAGGCGCACGCCACACCTCAGAAGATGAATTCGCAATCGCCCGTGTAGCGGCGTCCCCGCTGCCCAAAGAAAAGTCCATACGCCGGATCGGCGATGTTATTGTGGAACGCCTCCGGATTGAAATGATTCGTCAGGTTGAACGTGACGAGCGACAGCCGGATCTTATATTTCGGATGGACCTGGAACTCTTTGGAAAACCGGGAATCGAGCGATACGAAACTGGGGAAGCGGTTGGTGTAAGGCACGCCGAAGTAGTCCTGATAAGCGTCGGTGACGGCGTACGGAAACCCGCTGCGGTACTCAAACACCGGCGCGATCCGAAATCCCTTCGGCAGGGGAATCAGACCCCAGGCGAGGAACCGGTTCGGCAGGTCCGACGGCAAATCGGAGAACTCATTGGGACGCACGATGGGCGCCGGAAAGCTGCCCAGGAAGCCCGCGAAATCGTTCAGATCGCCGCGCGCCCGGCTGCGCACATACGAGAAGAACAGCTCGCGCTTGCCCTTGAGGCGCACCCGCGTAGTGGCTTCGAATTGCCGATATCGCGCGTCTCCGCCGCCCGAAAGCAAGTACGCGCCGGTATTGGTCAGGAGATTCGGCGCCGACGGATTCAGAATCACCAGACCGGATGACTGGCTCTGCATGTAGCCGATGCGAAGCTTCACCCGCTGCGACAGCGGTTGCTCGATCTGCATGCTGCCCGTGGCGCTCCGCGGCGAGAAGTTGCCTTCGCGCGATTCCTGAAATACGAATGGATAGCGCACGTCCACCGTCCCCAACCCGTTCTGGTAGAGAAACGGCCCGGCCGAGATCTGGCCGTCGGGATCGAACATGGTGATCACCCGGCTCGGATACCGGTCGAAAGCGTAAACGCTCAGCGGGACGCGGTCGTAGAACAACCCGAACCCCGCGCGCACCACGGTGCCGAGGCTGGGAAAAACGCTCCACGCGACGCCCGCCCGCGGCGCCACGCGAAAGCTCTCCGACAGCTCCTGCGATTCGGTCCGAATTCCCAGATCCAACGCCAGGCGCGGCCCCGCGATCCAATGATCCTGCCCAAAGAATGCGTATTCCTGATCGCGCGTGTGAAACGGCTCGCCGCCCACGAAAGAAATGGTTTCGATCAATTGGTAAGCCGCGTTCTTGATGTCGATCGGATGGTCGCTCACCAGTCCGTTGTCCGTGCTCTCATCCAGATAAGCGCCGGCCTTGAAGTTGTGCGATCCCATCCAGGTGACCGGGGCGAAACTGAAGACCGGCGCCCAACTGTACCGCGCCGCGTTGCGGCCCTGCTGCGCGAAGTAATCGCCGCTGTTGCCTTCCGGCGTGATGGTGAGATCCTGCGGCCCCTGCCCCCATACGCGCGCGTCAAAGCGGGTGATGGAGAGCGTGTTCTCGAGCAAGCCTCCGCCCAGAGTAAGCCGGTCCGCCACGGTAGCCGTGTAGTTGTGCGTGCTGGCGTCGGGCGTGGTCGGCTCGGGATTGAAGTAGTTCATGTTCACAAAGTCCAGGCGCTGCGGCGCCACGTGAACCGTGGCGGTCAACATGTGTTTGCCGGACACAATCCAGTCGAACTGCGTGAACGAGTTGAAGCCTTCCTGCTTCTTTTGGTTGAAAGGGAACGGCAGCTCGAACACCGGCGTCTTGCGCATCTCGTAGTCCAGGCCTTCGGAGAAATACAACTTGCCCGCGATCAGAGGCCCCTCCACGTTCACCCGCGGCGTGGCGTCGCGCAGGCCGCGCATGTGGTAGCTGCGAATGATGAAGTCCGGAAAAGGATCGTTTAATTCCCATTTCCATTTGTCGCCGCCGCGCCGCGTTTCCACCGAGACCAGGCCCGCCGAGAAACGTCCGTACTCCGCCAGAAACGGCGTTTGGTAGAAATTCAACGTTTCCACGCTGTCGATCGGCACGGTGAGGCCGAACTGGCCGGTGGCCGGATCGGTGACATCGGCCGAATTGACGATCAGCGCGCTGCGATGTTCGCCGCTGCCGGAGAGGATGAGTCCGCCGCTCGGGTCGCGCACAATGCCTGGAAGCAAAGGCAGGGCATCGGCCACGTCCGCCGGCCGGCCCGGAAGTTCTTTGACGGTGTGGACGGGCAGTTCCTTGGGCGCGGCGGCGCCTTCCTCCACTGGCGCTGCGGTCCCCTTGACTTCTATGCTGTCACGCCGCGTAAGCGCGGGGACCAGCGTAATCTCGATTGAGGCGGGTGCGGATGCCGCCAAATCGATGTCCGTCTTTTGCGCGGCTTCGAAGCCATCCTTGGTGGCCGTGAGATCGTAGTGCGCGGGCTTCAGTTGCGCAAAGCGGACGCGTCCTTTCTCGTCCGTCTCCGCGGATAGGACGGCCGTCTCTCCCGCGCGGACCTGCACGCGTACGCCGGGCACGGGCCGGCTGGATTGGTCGACGACAGACACATCCAGGACCGATCCTTCCGGCGGCGCACCGCCAAACGCAATCGCACGGCATAACAGCAAAGCCGTGCAGGCAAATCCCCGTGCTTGCATCAGTTGCTCTTGTCCGATTATGACTGTTGACGCGCGGCGGGGCAATGGGGTTGCGCCGGGAGCAGTCAGGTCGCGCATGTTAAGCGCAGGTCCGTCGAGATTTGTGTTGTCATAGATAGCATGCGTTCTTACCGCTACACTCCCGCGGCGCCGTTATCGGAGTTCGTGGAGTTGTTGTGGCTGTATGAAGGCTACACTCAGCCGCACAAGAAAGAGCGCCTGCTGCCGGATGGTTCGATGGAGTTAGTGATCAATCTCCACGAAGACCAGTCGCGCGTCTACGACCGGCACAATACGGAAAACTTCGAGACGCTCGGCGGATCGCTGGTGGTAGGCGCACATTCGGAATTCTTCGTCATCGACACGGCCGAGCAGCATACCGTCGTGGGCGTGCACTTCAAACCCGGCGGCGCCTTCCCGTTTTTTGGTCTGCCCGCCAGGGAGTTGCACAACAAGCTGGCGCCGCTGGAATCGCTGTGGGGCGCGCAAGCGGCCGGGTTGCGCGAACGGCTGCTCGAGGCCGCAACGCCAAAGGCCCGGTTCCGGATTCTGGAACAGACGCTGCTGGCGCGCGCCGGCGAGCGCCTGGAGCGGCGCCCTGCCGTGGCATTTGCGCTGCGGGAGTTCGCGGCGCTCTCCGCGCGCCTGCCGCAACCCCGCTCGATCGCGGAAGTGACCGGCCGGCTCGGCCTTAGCGCCAAGCGGTTCCTACAGGTCTTCGGAGATGAAGTAGGGCTCACGCCGAAGCTGTATTGCCGCGTGCGGCGCTTTCAGAAGGTGGTGCACCTGATCGCCGGCGGGCAGCCGGTGGAATGGGCGCAGGTGGCGATCGACTGCGGCTACTTCGACCAGGCGCATTTCATACACGACTTTCGCGCGTTTTCCGGCATCAATCCCACCACCTACCTGGCGCAACAAACGGAACATCTCAATCACGTTCCGATCCTCGACTGATGTGGGTTGGCGGGCACAAACGGCTACGGCAATTTTTTACAATACGGATCGCGCCGCCTTAGGGCAAAATCGGGATAGATCTCTACAGGAGGGATTGATGACCAACAACGTGAAACCGATACCGGATGGCTGGGAAGGCGCCACGCCGTATCTATCCATCAAGGGCGCCGCGGCCGCCATCGACTTTTACAAGAAGGCGTTCGGCGCCGTCGAAAACATGCGTATGCCCGGCCCCGACGGCAGGATCGGGCACGCCGAGTTAACGATCGGCAAGGCCCACATCATGCTCGCGGACGAGCATCCGGAAATCGGCTTTCTCAGTCCGCAGACGCTGGGCGGATCGCCGGTGACCATCCATCTTTATGTCGAGGATGTCGACGCGCTGGCGGTGCAAGCCGAAGCCGCCGGCGCGAAGGTGCTGCGGCCGGTGGCGGACCAATTCTACGGCGACCGTGGCGGCCAATTCGGCGACCCGTTCGGCCACGTCTGGTACTTTGCCACGCGCAAAGAGAACGTCTCGGCCGAAGAACTGCGGAAGCGCGCCGCGGCCTACCAGGCGGGCGGGAGCTCATAGGGCAGGGCGGCGGGGCAGGCGGAACTGAAGTCCCGCCCGGCAAGTTGAAGCTTGCGCCACGGGTACAATGGGGAGCGGGTGACGTCATGAGACTTACTCGCCGCGATTTTCTGGCAGCCTCCGCGATGGCCCCATTAGCCGGGGCCGGACCGGTCTCCGCTAACGCGCCGGTGGAGGCGAAAGCGCAGCCCTTCGATCCGCGCAGCGTGCGCCTGCTCGACGGTCCGCTGCTCGATTGCATGCAGCGCGATCGCGAGTTCCTGCGCGGTCTGGAAGCGGACCGGCTGCTGCACACGTTTCGTCTCACCGCGGGCTTGGCCACATCGGCCGAACCGCTCGGCGGCTGGGAGAAGCCCGGCGTGGAATTGCGCGGCCATTTCACCGGTCACTTTCTTTCGGGCTGCGCGCTGATGTTCGCCGGCGCGGGGGACGAGATGCTGCGCGACAAAGCCAACGGGATCGTCGCGGAGCTGGCGAAATGCCAGAAGACCAACGGCAACGGCTATCTGAGCGCATTTCCGCCGGAGTTCTTCGATCGCCTGAAAGCGGGCCGTAAAGTCTGGGCGCCCTGGTACACGCTGCACAAGATTATGGCCGGCCTGCTGGACATGTATGTCCTGGCCGGCAACCAGCAGGCGCTGGAGGTGGTGCGCGGCATGGCAGGCTGGACCAGACGGTGGACGGAATCCATTAACGACGAACAGATGGCCCGCGTATTGCAGACCGAGTTCGGCGGCACGAACGAAGTGCTCTACAACCTGTACGCGGTCACCGGCGTAAAGGATTACGCCGAGACCGCGCACCGCTTCGACCACGAACGAATCTTCGCGCCGCTGGCCGCGGGACGCGACGAATTGAAGGGGCTGCACGTGAATACGCAGATCCCCAAAATCATCGGCGCGGCCCGCCGTTACGAGCTGTTGGGCGATTCGCGCGATCGCCGCATCGCGGAATTCTTCTGGACCCAAGTCACCCGGCATAGGGCCTATGCGACCGGCGGCACCAGCAACGACGAACACTGGCGATCGGATCCGGACCGGCTCGCCGCGGAGCTCAGCTCCACAACGCAGGAGTGCTGCTGTACGTATAACATGTTGAAGCTGACGCGCCATCTGTTTCAGTGGTCGCCCGAAGCCCGCTACTTCGACTACTATGAACGCGCCTTTTTCAACGGCATCCTCGGCACCATGAATCCGGCGAACGGCCTGACGATGTATTATGTGCCGCTGGCTTCCGGATATTGGAAGGTGTTCGCGAGTCCGCGCGGCTCCTTCTGGTGCTGCACGGGAACCGGCGTGGAATCCTTTTCCAAGCTGGCGGACAGCATCTATTTCCACGACGCCCACGGCGTCTACGTAAACCTGTTCGTGCCGTCGGAGCTGGACTGGGCGGATCGGAACTTCAGGCTGCGGCAGGAAACGGCCTTCCCGGAGCGCGGGGAAACGCGCTTGCGAATCCTATCCGGCAAACCCGCGCGGCTGGCGCTGCGCATCCGCGAGCCTTATTGGACCGAGGGAAAGATGGCCGTTACCGTGAACGGACTTGCGGCCGCCGGGGTGCGCACGGGAGGCTGCTTCACAGTCACGCGCGACTGGAAAAACGGCGACGAGATTCGCGTCAGCCTGCCGATGAGCCTGCGCGCCGAACCCATGCCGGACGACCCGGCGCTGCAAGCCTTCCGGTATGGCCCGCTGGTCCTGGCGGGAGAATTGGGAAGCGAAGGCTTGTCGGCGGAGATGATGCAAGGAGGCGACAATCCGCCGGACCAGGGCCGGCCCGCGCCGGCGCCGGAATTTCTGGCTTCCTCGAGCGATCCAGGATCGTGGATCGAGCCGGTTGCCGGACAGCCGCTGACGTTCACCACCAGGGGGCAGCGCCGCGATATCCGCATGGCGCCGTTGAACCGGGTGTTCGACCAGCGCTACGGCGTGTACTGGCGGGTGAAGCCGGAGCACGCTTAGCGCGCGCTGAGTTGCACGCCTTCCTTTGTTTGTCGAAAGGCGCGGCGGCTTGCTGACGCGCGCGGCTCTGAAACGGAGCCTCGACTCCAACCAGCTCCTAAAATTACGATGATAGACTTGTGAGGTAGTCCAAGATACGCGAATGCTGCGAACCGAATTGGCTTCCTTGGGCGCGGCTCAAGCCAACCCCGCCAAAGCGTGAGCAACGGCCGCACAAGACGTGCTGGCGCCGGTAGAACGCGGCAGCCGCTAAGTCTCCTGCCGCGCTCAACCGCCTCCGCACTTACTTCACCTTCTTCGCCTCCTGATCCCTGCCGCCCTGGTGAAGTATGAGGCCGTCCTTCTCGAATGTAATCTGTGCCTCCACTACCTTGAGAAAGAACTCCGATTCCGACTCCGCGAAGGCTTCCAAACGCGGTTGCCCGGTAGCTTGAAGGAACAACCGCGATCCCTCGCGCGTCACAGCGATCTTGAAAGCGGGCGTTATCTCGTATTCGCCTACGTAACGTTCCAGCACGGCCGCATTCACCGGAACTTCTTTGTGTTTTCGGTAGTCAGTTACGGGATAGCGGCTCTCCAGGATATGCCGGCCCAAGTCGTCGTTGTCCAGGAACGTGTTGCACAACACCACCACGCCCTCCTTCTTCGCCAGGTTGAATCCCGCGAACGAGCGGTAGCCGTAAGTGCCGCCGTTGTGCCACCAGATGCGCGTGTCGAACTTGTTATAAACATGCCACGCCATGCCGATCTCCACATCCGGCATGCCAGTATCCCTCGTCACCGAGCGCATGCGCCGCATGGCGGACTGGAGCGGTGTCCCCGTAAGTTCCAGGTTCGCCGCGATGAACTTCAGCATATCGTTCACCGTGGAGCGCACCGCGCCGCAGCCGGCCAGCGCCGCGAAATCCCAGTTCTTGACGGGCTTGAGCGCAGGGTCATATCCCGGCGCGAGGCGCTTCTTCTGCGCCTCGGACAGCGTGATGGATGTGCTGGTCATCCCCAACGGTTCGAAGATCCGCCGCTGCAGGAGTTCCTCATAACTCACACCCGCCTTAAGAGCCAGCGCATGCCCCAACAGACCGACGGCCAAGTTGGAGTATTCGTACTTCTCGCCGGGATCCCGCGTCAGAGTGTAGCGGGAAAGAAAGTCGTACAGTTTCGCCGCATCGTAGCCGGCGTATGGATTGGCCGGATCGGCGGGTTTTAAGTTATCGGGAAGACGGGGCAGTCCGGACACCTGCATGGAGAGATCCAGCAGCGTGATCTGGCGGCCGTTGCGGGCGGGCACTTTCACCGTGGCGGGGAGAAACTTCGAGACCGGGTCGTCCGGCTTGACTTCGCCCTTCTCGATCATGTCGGCGAGGACCAGGGACGTGAAGACTTTGGTGATCGAGCCGATCTCGTAGACCGTGTCGCCGTCCGGCGGTGGCGTCCCGTCGAGCGCCACTTTACCGCTGGCGACCACCTGCCGTCCTTTTTCATCGACGAAGCCGGTAACGATGCCCACGGCCTTGCCGTTCTCGACGCGGTTGGCCATGATCGAGCGTATTTCGGCAATATCCGCCGCACGCAGGCTAACGGTGGACACCAGCACCATCCAGATCCATCGGGATTTCATCTCCTTACGCTATCACCTAGCCCCGCCGGCGCGCCGCGTGGCCCCGCCTTAGGCTCTGTTGCGTTTCAGCAAACATCTCCAGGATAGCTGGGGTCCGGCGCCTTTGGATTTTTTCCAGCGGTGAGCGATGGGCGCGCCGGATGCCCCGCGCTACAGTGAATCTATGTGGAGATCCCTAGGCCTCATGGTCCTGACTCTAGCGGCTGTCTCGCGGGCGGCAAGCCCTGTAGCCTCGCTGGAAGCCGCTCATATTCGCCTCGAATTCGATCCATCCCTCCACAGCCGCGTGATCGCCCGCTTCGACGGCCAGGAGTCTCCCCTGGGCCCGTTTACGCCGTCCGAGTTCATTCAGGTTGCCGGCGCCGGCCTCCGCGATTTCGTACTCACCGCGAAACAGTCTTCCTCCTTCCAGGACCACCTCGGCGCCGGTAGCCGGCTGGTTCTCCGCGGGACCTCCGGGCCCATCGAGAAAACCGTTGCGATCGATTCCTATCCCGCATTTCCCAACATGCTGTTCCTCGCCGTGGAATACGCCAACCACGGCAGCACCGGGCTCTCCGTGGATGGTTGGACCAGCAACGCCTACCAAATCGACGCCACACCGGGAGCCGCCCAGCCACCCTTCTGGTCGCTGCAAAGCGGCTCCTACGAGAAGCGTCCGGATTGGGTCGTGCCGCTCCAGCCCGGCTTCCGCCAGCAGAATTATCTGGGGATGAATGCCGACGACTACGGCGGCGGCACGCCGGTGAGCGATGTCTGGCGCCGGGACGCGGGCCTCGCCGTGGGGCACCTCGAGCTGGCCCCGAAGCTGGTTTCTCTGCCCATCGCGATGCCGTCTCCGCAAGCCGCTACCGTAGCGGTGGAATACCGGCGCCAGGAGAAGCTCCTGCCAGGCCGCAGCCTGCGCACCTTTCGCACTTTCGTGGCCGTACACCAGGGCGATTACTTCGCCACCCTGCGCGACTACCGCCGCGCCATGATGCTCGCGGGTATCCGTTTTCCGGGTAGCCCGGATGGCGCCTTCGAACCCATCTGGTGCGCCTGGGGATACGGCGCCGGCTTCCAACCCCGACAGCTCGATCGCGCGCTTCCCACCGTCGAGAAACTGGGATTCCGGTGGGTGGGACTCGACGACGGCTGGCAGACTTCGGCGGGCGATTGGACGTTGAACCCCGCGAAGTTCCCCGCCGGCGACGCCGATATGCGCGCATTCGTCTCCAAGATCCATGCCGATGGCCTGAGAGCGCAACTCTGGTGGTCGCCCCTGTCGGTCAGCCCCAAGTCCCGCCTGTTCCAGGAGCATCCCGGCTGGCTGCTGCTCGATCCCACCGGCGCCCGCCGCAAGATAAGCTGGTTTGACACGTACTACCTATGCCCGGCCGATCCCGCGGTCGTTCGCTATCACCAGCGGCTCGTCGAAAAGATCATCGGAGACTGGGGCTTCGATGGATTGAAGATCGACGGACAGTTTCTGAACGCCGTTCCACCTTGCACCAATCCCGAGCACCATCACGCCCGCCCGGAAGATTCCGTCGAGGCCGTTCCGCAGTTTTTCAAGGCCCTTGCGGATGCCGCCCGCGCCATCAAGCCCGGCGCGCTCATCGAGCTGTGCCCGTGCGGCACGTCTTATTCGTTTTACTCGATGCCCTATTACAACATGGCCGTGGCCTCCGACCCCGAGAGTTCCTGGCAGGTGCGCACCAAGGCGAAAACCCTCAAGGCGCTCATGGGCGATGCGCTGCCCTACTTCGGCGACCATGTCGAGCTGAGCGATGGCGGGGACGATTTCGCTTCCACGGTGGGCGTCGGCGGCGTAATCGGTACGATGTTTCGCTGGCCGCCGGAGGACGTTTCGAACCCCGGTGACGTGGAGCCCGCCAAACTCGCGCTCACTCCGGAAAAGGAGAAGCTCTGGGCGTTCTGGGTTAAACTGTACCGCGAGAAGATGCTCCCGCGAGGAGAGTATCTGGGCGCGCTCTACGACATCGGATTCGACCGCCCGGAGGCGCACGCCATTCGCAAAGGCGGCAAGATGTACTATGCGTTTTTCGCCCCCGAGTGGAACGGAGCGGTGGAGCTGCGCGGACTGGGACCGGGAACCTACAAGGTTACCGACTACGTGCACGGCCAGGACCTGGGCACGGTAAAGGGTCCAGCCGCGAAGCTGGCCGTCCAGTTCCATAAAGCGCTGCTGATCGAGGCCGCGCCGTAGCGCACGCTTTAGCGTGCTGCGGCGGACTTTAGTTCGCCGGGCGCGGACACGGGTCGTGTCTGTAGGGCAGGAGCGGTGCGCGTCTCCGCGGCAGAATGGTGCTTAAATGATCAGGATGTATAACCGCAGACGCTTCGTGGGAATCGCCGCCGTTGCGGCAGCCGCGGTCCTGCCCGGGAAATCGCAAGCGCCGCCCGGCGCCAAGCCGGCCCTGCGGCTCGGCCTGATCCTCGGCGCGGGCAACGATCCCGATGCCGCCATTCGAAAAGTCCACGACCTCGGCTTTCCTACTTGCCAGGTCGGCGTGAGCTCATTCGCGCCCGAAATGGCGGAACGGCTCCGCGCCGCCCTCGGCCGCTATAATATCGAGGCCACTTCGCTGGTCTCCGGAGGCCCCGGTCCCGAGATCTACGACTTCTACCAGGGCCCGCTCACCATCGGCCTGGTGCCGCGCCAGTACCGCGATGCGCGCATCGCCCAAATCAAGAGGACCTCCGATTTCGCCAAGCTGTGCGGCGTCCCGGCGGTGCAAACGCACTGCGGCTTCATTCCCGAAAATCCCAACGATCCCGTCTACAAAGAAACCGTCGACGCCATCCGCACCGTCGCCGCCTACTGCCGGCGGAACGGCCAGAACTTCCGCTGCGAAACCGGCCAGGAGACGCCCATCACGCTTTTCCGCGCCATCAAGGACGTGGGGCTCGACAACGTGGGCGTCAACTTCGACGCCGCCAACCTGATCCTTTACGGCAAGGCGAATCCCGTGGACGCCCTGGATATCCTGGGACCGTTTGTGCAAGGAATACACGCCAAGGACGGGCTCTATCCGGCCAACGCGCGGGAATTGGGACGCGAGGTTCCCATCGGCCAAGGCAAGGTCGATTTCCCATCCTTTATCCGGCGGCTGAAGGAAATCGGGTACCGCGGCCCGCTCACCATCGAGCGCGAAATCTCGGGACCCAAGCAGACCGAAGACGTCCGCGCCGCCAAGATTTTTCTCGAAAAACTGACCGGTTGAAATTCTGAGGACACCTATCATGAACGAGCAAGGCAAGCAGCATCCTGATCGGCGAGCCTTCCTGGGAACCGCCGGCGCCGCGGCGGGCTTGATGATTTTGAAGCCGCAAACGGTGCGCGGTTCACAGGC
>Ga0335079_10004532_pt1 | contig 15973 bp, 13 predicted proteins | sample Lox_Sample_33_FD_206719 | JGI IMG/M metagenome (GOLD analysis project Ga0335079, IMG submission 206719) | Soil microbial communities from Loxahatchee National Wildlife Refuge, Florida, United States - Lox_Sample_3.3 | ecosystem: Environmental > Terrestrial > Soil > Wetlands | place: USA... | reverse complement strand
CTCGCAGGTTATTGGTTTCGACCACCAGCGTATCCCCGTCCCAATGGCCCACCGAGTAGCCGTACCAAAACGGCGTCGGCTCGCCCTGCGGCGGAAGTTTGCGCCCGTCCATATAAATATGGCGCAGACCGTAATTCGCTTCGTACTCGATCAGGATCATCTTCGGATTCGCCACGTTCATCATCCGGCGCGGCTGCGGCTGCTGATGAAATTGCAAAAAGCCCATCGGCAGACAATTGGCGTCGGGGTTGTCGCGCGCCTGTAGATCCTTGAACCGCTTATCCCGGATGTCCTTGGCCCACGGAGTGTACGGCAGCCCGCCTTCCATGTTCCCGCCGGCTTCGAAGAAAGTGGCCACCGGCGGACCACTCGGATCGTAGGGGAACGGCGCGATCGTCATGTCCACGGGAATCCCACCGCGGCCGCCGGGGGGAGGTGCCCCTGCCGGCGCCGCACCACGACCGCCGCCGGGGGGAGGTGCCGCCGGGGCGCCACCCTGCCGGCCGCGGCCCGCCCGCGGTGGTCCGCTGTTGGCATGCATCCAGAGCCCCGAAAAATCGGGCTTCCCATCCGCGGTCCGTGGTGGCGGCGCATCGCCACGCACTTTGCCGCTGGCATCGCGCGGGACGTTCTCATCCCGCACCGTCTGCCATTGCGCGGCGACGGGCACCGAACCCAGCGTCAGGACGCCGAACACAAAAACGGTTGCACCTGCAGTCTTGATCATCATTCTTAGTTTAGATGTCCTCCGCCCCGCTTCACCGGCGTTCCGTACACCTCAAACGAGGCAACATTCACATAACCTCCGGAGCCGTGGCCGCTTCCCGGCATCAAATCGACAAAGCCCACCTCATCGACTTTGCTGAGGTCCGGTGCGTCAGCCCAATTCGAAGCTTCGCCCACTGGCCCGTAGCGGCCAACGGTCACAATCCGGTCGATGTCCAGCTTCATCCACCGCAAGCCGGCGAACGCGAATTCGCTTTCCAGAAAGGTCGTGGTGGATGCATCCGCATAGTCGCCAACCAGGAAGGTTCCATCCATCAGCTTGATGAGTGGCCGGACCGCGTGGAAACCGGATGCCCGCGTAGTCCAGCGGACTTTCGCCAATCCGGTCAGGTCCACATAGTTGTTCTTGTCGCGCAGAGTGGCGGCAAAAGGCGTCGCACACATCCCGGTCCAGATGTTGGCCGGACCGGGAGGGCCCGATATCCAGATTCGCTTATTCGGATCGGAGGCCGTGGCAGACGGCCCATACGCCTTAAATTCGAGATTGGCATTGGTGACGACGACCTCGCCCGCGGCGATCGCGTGAGGTGGACCCATGATCTGCCACGTCTCTTTAAAAAACATCGGCGGAGGAGGTGGAACACCCGGCCCTCGGCCGCGGCTCCCTGGAGGCTGCGCGCCAGAGGGTGGCGCCTGCTGAGCGGCGCCTTCCCACACGAGTCCTACACAGAAAATCAAACCGAGAGCAACTATAATCGAACGAAACATCACTTTCTCCCCTGAAGCGAATGGTCGAAAACCAGGCGCAGAAAATCAATATACACCGCCGCTGCCCAGCAACGCTCCCGCCGGCGGCGGCTTCCTGCCCAGGTCTATCGCGAAGCCCGATCCCTGCCTCCCAGCCCTTTCCCGCAGCATCAATCTTGCTATTCCACCGTGGCCGCCCGCTTCCTTGTTTTCACTCCCCACCTGTTGCAGAATGGGTGGGCCCACAATTAAATTCATGGGCTGGAGGTTCTATGCGTGGTGCACTCCTGTTCGCCGCCGGGCTCTTTGCCGGGCTGGTATTCCACATCGCGACGGCGCAGAATCCCAACGATGGCGTCGTCATGATGAACCATGTGGGCATCAGCGTCCCCAACATCGATGAGGCGGTCGCGTACTATACCAAGAAGCTGGGCTACCGCGAGGCATTCCGCGTCAGCGATGACAAAGGCCAGCCACGGCTCGTCTACCTGCAGATCAGTAAGAACACATTTCTCGAACTCAACCCCGTCACGGCGCAGCGCCCGGCCGGCTTTTCGCACTATGGCCTCGTAGTCGAGAATGCCCCGCAATCCGTCGCGCGCTTGCGAAGAAGCGGCTTGACCGTCACCGATCCGAACAAGAGCGACACCAAAGCCGTGATCGCCAACATCACCGATCCGTACATGGGCCGGATCGAGCTGGTGGAAATCACGCCGGAGTCCCTACACTACAAGGCCATTCAAAGCTGGAAATAGATCCGCGAAAGGAGCGGCCATATGTCTCAGGTTGTGAGATGCGGTTTCTCGGCGTTGACCATTGCGCTCTGGCTCGCCGCGCCGGCAAGCCTCATTCGCGCGCAGCAGCGCGGCGGCACTCCTCAGACCGATAAGGTACCCCCCGTGAACACCGGCTCCAACCCCTATCGAGTGATCCGAGATTGGGCTACCCTGACTCTCGAGAAAAGGCCGTGGGGCGGCTCCAACGGTGTAGCGATCGACCGCGATGGCAAATCCGTCTGGGCCACCGATCGTTGCTCGCCCGGCACCACTCCCGGCTGCCTGGGCGCCAAAGCCAACCCGGTCCACCTCTTCGATGAGTCTGGCAAAGAAATCCGCAGCTTTGGCGCAGGCCTGTTCGTCTGGCCGCATGGCATCCATGTCGATCGCGACGGCAACGTCTGGGTCGCCGATTCCCGCTCCCCGAGCGCCGAAGAGCTCAAGAAGTTTCCCGGCGAAGACAAAAAGGGAAGCGTGGTCGTCAAGTTCAGTCCCCAAGGCAAGGTTCTGATGACCTTGGGCACCCCGGGCGTCCGCGGAAATCCTCCGGAAGCCCTCACCGACCCAACCGCCATGGTGACCGACCGCGCTAATGGCGACGTCTATGTCGCCGAAAGCCATACCGACGTGACCGATCCCAATCTCGTCGGCCGCATCTCCGTCTTCGACAAAACCGGCAAGTTTCTCCGCGTCATCGGCAAAACCGGAACCGCGCCGGGCGAGTTCCGCACGCCGCATGCACTCGCGTTCGATTCTCAGGGGCGTCTGGTAGTCGCCGATCGCCATAACCATCGCATTCAGGTCCTGACCAAGTCCGGTAAGTTCATCCGCGAATACGACGACTTTGGCCGCATCAGCGGCTTGGCCATCGATAAGAACGACGTCATCTACACAACCGACTCCGAGTCCACCGAAAAAGTTCACCCCGGCTGGCAGCGGGGCATCCGCATCGGCAGTCTCAAGGACGGGAAGGTGACGATGTTTATACCGCCGCACACCGTGCCGAATTCGCCCGACGGCGCCATGGGCGAAGGCATTGCCGTCGACGCCGCCGGGAACATTTATTCCGCCGAAGCCAACCTCCGCGGCGTCACCAAATTCGTCCGCCGATAAATCCGCGTCGCCGACAACTGCTCACGAGCAGTAAACACTTGTTACCTGCCCCTACGGCGCAGCACCTGAGTCAACCCGTCTAAACTGACGTCGCCCAAGGAACCTGTAATCCCGATCTTGCGTCCAATCGGGCACAAGGGGAAAGGGGGTTCCTATGAAACTTACGTCTCTGTCGGTAACTCTCGCGTGGAGTCTGACTTTATTGGGTCAACCAAACAGTCGGATCTCCGAACCATTTACTTACAAGAACCTGTCTCTGTTTTTGGTGACAGCCGGAGAAGGCGGCAACAGCAGCGGCGGCCGCCATTACTTGACGCTCAAGGAGGCACTCGATCAGCAAAAAATCCGAGTCATCGAAACCAAGCAGGTGAACGAGTTGGCGGTGGAGAACGTCTCCGCCGAGCCGGTCTATATTCAAAGCGGCGACATCGTCAAAGGTGGCCAGCAGGACCGCGTGATTTCGAACGATTTTGTCTTGCCGCCCAGGTCGGGGCGGGTGGCCGTCGACGCATTTTGCGTCGAGCACGGGCGCTGGAGTCAACGCGGGGGTGAACCGGCTTCCACCTTCAACAGCTCCACCGAAATGGCCGCTACCAAACCTCTCAAAATGGCCGTCAGCGTGAACAAGGATCAATCCGAGGTGTGGAACCAGGTCGCGCAGACGCAGGCAGGGCTCGCGCTCTCGACTGCGCAAAGCGTGATCGTATCCTCATCCGCATCGAGCCTGCCGCTGACCTTGCAGAGCCGGCCGATCGAAGATGCGGTCAAGGGCTACATCAAGGCCCTTCACCGGATCCCTGACGGAAAGCGCGACGTCGTCGGTTTCGTGTTTGCCGTCAATGGGGAAATCAACAGCGCCGATATTTACTCGTCTACCGAGCTTTTTGCGGCCATGTGGCCAAAGCTGCTGAAGGCGAGCGCCGTGGAGGCAGTGCGGCTGAAAAGCCAGCAGCCTTCCGCAACTCTTCTGCCCGCCGACGTCGCTCAGTTTCTACGCGACGCCGAAACCGGTGCCGAAACGAAAATTGAGGTGGACCGACGAATTACTCTGGCGCGCCGCGAGAATCAACACCTGATTGCCATGGAATCGCGTGATCGGCAAGGGTGGATTCACCGGAGCATCATCCGCAAATAGACTTCGTTCTGAAGGCGAGATGAGCCGGCGCTGATCGACGGGTCCGTGAATCAATTCGATGGCGCCGGCGCTTCTCGCTTGACTGGTTTGCCATACACCTCGATCCACGCCACATCGGAGTACCCGCCCGTCCCATGACCGCTACCCGGCGTCAGATCGGCAAAACCCACTGCGTCTACCTTGCTCAGGTCCACCTTCTCCAGCAGATTCCCCTTCGTCTGCACTTTCGGCATGTCGAGCCGCAGCCACCGCACTTCCGACAAATAGAATTCGCTTTCGTGATAGTCGAAGGTGTTTGCATCCACGTGGTCGCCAATCAGCCATGTCCCGTCGGCCAACCGCACCACCGGCCGGATTTCGTGAAACCCCGATGTCTTCGTGTACCAGCGAATCCTGGCTTTCCCCGTCAGATCCACAAAGCTGTCTTTATGGCTCAGCGCGAGCGCGCACGACGAGGCGCACAGCCCGGTCCAGATATGCGGCACATTGCCTTCATTGGTGACATGGAAGTCCTCCGTGCCGGAACCGTACATTTTCAATTGCAGGTCCGGGTTCACGACGAACTCTTGCGTCACCGGCACGTTGCCGGAAAAATCTTTCCAGGTTTCCCGAAAGAACAGCGGCGCCGGTTGTGGTGCCGGGCCCCGGCCCGCCCGCCCGGCCGGCGGCTGACTCAGCGCGACTGCCGCGCCACCCAACACGATCAGCGTCATGATTGCTCGTTTCATGCTTTCCTCTTTCCCGCCCGGTGACAAGCGAAGAGAATTTCTTCATCCCCCGCCAAACCAGCATCTTACAGCCAAACCGGCCCTCCCCGAAACCCGCTCCGCCAACTCCTGCGCGCGACAATGAGGTTGTGAGGGAGCCCCGATGTCGCGCTACGGAACCCGGCGAACCGAAGCCCCGCAAACAGGACCGGCCCGGTTCGCTTGGTACCAAGCGGAGAGCGCTCGCTAAACTCTTTAGCTGCAACAAACCTTTCGCTATTTGGGAAACGATCGTTTCCCAACCGGCGATTCGCCCGGCCGGCGCTACCCTGCCTCAGCGTGCCGGCTCCATGCCTTTGAACGCATACCGGTAATAGCGCTGCCCGTTGTTGACTTCGCCGAGAAACAGGTTGCCCTTCGAATCGGCCGCGATGTCGTGGATGTGGAAGAACTCCCGAGCGTTGTGCCCGGCGTGCCCGCCCACCGATGCCAGTGTCTCGAGCGTCCGCCGGTCCAGAATTCGAATCGCTTTGTTCGAGCCGTCTACGATGTAGAGGAACTTCTGATCTTTATCCGGCGAGACGGCAAACGCGTGCACCGTCCCTTCGTTTTGCAGCGTGTTGCGTGCGACGAAGACCTCTTTCACAAACGTGCCATCCGGTTTGAAGACCTGGAACCGGTTGTTCGACCGGTCGGCGACATAGACCATGTCGTCGTTGGTCACCAACACGGCGTGCACCGGGTTGTTGAACCCTTGCGGAGGTGGCCCCTGCACCAATTGCGCGCGCGGCGGAAACTTCAGGCTGTCGTCCGGCCTCTTCCCGTAAGCGCCCCAATGGCGCTTGTACGCGCCTGTAGCAGCGTCAAACACAATGACGCGGTGATTGAAATAGCCATCTGCCACGAACAGCTCATTGGTCTTCGGGTAGACGAACAGGCCGGCTGGGCCGCCGAGATTCTCCGTGTCGTTGCTGCCCCGGTTTTTGCCCGCGTGGCCGATCTGCAGGAGGAACTTTCCTTTGCTCGTGAACTTCAGGATGTGGTTGTCCTCTTTGGCGCTGCCGCTCAGCCAGACGTTATCTTGCGAATCGACGAAGATGCCGTGCTCGGAGCTGAACCATTCGTAGCCCGGTCCCGGGCCGCCCCATGCCTGCAGAAATTTTCCATTCGGATCGAACTCCAGCACCGGTGGCGCCGGAATGCAGCACTCCGACTGCGGCGGATTCAGAGCGGCGCCTTTCTCTCCATCCGGGATGGTCGCCGGACGATGAAAAACCCAGACGTTGTCGTGAGAGTCGACCGCCACCCCGCCCACCTGTCCCGTCACCCACTTGTTGGGCAGCGCTTGGGCCCAGAGCGGATCGGGCTCAAACCGAGGCACCTGTCCCCGATTCGCCTGCGCCATTGCTACCGCGATCATCACAATCCCGGCCGCGGCGAATAACACTCTGGTTCGCGTCATCATTGCACCCTCCTCTGTTCAATCCGGTTTAACAGGTCGCGCGCTTCTTGAAACGAAGGGTTGAACTCCAGGGCCTTCCGCAGGGTGGCTTCAGCTTCCTCGCGCCGGCCCATGCGGACAAGCGCGACGGCCGAATTGGTGCGGGCCAGCAGCAGCGCCGGGTTGATGGCGAGCGCCTGGTTCCACCACCGGATCGCCGCCTCCAGATTGCCCCGCTGCATCTGATACGCGCCGAGCGCCTCAGCCACCGCCGCCTGGGTCGGGTCCATCCGCCAGGATTGCGCGTATAACGGAAGCGCGTGCGCATCGTCCTTGCGATCGCGATAGAACTGGGCCAGGTACGCAAGCGCGACAGCGTCGGCGGCTCCACGCGTTACAGCCTGCTGCAACAACTGGAATGCACGCTCCCGATAAATGCCGTTCTGTTCGCGTAGCGCCAGCATCGAGTAGGCGAGCCCGAGATCGCGCACCCCGGCCTCGCCGCCTCCGAACGGCACCAGCGCGGCATCCTCCACCGGAGTGGAGTCTCGTCCCGCGGTCGGCCGCCGGCGGATCGAATGGTCGGTAAACACGACATGCTCGATATCGCTGGGTGGATTGTGCGGCATGTGGCAGGCGGCGCAATCGTCGCCGTTCGCCTGCCGCGACGGTTGCGGAGCGCCGCAGTCGGACGTCTTATGGCAAGTGAGACACTTGCCGCGGTAGTACGCTGCTTTCTCGGCTGCGGCCGGAACGAAATGTGCGTCATGGCAGGTGCCGCACCAGAGCTTGTCTCCGCTGGCTCGCTTGCAAGCGCTCTCGGCGAGATTTTCGACGTGGCTGGTCACTCTCATCGGTGCGGCCGACCCGCCGCGCACGAAAACGGTCAGACTATCGGCCAGCCGCTCTCCGGGCACAAAGGCAAGGTCGTCTTTGCCCGCTTTCGCGACGCGGATTTCGCCCGAAAGATGGCATTGTGCGCAGATGCTATCCCGTTGGGCGGAAGCAAGTTTCGCCGGGTTAATCATCGGTTTGCCGGCCGCGATGTGATCGCTTGCGGGGCCGTGGCATCGCTCGCACGCGACGCCGCCTTCGCGAAATGGCGGCGATTCGTAGGCGTTTTGCGTCCCTCGAATCTGCTGAATCCCGCTGGCGTGGCACCCGAGGCAACCAGGCAAGATCGGCCGCGTCAGATAGGGATAATCGAACGATGCGTATCCCGGCGCCGGCTTCCACGCACCCGAGTTGCTATAGAAAGTAACCGGCGCCTCGTACAGGAATCCATCGACGCTGAGCAGATAACTATGCGCGGCTGCGCCACTGCCAACGAAGTACTCCAGGTAGCGCCTTCCCTTCACGGGCTGGCTGCTTCCCTGCTGGACAAAGTCAAAGTAATATTTTCCGCTCTCCGCGCCGGCTCGATAGGAGAACGCGCCGAAGGAATCTCGAAACTCCGGGTTCTCGAAGCGCTCTTTGGTGCCGGACGTCCCCACGCGCCCGCTGCTCCCGGCCATCGGGGTACGCATGAAATTCCGGAAAATCTCGGCGTGGCACGGCGCGCATGCCTGACTGCCGACGAAATCGGCGGTGAACCCGCACAGGGGGACCGCCGCCAGCAATGCGATTAAACGGAACAACCCGCCAGAGTATATCATCGGCGTCACCCGGAACAATCGGTTAGAATGTAGCTCTTGCCGATTGCCAGACTTCGCGTAGGAATCGCGGGCGTCGTCGTCGCAGGGGCATTGGTGGGCGCCTGGGTTTACAAAAGACGGCAACCGCCTCCGCCTTCGGAACCGGATAACGCATACATCAACGCGGTCGTGTGCGCCGACTGCCACGCGGCCATTGCCGCCACTTACCGGAAGACGGGCATGGGACGGTCGTTTGCCCGCGTTACCCCCGACAACCTTCCCGCCTTCGGTAAGCCGTTCCACCATAAAGCCTCCGACAGCGAATTCGAGATGATCGAGCGCGGCGGCAAGTACTATCAGCGCCGGTGGCAAACCGGATTCGACCACAAGGACACCAACGTCGACGAAAAACAGGTGGAGTTCGTAATCGGCTCGGGAAACCATGCGCGGACGTATCTTCATCTGACGGCGCAGCACGCGCTGCAAGTCCTGCCGCTGAGCTGGTACTCGGAGAAAGGCGGCTATTGGGACATGAGCCCGGGCTACGACCAGCCCGATTATCCCGGCTCGATCCGCCCCGTGCACTACGAGTGCATGTTCTGCCACAACGCGTATCCGAAAATTCCTGACGCGCTGGAACATACCGCCAGCGCGGAGATGACGTTCGCCGATCCGATTCCGGAAGGCATCGATTGCCAGAGATGCCACGGGCCGGGGCAACGGCACGTGAGCCTTGCCTCAGCAGGATCACCGCCGGAACAGATCCGCAGCGCCATCGTGAACCCCAAGCGGCTGACACCCGATCGGGAACTCGAAGTCTGCATGCAATGCCACCTCGAGACGACCAATATCGATCTTCCGCACTCCATCCGCCGTTTTGACAGAGCTCCTTTCTCTTACCAGCCGGGACAACCGCTCGCCGATTTCGATATCGAATTCGATCGCGCGGGAGGAACCCGGGACCGGTTTGAGATCGCACATGGCGCGTACCGGCTTCGCGAATCGCAATGCTTTCTCAAAAGCGCCGGCAAGCTGCGCTGCACAACGTGCCACGATCCGCACGACATCCCGCACGGACCCACGGCAATGGCGCACTACAACAGCGTCTGTGAAAGCTGCCACGCGCCGGCAATCCAAGCCGCGGCCGCGCCCCACGTTCGCGGCGCCGACTGCGTGGGATGCCATATGCCCAAGCGCCGAACTGATGACGTCGTGCACGCCGTCATGACCGATCATCTGATTGAGCGGCGCAAGCCGGCGGGCGATCTGCTGGCGGCGAAACCCGAAGTCGTCGAAACGGCAGCAACACGGTTCATGGGTGAAGTAGTCCCGTATTATCCCGCGGCGCTCCCGGACACGCCGGACAATTCTCTTTACGTCGCGGCCGCCCAGGTCCGCTATGGGCGCAATCTTGACAAGGGTGTGCCACAATTGGCGGGCCTGCTGGATCGCTATCATCCGGCGCAGGCGGGCTTCTACGCCGAGCTCGGGCAGGGCTACCGTGCCGCCGGGAAGCTAGCGGACGCCGTTCCCTTTTTCGACGAAGCCGCGAAACGCGAACCTACGGGTTACCGCCTGGTGCAACTCGGGAATGCGCAGATGGAAGCGAGACAATTTGTTCAGGCGGAATCGACCTTGCGTCGGGCGATCTCGCTCTCTCCGGACGCGCCCATGGCCTGGGGAACACTGGGCTGGGTGTTGTGGCAGCAGGACAAAGGCGGCGAAGCACGCACCGATTTGGAAAAAGCGGTGGCCCTGGATCCCGATCTGCCCGAGCTCCACAACAACCTGGCATCGGTCGAGTGGGGCGTGGGCGACCAGGCCGCGGCCGAACAGCAATTTCGCGAGGCGTTGCGCATCGAGCCGGGAGTCGCCGAATGGCGCTTGAACCTGGCGCGCGTGCTCGCCACGCGCGGTGAGATGCCGGAAGCCCGCTTTCAGTTCGAGCAGGCGGTCCGGCTTAAGCCCGATTTTGCGGAAGCACGAGTCGATTACGGCCGCTTGCTGTCCGACCAAGGCGACCTGAACGGGGCGCTTCGCCAGCTTCAGGAAGCGATTCGTCTCCAGCCCGATTTCTGGCGAGGGCACTTCGAGTTGGGAATGGCCTTAGGGCGCAGCGGCAATGCCGCCGCCGCAGTTCAGCAACTGCGAATCGCGGCCAACGGCGCGGACCCCACCGTCCGCGCCGAAGCGCTCGACGTGTTGCGCAAGTTGGGACAGCAGTAGAGTAGCCTCTCAGCGCTCTGCGTCAGGTCAAAACGCTCCCGCACCGGCCTCGGCCACGGCGTGATCCTGGTCTCCCGATCCGCCGCTCACGCCGATGGCACCCATCACTTTGCCGTCCCGTCGCAAAGGAATGCCCCCGGCGAAAATCATGATCTTTCCATCGTTTGAGGCATGGATTCCAAAGAACTGCCCGCCGGACTGCGAATGCGTCGCCAGATCCTTGGTGGCGATATCGAACGCTCGCGAGGTATAGGCCTTCTTGATCGAGATATCGACACTCCCAAGCCACGCCCCGTCCATGCGGACATGGGCGACCAGGTTTCCCCCTTCGTCAGCCACCGCGATGTTCATTGGTTGGCCGATCTCTTTCGCCTTCTTCTCGGCGGCTGCAATCACTCTTCGCGCATCATCCAAACGAACCATTGGATTTCACTCCTTATTACGTCTTAGTCCAGGGAAAAGACGACTAATGTCCCTCCGAGGTTCGTATAGTCGGCCAACGAAGTCGTCAGGCCGACTGCACCGAGCCCTTCGGTTCCTTTGGTCAAGCCCTCGGCGAGACCGATAGCCGCCCATCCACCCACTCCCGTGAGCACCGCGACGTACTGCTTGCCTTTGTGCATGTAGGTGATGGGGTTCCCGATGATCCCGGAAGGCGCGTGAAACTGATAGAGCGTTTTTCCAGTCGCCTGATCGGCGGCTTTGAACCAGCCATCCAACGTGCCATAGAAAAGCACTCCGGCATCGGTCGTCAGCGGCCCGCTGTAGACCTGGAACGTCTCATTGACAGACCACTTCGTCTCGCCCGTCACCGAGTTGAAGGCGATGAGGCGCCCGCGAACATTGCCGTGGTCGGCGGGGAACATGCTCAGAGTGGCTCCCACATACGGAAAGCCGCTCCGGTACTTGACGCTGAACGCCTGGTAATCCATGCAGATGTGATTGGTGCCGACATAGAACAATTTGGTCTTGGGATCATACGAGGCGGGCTGATGATTCTTCGCCCCCTGTGCGGCCGGACAGATATCTTTGACGTTGACATCTTCCTTGGTCATTTTGTCGGGGTTCAGAATGGGCCGGCCGGTTTTCAGATCGATCTCGTTGGCCCAGTTTGTGGAGGGATCGAACTTGTGCGCGGCGAGCAGCTTGCCATTGCGCCGGTCCAGCAGATACGAAAACCCGTTGCGATCGAAATGCGTGAGCGTCGGGACTGTGGCTCCGCCGATGAGGCTTTCCGTGAGCACGCTTTCGTTGATGCCGTCATAATCCCAGGCATCGTGAGGCGTCATCTGATAGGCCCAGGCTGCGACCCCGGTGTCCGGATTGCGCGCAAAGAGCGTCGTCGACCATTTGTTGTCGCCGGCCCGCTGCGAGGGATTCCAGGTTCCCGGATTACCGCTGCCGTAGTAAACCAGGTTGAGCTGGGGATCGTACGTGTACCATCCCCACGTGGTGCCGCCCCCGAGTTTCCACTCATCCTCGTGCCAGGTCTTCAGGCTGGAATTCGCACCCACCGGCTTCCCGGTCGCACCGTCAATCGTCTTCTCCGGATCGAAAAGAATATCCGAGTCCGGGCCGACGCTGTTGGCACGCCAGGCCATCTTCCCCGATTTGAGATCGTACGCCGTGAGAAAGCCCCGTACGCCGTATTCTCCCCCCGAGATGCCGACAATGACTTTGTCATGGACAACTAGAGGAGCGATGGTCATGGTTTGGCCTAACTGGGGATCGCCATTCTGCGCGCTCCAGACCAGCTTGCCCGTCTTCGCGTCGAGCGCGTAGACGTGAGTATCGAGCGTGGTGACCAGGATCTTCCCGTCCGCGTAAGCTACGCCCTTATTCACCAGGTCGCAGCACGCCACCGACGGAGAGAACTTATCCTGCTCAGGAGCGAATTTCCAAACGATCTGCCCCACATTGTCCAGATCGATCGCATACACGAAGTTGGGGTAGGAACTCTCGAAGTACATCATGTTGCCGACGACTAACGGCTGACCTTCCTGCCCGCGCAGCGTGCCGGTGGACATGGTCCACGCCACCTTCAGCTTGGCGGCATTCCGGGCGTTGATCTGGTTCAGCTTGCTGTGCCGGATGCCGCTATAACTCCCCAGCGGCAACACCCATTGATTGGGATCCTGCGCGTCTTTCTCGAGTGCCTCATCCGCGATCGCCATTGTTACTGGAACCGTCATTGATGCGCAGACTGCCATCGCGCCCAGCCATTTCATGTAGCTCATCTCAAGATCTCCTTCGAGGATTTCTCAAACTGATGTCCTTCTCGCGTCGCCTTCAACCGCCCGTCAGTCCTGTTCGGATGGGGGGCGGCCCGGCGGCACAAGATCGAGGCTTCGTCCCTTCACATAGCGGTAAACGTGAACAACATCTCCCTCACTCAGAAAGCCGGCCCATCCGGGCATGCCTTTTTCTTTTCGTCCTTCCATGGCCACCGACAGAAATTCGCGAGGCTTCATTCCCGCGGCCAGCGAGTGCCGCAGATCCGGTCCCAGTTGGCCGCCGGTGGCATCGGTCCCATGACAGCGATAGCAGTACGAGTTGTAGAGCTGATAGCCGTGGAAGACGTCTTTGGTGACCTTCCGCGAGTCGCCTTCCACAAACAAGGGGAAGTCCAATTGGATGGCCGTGCCGTCCTTGCCTGTATAGCTGTACAGTTTCGCTGTAGACTGGTCCGGCGCCGCGGAGCCCTTCTGCGCCAGGACCCACGCCGCCATTTCCCGGCGCTGCGCTTCGGTCAAATCGGGATGGGGCGTCATGCCGGAGCCGCCTTCGCGAATCTTCGCCGCCAGCTTTTCGATTGCTTCGGTTTGACCGTCGTAGCGCTTGGCGATCGAACTATACGCAGGCCCGACGACATCGCGATCCACAGCATGACAGGAAGAGCAGTCACTCGCCTGGACCAATTTTTCCCCGCTTGGTTGCGCCGCCTGAGCACCCGCCAACCATGCGGCGCCTCCGGCCGCCGCCATCAGCAACGCGACTGACACGGATCGTCCGCTCATTGAGAACCTGGCCCCGACAGGAACAGCATCACGCCGCTGTCCGCCAGGATGGACCTGAGCTCCGACTGGTGTTTCTCGATCACCTCGTCGAGTCTGAGTTTCAACGCGTCGTTTCCCGTGCGAACGCCCATCGACATCGGAAACGCGTACTGTTCGGGAGCGCCGAGCGTCCGCTCGTTGGGCACCGGGACAACTTCGAACTCGGGATAGGCGCGCAGAAAACCGCCGATCGCCGGCTGCCAGGTGATCAACACGTCGATCTGCCCCTCTTTCAGGGCGTTCAACATCGTGGCCGGCGACTCCGAGTTGTCCGCCGCGACATCGAATCCGACTACCGATCCCGGGATGAGGCCCCGCACCTTCAACGCCTCCTCGGCCGGGGTCTCCCGTTCAAAGCCGATCTTCACCCGTTTGAGCACCGGCGAATCCATCGTCGTGATGTTGTAGTTCTTGTTCTTGGAGAAGACAAATACATAAGACGACACATAATAGGGTCGCGTCGTCAGCTCTTCCCGGCTCCCGTAAGGAATGCTGATGACCACATCGCACTTTCTTGCATCGAGCGTCGACGATAGGAATTGCGGAAACCCGCCATGACCCCGATAGCTCGCCCACGTGTAGTCCACAGGCTCACCGAGCAGCTTCGCCACCGCCCCGGCGATTTTGTTTTCAAAACCCTCGCCCGCTCGATTGGAATACGGAAGATAACTCGGGTCGGCGCAGACGCTCAAGCCTCTAGCCGCCGGAAGACAGAATAGAAAAACGAATGCGCCCACCGTGGCCGTAAGGACGAGAGTGCGGCGACCCTTCATATTCTGGTGTGTCGAGGAGTCTACTGCTTGGTTGGGGTTAAGTCAATGGGGGGTGGGGCTTCGGTGCTAAAGATATAATTGCTCACCAGAACGAGGAGGGTTTCATGAAATATCTCATCGCCGCCGCGCTGCTGCTACCGATCGCCCACGCCGCCATCGTGGGGCAGGAGGGGCAAAAAACCAAAAAGTTCCTCACCAAACCGCTCGTGATCGAAGACCAGGGCAGCTTCTTCATCGGGGGCGTTCCCAAGGTCACCAACTACGCCACCATGCAGACGCAGGCCGCACCCGCAACGGCCACCCAGCCCGCCGGCCCCAGCCAGATCACCATCGGGCAGATGTACGTGCAGTTTCAGATCCCGCAAAACAAAAAGCGCGGCATGCCGCCTGTGATCATGGTGCACGGCTCGTCGCACACGGCGGCGTGCCTGGAGTCGACGCCCGACGGTCGCGAAGGCTGGTATCCCTATTTCGTGCGCAAAGGGATTTCAACTTACCTGGTCGATCAAGCGGGCCGCGGCCGCTCCGGCTTCGATGAGTCCGTGCTGCACGAGGCGGCCGCGCTCGTCAAGAATGCCGAGGTCGCGAAGGGCGCCGCCATGATCCCGGCTTTTGGCCGCATCACTGATAACGGGGCGTGGACCGCCTGGTTTGGCCACTTGATTCCAGCGGGATCGACGATCCTGAACGGCACGCTGATCCGGCACGGCGATCCGGGCGATCCGCCGACCGATGACGCTCTCCACACGAATGATTATTTCCCGGCTTACCCGCTCGGAGCTGTGGACGCGAACATCACGGCGCGCGCGGGAGCGCTCGGCCAGCCGCCCGCCGGCCCCGCTAATTACTACGCGCTCGAATACTACAAGCAGTTAGTCCCGAATGCCGAGGTGACGCTGCCCGGCTCCGTATGCGAGACCTGCGATCCCAAAGAGATTGCGCCGGCCAACACCTGGACCCCGCAAGACCTGGCTCTGCTGGTCGAGAGGCTCGGCGGCGCAATCGTGGCGACGCACTCGCAATCCGGCATCATGGGACACCACATGGCCCGCATTCTGAAAGAGCGCGGCCACCTCGATTTGCTGAAGGGGCTTATCACGATCGAGGGTTCCTGCTCTCTTCCCAACAGCGGTCTCAAGGCGGAGGATTTCGCCAACATTCCTTACCTGGCGCTGAAGGGCGATTACACTGCGACCAGCGAAGTGTGTCAGACCACGGTCGACGCCATCAACGCGCAACACGCCGCCGGCCATGGAACAGCCAAGGCCGAATATATTAAGCTAGACGAATTGAAAAACCCTGTCTTCAAAGGCACAACCCACATGATGATGCTCGGCACCAACAATCTCGAAGTCGCCGACGTCATCCTGAACTGGGCCGACGAAAACATGGGAGCGCGGAAGAACAAGAAGTAGCCATCGACCCTGATTGTGGAGCGGGCAATCCTGCCCGCAGCCGGCTCTCCAGCCGGCTGGACCCGCAGGAATGCGGGTCCGCAGCCTGAAAGGCTGCCCCACAACTTCCGCCGCGCCTACGGTTAGTCATTATGGAGCGACCAACCGCCGATTCGCAGTAGCGCGGGTTACGCTGCGAAGAGGTGAATCCAGCGGCGCAGAGCCGCATACGAAAGGAGTTGGTC
>Ga0335079_10004531_pt1 | contig 15976 bp, 12 predicted proteins | sample Lox_Sample_33_FD_206719 | JGI IMG/M metagenome (GOLD analysis project Ga0335079, IMG submission 206719) | Soil microbial communities from Loxahatchee National Wildlife Refuge, Florida, United States - Lox_Sample_3.3 | ecosystem: Environmental > Terrestrial > Soil > Wetlands | place: USA... | reverse complement strand
CTTCTACCACCGGGTACCCGTCGGCCATGTCGAGGCGGGCCTGCGCACACGGGACAAGTACAATCCCTTTCCCGAGGAAATCAACCGGCGCCTGGTCTCGCCCGTGGCTGACTTCCACTTCGCTCCGACCAAGCTGGCCCAGAGCAACCTGGAGCGGGAGGGCTTTGCCCCCGAGAGCATCCTGGTTACCGGCAACACGGTGATTGACGCTTTGTTATATGTCCGAGCGCAGATTGCGAGTGGCGCGCTGCGTCCCGAGTTGGCCGCCGCCCATCTCAACGGACACAAGCTCATCGTGGTAACGGCCCATCGCCGAGAAAATTTCGGAGGCGCGCTGCAGCAGATTTGCGAAGCTATCTCCACCCTGGCCAAGAACCGCGACGACGTGCTGATCACTTATCCGGTCCACTTGAACCCCAACGTATCAGGCCCGGTGCATCGCCTGCTGGGTGGGCTCCCCAACGTCGTGCTGCTACCGCCGCTGGACTATGTTTCCTTCGTCTCCCTGATGGACCGCGCCGACATTCTGCTGACGGACTCGGGCGGCATCCAGGAAGAGGCGCCGGCTTTGAGCAAGCCTGTACTGGTTATGCGCGAGGTCTCCGAGCGTCCAGAGGCGATTACCGCCGGCAGCGCCCGGCTGGTGGGTACCGATCCCCGAAGAATTTTGAGCGCCGTGAACCTGCTGCTGGATGATGCGGCCGCGTACCAGAGCATGGTCAATCGTCCTAACCCCTTTGGCGATGGCACCGCAGCAGTGCGCATCGCGGACTTCCTGGAGAACCGACTAGCCGGAACGGCTCTGCAAGAGCACGATTATCAGCACGAAGACAAACCAAGGGTGACACGATGACCGAGAATAATGTAGCGAGAACTGGAGAGCAGATCCGGGCTTTAGGCCAGCGCATGGGTTTCTGGAGGCACGGATTCGATTTCCCGCAGGCCTGCCAGCAGCTTTTCCAGCAAGTTGACTTCACCGGCAAGCGGGTGCTGGAGGTCGGCTGCGGCAAGGGGCTGTTTAGCCTATGCGCGGGACTCGCGGGCGCCGAGCATGTGGTGGGGCTGGAGCCGCTGCTGGAAGGAGCGCTCGACTCCGACCGCTGCCACAAGGATTTTGCCCAGATGGCAGAATCGCTGGGCTTGAAACGCGCCGAGATCCTGCCGCTGCGGTTGCAGGACTACACCTGCCCCAAGGGCTACTTCGATATGGTTTTGTCTGTAGCTTCGATCAACCACCTGGACGAGAAACAGTGCGTGAACCTCGGCCGCGATCCCCACGCCCGTGTCGTGTACCGCGAGATTTTCGAACAGGTGGCCGACATGCTGAAGCCGGGCGGCAGCTTGATCATCGTGGATTGCTCCAACCGCAATCTCTTCGGCGACCGGGGTATCAGGAATCCGTTCGTTCCCACCATTGAGTGGCACAAGCATCGGGAACCGTCCTACTGGGAGGAGTTGCTGGCGGAGTCAGGATTCACCAACGCTAGGATCGACTGGCTCTCCGGCCGCTGGCTGCGTCACCTGCGTATTTTCAGGATCCGCAGGGAGGTGGCATATCTGGGGGCAAGCATGTTCCGCCTGGAAATGACCCGCCACAGCAATGGGAATGGGAACTCCCACCGTTAGTCTGAAGCTCCCCTAAACGCCGGCTGGACCATCGCAAAGAGCTCGGGCCGCTTCGAGGTTCGATGCTCCCCCAAAACGGCCCGGTTGAACGTTCTCCTAGGTGCGGCCAATCACTGTACCGTAACGCTCAGGCCCGTTGGAGGCGCCGGCCGTTGTACGCCCGACGGATCCTCGTATGCACCAATCGAAGGCGGATTGGCTCGCGCGACTCCATCGTGGTCGAGCGCGGGAAACAATGCATTGGTTCCCGCGGCGATCATAGGGCTGCCGCTCGCCAGGTGGAAATCCGGCGTTGAAGTGCTCACGATCTGCGGGTTGACGTTAGTGCTGCTGGTAAGAGCGCTGCAGCTTGGAGTTCCGCCGTTGCCAAAGAAATTGTTATTGCTGCCGCTAACCTGGCCGCATCCGGCGTCGCTGGTGAAATAGGAGCGCCCGCTGGCTTCGTAAACCAGATTGTTTTCGAACGTGGTGGGGATGTACAGAGAAAACGCCCCGCTCTGCGATGGGTTGGATGTAGAGGGGAACCCGGCGCTGTAGCAGGTGTTGTTGTAAACCTTGGCCTTGGTCGTCGGGCTGCCGTTGGACTCGAAGTTCACGCAGGAGTAAATCCCCGCGCCGTCCGGCGGGTCAGGTCCCTTGCCGACGTTGTATTCCACGTTGTTGTAAACCTCAACCGGACCGTTGTTGGGATTCACGCCGTTGAGGTTGATTCCGTCGAGCGTAGTGTCGTGGATGAGGTTGTCGTGGATATGGATGTCGGCCCCGTCCACGCCTTCCTGGTAGACCTGCAGCCCGCGCCCACCGATGACGTTGTGGATGTCGTTCCAGCCCACGTCATGATGGTTGTTTCCGGAGGAGAAATAAAGTCCGTGATAAGTCTTGCTGGAGCTGGAGAAATTGCTCGGGCCGGCCTGTGTCCACTGATTTCCATAGATCTGGTGGCCGAGACTCGAGCCGCTCGATTCCGCCTCGTAGCAGGCGGCGGTACCGTTGCCGCCCGGGCAAGCCAGCACGTTCGCGACCACGCGTACATTAGCCACCAGCAGCGAGAGCGCCTCGCTGCCGCCGGTCGTGATGTGAAACCCCGCGATCACCCAGAACGGCCCCGGTCCGGAAACATTGGGAGTGCGCAGGCCGTAAGACTGGTTGGTATTGATGGTGACGGTCGCTCCAGGATAAGCGACAATCGCCTTCGGGCTGCCCGAGCTCCCCTGTGAGAGCAGGCACAGCGCGGCGTTGTACTGGGCACACGCGTCGCTATTGGTCAAACTCTGCACATAGGCAACATCGCCCGCCGCAATCGTCTGAATCGCGTGCTGGGTCGTGGCCCAGCAGCTCCCAAATGATCCTGAGTTGCTATCGCTGCCGCCGGAAGAAACACAGCGGATATTCCCGGAACGCACGGTAAACGCGGATTGATTGATCGTGCTCCCGTTCACGGTGACGCTGGCCGCCGTAGACGGCACTCCACCCACCGTAACTACGAAGTTTCCGCTGGTGCAGGATGAACCCAGCTGCACGACGATCTTCTGATACCACAGCCAGGTCGTGCCCCAGGACACCACGCGCAGACAACTGGCTCCGTTCAGGGTGACGCTGGAACTCCCCTGCGTTGCCCCAAAATTATTGCCGTAAATCGTTACGTAAGCGCCGGCGGAGCCGCTGACGCTCTCGCCGCCGGTATTGGGTCCACTGGTCAGATCGGTAAAAAAAATGGCCGGTGCAGCGGTTTGGGCCGCCGCCCCCGCCACCAGCAGAAAGATTGCGAGTGCAAGATTAATCAACTTCAAAGTGTCCTCCTGGCTCGGGCCCGCACATCCTGCACGATCCGCATCTTCTCCAAGATTGCCGGCGATGCGCTCACAACTTCTGGCGAATACCCGATCGCCGTAATTATGGAATCGTGCAGCAGAGTTCGACAGGTCCCATGGGTGCTAGTTTCTGTACGCGTAAAGCACGAATGGGCTCGGCGGTCAGTACATGTACGCCGGTCGTAGTACCGATGAAAGCTTCCCTGGGTCAGCATTTGATTGAAGGCTAACCGTCAGCAACTCGGATTCCAAATTCTTGCCTCCGCAAGTTGCTGAATCGACTGCTCCTGTTTCTCTAACGCTGAACAGGGATATGTAGAAGTTCCGCGACGGAGTCACGGATCCGTACCAGCTAACCTTTTTTACGCCCGGCCTGGGAAACTCGCAGCCCGCATCGCGCTCAAATCGCTCGCAACCCGCGGCGATGGAACTCTCTCATCTCCTGGAACGTCGGAAAGGTGAAGTAGCTTCCCTCGTCGTTCTTCAGCTTGTAGGCGGCCTGCGTCTGACTGGAGATCTGGCGAATCACCTGGGCCATGCAGTGGGCGCCATGGCGCTTGGAGCGGCGGATAAGTTCATCCAGAGTTTCGCCCGGCTTGATCGCCAGCTCCGCCTGCAGCAAAGCCGCGCCCTCATCCACCTTCGCCACCATGTAGTGGACGGTGATCCCAACCTTGGCCTCACCGTGATACATCTGCCAGAAGGTCGGCATCATGCCCTTGTAACGTGGCAGAGGAGCATGGTGAATGTTGATGCAGCCTTGCGGCGTCACCTTGAGGAGCTGCTCCTTCAAGATGAAGGGACACGCTACGGACACCAGCAGGTCGACCCCGCGCGCCTTCAATTGGTCGACGTACTCCTGCGCGTTGGGATTTTCAATGCGCGCATAGGGAACCCCGTACGCGCGGCAGAGCTGGGCAAACGAATAATATGAAGAACTCCCGCGGCTTTTCGGCAAGCTGCCCAGCAGGCGGCGAGCCGCGGCCCGCGCCATCAACCGCAGAAAACCCACTGGCCGGTAAAGACAGTAGAGCTCCTTGAGCAACTTCCAGCGCGAGCGCTTGCCCATGGCGCGGCAGGAAGAAACCTGCGTGATGCTGAACTCCGAGGCGTAATCCCGCAGGAACTCCTCGAAGAAAGGAAGGATGTAAAGCGGATCGTCCTGAGTAAGAAATTCGATTTTCATGATTGATTTCGCACCGTTTGCCACACCACGTATTTCCGCCCCCGCAGCACCTCCATAATGCTAAGAAGCGCGGCCGTATTCAGGATGCAGAAATACAAGGGAATGCCCAGCAGTTTGAAATGGCGGTGCACGGGCACCGCGGTTGAGAACAAGGCAAACACATAGAACAGAATCTGCACGGCGAAGCCGTACCGGTATCCGGGCAGCGCCACCAGGGTGGCATTGCTCAGAAACAGCAGGATCAGCAGGAGTGGCACCAGCCAGCGCAGAACCTTGTGGGAGAAAAGCTGGAACGCGACCCACGGATACTTCCAGGGCTTGAGCAGCTCCGGCACGCTCAGCAATCCGCGAATGCCGCGGGTCACCACCCTCACCCGCATGGAAAATTCCTCCGCGGTCGAGGCAGTCGTCTCCTCAAAGGCGAGCGCGCGGTCCTCGAATACCGCCCGATATCCCTTCTGGATGACCCAGAGGGGCTGAGTCAAATCGCTGATCACGTCGTCGGGCAGCTCCGTGTAGGCACTCTTGCGGATCGAGTAGATACAACCGCAGCAGCCAGTGATGGTCCGAATCCGCGACTGCAAGGTCTTGATCAGATTCTCGTAGTTCCAGAAGGCGATGCTGCCCAGGCCGGTAGGAGAGGTCTGTGCAGGATCAAAGTACTGATATCGCCCGCTCACGGCTCCCACCTGTGGATCCCGATAGTTCGCGGCCAAGTAGCGCAAGGCTTGGGGATGGTAGATGGCGGTCGCGTCGGAGAAGACCAGGATTTCGCCGCGGGCTACGCGCGCTCCCTGGTTCTGAGCGTGGGTCTTGCCCTTGCGCTGCGCCATGCGCAGCAAACGGACGCGCGGGTCGGCGAAGGACCGAACGATCGTGTCCGTGCGGTCGGTCGACGCGTCGGACAGGACAAGCACCTCGAGCTTCTCGGCGGGATAGTCCAGCGCCAGCGTTTCACTGATCTTGCGCTCGATGCTGGCTTCCTCGTTGTAAGCCGCAATCAGGAATGAAATAGTGGGGACATAATCAGGTTCGGGGCGGCGGCGGCGGGAAAAGACCGCCAGCACTGCCAGCAGCAGCGGATACCCCATGTATACATAAAAGAGGACGGCAACAGCAGCCCAGAAGCAGACCTGGGCTGCTTCATGAGCGCCACCGCTGGCCAGCCATAAACCACTCATTGCTACCATCTGGTCCCTTACACCCACTGCGCCGGCCACTGTGGCTTTCCAGGAAGCCGGCGAGAAATCTGCAGCTTTTCTGTTTGAAGCGACTGCAATCACGCCGCCAAACATGGCAAACGCAATCTTTAAACTACTGATAACAGGCCGGTTGCTATTCGCCTTCGCCCGACTCGGCAGATCCGCACTGAACTGCAAACTTCTTCACACTTACAGGAAAACCATGAACAAGGCGACTCAGGTACCGGTCACCGTGCCATGCGATGCAAATCCATCTCACTGGCTCGCCGACGAAGCCGACCGAAGTTATGCAGTAGCGGGTGAAAAAGTCGTGGCCAGTTGAAATCGTAGACCAGGCTCTCCGCGCCGCAGACAAGTGCGCGCTTATAGTCGCGGACCAAATAGACATACTGCCGGGCCAGATCCCACAAGTTGGCGGCATAGATCCTAGCGATCGCACGGTCGCCGCCATCGGCCAGGCGCTTGTGGTGCTTCCGCAAGAGTTGCTGCGTGTAGGCCAAGACCTTAGCCCGATTCCCCGTGGTGATGCTGCCTTCGCGCCAACTGTACAGATAGAGCGGCTCGGCGACGTAGACAAATGGCCGGCGGTCTTCGAACATCCGTATGTTAATGTCCCAGTCCTCGCGGTAGCGCATGCTTTCGTCGTACATTCCGATCTGGAAGAAATCCTGACGGCGGAAAAACATGGCACGGCGGATGAAGTCTTCCTTCAGAATCAAATGCAGGGAATTTCCGGCCTGAAGCTCGGTGCGCCGGACCTCCCGGCGATCGCCATTCACCTTGAGGATGTCGACCAGGCACCAGCTCGCGCCGGATCTCTCCAACTGCCCAGTCATCCGCTCTAGAGCTTGTGGGGCCAACGTGTCGTCAGCATCAAGAAACGCCAGGTATTCTCCCCTGGAGAGAAGCGCGCCGGCGTTTCTGGCGCCTGGCAGGCCACGGTTCTGCTGGTAGATGTAACGAAAGTTCGGTTCTGCTTGATACCTCCTCAGTAGATCGGCGGTATTGTCCGCGGAGCCATCGTCGACAACGATCACTTCGTAATCCTGCATGGTCTGCGCCAGCACAGAGTCGATGGCTGCGCAGACAAATTCGGCGCAGTTGTACGAAGGGATGACTACGCTAACTTTCACTGCACACCGCCCCGTGTTGGCTACCTTGGACTGCGGCATCGTCTACCCGCCTGAGGCATGCTGAGTTCGCGTCCGGCGTATTGCCAGAAAGGCCTTGCGCAAGCGTATTCCCACGTTGCCCAGAGATAAGACGAAGAAGCGAAGCCAGGACCTCAGGAGCCAGGGCGACTCGCGCAGGCTGCGCAGATAGAAGCTGCGCGCCAGCGCGTATTCCTCCTGCCACACGTAAAGGTCGGCTGCCGCCACGAACATGTTTCTGCGGACGAAAGCTCGCTCGGCCGGATCGGAGGTATTTTCGGCAAGCGATTGCTCGAACTCCTCCAGGGTCATGAACCGCTGCGAGGTGCGGTAGCGCCTGGTGGCAACGCTGCGAGCGTATTCGCGGGCCGCCGACAGAAGGCAGGGAGCAATGAGGGCGCGGTAACCGCGCGCCTCGGCCTTCTGCTTCATGAGCCATGGCATCACCACGTCCTGTCTGGAGCAGTCACGCAGATTACCGTTCATGAGCTGGCCGGTCATGCTTACGGTGTGCCGGCGATAGCAGACCATGGGTTCGGCAAAATATCCGACGTCGTAGTGGAAAGCGAATATGCACCACAGATACCAGTCGCCAGCCCAAGGCATGTCCAGCGGGAACATAGTGATGTCGTAGCACTCGCGCCGCACCATGCCCGAGGGCGCAACGATGGTGTTGGCAAAAACCAGCTTCTCGAGAAATTCGGCGCCTTTGAATATGGTGTCGCGATCGCCGTGGACCGAATACTGCAGGACCCCGGTCTCTTCCCCTTCCACCAGGTCCATGCCCGGGCAGAATACATAGCCTACCTCGGGATGCTGCTCCATGAGGGCGACGTAGCGCTCCAACACGTATGGCCGGCGAAGGCGATCATCGGCGGAAATCAGCCAGATGTACTTGCCTCGCGCCATGGCAATTCCCTTGTTGTAATTGCGCAGGTGCCCGAGGTTGACTTCATTGCGGATGTGCTTTACGCGTGCGTCGCTAAACGACTGGGCGACCTCGGGAGTCTGATCCGGTGAGCAGTCGTCCATGATCAGCACTTCAAGCTCGGTGAACGTCTGCTCCAGAATCGAGTCCACGCACGCCTTCAGCAAATGGCCGAGTTTGTAGCATGGAACAACAAACGTGACGATCGGATCCATCCTTGTCCTCACCGCTCCGCCGAAGTCGCTGGAGCTCCCACGACATTTTCCATTTGCCCGACGGCGCATGCGGCTGCGGAACTGTCTGAGGGGAGGATCAGCTCAACCCGGGGATTCAGGTGTACGATGCCACTGCACTCACTCTGGCCCGTCATGACAAACCGTTTCAGGCAGGCGTTATGGAAGATGAACACGCCAGGGACATCAATTTCCGAGCTGAGATTGAAGGCCAACTGGAATACTCCGCCGCGCAGATTCATATCCAGGTCAAACATGATCCTGGCGGTTTCGCCCGCTCGCAGGTTCAACGGCTGATTCGCCAAAAGCCGGCTGGTCGCCGTGTCGAATATTTGCTGCCCATCGGCGCTGTGGATCAAGATGGCTGCGTGCGCGTCCCGGATTTCCTTCACGGCTCTTAGCGTGACGGTCAGCGTCACGGCTTCGCCCGGCTCGAAGACATCGCGTTCCTCGCCCGATGCGCTGGTCAGCCGCGCTTCCATCAGCTCGACGTTCTCGCTGCTGGGCTCCTCGTCATACAACCCGTGATATCTCTGGATGGCGGAAGCGACGTCGCCCAGAAACAGCATTTCCCCCTTGCGCAACACCAGTGCGCGCTGGCACAAGCTCCCGACCGCCGTCATGTCATGGGAAATGAAGACGACGCTGGTTCCTTTGCGCGTAAACTCGTGCATCTTGTCGAAGCATCTCTGCCGGAAGTGGTAATCGCCGACGCTCAGCACCTCATCGACCAGGAGAATGTCGGGATCGACATGGCAGGCAACGGAAAATCCCAGGCGGGCGAACATCCCCGAGGAATAGCGTTTGACGGGAGTGTCGAGGAACTCCGACAGTCCGGAAAATTCCACGATTTCGTCAAACTTCCGCTCGATTTCGGCTCGTTTCATGCCGAGAATCGTGCCGTTCAAATAAATATTCTCCCGCCCCGTCAGATCGGGATGGAACCCAGCGCCCAGTTCGATCAGAGCGCCCAGCCTTCCCTTCACAAAAATCGAGCCCAGGTTAGGCTTGAGGATGCCACTGAGCAATTTGAGCGCGGTGGTCTTGCCCGAACCGTTGGGACCAATGATGGCGAGTGCCTCTCCCCGAGGGAGTTCGAACGACACATCGCGTAGCGCCCAGAATTCCTTCTTTTGGAGCTGGTCGCGGTGGTTGGACGAGAACAGCCAGCGCCCCATGGACGGAATCAGGTCGCGCAGGGAATCGAATCTTTCGCCACGCGTGAATTTCTTCCAGATTCCTTGGAACGCCAAAGACGTATTCGACATGCTTCTCCCCCGCCTCAGATGCTTTCGGCGAACGCAGACTCGGCGCGGCGGAAGATCTTCCACGCCAGCAGAGAACCGCAGAGCGCCCACACCGCGGAATAGATGAGCCAGGGGAGTTGTGGTGGCCGGCCCAGAATGATGACGTTGTTCAGGCATTCAAGGATCGAACCGATAGGATTCAACAGCACGATGGGTCCCCACTTCCCGAGCTTGCTGGCCGAATAGAAAACGGGAGTGAAGAAGATGCCATAGGTCAGAAACACTTCCACCAGGTACTTCACGTCACGGAAAAACAGGTTGGCGCAGGCCAGAAACAGGGCACAGCCCACGGTCAGTAAAATCATTAAGAGCAGCAGCAACGGAACCCAAAGAATTTGCCAGTTCGCTCCTACGCGCAGAATGCCCAGGATCACCGTCAGCACAGCGCCGGCAACCGCAAAGTCAAACAGGTTGGCGAAAACGGCAGCAATGGGCAGGATCTCCCGCGGGAAATAGATCTTGGTTACAAGCTCCTTATTGCTTACCAGGCTATTGGTGCCAAAGCGGATCGCGGCCACACAAAAAGCCCAGGGCACGGCCTTGATGGCGACGGAGAGGACGTCCAGCTTGTTGATGGGACGACCCGAGAGCGTGGACACGGCCAGCATCACAATCAAGCCGGACCCGATGATGAGGATGGGCATGAGAATCGCCCAGAAGAAGCCCATGATCGACTGCTTGTAGCGGATCTTGATGTCCCGCCAGATCAGCATCAAGAGCAGGTCCTTGTATTGCAGGACGCCCTCCTGCTTTCTGACTCCGGACTGGGCCTCGGGCCGGACGGCAGCTGCCAGAGATGTCTGTGTGGTTGCGCTCATATTCGAGTATTCCGCTCGCTCTTCTGTCCCCGCCGTTGCCAACCTCATAAGAAGGGATGCACTTTCCAGTAGAAAACCACCTCAGCCAGGCAGGCCAGCACGGCAATGCCGCTGCCCACGGCAATGTGCATCATCTGGCGGCGATGCTCCGCCGGCGTTTCGATGACGGGAATGGCCACCAGCAGAGGGACGCTGGCCGGCACCATTTCTTTGATTTCGGCTTCCGACTTGACGGTTGGGTTCAGCATATCGACACCCACCGCCAGCGTGATGCCGACGGCCAGCGCGCCAAACAGGGAGCCGAGCATCATGGCGCCTCGGTTGGGCTTGAACGGCCGTTCGGGGGTACGCGCCGGATCGAGGATGGTGAAACGCTCCGCTTGCTGGTTGCTTTCCAGATCGGCCGCCATTTCAGCGGAATGCGTCTTGTCCAGCAGCGACTGGTACTCCGCCTTGGAAACCTCGTAGTTGCGGGTCAACTCGGTCATCTGCTGTTCGCGCAGGGGTGAGGCTTCCACCCGCGCGCGGTACATGTGGATCTGTTGCTCCAGGCGCTGCTGGTCGTCGTTCAACCGCTTCATCTCACGGTTGATCACCATGAGCTGGACATTGTCGCCGGCGCCCTTGCCGGTGTCGGTGCCGGGATCGGGATCGCGGGGCAGAGACCGCAACTGCTCCTTTACGCGCTCCAGCCGCTGGCTGGCTTCGACGGTATCGGGGAAATCGGCGGTGTACTTGCGACGCAGGTCGGCCAGCTTTTCTTCAAGCTGGTGCCTCTCCGCCTCGAGACGGCCGCGCTCGGTGATCGGGTGGGGGCCGGTAACGGTACCCGTCGGCTCCCCTCGCAGTAACATGGTGCGCTGCATTTCGTAACGGTTCAGCGCATCGCTGTCGGCCTGCAATTGCGCATTCAACTGCGAGAGCATCTGCATGTTGGTGGCCTGCTGTTCAGGGATCTCCCCGACATGGGCCATCTTGAATTCACGCAGCTTGAGCTCCTGTTCTTCCAGGGTCTGCTTGGACTTTTCCAACTGCTCGGTCAAAAATATTTTGGTCTTGCTTACCTCTCCCGTACGAATGGCCAGGTTCCAGTCGATGAAGCGCGCCGCCAGTTGATTGGCCACCGGTGCTACCAGGTCTTTTGATTTGCTCTGGTAGCTGATGCTGAAGGTACTGATGCCCGCGCCCTGCTTCACCTCGATGATGATGTCCTTGCGCATTGAGTCAATCACCTGCTCCATGGGCGCGGTCTTGCGCATTTCCGGATACAGGTTCAACTGCTCGATGATCTCCTGCAGGCGAGTGGTGCTCATCACCGTCTGCGAAATGGTGGTCAAGCGTTGCTGCAAATCCACGCTGATCGTCGACGCGACAAATTTCTCCGGGATCTTCTGCGGGTCCACCAAAATCGTGGTGGTTGCCTTATAGGAATCAGGCATGCGGGCGATGTAAGTGAACGCCGTCAGGGTAATGGCCAACGCGCCCAGCAGGATCCACCACTTGAAATGCACAACGGTGGCCCAGTATTCGCGCGCTATCTGCAGCGGGTCTCCCAAAGTGTCGGGCTTCATCGATCTCATTTCTCCAGCGGCAAGGGAGTGGGCGAAAACATCAGCGTCACCATAGCGAAGCTCAGGCCGGGACCGCTGCCCGACGAGCCTTGGAACCGGCGATAGGAAAAACCGATGCCCGACACCCGCGACAGACGCAGCGAGTAGTTGATCCGCGGCGAGACGAAGTAACCGTCCGAAGGCCCCACCAGCCCCAGCGGCTGGCCGTGAAAGTATCCGGCATCAAATCCCAGCTCGGCGTGGCCGAACTGCTTGGCGGCTCCCCCGGCTACGTTGTCTTCCCAACGGCTGTTCATGCGATAGGTGGTGTTCATCTCGCGTGAGGAGACCACGTAAACCTTGACTCGATTGCGCAGGGCCGCCGCTAGATTGATATGGAAATTCGCCGCTTGCGCGCCGCATCCGCTGGAGGGTCCGGCGCCTATGTCGGCGGTAAGGGTGTGCGTCGGCTGGTAGGTCACCCCCAGCCCTCCGCTAAAGCTGTGGCACGGTAGAATGTTGGAAAAAATACGATCGCTGTTCCCGTAGGCGTGCAGGGTCATGGTCGGGCTGATCGTGCGATCGAAACTAAGCGCCAACCCAAGGGTATTTTCGCGCAGGTTGGTCACGCCGGCCGCGGGCTCGTACAAGAACCCGTTGTAGGTGTCACTGACGGCGGCATGAATCGACTCCCGCGTACTCAACTGGTAGCCCAACCCGGCGGTGGTTGCGCTATTCAGGGAATTGCCTGTCAGGGGCTGAACGGTTGCGAAGTTAGCGCCGCTCTCGGACACCCCCGAGACCACAGTTTGCGAATTCAGATTACCGGTCAGCCGGCCCACTTCGGCGCCATAACCGGCATGCGTCTGGAAATTCCAGCTCAGCCGCCGGGTCACTGCGCCGGCCCCGTTGAAGGTGAAATTGTGGAACGTTGCCTCCCGCCCTGTTGCCGAGTCATAGGGCACGATGCTCGGGGCGTACTGAAAAACGAAGTATCCAGTCCGGGTCCTGCCCATGAGGCCCAAATAAGGACCAACCTGGGGTAGCGCCTGGGTAGCAGCGGGAACGCCCTGGTAGGCGGTGTCGTGCTCGAAGCTGGCGGAAAGATTGAGGCCGTACAAAAGGTAGTGCTGCGCCGGATTCCGCACATAACCCGCCCAGGGTTCGACCGCTCCCGATTCCTGAGCGGACGTGTCAACAACGCCCACGGCCGGGGCTGATTCGTTGCTCGGGACCGCTGGCTGCCACATGTCCACCGCGATCGGCTGTTGCCCGAAAAGCGAAGGAATATACGTGCGCGGAGCCTGGTCGCTTCCTTGTCCGCCGTCGGACGACTGCGCATAGCCGGCTACGGACATCGCCGCCACGAGGAGCAGCACGACGGCAAGCGCCGCACCGCCGCGAATTGTTCGAGCGCAGCTCACGGCACCACCACCGTGCAGCCCGGCGTGAGCGCGATGTTCTGTTCCGCAGAGCGACCGTGCACGACGTCGGAGTAGTTGAACGGATACTTGTGCGGTTGGCCATTCTCCTGGCACAGGATGACGATGCTCTTGCGCTTGGCGAAGGGCGTGAACCCACCAGCCTGCGCGATCAACTGCAGCACCGTAGTCGGGCCGCCCAGCGGATAGAGTCCGGGGCGAACCACCTCGCCGGTTATGAACACTCGCCGGCTCTTGATCTCGGTGATCTCGACGGTGACCCGCGGATTCAAAAGATAGGCTTTCAGCCTGGACGCCACGACGTCCTGGATCTCTGCCGAGGTCATACCGATCACTTTCACCTCGCCGATCAATGGCATTGAGATCATGCCATCGGGACGCACGTTCACCGTTTTGGACAGGTCGGGCTCTTTCCACACGCTGATCTGCAACGTGTCCGATTCGCCCACGCGATACTCGGCCGAAACCGCCGGTGTATTCGAAGTGGTGGAAAGCCCGCCACCGTGCTTCGGAGCCTCGGTGTCCGTTGGCAAGGCATTCTGGGCGTATCCAGCCATAGCACCGGAGAGTCCCAGTATCATGATGAGAATCAGTTGGTAAACCAATTTACGTGACATTAGGTTGAACCCCGCTCTTGTTCTCGGTCGTATTCCGAAGTTGCAACTACGCTTCCAAGTGCCTGAAAGATAGGGCTGTTAAACCCCCTGTAAGCGAAGGCCAAGCCGGTTCCCGCCGGGTGCGGTAACCGGGAATCGTCAAAACTGCAATAAATTGCACATTGAGTGACAAATTCTTTCCATGCCTCCGTTACCCTTACTTTGCCCCGCGCCCTACCAGCATCACCTTCGCCGTCTCAAAAATGATCGCCAGATCGAGCATGATCGAAAGATGCTTGATATAGAAGAGGTCCAGCTCCAGCTTGTTCTTGGCCTCATCGATGCTGGCGCCGTACTGATACTTGATCTGCGCCCATCCCGTAATCCCCGGCCGAGCCGTGTGCCGCAGTCCGAAGTAGGGAATTTTGTCTTCCAGCAGAGTGCAGAAATAAGGCTGCTCAGGACGGGGGCCTACCAGGCTCATCTCCCCGCGCAGAACGTTCCAGAACTGAGGGATCTCATCAATGCGGCACTTGCGGATGAACTTGCCCACGCGGGTGATGCGGCTATCACCGTCGGCGGCCCACTTGGCGCCGCCCTTGTCCGCGTCCTTGTGCATGGAGCGGAACTTCATCATGGTGAATTCGTTGCCGTTGAGCCCGACCCGGCGCTGGCGGAACAGTATGGGACGTCCATCTTCCAGGAAAATGGCCAGAGCCGTCGCCACCAGGATGGGGAACCCCACGACCAGCGCGATCAGGGAGATGACGATGTCCATCAAGCGCTTGGTGGTGAGCACGAAGGCGGATTTGCGAAAACCGTCGGAGAGGATCAGCCAACTGGGCGATAGGCGCTCGAGCAGGATGCGGCCCGTAATGCGCTCATACAGCGTGTGCGCATCCTCCACCGGAATGCCCGCCATGCGCAGGTGCAGCAGCTCGCGCACTGGCATAGTGCCGCGGCGGTCGGCCAGCGAGATCACGATGCGGCCCACTTTTTCGCGGCGGGCGACCGCCTCAACGTCAGCGGCCGCGCCGATGATTCCCGGGTTCACCAGCGACTTGCCGATGTTCTCGCCTTTTTCATCCAGAAACCCCACCACCTTGAAGTTGAGGTCGTCGCGGGAACAGATCTCCTTGGCCAGTGCGATGCCGCTGCCCGCGGTACCCATGATCAGCAGACGCTCGCGGTTAGCCAGCGACGCCAGAGATTCCTGCAACACGCGCCAGCCCAGGATGAGGATCAGGATCATGGGTGTAGCCAGCAACGCTACACTGCGCCCGATCGCCAAATTCGGCTCAACGTAATAGAGAATGGCCAGGACGACGCAGGCCAGGCCCAGCGCCTGCATGAGGCTGACGAACAGCACGGCCCGCCGGTTGGAAGCGCGCAGGTCGTACACGTCGCAGTAGTACAGCGCCAGCCCGCACACCACCACCACCAGGCCAAAGCGTGCCAGGTTTTCAGGCAGGGTGATGAAATCCCACCATTCGCTGAGCGAAAGGATCCGGATCGCAGTCGCCAGCAGCAGCCCGGCGACGGTGAGCAACAGTTCCGTCGTTAGCAGAAACACGGTCTTGCCGGGAATAACTTGTCCGCCGATCTTAGCCATAAGAGATCAAGTATGTCGGCGGCGGCCGCGCGGGGAACGAAAGCCGCACGCTGGATCTAAGGCGAATCCTCAGTCCGCAGAAGCGGCCGTGTCGGTCTTCGCCGTACTTCCCATACTGCCCAGGCCCGCTTCCCGAATTTTGTAAAGCAATGCACGGTAGCTGATGTTCAGTGAGCGGGCAGCTTTTTTGCGATTCCAGTTATTGGCCTGGAGGACCTTGAAGATGATTCTCCGTTCCAGCTCGCGCACCGCCTGACGAGTCACCTTCTTCAATGCGATGGGGGCATCGGCGGTGGGAATCTCGGGATCAAAGTGCTCCTCGCGCTGCGCCAGCAACTCACTGGTGATGGTTTCCTCCGAGCCCAGGATCACGTAGCGCTTGATCAGGTTTTCCAGTTCGCGGATGTTGCCCGGCCAGTGATAGCGCTCCAGCAGCGACAAGGCGTGGCTGGTAGGCAGCGCTGCCCGGCAGTTGTATTTTTCGTTGTAGTAGTCAAGAAAATAGGCGACCAGA
>Ga0335079_10004530_pt1 | contig 15978 bp, 12 predicted proteins | sample Lox_Sample_33_FD_206719 | JGI IMG/M metagenome (GOLD analysis project Ga0335079, IMG submission 206719) | Soil microbial communities from Loxahatchee National Wildlife Refuge, Florida, United States - Lox_Sample_3.3 | ecosystem: Environmental > Terrestrial > Soil > Wetlands | place: USA... | reverse complement strand
GACTTATCTGTGCTGCAAATTCGCCATCGCGAGGATGATGGAGAGCGGCGGGGGCTCCATCGTAAATCTCTCTTCGGTAAATGCCCTGATGGGTCTCAGCCTGACGGCCTACACGGCGTCGAAAGGAGGCGTGCAGGCTTTGACGCGGCTGCTGGCCGTGGAGTTTGCGCCCAAGGGAATTCGCGTCAACTCCATATGCCCGGGAACCATCATGACGGAAAACAGCATCGCGATTTACCGCGAGAGGCCGGGGCTGGAGGAACGCGTGACGAAGATGTACCCCATGGGAAAGTTGGGAGCGCCCGGTGACATAGCCGAATGCGCTCTCTACCTGGCTTCGGACGCTTCCTCCTTCATGACTGGCACGAGCCTGGTGGTTGACGGAGGACTGATGGCGGGGCGAAAGTTCGAACTCGACTATACGTAGTTGTTTGAGACTCCCATGCAGGTTCAGATATGAGCGGTGCTGTTGTGAGCGCGGAGCAGCAGGAAGGCGCCCTCGAAAGAAAGGCGTGGCTGCTGGTTGCGTTTACGTGGTTGGCTTACTGTCTGAACTACAGCGACCGGCAAGTCATCTTTTCGATTTTTCCGATTCTGAAAGCGGAGTTGCATTTTACAGACGCTCAGCTGGGGCTGACGGGCTCCGTGTTTCTGTGGGTCTATGGTTTGTGCTCTCCCATTGCCGGCCAGATCGGCGACCGGTTTTCCAAGCGCCGGCTGGTGGCTCTCAGTCTTTTGCTTTGGAGCGGCATCACGGCGCTTACGGGACTGTCGCATTCGGTGGGAATGGTCCTGACTTGCCGTGCGCTGACCGGCGTCACGGAGTCACTGTTTGTTCCCGCGGCCGTCGCGCTGCTGGCCAATGCGCACCGTCCGGAAAACCGGTCGCGCGCTTTCGCGCTCTACGGCACGGGGCAACTGGCGGGCATTGTACTGGGCGGCTGGTATGGCGGGCTTGTGGCGCAGGAATTCCAGTGGAGGCTGGCGTTCTATTCGCTGGGCATGGCCGGGATCATTTACTGTTTTCCCTACTTTCGTTTCCTGAAGAACTTCAGCGAAGAGGCGCGCGTGGAGACAAAAAAGTCGGGAAGCACGCTGGCGGTGACGGCCCTGGTGCGGATTCCCACGTACCTGGTCTTGTGTCTGGTTTCCAGCGTTTTCAACCTGACTCTCTGGCTGCTATATACGTGGCTGCCCGATTTCTTTTACGAAAAGTTCTCACTGAGCCTAGCGGGCGCAGGGTACACAGCGACGGTCTACCTGCAAACCGCGAGTTTGGTGGGCACTCTGGCAGGCGGTGCGTTGGCCGACTATTGGTACCGGCGGACGAAAACGGCGCGGTTTTGGCTGATCGCAATCGGGCTGTTGCTGGCGGCTCCTTGTGTTCATCTGATCGGCAACTCTGATTCTCTGTTATTCACGAAGCTTGCCGCGGTTGCGTTCGGGCTGGCAGGTGGGCTGGCGCTGGCGAATCTTTACATCTCGTCATTCGACGTGGTTCCCGCCGATACGCGCGCCTCGGCCGTGGCGTTCATGAATCTGGCGGCGTATCTGACGTCTGGATTTGCGCCGCTCGTCACGGGAGTCTGGAAGCAGAGCATGGGAATCCACAGGATGATGAGCTACACGTCGCTGCTCCTGGTTGCAGCAGCGCTGGTTCTGTTCGCGGCAACGAAATTTCTGGTTCCTTCCGATTACCAGCGGGTCCACTGAGCCTGTTCCGACTTTTTGTCCGATTAGCGGGACGAAGTACGGCCCCGCGTTTTTCGGCGCAGATGGTTAGAGGTACAATTCCGGCTAGTTCAAGGAGTCTATGAAGCACCCATCTCTAACGCGCCTTGCGTTCTTCATTCTGGCCGTTGCCGGGATAGCCTACGCCGCGGATCCTCTGGCGCAGCAGGTGACGATCTACCGCGATGACTTTGGAGTTCCTCACATTGTGGGCGAAACCGAGGAAGCTACTTTTTTCGGCTACGGGTACGCGCAGGCGGAAGACCACCTGGAGCGCATGATGCTGCAGTATCGCGATGCCCAGGGACGGCGCGCAGAGGTAGAAGGTTTCGCGGCTCTCGGCGACGGCTATCTGCACTTTATTCCCTACGAATATCGCTGGGACGGCGACTACCTGCAGCGGCTGCTGCGCACCAAGAAGTGCGTGGTGGAGAACCGGAGCAAGATCGATCCCAGCGTCTACAAGATTCTGGATGCATTTGCGCGCGGCGTGAATACGTACATCGCGGAGCATCGCGCGCAAGTGCCGCAATGGATCGATTCGGTCACCGCAGAGGACATCGAAGCGCTGGAGCGGAGCCATTACATGCGCTTCTACAGCATTCACGACGCGCTGCAGAAGATGACCGAGAAGGTCTACGACTTTCCTGATTTCGGATCCAATCAATGGGCCATCGCGCCCTTCAAGTCGGCGAGCGGGCGCATCATGCACGTCGAGCACACGCACATGCCGTGGGCCAACCGGTTTCAGAACTATGAGGCGCACCTGATTACGCCCGGCAAGCTGGACGCGGCGGGGATTAGCTGGTTCGGCAGTCCGTTTTTTCTGGACGGACTCAACGACAAGATCACCTGGTCGGCCACCTGGAACGAACCCAACATGGCTGATGTGTACGAAGAGAAGATCAACCCGGACAATCACCGCCAGTACCTGTACGAAGGGCAATGGCGCGACATCCTCGTGGACACCGAGACATTCCGCGTGAAAGGGCCGAAGGGCATGGAAGCGGTTACACTGCCGCTCTACTACACGCACCACGGGCCAATCGTGCACATCGATCGGGAGAAAAACCGCGCTTACTCGGTTAAGCTGCCGAATTATGACGGCGTGAATTATTCAACCGGGATGTATGGCTTGATGAAATCGAGGAACCTGGGCGAATTCAAAGCCGCCGTGGCACGGCAATTGATGCCGCGATGGAATTTGCTGTACTCCGATGCCGAGAACATCTTCTGGGTACACAACGGCAACGTGGCGAAGCGCGCAGAGGGCTACGATTGGTCGAAACCTGTTCCCGGTTGGATCAAAGAGACGGAGTGGGGACCGTATCTCCCGTTTGAGGTGTACCCGCAACTGACGAACCCGCCCTCGGGATTTTTGCAGAATTGTAATAATCCGCCCTGGGTGGCCACAAAGAATTCGGGCCTCAATCCATTGGCTCCAACGCCGTACTATCTGGGCAAGACACCCAAGCCGGACGCCGGTGAGGAAGTTCTCAACACGCGCGGCGAGAGGCTGTTTCAGGTTCTGGGCGAGAACAAGAAGTTCACTCTGGCGGACATGAAACAACTCGCCTTCGACACGATGGTAATGCCGGCTGACGTGATTGTTCCGCTTCTGGAGCGGGCGTACGCCGCCAAGCCGAGCGGCGACCCTCGCGTCAAGCGCGCGCTCGAGTTAGTGAAAGCCTGGGACCGGCGATCTGCGGAAGACTCAGTGGCATACCCCTATGTGTATTATTGGGGCCGCGCATACCAGGAACTGGTTTCCGAGAGCAAGTTTTCGCGATTCGTGCATTACGACCGGAGAAAAATCGACCTCGACTCAGCCGAGGAACAAGAGGCCGCGCGGCGGGCCTTCGACGAAGCGGTGGCGCGCATCGCGAAGCAGTTCGGCAAGTCCGAGATGCGCTGGGGCGACATCAACGTGGTGGTCCGCGGAGGAAAATTTCCGATGGACGGCACGGGGTTGTACGACGTGCTGCATCCCGATGAAGGCGTCGAACAGGAAAACGGGCAGATGTATTGCAACGACGGTTGGGGCGACCTACTGATTGTGGTCGAAGGGAATCCGAAGGAAATCTGGAGCCTGCTGCCGTATGGAGAATCGGAGCACCCGTCATCGCCTCACTACAATGATCTGGCCAAGCTACACAGTCAGAGGCAGGCGAAGCGTTTTTGGTTCACGCCGGCGGAGATTCTGGCACATACGGAATCGGTATGGGGCGACCGGAAGCGGATCCAGGCGCTGCTGTCAACCGCCGGCGAAGGGAAATGAACATGAGGACCGTTCTGTTCGGAATGATGCTGGGCTCGGCGTTGTTTGGCGCGGAGCAAAAGGTGCGGATTTCCTGGGGGCATGAAAGTCCGGCGGCGGCTCCATACTACGTTCGTCTGGCGACCGAAAGCGGCGCGGAAATCCGGGAAGCCACCGGTTATGAGCTGGAACCCGGCGAAGGCTTTACCGCCGATGCGTGGCAGAGCACCGCCGGCGCGGGGGACATTGACGGCGTGGCGTTCACACTGGTCTATCCGCAGGCGCCGACGTCGCGGCTGCAGAATTTGCACATCATATGGGCCGACTTGATCGCGCAAAGCGACGCCGACAGCGCGCGCCGGCTGAGTCACGATGCGGCATTTTTTCCTGACACGCCCAAGCTGACGGTTTTCATGAATCGGGAAGGGACGCGAGGATTCACAGTAAGCACCCGCCAGTTACTCGAGGAGAAGGCGCTTTGGGTGCCGTCACTGCATGTCTACCTGGCCGCGGGTGATGCGCCGAGGTCTTTTCCAGACCACATGAAGGAGCTGGATGCCTGGAAGGGCAAGCGAATTCTGGAGCGTGTCGAAAAGGAGCCGGAAGCCAGTTACTCGGAATACACAGCGCGTTGGGAAGATATGGGTAGCCCCGCGTACACGCATCCGAACCAACCGGCGCCGGGCCACATCGTCGGTCTCACCTGGGACAGCGCTGTTGCCAAATTCGGCATCGATCGGGGCGCCGGCGTGTGGAACGACTACGGCAACCCCGACCATTTCCGTTTCTGGTTCGATTTCGGCGATCTCACAAAAGGGATTCTCAGTACGTGGAAAAGCCAGAGTCTGAGGGACGGACTTCCGGTACTCACTACCGTTTTCGAAAAAGATAGTGTCCGCTACGAGGTGGAGCAGTTCGCCTATCCGCTGAATGGGCCGCCCACCGAACGGCGCGGCGACATTCCCATGGTTTTGCTCCAAAAAGTACGGGTGGCGAACCTCGCGGACAAATCCCGCACGATTCCCGTGACGATGTCGCACCGCCGGCAGTTTCCCGCGTTCGTCCATACCGACGTCATATTGGAGCGGCACGGCCGAACCCAGTTGTTGAGCGACAGCGCGTTTCACAGAGTCCTGTTCGCCATCGAGAGCATTGATCGGGAAGCGGAGTGGAGCGGCACGCATGATTATCAACGCGAGGAAAAACGGGTGGACGCGACGGTGTACCTGAGTCTTCCGGCCAACGAATCGCGCGAATTCGTGGTCAAGCTGCCTTCGCCGATGGTGAATCCAGAGGACGCGGCAAGACTGGACGGGATCGATTACGACACTGCTCGCAAAGCCACTCTGGCTTTCTGGTCTGCCTGGGAAAACCGGGGAGCGCAGTTCCAGGTTCCAGAACAATCCGTGAACGATTTGTACCGGGCAACGCTGTGGCATGCCCTGCGATTGCCGCGGCGCCACGGCGGGCAGCAGGACGGCGTGCAGATCGACCTGCCGTATTCCAATTTTGCCTACTCGCAAACGGGCACCCCGTGGCCGGTGAACCAGGCGGTCTATGTGGATTACATGCTCTACGGGCTCCGTGGCTACCACGATGTCGCGGTGGAAGAGTTATTGGCGCAGTATCGCAACAACCAGGAGTACAACGGGCACGTAAACGGTTTTGCCAACTGGGTGTCTAATACGCCCGGAATGCTGTATGCGGTCGCGCAGGACTATTTGCTGTTTCGCGACCGGCCGGCGCTCGACCGGTTAATGCCGCACACCCTGAAGGCGCTGGACTGGTGCCTCAAAGAAATTCGGGATTCCGAACAGCGCTCCGGGCCGGGACGCGGGCTGGTGATGGGGCCTTTGAACGACGGCACCGGAGAGGGAGTGTGGGCCTTTAACCAAGCCTACATGTACGCCGCTTTGGAGCGCTTTGGCCAGATGCTGGAAAGCATCGGCAATTCGCGGGCCGGCGAGGCCTTGGAGGCAGCGCATAAACTCCACGCATCTATTGCGCAGGCCTTCGCCACGGCGGCTACGCGGTCCACGCTCGTCCAGCTACGCGATCACACCTGGATTCCTTATGTGCCGGGCGAAGCGTTCACCTACCGGCGCATTCTCGATCAGTGGTATCCCACCGACGTGGACACCGGAGCCGTACATCTGCTGCGATTGAAAGCCTTGCCGGCAAACGGGGAGCTGGCTGATTCACTACTGAACGATCACGAGGACAACCTGTATCTGAAGGGCTGGGGCATGGCGAACGAGCCTGTCTACAATCAGCAAGGCACAGCCTATCTTTTGCGCGACGACGCCAAAGCCGCCGTGCGCACGTTCTACAGCTACATGGCTAGCGCTTTCAGCCATTCAGTTTTCGAGCCCGTGGAGCACCGCTGGACTCACGGCCAGTATTTCGGGCCGCCCAGCACCGACGGCGCCTGGTGCGAGCTGTTTCGCAACATGCTGGTGCGAGAGGTGGACGATCAGACACTGCTCCTGGCGCAGGCCCCACCCCGCCAGTGGCTCAAGGACGGATTGAAGATTGAAGTGCAACGAGCGCCAACGTATTTCGGTCCGGTTTCTTACCGGATCGAGAGTCAGGCGGCGGCAGGCAGGATCATGGGCACCATCCAGTTCGAGAGAGAGAACCGGCCGCGGACGCTCCTGATCCGTTTCCGGCATCCGGAAGAACGGATGATCCGCTCGGTTAGTGTAGATGGCCGGGATTGGAAAGACTTCGATGCTGCAAAAGAATGGGTGCGCATTGAGAATCCGGCGCGGAACCGGTATTTCGTAGTTGTCAGTTACTGAAACCGCTATGGGCACAAATCTCAGCCAACTGCTGGTTCGCGAATTCCACGAGCGCGGCTTTCTGGTCATCCGGAATGCGCTGTCGCCGGAACAATTATCGTTCTTGAACCGCGCGGTGGATCACGATCTGGCCCGGTATGGCGAGGAATGGGTAAAGTTCGATGAATCGCTGATCGAGACACCGGACGTCATCTCGCGTACCGCGGACTTCGATTTCGCCATTGAAAATCCCATGACGCTAGGGATTCTTCGCAGTCTGATCGGCGAACTCATCACCTTTGAGGAATTCGAAATCCTGATTCGCAATCCGACGGCCAGGACGCAGGATATCAAGGCCTGGCACCGCGATGCCACGCGCAATTACGACCGGCGCATGGAAATCGAATACATCTCGCTGGTGTATTACTTGACCGACGTCTCGGAAAACGACCATTGCTTGAGCATCATTCCGGGCAGCCACTACGGCCTGGTTGATCTGAAGCCGGGTGATGTCACTTCCGGCTCTGAGTTTGATGTCATCGGCCCAGCAGGAACGGCAGTCATATTCCATGGCCGCTGCATTCATGCGGGAAAACTCAAGCCAGGCTCGCGGCAAAGGCGGACGCTGCACATTTACTTTGCGCGCAGCGATCAAGCCCGGTACTCCGAGTGGACGGAAATTCCGCGGCGGCTGTATGAGAAGAGCCAAGCCGGGCTGCCTCCACTGCTGTACTCGAAGTGGAACGCCAGCGCGGTCTTTGAAGGCGTGGGCAAGAAGCCCAGGGATCTTCCTCCGTCCATGTCAACTGCTGAGATGATTCGCGAAGTGCAGCGGCGGGCTAAGTTAGGCTGAGCAACGCGATGGAGATGATTCCCAGGGCGATTCCGGCCACCCCTGCCGGACCTATTCGCTCTCGAAAGACCGTGATCGCGATCAGCACCACCAGAAATAATCCGCCCGCCAGCGTCACGGGATAGACGATGTTGCCGGGAATTCCCTTGGACAATGCCAGGCCCATGCAGGACTGTCCGCAGGTGCTGAAGAACCCGAGTCCCATGCCGACGAACAGGTCGGAGCGGGCGGGCCGCTTCCTGTCGCGCAGGAACAGCATCAACATGAAAAGCCCACCCGACAGGTACCAGAAGACCAGATAAAGAGGCGTGTAGCCCGCAGCCAGGCCGAGGCCCGCCAGGATTCTCAACCCGAAGGGACACAGGCCGTTCAGGACGAACGCCACCATCATGAACCGGAACCACATGTTCAATCCGCCCCGGCGACCGGACCCGACAAAGTTTCGCTGCCCGAACGGTCACCCTTGCCCCGGTCCTGTTTGCGGTCCCACCAGAGCAGGAGAAGTGAAATCACGATCAGGAGCAGCACGCCGAGCTTCCGCAAGCTTAACGGCTCGTGGTACACCAGCACGGACAATCCTGTGGGAACGGCAGCGGAGAGATTGATCAGCAACCAACTGGTGGCGATGCGGCCGTATCGCAGGCCGTGTTGGAAGAGCCACAGAGCCGCTGCCGCGGACGCTCCGAAGGGCAGCGCAATGAGCGGCACGCGGGGGTGCCAGGAGGATAGTGACGCCGGTTGCGAGATGGCCGCATAGACGAGGCTGAGCACGCACGAAGTCGCCATGGTGAAGAGCGAGATATTCAAGGCGCTGCAACTATAACGGTCGCCCAGCTTGTGGATCACTCCCATAGCGGCGAAGCTCACGAGTCCTACCAGCATGAACCAATAGCCATCCGGCATATCGAAATACAAACCCCCGGCCGGCCATCAGGTAGTCTTGCGTAAGATGCTCGGCGGCAAAACGGGCATTATCAGTCGTTCCACCGTCTCTGTCAACTATGTTATGCTCCGCCTGTTATGTTCCGTCATGAAGTCCGCGGAAGGAGAAAGGCACTTTGAGCAAGCACCTCTACCGCACATTGACATGGCCAGAAGCTCGCGAACGGGCACGTGAAGGCGCGGTCATCGTGATCCCAGTCGCCGCGATCGAACAGCACGGTCCACACCTGCCCATCGATGTCGACAATGTTCTGGTGGAGCACGTCACGGAGGAAGCCGCCCGCCGCTCCGCCGGCGCTATCCTGACGGCGCCCATGATCCATTACGGGTTCAACGAACACAACATGGGTTTTCCCGGCACGATCACGGTGCGCGAATACGTGTTTATCGACTTCTGTTACGACGTGGCTCATTCTTTTGTCCGCCAGGGATTCGATCGCATCGTATTTGTGAACGGCCACGGGAGCAACCAGATGCTGTGCAATCTTGCCGCCCGGCGCATCAACAACACCACCCGCGCTTTGGCGGGCGCGGTGGCCCACTGGGCGCTGGCGAAAGAAGCCGTGGATCGGCTCCGCGAATCAAAATTCCCCGGCGGTATGGCGCACGCGTGCGAGTTTGAGACGTCGCTTTACATGTACTTGAAGCCGGAGCTTGTCGAGAAAGATAAAATGACGCCGCGCGAGGCGCCGTCCCTGACGAATCAGTTCATCTATGACGACCTGTTCGGATCCGGACCGGTGCACATGGTGAATCGCTGGAGCCGTATCACGGAAACCGGCGTCGAAGGCGATCCCATGCTGGCCACGCCGGAAAAGGGAAGGGAATTCGCCGAGTGTTCCATTCAGAATCTGGTGGAATTCTGCCGGCTGTTCCGCGATCAGGCCGTTCCTCCGGAACGCGACTTTAACTATTCCAACGAGCGGCTCGATTGAGCATTTTCCCTCGCGCTTGTGTCATCGGAAGCCGCGGTCTCGGCTGCTCGCGGGCGAACGGCTGGCGGAGCCTTGTCGCGCGTTTCGTCCGAATAAGCGGAGGCCGGCGTCATGCGCATCGATGAAGATGTATTTCTGATCGCGAGCGGCGCTTTGGGCGCGGGCTACACGCATGAGGCGGACTGCAACGTGTACGCTGTTCGATGCGGGAGCGAATATGCCCTGATCGATTCGGGAGTGGGCATCGACTCCGAGCAACTGGCGAGCAATCTTCAGGCTGATGGCATCGCCGAGTCCAGCGTGCGCCATCTGCTGCTCACTCACAAACATCTCGACCATGCCGGCGGCGCGCATTGGTTTCGCAGCCGCTACGGGCTGGAGGTATGCGCTTCGGCGCAGACCGCGGCCGCGCTGGAATCCGGCGATGAAGAAGCCATCAGCCTCGGGGCCGCAAAACGCGCAGGCATCTATGCGGGAGATACCAAGTTCCGCGCCTGTAAAGTGGATCGTCTGATAGCAGACAAAGATACGTGGACTCTCGGCGGTGCCGCCGTCCAGGCCATCTGCACGCCTGGTCACTCCGAGGATATGTTGAGCTATCTCGTGCACAAACCGGGTCGCACTCTCTTGTTCAGCGGGGATACGGTATTTCACGGCGGTCGAATCCTGATTTCCGATATTTACGACTGCGATGTTCCGGCTTATAGTCAGAGCATAAAAAAACTGGCAAGGATGCCAGTGGATGCGTTGTTTCCCGGACACGGCATGTGGACAGTGCGCGGCGGCGGGGCGCATCTTGCGAAGGCTACCGAGTACCTGGACAAACTGTTGCTGCCGCCGAATTTGATTTGACCGATGACGCTGTTCCCCTCAACCGGCATTGAAGACCTGCCGCCCCACACGTCAACCTGGATGACGTGGCGCGTGGATGCCGGCCTTGCCGAACCCCTGCACATCGATGCCTATGTGTGTCGCGGGGCGCAAATACAGCCTCTCGCATTGATTACCGCGGGCGTGCACGGCGATGAATACGAAGGTCCTGCCGCGGTCGCCGCCCTGACGCGACGGCTCGACCCCCAAACGCTGGCAGGCTCGGTGATCGCGGTTCCCGTGGTAAATCCCATGGCGTTTGCGGCCGCACAGCGCCTCTCTCCGGATGGCGCAAACCTGGCGCGCACTTTCCCCGGGGTGGCGGGGGGCAGGCCAACGGAGCGGCTCGCAGCCTGGTTTTTCGAGGTAGTCGCGAGATGCGCATCCTATATCATCGACCTGCATAGTGGTGGCATCGAGTACCGCTTCCTGCCGTTAGTTGGATTTTATGGCGCGCCTGTTGCCGGCAATCCGTCCTTCGACGCAGCACGATGCTTCGGACTGGATTATCTGTGGCAACTTCCCGAGACCCCTGGCGTGCTCTCATGCGAAGGCTGGAAACTCGGCATCGCGGCGATCGGAACCGAGTATCTTGGCGCCGGCCAGCTTTCGCCAGCCGGTGTAGCGGCCTACATCAAGGGAGTGCTCTCGTGCCTGGCGGCGTGGGGCATTACGCAGCCAGGGTTTTCAATGGAACCGCGTGGGCACGCCTTCCAGGGCGACTGGCAATTGGCCGCGGCAACCGGAGTATTTCAAGCGCAGTGCGCGCTTGGAGACCCGGTTAAGCGCGGCGATCTTCTTGCCGAGATTGTGGACGTGCGCGGCCGCGTGCTGCAGCGGTTCGCAAGCCCCACAGCCGGGATCGTGCTCGGGCTCCGCTCCAAGGCTTGGATCCGAGAGGACGACTGGGGTGTGCTCATTGGCATTGCGGCCGCCCATGAGTGATATGCCGAATCGCTGCTGGCTCGAGTGTCTCGTCTGCGGCGCCCAGTTCGATCTGGCGCCGTTGTTGAATGGCTGCCCACGGTGCCACGATCGCGGCAAACGCATTCCACTGGAAGTTCGCTACAACCTGGCACGGATTGAGCCGGTTGAACCCGACCGTGGCGCCCACGGGATCTGGCGCTGGAGCGCGCTGTTGCCCGAAGTCCGTTCGAGCAATAGAACTTCGTTGGCGGAAGGCGCCACTCCCATGCCTCTACTCGGAGGCCAGGGTGTTGGCCTGTATCTGAAAAATGAAACAGCGAATCCCACCTGGTCGTGGAAGGATCGCGGGATGAGCGTCTCGGTTTCGGTAGCGAGCGAGTTCGGCTTCGGCCGCATCTCCGCCGTCAGTACTGGGAATCACGGCGTCGCGGCCGCAGCCTATGCCGCGGCTGCCGGTATCGATTGTGCGGTTTTCTGCCATGCAGATGCCTCTCCTCTCCAGATGGCGTTGATGGGCTTTTACGGCGCACGCGTATTCCGTGGAGGCCTGCGCGAGCGAATGCTGACGCGCCTGGTGGCGCGCGGAGACTGGTTTCCGGCATCCACTTACTGTCCCCGCGATGGCTGCGCCAATCCGTTCGGTGTCGAAGGGTTCAAGACGATTGCTTTTGAGATTGTCGCCGATCTCGGAGGCAAAGTGCCCGATGCCGTCTTTGTTCCGGCAGGCAGCGGGGATGGCGTGTACGGCATTTGGAAGGGATTCCGCGAGTTGCGTGAAGCCGGCGCCACGAGCAGTCTGCCACGCATCTTCCTGTGCCAGACTGCGGCTATCGATCCTTACGTCCGCGCTTTCCGTGCACATTCATCGCGGGTCGACGCCGTCGAGCCGGCCGCGACCGCTGCTCTGTCTATCGCGGAGCCAATGGGCGGAAGGCATGCTCTCGCGGCGGTGTATGGTTCCGGTGGAGAGGCCATCTCGGCCACCGAGGAGCAAATTGCTTCCGCTATGCGGTTCGCCGCGCGCCGTGGTTTTGCCATCGAGCCCGCATCGGCCGCCGGCGTTGCATGTGCGCTCGAAAAAGGCAAGGAGGCGGGTGAAATCAAAGTTGTCATCGCAACCGGCGCCGCAGTCAAATGGCCCGAAACAATACTGGGAGGTTTTGTAGAGCCAGCCAGACTACCTGCGGATTTCGACCGCGTGGAGGAACTCCTGGGGGGCAAGCCACTTCTTTAAGCGCGGCCACCCGGCGCGTCGTCGACTATCGGTATCGCGGAGCACGCGTCACGGGTACTCTGGCCGGTATCCCCTGCGTACCAGGAATTCTGCAATGCCCGAGCCTTGTTCCAAACGCGTAGTAACTCCGTCGAGCGTGCACTCGCCTTCAACGGCCATCGACAGCGGAAATCCCAGATATTGATCGGAGCCGGGTTGGCCGGGTTCCGAGGTGCACAATCGGGCCACGGCAAGTTGCTCGATCCGGACGGAGTACCGGATGTGCACCCCCTGTCCATTCATCTCGGCCTCCCAACTGCGCGGGCGTTCGTGGACATCGAATTGCAAATTGCGGACGCGCAGCTTGCGTAGCCAGCGATGCACTCCGCCCGGAGTTGTAAGAAGCGCTGCGGAATATACTTCCTCGATCCGCCCCGCACTATCTTCGGCGTGATAGCCGACGATCATGGTCCCGTTGGAGAATCGAACCGGTGCATATAGATACCAGCCGAACTGGGCTACGTCATTCGTTTCCGCCACCACCCTGGGATGATCATAGAAACCACCACCAGCCACTCGGATCTCCTGACCGGCGGTACGTACAACGCCGCGCACGGTGCACGCGCCGATGCACATTGAAAACGTGTTGTGCGGCAGCAGGGAGTCCGGCCATAACACCAAGCATTGTGGCAAGACCTGCAACTCCACGGCCAGGGAGCCGCAAGTCGACTGGAAACGCCAGAGCATTTGTGGCCAGCCTTCCATGCGGAAGAGTTCCGTGCCTTCATCGCCAAAACCGAGGTGCATCGGATTGGAGCCTGACTCGACCGGTGTACGGCCGTAACTGCGAGAGAAAAGGCAGGCCTGTACGCTCGACTTGCTAATCACCTCGATGCGGTATGCCAAAGGAATGCCGGGGCCCTCGGCAGGATCCAGGCCGTAGTCCTCCCACCCAAATCTGCCCTGCCCAAATCCGATGCGTGCGGCGCGTATCACCGCGCTGTCAAAGCTGCAAAACAGCCAGTTTCCTTCGTAGTCGTATTTGCCGGGCGCCATCGACACGTTGGTCGGGGGAAAGTATTCCGGCGCGACGATCTGGCCGACGCTACCGGTCATCCAAGCGCTGCGTCCCGGTTGTCGAAGCGGCACCGCAACCTCCTCAGAATGGGCGACGGCTTTCTTAGCGCTCCTGAATGCCCACAGGCGCCGTGTTGGAGCGTTATGCTTGACGTGATATTTTATCCGCATTATCATTCGTCGTCATCTATCGGTCGAGGCCGTCTTGCCCGGCAACCTATGACAGCACGGAGTGCTCGTTTCATCTCGATAAAAGCTGCCATTGGATTCGCTATCGCGGCGGTGGTGTGCCGGTTGCCTGGTCAGGGCATGCCAACCGATCCGCTGGCCTCGCTGTCCGCCGCTGACGTTGCCAACGGTAAGCGGCTTTTTGAAGCCCAGTGCGCGCCGTGTCACGGAATCGATGGCCGGGGAGGCAAAGGCGCCAACCTCGCGATTCCCCGGCTCAAGCATGCAGTCGACAACCAGGAACTGGTAGCGGTAATTCGCGAGGGTATTCAGGGCACCGGCATGCTTCGGGCATGGCAACTTGACGATCTCGAACTCCTGCAAGTCGCGGCCTACGTCCGGTCGCTCGCCAGTGTGACGGTGAGCGCCGCTCTTGGCGACCCCGAGCGAGGCCGGGTGGTGTTCGAAGCGAAGGGTTGCGGCGGCTGCCATATTGTCAACGGCGCTGGTTCCAGTCTCGGGCCTGAACTCACGGAAGTGGGAGCGCGCCGCGGCTCGCAATACTTGAGAAAGAAACTCATCAGCCCCGGAGCCGAACCGGAGGAGGGCTTCCTCATGATCCGTGCTGTCGTCGCAGACGGCAGCAAAGTTCGCGGCTTCCGGGTCAACGAGGATTCCTTCACCATACAGATCAAGGACGCACGCAACCGCTTTCACACGTTCCGAAAAACTGATCTTGCGCGGCTGGAAAAGGAAATCGGCACCACGCTGATGCCGTCATTTGCCGGGACGTTTTCGGCGGGGGAACTCGACGACCTAGTCGCATACTTAGCCAGTCTCCGGGGCGGCAGGTGACGAAAACGGCGTTACTTCTGGCGGCGGCCGTATCCTTAGCCGCGCAGGTCCCGTTCGATCGCATCCGCCATGCCGATTCCGAACCTCAGAATTGGCTCACTTACAGCGGTAATTACTCCGCCCAGCATTTTTCGCCACTGAATCAGATCACACTGGCCAACGTTGGTCAGCTACGGCCCGTCTGGACCTATCAGGTGCAGAACCAGGCGGAATTTGAGACCTCAGCAATTGTGGCTGACGGAGTAATGTACATCACCGAAGCGCCCATGGCCGTGGCCGCACTCGACGCGCGCACCGGCCGGCAGCTCTGGAAGTGGCAACGGCCAATTCCTCGCGACCTGAGAACTCTCGGATTCGCACCCGTCAATCGTGGTGTCGCCATCTTGGACGACACCGTGTTCGTGGGCACACTGGACAGCCACCTGGTTGCACTCGACGCGCGCTCCGGTGCGGTACGTTGGGACGCCGTAGTTGCCGATTACAAGCTCGGCCATTGCATCACCGGCGCACCACTCGCCATCGACGGCAAAATCATCACTGGCATTAGCGGAGGCGAAGCCGGCATCCGCGGATTTCTGGATGCTTATGATGCCAAGACGGGAAAGCGGTTGTGGCGTTTCTGGACCGTTCCCGCGCCGGGAGAGCCTGGAAGCGAAACCTGGTCCGCCGACAGTTGGAAGAATGGAGGCGCTCCCACTTGGGTGACCGGCTCTTACGATCCCGAGCGCAAACTGATTTACTGGGGAACCGGCAATCCGGGCCCCGACTTTCCCGATACCGGCGTTCGCCCCGGCGACAATCTCTACTCCTGCTCGCTCCTTGCGCTGGAAGCCGCAACCGGAAAACTCAAGTGGCATTTCCAGTTCACTCCGCATGACGTGCACGACTGGGACGCCACGGAGATTCCCGTACTGGCGGAAGCTACTGTCAGAGGCCGCGCCAGGCAGGTCGTCGCCATGGCCAACCGCAACGCCTTCTTCTACTTGCTGGATCGCGATACGGGTGAATTCCTCCATGCGTCACCCTACACCAAACAGACCTGGGCCAAGGGAATCGACGATCGCGGACGTCCCGTCCTAATGCCCAGCACGGAGCCAACAGTCGAAGGCACGCTGTTGTATCCGAGCCTCCAGGGCGGCACGAACTGGTTCAGCCCGTCCTATAGTTCCCTTTCCGGATTGTTCTATGTCGCAGTGCGCGAAATGGGTTCCTACTACTTCCGAGGTGAAGCCAAGTACCGCCCTGGGGCTCTTTTTGTGGGCGGTGGAGAGCACGCCCTCGACGGCGATCAGGCTTATGGCGCGATCCGGGCCCTGGAAATTTCCACCGGTAATTTAAGATGGGAATTCCGTCTGCATTCACCGCCCTGG